>Ga0209367_1000009_pt1 | contig 125993 bp, 98 predicted proteins | sample WorMetLIZISLAND2_FD_187412 | JGI IMG/M metagenome (GOLD analysis project Ga0209367, IMG submission 187412) | Marine gutless worms symbiont microbial communities from Max Planck institute for Marine Microbiology, Germany - Olavius geniculatus... ...
TGGGTCAGAATACGGCTTGCCAACCAGCTGAGACCATTGGCTGAGCGGCAGTAAAACCAAATTCAGAAAATATGAAGCATTCATTATTGCTTGCGCTCCAAAAATGTCGATTCCAGCAACAAACCGTTCATTAGTGACTAATTATCGAAAAATTGTCTTTAATTTTACCTTTCAGCGACACTGTCCCCACCGCTCAAGAATCGAACTACTGCGGAAAGATTGTCCTTAATTGGCATTGTGAAAAATTTGACAACATATAAAACGAGACTTATTTGCTAGATTTGGTTCACTATACCCCTTAGTTGCATAAACAACATGGCAAAGGTAAGTTAATGGCATGCAATTATAACCAATACCTTAGCAAAATGACAAATTCCTGGATACTTCCATTGGTGAATTCGAAGGATGGGGTCGATTTTGCCATGTTGTTTACCCTTCGGGAAAGCCGGAGGACTCCAGATTCTGCGTTGCTGAGGGTTCGAAGTAAAGAACTACGACGTCACCCTCAGACGCCTTGACTCTGAAGCCCTCCGACTTTTGCAACGTTGGGGTATACTCATCTGGATCAATAAAACGTTAAAATTTTATGGAATTTCCCAAACCAAGTAAAATGAAAACCCCTTGTTTACCTCAGAAAGGTTTATATGGATATTCTCCTTAATGAAATTGAGCAGCGGGTACTCGGCAGCCTCATGGAAAAGGCTCTGTCCACCCCGGACTATTACCCACTCTCGTTGAACGCCCTGACCAATGCCTGCAATCAGAAATCGAGCCGTGATCCTGTGACCTCCTATGACGAATCGACTGTAGAGGGCGCCGCCGCGGGCCTGGATCAAAAGGGTCTGTTGAATCGAAGCAACGTGGGCCGGGTGCCGAAATATGAAGAACTCTTTTCGCAAAAGTACAACTTCGTGCCCAGAGAAGCTGCAGCTATGTGTGTATTGCTATTGCGCGGACCCCAGACTACCGGCGAAATCCGGAGCCGCACCTCGCGGCTGTGTAAATTCGAAAACCTGGAAGCGGTGCTGAAGACTCTGGAGAACCTTGAAGAATGGGGCCTGGTCAGACGACTTGCCCGTCTTCCCGGCCGCAAGGAACCCCGTATTGCCCACCGACTCAGCGGCGATTCGCCCATTGCAGAGCCGGAGGAAGCCTCTCCGCTCAGCATCGGAGCACCCGTCTCGGCCGAGCGGATCGAAAAACTTGAATTGGCAGTAGAATCGTTAAAAAATGAATTAGAGGACTTGAAAAAATCCTTCCTAATATTTAAAGAGAAACCTGAGGACGTTGTCGACCAACCGAACTGAATACTACGCATACCGATCGATTATAGCTGATTGCTTCAAGAAAGTATTTTATAAACTTTGTCTCCCTCTCTTGCTTTTTCAGGCACCTTTATGCCGACGCCGTCACCTTTCGCGGCTTCTTTTACAGATCTGTGCTCGATCTGCATGGAGTGTACTGTGGACTCAAAATCCGTCGTGTGCCCGAAAACGTGGAGTCTGTCTCCCACCGCCAGCGCTCCGTCTGTTATGTCAACGGCAGCGACCGATATTTTGCTAAAATAATTAGTAACGTAACCGATTTTTTTCTCTTTCATAACGCCCTCCCCCTGAATGAGGTTTGGAACCTGATCTCCAATAAACTCCCTCCTGTCTGTCGAAATATTATAAAAGCCCCGAATGCTGTGATTATTTTTTTAGGATAAATCCACCGGCACCCGGTAATTTTGAGTCTGATTATCCTTTTGTCAGTATTTCAAACCAAGGCAATGAATGTGTGGACCATCCGAAGGAGCGTAATAGCTGGATGAGAAATCGGATTCGATTCTGGAAACGGTGCTGCAGCTTTTCAGATCAGGTGGACTCATTAAACTGAAAGGGATTTTCTGCATTTATACTCAAATCACTGGGAAATAGTCAATAAAATTTAGGGTCTAAATGGAATTACCGGAATACATTCAAACCGAAAACAAAGATCGGTTTCTGTCCACCAATTTCGGCCTCAAAGAGTGCAATATCAGAAACCAAAAAGAGCGGATCAGACGGTATCGGCGGTATGTGTATGAAGCCGGGGCGCTGAATCATCCTGACAAAATGCAGGCCCAGGTCATCGACACAAAAGTAGTTGCCAAAGAGCGCAAAAAGGATTTTGAAATCAGCCGCATCAGCCGTTTCCGTTACCGCACACGGTAATTCACGGATTCGGGAATCATTGGGTCAAAGGAATTCGTGAGTGAAAATTACCAGCGATTCAAACACCTATTCCACTCCAAGCACGAAAAAAAGCCTAAACCGGTCAAGGGGCTTGATGGGATGTATTCGCTAAAGCGCCTGTACGAATTGATATGAAGTATAAGAGGTTAGTGGCTGCAAGCGACTTTTATGATTTTAGGCCGCAGTTTGACGCTTTATTTCTATTCTTGACATCTTGGATTTTTGTTAGTACATTGTGCATACGCAACGATAACAAATCAGGAGAAAAATCATGGACAATTTAGCGAAAAACAACTCAAAATCCTCGCGAACCGCGCGCCTAGGATTCAGAGTTACTTCACACCAAGAAGCCTTGATCCGAAAGGCTGCTGAAGTAACAGGCAAGAATGTGACACAGTTTGTTTTAAGCAGTGCATGTGAAGCTGCTGAGAATGCCCTGATTGACCAAAGAATATTTTTTACGGATGAAAAAAAATATCGTGCTTTTGTAAACGCACTTGAAAAACCTGCAGAGGTAATACCCAAATTGCAGAAACTCATGGGGAGTACTGCACCTTGGGAAAAATAAAATCACTAAAAAATATCACTCTATCACCACCTTGTCTCCTCAATGATACCCACATTATTGATAATTTCGATTGTGGTAACATATCACTAAATAATTGGCTAAAACGATATGCAATGCAAAACCAACGAGCCAACTCTGCGAGGACATTTGTAGTTAACAATGAGGATATCGTAGTCGGCTATTATAGTTTGGCTGTTGGATCGATTGAGCATGAACTAGCAAGCAAACGGACCAAAAAAGGACTGGCACGGCACGCCATTCCAGTTATGATCTTGGCTCGTCTGGCTGTCGATCGGGAATATCAAGGAAATAAATTAGGAAGCGGTCTATTGAAAGATGCAGTGCTTAGAACATTGCAAGCTTCAGAGCATGCCGGAATCAGAGCGATATTTGTTCATGCAAAAGATGAGAAAGCGCGAGATTTCTATCAGCATTTCGGTTTTGAACCGTCGCCTATCGATCCGTTAAAACTTATGCTATTAGTCAAGGATGCCCGCAAAACAATTGCGTCGCTGAGTGGATGAAATAGGGAAAATGGGGGCGGTCATGAAAAAAAGCATTTTTTGGACAAAATAGATAGATGCCCAAAAATTGACCTGCGTACTCCACAGGAGTTGAACAAAAATTTTCGCGACGAAGTAACAGCCCAAGCCTAGGTTCAGTATGCTGCCGCATGACGTTACACGTTTACGACATATGATAGACTCTAGAAAGGAAAATGTATGACAGCTCAAAATCCTTATCTAACGATTGACCAAAAGATAATCGGCGACACCTATACCAGCACTGAAGTCATGGACAACCTGATTACCATATGCGACGATTTCGGTTCGAGATTCGGCGGAACAGAGGGCGAACGTCAATCCGCCGAGTTTTTCGAAGAAAAGATGAAATCATACGGATTGAGCAATGTCCATCGTGAATCCGTGGCGTATCCGGGTTGGAAACGGGGAGAGGCCGCGTTGGAAATCATAAGTCCCGTACAAAGAACCATCCCCTGTATTTCGCTTCCCCATTGTCCGCCTACCGAGCTTGAAGGCGAGATCATCGATATGAAGGATGGTGCACCGGCAGATTTTGACCGGCGGGCCGACGACATCCGGGGAAAGATCGTCATGACCTCCAGCGTGGTGCGTCCCAGCGGCGTTCAGCGATGGATTCACCGGGGAGAAAAATACGGACGAAGTCTCCTTGCCGGGGCAACCGGCTTTATCTTTGTCAATCACTATCCCGGATACGGGCCGGCCACCGGAAGCATCGGTCGCGGCGGTCAGGCCCCTATACCCGGCATTTCCATTTGCCTGGAAGACGGAGCCTTTATACAGCGGCTCATGGAAAGAAAGGGGGCGGTAAAAATCCGTCTCGTGACTACCGATATAAAAGAATCCATGAGTTCCTGGAATATTATGGGCGATTTGCCCGGGCAAAAACATCCCGAACAGATTGTTATGTTGGGGAGTCATTACGACGGCCATGACATCTCCCAGGGAGCCGGAGATCCGGCATCGGGTGCTGTTTCCGTAATGGAGGCATCCCGCGTGTTGGCGCTTCACACAACGGCTCCTGCGTGCACCATTCGATTTGTCTTGTGGGGGGTGGAAGAAATCGGTCTCCTGGGCTCAAGGGAATACGCCAGAACACATGCGGAGGAGCTGTCCGATATTCGTTTTTATCTGAATATGGATAGCGCCGGTACCCCGACCAATAATCGAGACATCGTTCTGAATGAATGGCCGGGACTTGCGACTTTGTTCACTAAATGGAGTGAAGAAATGGCGCATGGTTTTGCGGTGGGCCAATCAGTAAATGCCTTCTCTGATCACTTTCCCTTTTTTATGGCTGGCGTCCCAACAGGCGGTATGGAATCGGCTGAAAAATCATTCACAGGGAGAGGCTACGGGCATACCTATCATGATACGGTCGACAAGGTAGATTTGAGAAGTTTAAGGGAAGCTTCGGTGCTGGCAGCTCGTCTGGCCCTGCGAATCGCCAACGAGGGTAACTGGCCGGTTCAAAGACGATCTGAAAAAGACGTAACCGCGATGCTTGACACCCCTGAGTACAAGGAAGAAAAAGAGTACCGCGAACGGTTAGAGACATATTTCGACCAAAGCAATTCAAAGTAAAATAATTTAGGGGTCCAACCGGATTCGGGAATAGGGGTCGGAAAGCATATGGGCGTTGTTGACTAATCAAACCGGGATAATACTATGATGTCAAATCTTGATTAGTGATTTAACTAGCTTCAGCTTACTCTGCAATGTCTTGCTTTTCCCTAACAAGCCACTGAAAACGCAATCTCTACGGCTCACAACCGTATAGATTAAACCAAATTTTACTGCAAACTGACGGTTGGTCAACTGACCGGTTTGCCACATCAAATAAATCAGCACATCTCGATACCGGCGAGTTTAGTCAGTGTCTATTCAAGACGCGATCCCGATTGGTTTTTTGTTTATGCCTCTTCTTCAACTATCCGAAAGGTATGCTCAATATTAGCGTTTATTGAGGCTAACGCACTGCAATATTTTGTTGCCGAGAGCTCAATGGAACGCTCCACATCCCCGGGCTTTACTCCCTTGCCTGTAACAACGAACTCAATATTGACGTGAGTATAGCGTTTGGGGTGTTCTTCGGCCTGGTCACCGGAAATATTGACCTGAAGATCCGTGAAGTTGGAGCGTTTTTTTTCAGGATCGAAACCACGTCCATGGCCGTGCAACCGGCGACACCCATCAAGACCATCTGCATCGGAGAGGGACCGCTGCCCCCGGCCGGATTATCGAGAATGATACCCGGACCATTTTCGGCCCGGGCCACAAACTGCATATCGTCCGTCCAATTGAGTTTTGCTTCCACCGTCATGACGTACCTCCTTTACACTTGTTCGTTTGATAGCTAACCTTGTGAATAGCAGTAAAGTGTCCGAGCCCAAAAGGTCCGGTTTTCAATGTTTGAATAAAGCTGCCAGAAAAAAAGATTGGCTTTTAACTTAACCAAGCTGCGTTGTTCATACGATTTCCGTTTTTCCCCAACTGAAATGTTGGCATTCGAAAAGTTTTAATTATAATTTATATCGGTTTCTGAAATATTTATAAATCGAAATAACATGTAGTCTACGTTTCGATATTTATGTGGTAATCATTCTGATCGCGTGCTCCAAAATTTATTGATTTCCTCACGCTGATCAAGGCGTACTCGTCCGCGGCAAACATAGCGGGATCTTGTAATAGATTACTGAATTCGTATTTCTAACTTCACAGGCATATTGAGACAGTTCCTGGTTTGATTTGGAAATACAGGGAGTATTACATGCCAAAGCCCAATTTTAAAGCACTTTTTTTGGCAACGGCATTTACAATAATTACGACTCAATCCCGGGCCCATGTCCCATATTTTGAACTCAATGATTTTTCAGCAAAACAGCCTTTTACGGTGGACTACTCAATTGAGCAATCAATTGCCGTTTATGCGTGGCTTGACAATATGGTTCCAGGCAAACCTAGTAAACTATTTTGACACTCACTTTTTTTTACAGATCAATTGAGGAATATGATTAAAATGATTAGAATGAGGAGTATAAGGAATATGAGAACGTTTCTATCAATCGCACTTGTAAGCGTCGTAACGGCCGCCTGCGTTAGCTTACAGACCGCATCCGACAGCATTGTTCAGGAACCAGCAGCCAAGCCATCCTCTGAGGTTGTCTTGAGGTCCGAAGTCAAGTGGACCCCGCTTAATCCCCTTCGCGGTAACAAGAGCCCGAAGGCCGGTACTCTTTGGGGCGATCCCGATCGCAAGTTCCCGGTGGCGACAGGCTTTCTCGTTCAGTTTGCGGACGGCTTCTCGTCACCACCTCATATTCACAACATCACATACCGAGGCGTGGTTATTAGCGGCCTCGTTCACAACGATGATCCGAATGCCTCTAAGATGTGGATGCCGACTGGTTCTTTCTGGACGCAGCCAGCCGGGGAAGTACACATTACCGCTGCCAAAGGTGCTACCAATGTGGCGTACATAGAGATTAATAAAGGTCCGTATCTTGTCCTACCGGCCAAGGAGGCATTTGATCGCGGAGTAAGACCAATCAACGTCGACGAATCGAACATCGTTTGGGTCGATCCGCCCGGAGCGCCAGCCTCTGCCAACGGACCAAAGATCGCCTTTCTTTGGGGCAAACCGCGGGACGGTCAGTTGAACGGGACCTTTGTCAAGCTACCGGCCGGATTTACTGGGAAGATAAAGAGTCACAGCTCAACCTTCCGAGCAGTGGTAATCAAAGGTCAACCACAGTTCCAAGTGCCGGGTGAGACCGATGTCAGAACCTTGGAGCCGGGCAGCTATTTCGGATCGAAGGGAGAAACGGTGTATCAAGTCTGGTCTAAAGCGGGAGCGGAGAGCATCATCTACGTACGCACGGAAGGAAAGTACAACGTCATTCCGTAAAACAACTGACCACTTTAGCGACATTCTAAAGATCTAGAGTTTGAGGCATTGACAAATTCTTGGGTCAGGCCAATTCGATAATCAGTTTATTTCCATTATCTCTTACGTCGAACAGCATCCAGAAAAAATTATAAATTTGAGGACATCCTCAAAATTTCCAAACGGAATAAAGTAGATGCCATTATGCCTCGAAAAAAACTCGACAGAATCCTGCCTCAGGAAATAACGCCAAAGCACTTTAGAGGATACGGATGACAGACGCGGGCGGGCGTGATCCTGGTCCAATTTACGATCGATTCCTGTTAAAAAGCACCAAAGGTCAGACGTAGGATTTTTCCTTCATTACCGATGTGTGGCCCGTTGTATCTGGCATGTTATTGGTTTGTGAAAAAATATGTAAACCTTTTTTGCTTGATAATCATCTAATGTACCAAAGAACCTTTATTCAACCAGAAAAGGAGGATACCATGGGCAGAAGAACACCGAATGACGATCGCAGTGACAGCATGAATCCTAACAATCAGGCTTATTGGGACAGCTTGGACAATCATTCAGACCAACTCAACCCTAACAATGAAAGATATCAGGGATCAAACGACAGGGATGATGATGAAGAAAAATAGCCAGACATAGACTATACCCCTAATCGCGCCGCCAGTCCTCGCTTTAGCGAAGATCCAAGCGAGGACTGGCGCAGCGTAACCATACGCGAAGACGGGTTTTGCCAACGCTGCTAAAATACGCTCTTTGCGTTGCTTTGGCTATGTACACCCTCAAAAATTCGCTTTAGATAGGCGCCAAGGCGATATTCTTCAATGGTTGTGGATTATATCTAAAAGGAGAAAAGATGAATTCTTATGAAGCTGTCATTCGAAAAACATTTGAAATCGAAAAAATTCTAAGCACCAAGTATAACGCTCACGGTCGCACATTCGGAGAGAAAATTCGCAATGTTCGACATAAACTCCCACATCAAACCGTTTCGAATTTGCGTTCACTTTTAGATCAGCGAAATAACCTGGCCCACAATCCTGATTACAAGATCGATAACAGACGATTCCAATCTCTTGCATCGAAAACTATCCGCGAACTACAAGGCAAAAATAAAAGAAGACTCAGCAAAAAAGCTGTAATAGGAGCCGGAATCGCCGCCACTGCTGCGGGTTTTGTTGCCCATAAAATTTTTAAAAGATGAAGTTTTGGGGAACGATGAACCAGCCAAAAAAATTACAAAAGGCCCAGGTAATCGATGCAAAAGTGGTTGCCAAAAAAATAGGTTTGGCATCTTGATTAGTATTTAACAAGCTCAACCAGGTAGCCGATCAAGATTTGAAACCAGTCTCCTTGAAATTTCCGTTGTGTTAAAACTTGAATAATTTGGAATAAAACACCCTTTCGATCTCTCTATCATTAAAACAAGCAGTTCGCTTTAATCTAAATACTGACTATTGTCCGCGATGATAATTTATCACCTTCGGGGAGCGGCCGCTCAGGCTGGTATTCCAGAGCGTATTCTATTGACTAAAGGTGTTTGATGCTGAAAAAATCGATTCATTTCAATCCGGTTGTGGCGCTGGCCTGGTTTGCAGGGCTGATGTTGTCGCCGAACGCGCTGGCCCTGCTGGGCAACCTGGCAGGCATGCACCAGGGTTACCTGGGTGTTTGGCTGCTTCTGGGGGCCTGCGCCTATGTCCTCAACCTTCGTTCCTACCGTGCATTGATTGGCCGCCCGGGTTCTCAAGCCGACCTGTCCGCATCCTACCGGAACGCTTGGGGAGACTTGCCGGCGCTGCTGATTCCGCTGAGCGGCCGCCTTGTCACAACCCTTGTCGCCACCACCGGCTTGCTGGTAACCGCCGGTTTTGTTTTTAACGAGGTATTCATTTACTGGTTCCCCAACTTCGCCTTCGCGTTCATACTCCTGGGCTTCCTGATGGCCATCCAACTCTTCGGACCGCCGGTGGTCGGGATTTTTCAGGTCGGCTTCAGCACCATCGCCCTTGCTGGATTGATCTTTTTGTCGATTTGGGGTCTGGCGGCGACGCCAGCCGACCTTGCCAGTAAAGCCGACGGCGGCGGATTTTTTGATTTCCGGACGATCTTTTTGACGTTGTGGCTCTGGATCGGATTCGATCTTATATATGACAATACCCGGCCGGCCCCCCGGGACCCGGGTCGCCCCTATAAATACATCTTAGGCGGCCTGGTGGCCGTCACGCTAGTGTTCGGCCTATGGGGCTACGTGTCACTGCAGTACGTTGAAGCCGGGCGGTTGGCCGGTTCCACCATCGCGCACACCCTGGCCGCCAGAAAAATTCTGGGCCAGTCCGGCCGGATTGTCATCGGCCTGGTGGCCATTGCCGGGACCTGTGCCGCGGTCAACGCCCTGTTTACATCCATTTCCCGGATGATGCGCTCATATGCCTGCCAGGGTATGATACCGTCGCCAGGCGGTATTTTGCATAAGCGGCCGGCGGTGACCGTCTTGCTTGCAGGGCTTGCCGTAGCAGCGCTGATGGCCGGCGGGGCGGCCGGTACCGATGCCATCGATACTTTCCTGCGGGCCGGCCTGCTGCTGTGGATGCTTAATTATGCCGTTGTCCATCTCACGGTGTTAAAAATGAACACCGCTGTTCGATCTTCGGCCTCAGCCGGCGCTTTTTGGGAACCAGCCGCAGGAGCGGCAATCATGTTAACCGGAGCCGCCGTCTTGCTGTTCACCGATCCCGATCAGCGAACGCTGCTCGTATTTCTGTTTTTTTCAGTCGGTTTTCTCTCGCTTCTGGGCCTGATGGGACAGAAAGTGAACCGCTCACCCATGACAAGATTACAAGCTGTTAGGAGAAGTCAGCAAAAACGTCAAAATACGGATTCAACCCCAGGAGGTTATTCATGATAAAAAGTAAATTTACATTTGGATTTATCATCCTTTTGAGCGCAATCACCGTGTCGGCCTGGTCAATCGTACCGGTGTCGGCCAAATCGGTCGGCATCATGACTAAAGAAGAACTCAAAAAGGAACTAGACAATGGCGATCTGGTCATTCTGGATGTTCGTACCGGAAAAGACTGGAAATCGTCCGAGTTTAAAATCCAGGGCGCCGTGCGGACAAACCCAAAAGATTTCGCCACTTGGAACAGTTCATTCGACAAAAATAAAAAGCTCGTCCTGTACTGTGCCTGACCGGATGAGGCCACCAGTGCCAGTTTGGCACGTAAACTTATCGCCAAAGGTTATTCACAGGTTTATGCATTAAAGGGCGGATGGCGTGAATGGTTCCGCGCCAAGTATCCGGTTGAGGAAAAATAGCCCGGACCCGGGGCTGTCCTGCTTTGTGAATCAACGGTATTAGCGTCGCAAACTGTGGTTAGCCCGGTCTACCGGATTTCCACCAGAAAAAAACAGAGGGATCGCGTGTTCATTTTTCAATCTATGTCAATAATGAGGAAACTCGGGGACGTTGTGTAATAATCGAACTAAATAGATCATCATCCATATTTTGTAAGATAAGAGGATGACTGGTACTTTTTTTTGTAACATCTGGGTTTCGAAAAAATAGCAGTAGGCAAAATATACTCAATGTCATAAGCGAAAGAGAAGCGGATCAGACGGTATCGCCGGTATGTATATGAGGCCGCCACGCTGAATCGCCCGGACAAGATACAAGCGCAGGTCATCAATCCAAAAGTTGTTACCAAAGAGCGCAAAAAGGATTTTGAAATCAGCCGCATCAGTCGTTTCCGCTACCGCACGCAATCTGTGCAAAACATGTGTTGGCATCTTTCTAAAGCACTAACAAACAAGCATTTACAAAGATTTGAATTGAATCCAACTTTGTCACGACGGTAATTTCGTTTGAGACATTTGAAATTTGAAATTTCGGATTTGTTTCGTATTTCGATTTTCGAATTTCGTATTTCCGGTTTATCCGGCTTAGGGTTATAGCATCACCGATCCGCCATTGCTGTCCAGGCAAGCCCCGTTCAGGTAAGATGCCGAGTCGCTCAGCATGAAGGCAATAACGCCGGCTTGCTCTTCGGGTTCGGCCAGACGGCCTGAGGCGATACGGGTTTCCGGGTCTTTGATCTCCTCCGGGGCCATGTTGTCGTAAATCATCGGTGTATGGGTCGCACCGGGGCAGAACGCATTGGCGCGTATGCCCTGGGTGCAAAGCTCTCGGGCCATATGCCGGGTGATGCCTATCACCGCATGCTTGGATGCACAATAATGGACGCCGCCGATCAGACTGATAGAACGTCCGGCCACGCTTGCCACGTTGACAATGGTACCACCGCCCTGCTTGAGCATCTCCCGAACAACAAGCTGGTTGCACATAAAGAGTCCGCGTACATTCGTATCCATGAGTTCGTCCCACTCCTGCATGGAGATGTCCGTAAAACGGTTCCGGAACAAGATGCCGGCACTGGTCACCAGAAAATCGATTTTGCCGAACAAAGACAAGGTCTCGTCAACCATGCGCCTGACATCGCTCTCCTTGGAAACGTCGGCATTGACAGCCAGAGGCGCAGTTGGGCATCTTTCTTTGCAGGAGCGTGTCACCGCTTCCAGGCCGGATGCATCGCGGTCAACCAGGACAAGACCGGCATTGGATTCCGCCAATAAAAGCGCCACTGCTTTGCCGATACCGCTCGCCGGCCCGGTGACAATGCCGCATTGATCGCTGAAATCGTATCGCGTATTCATTAGTCCTCCGCTAACTATATTGATGAAAGCCACTGCCGATCATAAGAATTGATGATAAAAATGGAACCATCACCAATCAGGTGCCGAAGATCTCGTCGAAGAACGCCCGCATCGCTGCCCAGGAGCGCATGTCGGCGGACTTGTCGTACTTGAGGGCCTCCATGCCCACGGCGTCTGCATCGGGGTTGGTGAAGCTGTGTCGCGCCCCGCCGTAGAAGATCGCCTGCCAGTCTAAATTCGAAGCTCCCATGGCGGCCAGGTAGGCCTGTACCTGTTCCGGTTTAGCAAAGGGGTCGGCCGCGCCGTGGCAGAAGAGGATCTTCACCGGAGATTCCAGACCCTCGGGCGGCGGGATCGGGGAGCCGTGAAAGCTCACCACGCCCCTGAGGGCGGCGCCGGCATAGGCGAGCTGCTGCACGGTGGCCCCACCGAAGCAATAGCCGATGGCCGCCATCCGTGCGGTGTCGGTCATGGGATGCCCCGCCAGCACGGACAACCCCGCCTGAGCGCGGGCGCGCCAGGCATCCACGTTTGCGGTGATCTCATTCATCCACGCCCCGGCCTGATTGGGATGGTCGGTAGCCTTTCCCTTGCCGTACATGTCCAGCCCAAAGGCCACGTAGCCCAAGCCCGCCAGCTGTTTTACCCGGCTGCGGGCATAGTCGTTCAGTCCCCACCACTCGTGCACCACGAGCACGGCCGGGCGCTTGCCCTTCACCGCGTCGTCGTAGGCGATGAATCCCGCCAGTTCCACCCCGTCGTGGGTGTAGGAAACGGTTTCGGTGACAACGGCAGCGGTGGCCGAAACAGCGATCAGCAGCATAGTGGTGACAACGACAAATATTTTTGTTTTCATGATTTCCTCCATAATGGTGTGCCGGCAGGTTTCGCCGGCTTGACGGTAATTTTAAATTCTGGATAAAGAGCGTTTTACAGCCAGTTCTTTCTAAAATAGTGCGCATTATGGGTCAATACAATAGCAGTTTAGTTCTATTTATCGGCATTTTTTATTTAAGATTTACCGCTGATATTCCGATTCTATATACACTAGTTTTCGGTTAAGTTTTCATCGCGAAAATATACAATTAGGTGCTCCGGATGAATATGCAATCAGGTAAAAAAATAAGCCGCCGCGCATTTATCAAAAATGGCTTGCGTCTGTCGGTGCTGGCTTTTTTGGGATTTGGCTTTACGAGCCGCAACAATATCGGGATAGAACATGTGAGCCTTGGTTTTCCCAATCTGCCATCTTCATTTCACGGTTATCGAATCGTACAAATATCGGACCTTCACGCAAGCTTCTGGGTGGGTCGGGACTATCTGATGCAGGTGGTGAGGCAAATCAACCGACTCAAGAAGGATCTGGTGGTGATCACCGGTGATATTATCACCGGTTCGGTGAACTACTTTTGGAAGCGGTGGATGCCGACTGACAAAGACGACTATGTCTCGATGGTTGTCGATGTTTTAGGCAATTTGGACGGCGACGACAAATTGGCTGTGTTGGGTAATCACGACCAGTGGGACGGCAAAAAGACGGAGCTGAGCCTGGTAAGCGGGTTGGAAAGCGCCGGTATTGGCGTTTTGCGCAACAGCTCAAAAAAAATTGTCCGCGACCGGTCGACCGTGCATGTTGCCGGAACGGACGATTACTGGATCTCCTGCAACCTTGACAAGGCATTGAGCAAGGTACCACCGGATGCGTTCAAAATATTGCTTAGCCACAACCCTGACGTGAGGGAGGGATTTAAAAACGGGACCCAAATAGATCTGACACTATGCGGCCACACCCATGGCGGCCAGATCTCTATTCCATTTATCACGCACCACTTCCTTCCCATCAAAGACCCGTCTCGCTATCGGGCCGGACTCGTCCAGGAGCCTTATGGGTACACCTATGTCAACCGCGGGATCGGGACCCTTGTTTTTCCTCTTCGTATTGCGGCTTCGCCGGAAATTACCTGCTTTACATTAAAAAATAGAGAACGATAAAATTTCACTTGAAAAATATTTGGTATTCGCTAACTTAATGAACCATCTTGACCGAGAATTGCGCGGCGGGGGGAAGGACACCCATTAAATAAGTCTGAAACAAGCCCTCCACCTCTGGTGCCTCTGGTGGAGAGCCCGGTTAGGTTCTACCAAGCCGGTGGGAAATACCCGACATTTGCAAATTCGAAATATGTGATTTAGGACGCAGATTTTCGCAGATGCACGCAGATTTTAAAACCAATCAACTCCATCGCCTTCGGCGAAAAAAAACTAACTACTAATTCTGCTCTTCCACTAGTTTTCTATAATGTGCCTGTCTCCATTTTCTAATCTGTAAAATTGCTCGCGGGGAGAAACAGATGAATAAAGTAGCACTCGTAACCGGCGCCAATCAGGGACTCGGCTTTGCCCTGGTAGAAGGCCTTTGTCATATGTTCGAGGAAGGCGACACCATTTACCTCACAGCACGAAACAGGGAGCGAGGGGAAGCGGCGGTAGCAAAAATCGGCGCAACCGTTGCCAACCGAAGTTTTGCATAATATGCGCAAACTGAGTTGGTAACTGTCTAACAAACGATATCCTGGCCCGGGATCGAGGGAAATCTGCTTGATGAATTCTTCTTTTTTTGCATTATTGTAATAGGTGAGCTTCACAAATTCATGTCATTACGAATCAACGACAGATTCGGCACATAGTGGTTTATGGGAACTCGATATCAAGACATTTACCCGTCGTCTCCGCTGATTAATAGTGCGGCCATAGCAAGGCCCTCGGCGGCAGATCTTCTGACGCTTGAGTATTTCGAAGCCGAGCCCGGCGAGATGCCGACGAAGATTTTCAATCAGCATCATGTTCTGTTGAATCTAAGGGACGAACCGCGACGGGTGGAAAACTGGCGTGACGGCGAACACCGGGACTTCATATTCCATAAAGATGAGATCGTTGTTACTCCTGCCGGCGTGCGCTCCGGTTGGCGTTGGCACGAAAAATCCAAAGTCATCGTAATTACCTTAGAACCTGAGAAGCTTCAGCGGTTCGCCCAAAGTGAAGTGGGCGTCTTGCTGACCGGCTCCCAATTGCGAAACCTGCCGCTGTTCAAGGATCCCGACATTTGTCAGGCCGGAGTGATGCTTCGTGATGCACTTATCTCAAGAGATGTGGGTTCCGAAGTTTTGTTTGAATCCTTGGCACGAGTTTTCCTGGTCAAGCTCATCCAAAAATACGGTGATCGGGCCGAGGAAGAAATGGCCTTCGCCCGAGGATTTACCGCTCAACACTATAAGCGCGTGCTTGACTTCGTCGCCGACCATTTTGCAGAAACGATTTCCGTAGAGGATTTGGCCAACATTGCGGCGTTGAGCCCCTCGCATTTCTCCCGCCTTTTTAAACAAACCATCGGCCGGAGTCCTATGCAATTCGTCATGGATTACCGTATCGAACAAACCAAAAAGCAACTTTCGCATCAAGACCTCGCACTCATCGATATCGCCCTGGAATGCGGTTTCGCCGACCAAGCACACTTCAGTCGCGTTTTCAAGCAAACCGAAGGCGTTACACCCAAAACCTACCGTGCATCACTGCTCAAAAAGCAGGAATCTTCAAAAACTTAATCGAAAGATACAATCTTATCGTTGTGCGATAAGGCAGAATCATTCAAAAAAAGGTAGTTTAATTCAATACCATCCAGGATAAAGTACATATATTGATAATCAAAGATTGAGCCAAGAATTAATTTTCAAACATAAGGGGGATGAACAATGATCCGCAAAACGACTTTAAACACACAAGGTTCAATGACCGGCAGACCGGGCGTCATTGCCCTGTTTTTGATGGGTGTGGCTGTTGGGGGGTTGATGCTCGCATTGACACCGGCGGTTTTTGGCGCAGGCACATCTCAAAAGGCTTTCCAGGGGATTGAAAAGGTGGCGTTCACAAGTCACGGCAGCACGATCAAGGGCAATCTGTATCTGCCGGCAACAGACGAACCAGAAAAAAAATACCCTGCGGTGGTGGTGACCGGGGCCTGGACCACGGTGAAAGAACAAATGCCGGCCACCTATGCTAAGGCCCTTTCCGAAAAAGGGTATGCAGCGTTGACATTCGACTTCAGGGGATGGGGAGAAACAGTTGATGATATCAAATACCTGGAAAATCCCGACAGAAAAATCGAGGATATTCTTACAGCAGTGGCGTACCTGTCGGATCGACCGGATATCGATGCCACCCGCATCGCCGGATTGGGTATCTGCGCTTCATCGGGCTACATGGCTCAAGCTGCAGCAACCTCTCCCAAGATAAGCGCGCTTGCCATGGTTGCCCCCTGGCTCCATGATGCTGCTATTGTCAGGCAGGTCTACGGTGGCGAAGAAGGGGTCAACAGACTGATTGCCATGGGCAAAAGGGCGGAAGCATCAAGCGATCCGGTTCTGATCGAAGCCGCCAGCAACACCAACGAAAAATCTCTTATGTACAAGGCACCCTATTACACGGAAAAGGATCGCGGCCTGATTTCCGAATACGACAACCTGTTCAACGTCGCCTCCTGGCAAGGGTGGCTCACTTTTGATGCCCAGCAGGCTGCAGATCATATCCGCGTGCCGACCCTTCTTGTTCATTCGGAAGAGGCTGCCATTCCCCAGGGAGTGAAAGCCTTTGAAATGCGTATGGGAAATACCGCCCGCGTGGTCTGGTTGGACCAGGTTACCCAGTTTGATTTCTATGATCGCCCGGAACCGGTAACCCGCTCTGTCAGTCTGGTCAGTGATCATTTTAAGGAAACTTTTGAATCCGGCAATCAACCTTCGGACATCGCAATGATCAAAACAGCTCTGGAAGCCATGGCGGTTTTGGCGGACCAGAACCGGTTCGCCGCCCTTGAAGAGATATTTGCAGATCAGGTAACCGTGGACTACACCTCGTTGTTCGGCGGCACGGCAGCACCTATTGGGGTAAAAAAGCTGATGGCTCAGTGGGCATCTTTTCTCCCCGGATTCGAGGTGACCCGTCACAACCTGTCCAATATCAAAGTAAGCGCCGGCAGAACATTTGCTGTTGCTTCGGCGGATATCCGGGCAGAGCATTATGTGGAAGGCCTGTTTTGGGAAATCACCGGGGCCTATGATTATGAGTTGGTCAGGGACAATGGGGCCTGGAAAATTGCCGGCCTGACCCTGAATTATAAAAAAGAAAGCGGCACCCGGGATGTACTGGCTCTGGCAGGGAAAAGAGCCGCCCAACATCCTGATTCCTACACCATCAATGCGTCCAAGACAAAGGATGCTGTTACCATCAACACACCGTCTATATGGGCCAAGCCCGCCAATCCGGTAGCACCCGGTTCGGAAGACAATGAAAATCTGAAACTGGTGATGAAGATGTTTGACGCTTACTCAAAAGGGGACACCGAGGTTCTGCGGCAGGTGGTGGCCGAGGACATCGAATGGTATATCCCGGGCCGGCACCCGATGTCAGGCATCAAAAGGGGCATAGATGAACTGATCGCCTTTTTCGAGGAACTGAAAGTTTTGGGCTTTAAGGCGGAAGTGATGATCCTGGCCGCCAACGAAAACTACGTAATCGATGCCCACAGAGGGTGGAACACCAAAGGAAACAAACAGGTGGACCTGAACTGGATTCTGCTCTATCAGATAGTTGACGGTAAAATCAAACGGGTTCAAAACTTCTCCGGAGATATCTACACCTCTGACAATTTTTTTAACTATATACCGGCTGATTGAATAAAATAAATAACCGTATGACCCGCTTTTCTCTGGTCCACTATTCTTCAAAAAATATAGAACTCAAAAGCGCCCTTTCCAATCATCGGATTTCGGCCTGATAGGAATATGCCTCGTAAAACTTGGTGTTGACAACACCCCGTGCTTTTGGTTATCAGGATGATAGTGATATTTGTCTAGTTGACGGCTCAATTTATTGGGGCCATCTGAAACCGGAACCATTTCAAGATACGAGGGGTAAACCATGAAACGAGTATTTAATATACGGGTTATTTTAAGTTTGTTTTTGGCTGGAGTTCTTTGGGTCGGCGGGGCACCGGGAACAATGGCCGGAGAAAAAAAAGCAGCGTCCGATTACAAAATAGTGCTTATTCTCCCCGGACCGATTAATGATCAGAGTTGGAACGCGACCAATTACGCGGGGCTGGTTGCGTGCAACAACGAGCTCGGCACCAAAATGGAATACATTGAGAATGTCCAATCCGGAGATTTCGAATCCACCTTCCGCAACTATGCCGAAAGAGGCTATGACCTGATCATGGCGGCCGGCACCCAATTTGATGAAGCTGCGAATAAGGTTGCGCCATCCTACCCGAAATCGACTTTCTGTGTTGTAAACGGAATGATTGCAAAGACCGCTAATTCTTCGCCAATTTTCCCAAAAGAATATGAGGCCAGCTTCCTGGCCGGAATAATTGCGGCGCATATCACAGAGGCCGGTAAAATTGCGACTGTTGGTGGATTTCCCAACAAAGCCATGGTTGACCTTCTCGATGTCTATGAAGCAACCGCAAAAAAGTATGCCCGGGAAAAACGGGGAAAGGAAGTTGAGGCGGTTCGGGCCTATGCCAATTCCTGGAGTGACGTTGCGCTGGGTAAACAAATGGCAGAGGCGATGATCGACAATGGTGCCGATGTCCTGTTTTTTTATGCCAATCAGGTCGGTTTGGGCGCAATTCAGGCCGCAAAAGAAAAAGGGGCCAAATTTGTGGGGTTTTCGGCGAACCAGAACGCCATTGCCCCGGACACCGTTTTGGCGAGCATCGGTTTTGATTTTGCGACCTTCTATAAATGGGCGGTGAGCAATTACCTGGCGGGAACCCTCGAGGGGGGCATCGTCAACAAAGCCGGACTGAAGGAAGGAATTTTTATCCCTTTTTACGGGCCGAAGATTGACAGTGACGTGAGGCAGGCGGTTGAAAGTGGCACAAAGGCCGCCATTGCCGGCGAAATTGATTTTAAGGCGATGTTCACGGGCAAATTTTAATCCGAAACCTTGATATGACACATTTTCATTTCACCGGCGGTGTCCCGCCGGTGAAATTGTTTTTGGCAACAGCGTAACTCTACTTTGTCGCGTTGGCGAAAATAAATAACTAATCAAATTTCAAACTGTTAAGATTCCGGCTGACAAAATGAGCTAAAATTTAAAATGATCTAAAATTTTGGAATCCTGTCAATTTCTGTAAAACCGGATAGAGCGCAGCGATTCAATAACTTTTGGCATTTTAGGCAATTTAAGCATTTGCATTTAGTGCGATATCAGCTTTTATACAGCGTATGCCAAAACAACGTTTGGTTGAACTTATGCGGATATACAGAAGAGGTTGATATTGCTTCGATATGGGTCGTCGCTGCGGACCCTTCGCCATCCATTTGAAGTCTCCGGCACCACCATTATACAAGCATCAAATATACAAGCATCAACAGATAATCAGATCGGACGTCCTTGAATCGTCCGCCGCACCGGTTTTAGTCATGCGAACTCCATTGGTCGAGCTGAAAGGCATTACGAAGTACTTTTCCAGAGTGATTGCGAACAAAGATGTTTCCCTGTCCATCAACAAGGGAGAAGTGCTGGCCCTCCTGGGCGAAAACGGAGCCGGAAAAAGTACCATTATGAAGGTCCTTTACGGACTCTATCATGCCGAAGAAGGCAATATTTTCGTCAACGGAGAAAAAACAGCCATCTCATCTCCGAAAGATGCGATGAAATTAGGCATCGGGATGATTCAGCAGCATTTTTCCCTTGTCCCGCGGCACACCGTTACTGAAAACATCATTTTGGGAAACGAGTCCGGCGTATTGGACTATGGCGTTTTGAGTAAACGCATCAGGGCTCTGGCTGAAGCCAATGGATTCGAAATTGATCCGGATAGCTATATCATGGATCTCTCGGTCGGACTTCAGCAAAAGGCTGAGTTTCTAAAGGCCCTGTATCATGAGGCGCAGCTGCTGATAATGGATGAGCCCACTGCAGTGCTCACCCCTCAGGAAGCGGACAACCTCATGGCCTTTATCCGGGATTTTGCCGACCGCGGAAATTCGGTTGTTTTTATTTCCCATAAAATGAAAGAAGTGATGAATGTTGCCGACCGTGTCATCGTCATGCGCAATGGAAAAATACTGGGCAACCTTCGCAAAGCAGAAACTTCCGAAAAGGAACTCTCGGCACTCATGATGGGAAAAGATTTGCCGTATCTAGAAAACCAAAGGAGATTTGCTTTTGAGACCGGCTTCGAGATTAAAGCCCTGACCGTGCTCGGACCTCAAGGAAATGTCGCTCTTGAAAATGTCACATTCTCCATTGGCAAGGGGGAAATTTTCGGTATCGCCGGTGTCAGCGGAAATGGCCAACAGGAGCTGGGTGACGGCATTAGCGGCCTTTTGCCGATACAAAGCGGCGATATTTTGCTGGATGGAAACAGCATCAAGGATCTGTCCGTCAAAGCGCGAATCCATGCCGGGATCGGCCATGTGCACGCAGACCGGCTTACTGCCGGACTCGTTCCGGAGATGTCGTTGGCGGAGAACATGTTTCTGAAAAACAGCTACGATCCGGCATGGGCACAGCATATATTCATCAATCGCAAAAAACTGAATGAATACACCGATACAGCCATAGAAAATTACTCGATCAAGGCATCCGGGAATGATGAACTCGTCAAGGGGCTTTCGGGTGGAAATCAACAAAAAATTGTTGTTGCGCGAGATCGCTATTGGACGGAAAGTGATCATTTTCGATCAACCAACGCGGGGCCTTGATTTGGGCGCTATTGACTACGTTCATAAAACCATCCTGGCCGAGAGGGATAAAGGGAAATGTCTTTTGTTGATCTCTACCGAATTGTCCGAGATTTTTGCACTCTCTGACAGAATTGGGGTTCTGTACAGCGGCAGGCTGCTGAGAATTATCGACCGGCAGGATGCGGATATTGAAACGATCGGCATGCTGATGGCGGGATATGAGCCGCAGGAGGGCGAGATCCATGAGTCCTAAAATGAGAGATCTGATTATTTCGACCTTTTTATCAATCTTTCTGGGACTGGCTGCCAGCGGGATCCTGATGCTGTTTCTCGGCGCAGATCCGCTCGCGGTGTATGGACGCCTTTTACAGTTCCTGGTGAGGGATAAATACACGTTTGCAGATATTTTTGTAAAATCAACCCCGCTTGTTTTCACGGCACTTGCCTTTGCATTTACCTTCAAGGCAAATCTTTATAACATCGGCGCCCAGGGGCAGTTTTACCTGGGATCGGTAGCCGCCGTTTTTATCTCACTTCTGATGGGAGGAATCATTCCGGGTCCGATTGCACTGCTGCTGGCGCTTGCCGCTGCGATCGTTTCCGGCGGCCTGTGGGGAATGATGGTCGGTTACGTCAAGGCTAGATTTCGGGCCAATGATTTTCTGGTCAGCATGATGTCGGTTTACATTGCCTTGGCGCTGATGAACTATATGCTGCGCACGGTATTAATTGAAGCCAAACGGGAGTACCCGCAGACGGATCTTCTTTTAAACGATCTCTATATTCCGATCATCGTCGGCGGTACGCGTCTTCACGCCGGCTTTCTGCTGGCCGTGGCGGCGGCCGTTCTGTGCTGGATCCTTCTCTACAAAACGACGATCGGATATCGAATACGCGTCGTCGGCATGAATCCGGCCGCAGCGAAAGCTGCCGGTATCGATGCCGGCAGGATTTTTATCATTACGTTTCTGATTAGCGGGTCTCTTGCCGGAATGGCCGGTTTCACTGAAGTAAACGGCGTACAGCATATGCTGGTACAAGGTTTCAATCCAACCATTGGCGCGGAAGGCATTGGAATCGCTATTCTCGCGAACGCCAATCCGATAGGCATTATTTTCGGGGCGGTTTTATTCGGTGCCTTGAAGGTCGGCGGTCAGATTCTTGGACAAACTTCCGGGATTCCATCGAGTATCATCGAAATCATGGAAGGCTTTGTGATGCTGTTTGTTCTGATTTCTTACTATTTTCGGCGGCGGATTGAAATTCGAAGAGAGATCAAGAAGCTCAAAAGCGAGCCGGTATGATAATTAATCTTATATCCAGAGCCATTCTGATGAGCACCCCGTTGCTGATAGGGGCGACGGCTGAGGTTTTTGCCGAGCGTGCCGGGGTAATGATCATCGCCATTGAAGGCATATTTCTGATTGGAGCCTGGGGCGGATTTGTGGGAGCCTACACCACCGGCAGCTACTTCATGGCCTTTTTACTTGCCGGTGGTCTTGGTGTTCTCATTGCGGTCCTATATGGTGGGCTGACCGTCAAGTTAAAGCAGCACCAGATCGTCACCGGAACGGCAATTAATATCTTCATTGCCGGAATGGTGGCCTACTTTCACCGGGTACTCTTTGGCGTCCCTCTGCTTCCATTGACCATCGAGCCGATTCGAACGATACCGATACCGATCCTCTCCAAGCTGCCGGTCATCGGACCGATTCTGTTCAATCAGAGTCTGCTGACCTATGTGGCCTATATCATTGCCCCGCTTGGGTTCTTTATTCTTTTCAAAACTTCGGTCGGGCTCGTGGTGCGCTCGACCGGTGAGAACCCCGAATCGGTTGACGTTGCCGGAATCAATGTTGAAAGAGTCAGGATGACTGTCATTCTCATTGCGGGCTTTATGGGCGGGATCGCCGGATCTTTTTATTCCATCGTATATCTGGGCATGTATACCAGCACGATTATCGGAGGTCGTGGCTGGATTGCCTTCGCCATCTGTTTTCTGGGCAATTGGAATCCCCTCGGCGCCATGGTTGGTGCGCTGATATTTGGAGTGGCGGAAGCGCTTGCAATATATATGCAGTCATCCGGTGGCGGGATTCTGCCAAATGAGCTGTTCATCGCCATGCCCTACATTCTGACGATCATCCTCACCATCAGTCGCAAGCGGTTTAACGTGCCGACAAAGCTGGGTGTGCCCTACATCAAGGAGCATTAGTTTTTCCGGAAAATCCACCTGGTAAAAATAGGGACAATAAAATAGTAAAATAGAAAATCAGAAAATAGGCAAATTATGCGCTGAAGACTACTGCTGGAATTCGCTGGGATACTCCAAGCAAAAAAAAGCCCAAACCGATCGAGGGCCTGGAGGGGTTGTATTCGTTGAAGCGCTTATCGGAGGTGATATAAATCTGAAATTTAGGACGCGGATCTTCTCATATCTTCATGGATTTATAACCTTTCCTTGACGTCGAAGCCATTCAGCAAGGTCGTTTGGTTCAAGCTCCCCAAGGGCTAGTTTCTCGAAGATAAGTACCCTCTCGGTAGCCTTTGCCGTTATATCGTGACCGTTGAGAACAAGAAAAAGTCGTGTGACCACATACGCGGTGCGCTTATTCCCGTCGATAAAACCATGGTTTCTTGCAATACCGTAGCCATATTCAGCTGCAAGTTCGAAAACATCGCATCCTGAATAGCTTGCAAGATTTCTTGGCCGAGCCAAAGCGCTTTCGATCAATCCCATATCACGGATGCCATTTGTACCGCCATGTTCAGCAATTTGCTGATCATGGATGGCAAGGACAACCTCCCGATCGATCCATTTCCAGTCCGTTTTCATCTCTTGGCAAGTTCACGAAGGACATCCCGATCTTCACGCATGATCCGTTCCGCCTCCTTCATCTGATCGGGAAACTTTTCGTTTAAAGCCGTCAATCTGAAAGCACCATCTGTTGAGTCTGTCATATACAAGGTACTGCCTTCCGTCACTTTCAATCGAGAAAGCGCCTCTTTGGGCAGAACGATGCCCAGAGAGTTACCAATTTTACGAACTTTTAAAGTGAACATGATAATTACCTTCTTTCAAAGTTAATACACATGTTATAACAATGGAGAGGAGCCGTCAAGCAGCAATAGTTAGTTGGTTTAGTCAATGTCCCCGAAGTAATTCCCATAGATAGTTGGTTTAGTCAACAACGTCCCCAAAATAATTTCCCGGCTCGCGGAGTTACCGGTCATTCATCCATCGAGTTATGAATGCCACCGCATTAGATAGGCCGTTTTCCTTTTGGAGACGGTTGCCCAATGCAGCAGCGTTTTGGCGCATCGTTGAGTCATTTATCACCACGTCAATAGCATGACAGAGACGCTCAACGGAGAAACGTTTCTGCGGTATTGGAGGCGGCCCAACTCCGATGCGCTCTACCTGCCGCCCCCAGAAGGGTTGGTCTCCGAAGAACGGACAAATAATACTCGGCTTCCCTGCCAGCAGTCCGGCGGCAGTCGTTCCGCATCCGCCATGGTGCACAACAGCGCCAACCTGTGGGAAGAGCCAGTTATGCGGCGCACTTTCAATGAACAGGACTGACTCGGATTGCACTGCAGCAGTTGGTTCAATGCCACCCCACCCCTGGGCAAGAATCGCTCGCACTCCGGTACGACGGACTGCCTCCAAAATAATTTGCGTGGCATGCTGCGGATCACGTCCGAAGATGCTTCCAAACCCAAAATACACTGGCGCTTCGCCCCTTGACAAGAACTCACTCAAGGACCTTGGAGGATTCCAGGCCTCGGTTTGGTTGAGAAACCAGTAGCCTGTCACAGTTGCCGTCCCGGCCCAATCTTCCGGAGGAGGGATTATATGCCGGCTGAACCCATACAATACCGGGAGTGGGCGGCCATCCGGAAGCCGCATCCTGAGACCGGGACTACATGGGTCGAGCCCGTGTTGTGTGCGCCATTGCCTGATTTTCTTGCTCATCATAATTGACATTCTTCTGATGAACCGATAGGTCAGCCAACGATACCAGGGTCCTAAGGGAAGATTGGGGAATCCCATGGCCGGGAATCTGGTGGTTGGGACATGCAGTGGGAGCCAGAAGGCCAGCATGCATGGCACCCCGAGTTTCTCGGCAAAGTCCGGCGCACCCATAGCTTTCATATGGTACAGAATCAGATCCGGATCGGTCTCCTTGCATGCCGTCCAGACGTCTTCCATCTGCCGCTCCTGGAGATACCCAAATTTTGGGAACACACGCGCCAGCGTTGCCAGAGTCTCCCAGCCGCTTCCCGCATTCCCGAGGATGATCTTCCCCTCTGGAGTGTGCATGAAATCGATAAAGTCGTTGTTAACGTAGGCATAATCGAGACCGTATTCCCGTACGAAAGGCTCGAAGTGCGCACAGGTACAAATGGTGACTTCATTGCCGGACGCCATCAGGGCTCGACCCAAGGCCACATAGGGTTGAACATCACCCCGTGTACCAATCGTTGCAATTAGTATTTTCATGCTGATGCCTTTCCGGCGAACATGCCTAATCAGCGGCGCGGCTTTTTGCGTCGGCTGCATTAGCATAGATATTTTAATTCATTTTCTATCCTGCCGCTAAACCGGTTCAATAACTCTGCTATAGTAGGAATATAACCGGCCTGTTCTCCGAATACGGCAATCTTCGAAAATTCGTTGAATTCTCTTGGACTGAAGGCCTTGATGTCAATACTCATATTTCTACACATGGATACTCAAATCCAGTTTCCGCTCCTTGGCCATCTCCTCCAAATCCTTCCTAAGCGCCAACCAATAGAGATGCTCTTTTGAGAATACGGCCGCCTCCACCTGATCCTTCAAATCCGGGAAATGCATTTTCAAGATTCGTTTGACATGCTGCCAGTTAGCTTCGGTCGGATCTAAAATGCTAAGCCCATAAATCCAAATTTTAGTTGTGTGCGGCGCCAACATATCGATGAGCCGCCGGACCTCTGTAATGTAGGGGATGACCGGGCAGAGCAAGGCGGCTGTGCGGATACCGGCAGCCTTAAACTTGCGCAAGGCTCCAATCCTGAGCTCGGTATCCATGGTATCTGCTTCAAACAACCGTCTGACCGCGTTATCCTTGAAAGCCACTGAAACACTCACCGAGGCCTGGTCCATTTTCTGCAGCAAATCCAGGTCGCGCAGTATAAGGTCGGATTTTGTCAAAATGCCGGCTGAAAAGCCTTTCGATTGCAGCAATTCCAGCACCTGACGAGTTTGGCAGTATTCCTTCTCGCAAGGCTGATAGGGGTCTGTATGCCAGCCCATGTATATACTTTGGGGCGGTATACCGCTAATGGCCTCTTCCAATCGGCCGGCGAGGTTTTCATGATACCAGATTTCTTTAGTCCAGTCTGTTTCAGCCTGATTAAGCACATAGCAGTAATAACAGTAGTGTCCACATCCGATATACGGATCGACTTGGAAATTCCGACCTTCCAAGGTGCATGGATTCAATACAGGGCGATAGGCGTGCGGTTTAATTTCCATCGTTAGATTCCTGAAAAATAGTTTAAATCTAAATTCATTTTTCCTTTTTTTGGAATTAGTCTTAGCCAATTCTGTGCCAAATTAATAAATATCATGATTACATGATGTTATATAATTTTGCAAAATGAAATCGCGATATATCGCAATAATGAGTTGCGACAGGGGCAATTGAATTATTTCCCGGTTGATAACAGACTCTGCACGACAAATTCTGCTCTTCCGCTAAAGTAATCCATGATTTTGCCGATTTACCTAAAGTGGACCTTTAACGGCTGAAGGGTTGACATGCATCCGAAGCATTCAAATCCCCCAGGCCAAACTCGAGGAAGGGAGGATCCGGGTATGATTCACAAAGCCATTCTGCTCATTCTTTTTCTTCTAAGCTTTTCTTTTCAAGCATTTTCAGCGACTTACGAGGTTGGGCCAGGCAAAACCTTCGCAAACGTGGGGGATGTTCCCTGGGAGAACATGGAGGCAGGCGATCAGGTTGTGATACACTGGCGGCAACAACCCTACCAGGAAAAGTGGGTTATTGCTGTGAAGGGAACGGAACAGCAGCCTTTCGTGATACGGGGTGTCCCCAACGCGAACGGCGAGCTCCCGGTAATCGACGGCCGTAACGCAACCACGAGAAGCAAGATCAATTTCTGGAACGAAAGCCGCGGGGTGATTAAAATCGGCGGGGCCAACAGCCCGGCGGTGGACGTACCAACCTGGATCGTGCTCGAAAACCTGGACATCCGGAGCGGCAGGTCCCCCTACCAGTTTACCGGGCGGAGCGGGCTGGCCAATTACTCGAGCAACGCTGCATCCGTCTATGTGGAAAACGGCCGGAACATCACCCTTCGAAATTGCATCCTCCGTGATTCAGGGAACGGGCTTTTCGTATCCCATGCTTCAAGAAATGTCCTGGTCGAGGGCTGCTGGATCTACGATAACGGGATCGAGAACAGCATTTACGAACACAACGCATACACGGCAGCCATAGGAATGGTGTACCAGTTCAATTATTTCGGTCCTCTTCGGGCAGGCTGTCTGGGGAACAACCTCAAAGATCGTTCCGCCGGGACCGTGGTGCGGTACAACTGGATCGAAAGCGGCAACCGGCAGCTCGACCTGGTCGATGCCGAGGACAGCATGGAACTGGTCAATCACCCGAGTTACCGAGAAACGTTCGTATATGGCAACATTCTCATAGAGCCGGATGGAGCGGGCAACAGCCAGATTGCTCATTACGGAGGAGACAGCGGGAACGAGAGTGCCTATCGTAAAGGAACCCTGTACTTCTATAATAACACCGTGATATCGACACGCACAGGGAACACCACCCTGCTGCGCCTATCAACGAATGACGAGACCAGCGACTGCCGGAATAATGTTATCTATGTGACGGCCCCCGGCAATCGCCTGGGTCTTCTCGATTCTTCGGGAATTCTCCACATCAGAAACAACTGGTTCAAATCCGGTTGGAGGGAGAGCCACGGCTCGCTCACAGGAACCCTGTATAATGAAGGCGGAATACTCTCTGGAGAAAACCCGGGGTTTGTGGATGAGGCCAGTCAAGATTACCACCCGGCGAGTCATTCAGCATGTGTTGACGCCGGAACGTCTCTTCACCCGGACACCATGGCGGCTTTATACCAGTACCGGAAGCATCAAACTTCGAAACCGCGGCCATCGAACGGCCCCCTTGATATCGGAGCTTTTGAGGTTTTAAATCCGGACAAAGTCCCCCCCAATGCACCCGTCGATCTAAGAATCCTATATTATCAGTAGGGAGATGTGGAAAACCCGCTTAAATACGCTTCGCCTGTCTTCCAATGAGGAGGAATTTAACCGGGTAAAAGGATTTTGAGCGTGCTTTGATTGAAAGACCTTTGGAGTGCTGGGTTTGGTACTGTGGGGAACGGCCAAACCCCGGGTCAAATGCCCGGCGTTTGGCCGCAGCAACTGGTTGAGAGCACTTTCGTCCGGGTGAGAATTAAAATAGGCAATTCCTCGGGAAAGCCCCGAAGGGCCGACCGGAGGAATTACCTATGCACGATTGGTGGAGTTTATCGCATGTCCGAAAGGATTGCAAATACCATGTCGTATTTGTGCCCAACCCGGCAAAGCCGGAATTGAAGATTCAAAATTGAATATTTATGGTCCGCCTACGGCGAACCTATCTTATTTGTCAGCTAATGCCACAATCCTGGGCAATCATGATGTGATTTCAATAAATAGACGCTAAGAAAGAAACCGCCATGCTTTCAGGCTCACACCTTCAATTCAGGACAGCTGCTGATTAACGACTGGGACCGCCATTATAAACAGCGGGCATGACCTCAACAGTTTTGGTGTCTTTATCGACCTTGACCGTGGCCATCCAGCTGGCTGTATAAATAATCCCGATTTTCACGAATTCAGGATCTAAAATTTCCGCCCCATAGGGACCTCCCCTGGCATATCCGATATCCTCCCAGACCCACTTTGCCATATATTTGAGCTCTTCCTGGTCGTAATCAACTGATCGCCACATTCTGGATCGAAGCGTCCAATCTGGCTTAAGGCCCATTATCGCATAAGGCTGGTTCCGGCGTCCATAGTAGCTATATTTAAAGTCCGATGGTAGCTGGCCGGTTACAAAGGCCGTCTTGATTTCGGCGTCGCGCTTCAATCTCCCATAATTCTCGAGACAACCCCACATAAGAATCGAGATAAAAACGGCGACTATGAGTAATCTTTTGTGGTCGAGAATTTTTCTTCGCAGATTAGCTAAATCGGCATTCATAACTCATTCTCCTTCATGCCACCTTTTGAATTCCGGTAAGGCATGCTAAGTTAGATTCCAACAGGCATCATAAACCCTAGATCATTGCCCCCTGAGACCATATAATTCAACGATTTTAAGGTAAGGACAGGTTATTGCTTTTTCAAGGTGTGTGAATCGAAAATGTCGAAATATGAATTACCTGTTCCCAACCCGGATAAACCGGAAACAGCCACAAAGACAGTAAGACACAAAGAAAAAATTTTTAATAAAATTTCGTGCCTTCGACAACAAATTGTCGATACGACGTCGCTAAGCGCCTAAAAACATGGGGTTAATCGCCGGAGGTGTCCACTACCACGGCGCCCTGACCGTGATGTCCGTCCGCCTTGATCAGAAGGGACTCCTGGGGTCGGACACACCTTACGAAATGCTCACCTCCCGCGTCGGGCCGGTTGTTCAGCCACGGCCAGCGGACGAAGTCATCGGTATTTTCGGTAACGGTCATGTAAACAATACCGCGTGATGTCAGGTGCTGGAAAAAATGGGATCCTTGGCTGGCATCCGCTTTCAGTTGATCGTTTCGCACCTCGATGACGGCCCGGACCCCATCGATATCTTCCCAACGGACCGGGATGCCCAGCCAGTGGTCCGCCGAGCCCCACCGTCCGGGGCCAATCAGAAGGTAAGGGCGCTTTTGGCGCTTCAATTGAGCGTTTACACGCCCAATCTCTTCGGCAATGGGCACGGTCTTGGCCACGTCGAACCGCTCCGGCGCCACGTAGACAATGTCCCTGGCCTCACGGATAATCCCGTTGCCGAGACATTGGTTGGAGTAACACAGAGCCTCCACCCGGTCGGCATCGCCGATGTGAACGTCGGCATGTTCTTCGCCGGCGGCCATCGGCCGCATCTGCAGTACAAAGAAGTCGGCCGGCCGATCGGCGTCCGGGGGAAGATTGAGGCTGTATTCGAACTCCACGTCGCAACCCATGCCCTGCCGTCCCATTGCCGGCAGGTCGCACAGCAGGGACGCCAGCGGCGGGCGGTTGAATTTCAGCAGCGGTGCAAAGGTCACCACCGGATAGCCGGCGCCAACGGTCGTATCCCGCAGGCGATGCTCTTCAGGAAGGTACCGGCTGGACATCGCCCGCACAGGGAATTCAGTCTGCGCCGTGTCGGCGTCACGCCAGTGCAGGTTGGTGCCCCGATCGAAATACAGCGCTTCCGGATAGTCCTTCACACGCAGGGCATAAAAACCGTTCTGGGCGTTGATCAGGATATCTTCGACTTTGGAGAACTGTGGCAGGACCGACGAGTGCCTGGGCGAAAAGCGCAGCGGCAGCTGCCTGTCATCCATCGCCTTGCCGAAGCCGAGTGCCATCCGGGTGATTCCGTCTTCCGGCCGCATCGGAGAGATCGGGTAGTAATTCCACGACTGGGCAACTCCGGAAATAGCCGGGTAGAAATAGTCGCCATGGGTCTGGCCGGCGATCGCCTGAATCATCACGGCCATGCTGTCCCGCCGCACCTGATGGGCGGTGCTGCGGGTAAATGTCCGCGGTCCCTGATAAAATGCCGACGCGTACACCCGTCGGATGGCGGATTCCAGATGCGCCAGACGCATGGATGCCAAGCGATGGTTATTGGGAATCATAAAGGTTTTGTAGAGTCCGGAATATGGATGGGAATAGGCATCTTCCAGGAGGCTGGAGGATCGCACTGACAGAGGGTAGACCGCTTGTTCCACGAACGCCTCCAGCTGCGCCACCAGAGATTCCGGCAGGGGAGCCGCCAGAAACCGCTCGGTAATCTCCTGGTCGGTGAGCTCGCTGCCGGCGCATGCCGCCAGGTCGTTGGTCTCGATGAACTCATCGAAGACATCCGTCGTAATCACCAGGGTATGGGGCACCTGGATGTGGAAATCGGGATGGGATGTTTCAATGGACGGATCCCGGTAGAGCATGTTGGCCATAAACGCCAGCCCGCGGGCTTTGCCGCCCAGAGATCCGTTGCCGATCTTGACAAACTCCACGATCTCCGGATCGTAGGAATGCGGATTGAATTGCACCACCACGCCCTTCTGCCGGTTCCTTCTCAGAATACGAATACTTTTGACGAGAAATTCACGAATGCCGGCGGCATCCGAAAAGTCGGAGGCGGGAATCCGTCCCATGTAAGAGGCCAGTGAGATTTCCGAGCGTGCCATGAACCAGTTGGAGAAACGGTTTCGGCAGGCTTCATAGTATATCGGCTCTTCGGGAATACGCGGCAGCAGGTCTTCCAGCTCCCGGAATGTCGATGCGCGACCCAATTCCGTACCGTCCGGGGTTCGGAACACGAAATCCCCGAATCCCAGTGATCTAAGGAAAAAATCACGGAATTCTTCTGCCAGACGGGGTGAATTCTTGTCGGTGAACCGAATCTGCAGACGCTCGGCATGCCGCCGGTTCTCGGTCTCAGAACTCATCAGCAGCAGCGGGAGATGCGGAATGTCCGCTTTGATCAACTGAAGCAGCTGAATCCCCGCATCGGCGGTAGCCACTCCGCATTTGGGGAACCGGGTGTCGGAAATGACTCCGAACACATAGGGTTTGAACTTGTCATACATGGCTTTGGCCTGCTCGAAGCTGTCGGCCACGAGAATCTTCGGCCGGGCGCGCATTTTCAGCAGCCGATGCTCTTCGTTCAGGCTATCGCTCAGCACGGACTGGGTCTGGCGGACGACTTCCTTGTAAATCAGAGGCAGAAAAAAAGAACGGTAAAGGGGAGAGTCCTCCACGAGGATCAACACGCGCACACCGGCTTTGCGGGTATCGGCTTCCACGTTCAGCCGGTCTTCCGTATTCTTTACCAGGGCCAGCAGCAGGTCGCTGTCCCCGGACCAGATATAGTTCTGATCGACACCGCCGGGACCGGGAGTGTTAATGGCCGGTGCATCATGATGTTCTCCGTGGGACAACTTAACCACCGGCGTCTTCGGGCGGATCACCTTGACCGCGTTGCCGAAGGATTCCGGGGTCATGTCTTTTTGATTCGGCATGACCATGACCAGGTCGAATTGCTTGTCCTCGAGAAGCGCCAGCGCCTCGGCACCGCCCGCGGCCTGGGTCAGACGGGGAGGACGGCTCAGGTTCAATCCGTGGTACTCGTTGATGATCTTCGACGCCAGGCTGCCGTCCTCTTCCAGAATGTAGGCATCGTAAGGGTTGGCCACCAGCAGTATTTCCAGTACCTTGATGGCCATTAACTCATGGTAGGTGCTGAATCTCGTGTCCAGGCGATCGAAGCTTTTTTCATCAATAAGATGGGAAGACGCCGACATAAGGTCCTCCTTCGATATCGGTCGTGCACATTCCAGCTGTGGCGGTAACAGTTAAGCTGGTATCGGAGTCCGAGAAGTCAAGACAGCTAATGGTACTCCGTCAATTATGATGTGTCAAGCAGATCACGGGTGATAGGAATCAGCTGATTGTTGGTGGCTGTTACGACAAGCTGTTTACAGGCCGGTCGAAAGCCTTGTTATGGCGATTCTTGAGCTGAACGTCATCGTGGTCCGCATTTTTGTAATTGCCAATGTAAACTTAAATGCTGCCTAATTCGAATTGTTTCAATGAACCGATTATTAAACCTATTTAGAAAAAGTGCCGATATACCAGGTGCACGATGGGCAATGGCATCAACAATTGCGCGCCAATACGCATGTTCTGCAATTTTGCCTCGGTATTTTAACTGAACCATCACTGATTCAAACGGCAAATTCGCATTTTGTTGCGACGTTGGGTATAATTTGCCCACAATTGACGGATGCTATTTGAATCATGATTGCAAGCCCGCTACCGATGACCCAAGAAGTAGGAATCTGATATGAGAATCGGCATCAAACTTAAAATTACGCCTTTAAAAATGGGTTTACTCGTGGTGCTGGCGGCCTGCCTGATTTTTTTTTCTTTTGGTGCCCCAAAACCGGACCTGTTGACTTCGCTCGACAATCGGATCGCCGATGCGATGTTTCGCTGGCGTGGCCCGCAGCGGACAACTGATTCGGTGGTCATCGTCGATATCGACGAGAAAAGCCTCAAATATGCCGGACAATGGCCCTGGCCCAGAAATCTCGTAGCCAAGCTGGTTCAAAAAATCAATGCCGCAGTGCCCCGGGTGATCGCTTTCGATATCGTTTTCGCCGAGGCGGATCGTACATCTCCGATAAAATGCATGGTTGAACTCAACCAGGTCCTCACAACACAATTGCCGGATGCCGAACTGCTGGCGGACAATGAATTGCTCAACCATGACATCGCCCTGGGCAATGCCGTCGCAGATGCCCCCACCGTGATGGGATACGTGTTCCTGTTAATGAATGACGGATTGAAGGCCTCGGGGGAAACACCGTTTCCCGCCGGTCGGTTAAGGGTCGCTCCTGAACACACCCGCATCAGCGACCTGGACATGATTTCGATCTACCGGGCGGTCGTCAATGTGGGCGAAGTGGCCCGCGGTAAAAGCGAAGGATTCCTGAATGTGCTGCCCGATCCGTCCGGTACGGTGCGTAAAGTTCCCCTGCTGATGGACCTGGATCATATTCCCTACCCGGCCCTGGCCTTGGAAGCCTATCGTGTCGGGCAGCGACAGCCGGAATTGACCATCCATGTGCCCACCGAGAAGACCAAAGCGCCCATCGACGTTCTGGGGATTTCCGCGGGCAGTCGTTTCATCCCTACGGACGAAAAAGCACGGTTAGCCGTCAACTTCCGGGGACCTGCGAACACGTTCTTGTATGTCTCGGCAGCCGACATTCTGCAAGACCGCTATCAAACGGTTTTAAAGGACAAATATGTTCTGATCGGAACCTCAGCATCCGGTTTGTTTGATTTGGTCGCCACGCCATTTTCCAGTGCCAGTGCCGGTGTCGAAGTGCACGCTACCGCAATCGATAACATGATCGCCGGCGATCCATTCACCCACGACATATTCACGGAAATCGGACTGACTTATGCCTTGGTTGTGCTGGGCGGCATCCTTCTCACTTTGCTGCTGGTGTACAGCGGGCCGCTTCAAGGAGGACTGTGCGGCCTGGCTATCATTTTGATTGTTGTCGCCGGCAATTATCACTTTTTTTCCTGGAAAACGTACTGGTGGGCGTCACCTACCCCTTTTTGTCCCTTATTGCCGTTTTTATTGTCGTGAGTGTTTTCAACTATTTTTACGAGGGCCGGGAAAAAAATTTCATCCGCAATGCTTTTGGGCACTATGTCTCACCCCAGCTGGTTAATCAGCTCATCAAGAGCCCCGATAAACTCTCGTTGAAGGGTGAACAAAAAAATTTGACCGTGCTGTTCAGTGACATTCGCGGATTTACCACCATTTCCGAGCAGATGAGCTCCGAGCAGCTCGGAGAGTTCATGAACGAATACCTGACCACCATGAGTGATGTGATTAAGGCTCATGGCGGCACTTTGGACAAGTTCATCGGTGATGCGATCATGGCCATCTGGGGCGCGCCGTTGGATGATGAAGATCATGCCGCCCAGGCAGTGCGGTCGGCCATGGAAATGATCGATCAGCTCAAAGCATCTCAAGCCGATTTTGCCGCCAGAGGTTTGCCGGTTATTGAAATCGGCATCGGCATCAATACCGGCATTGTGAGTGTTGGCAATTTCGGCAGTCGGGACCGATTCGACTACACGGTAATGGGGGATAATGTAAACCTCGCCTCGCGCCTGGAAGGCCTGAACAAGGACTACGGTCCAAACATTATTATTTCCGAGTTTACCAAAGCGGCGCTGGGGGACCGCTTCTTTTGCCGCATCGTCGATAAAGTCAAGGTCAAAGGTAAAAACAAGGCCGTGGTGATTTACGAACCTCTGGTGGAGGGGGAGCCGGATGAGGCCCTGCGCCGGGAGGTGGAGGCCTTTGAAAGCGCAGTTCGTGCCTATCAGGCCCAGGAATTTGAGGAGGCTTTTGAGGTCATCGAGTCGCTGTACCGCAAAAATCCTTTGAGGCTCTATGCCCTTTACCTGCACCGTATGAAAACCTTCCGGGATAATCCGCCGCCGCCGACCTGGCGTGGCATCGAGAGCCGGTCGCACCAGCCCGAAAAGCTGGATTTTGGATGAAATATCCGCTGACCACGCGCTTTACAGCTGACACACAAGCATTGCCTCTGGCCGCGAGCGTTCCGTCTGATCAGAAAAGAAACTTCAAAAAGCAAATTTTAGATTTTGGAATGTGGATTTTGGATTTAAGGTATTCTGCCTTTTTAAATTGATTGAGCGAAGCGATTCCACCATTCGTCATTATTCATTTTTCATTAGTCATTCCCTGTAGTTATCCCCGAGATCAGATTCGAGACGCATATCATGGCGCAGATTCGGCCGTGATGGAGTCAATGAAGCAGGCGTTGCCAAGCGGATCTTGCCCGGTTGAGCCCGATCCAAGACTTGCCGGGGGCCGGGGCGGGGTTTCTCCGTCGTCTGCAATGGCCAACCGGGGCGCAAACGGCCACGCGCTCAGGTAGCGCTGGCTGTTGCGCATCAGCCTGGCCAAGCGGGTGCCCGGATCTGAAAGTCCGGCCTGGGCACTGGTGGGAAACCGCAGAAAGACGCCCGGCTTTTTGGCTTTCACCCAATACCCTTCATAGGGCTCCATGAAGATGACATCGTCATGGTAGATTCCGTTATCCCAGCGCCACATGCGTTTATCGATGTAGGGATTGACATCCGGCAGCAATAAAACGGCGGTAGGGCCGAAAATGATATTGCCATTGGCGTCATACTCCAACACCTCCACATCTTCCCAATAATAGCCGGCATGGTTCGGGCAGCCGATCATGTTCCAGCCGTCTCCAAGGCCTGAATTGTAAAGCAATTTGACTTCGATGTCATGAATTTTGCTGACCGGAACCCCACTGACCGCCACCTCGAGTCCATTTCTGGCAAGCACCCAGTAGGCCCTGCCGGGCTCAATCTCCAGCCCGTTGTGGCATTGGATGTATTGCGGGCTGCTCGTGCCGGGATTGTAGGTCCCGATTTTAAAATTCGAGGCAAAATCCGCCGCCAGGGCATCAACCCCGAAGACGCTTTCGGCCGCGGGATCATCGGGCCACTGGACAAAGGAGACCATTCGAAACTGAGGCACCTCGGTTCCCGGATCGATCTGCAAGGTGTCGCCGATCTGTGAAGCGCCCACCTTGAAAGCGTATTCCTGCGACCAGATGGTGTCTGCCGTGCCAAAGTCGCTGTATCCGGCCATCCAAATATATTTCAAACCCGCCTCAAGACCACTGATCGCCTGTTCGGTAAGTTCGATGCCGGTGGTTCCGACATGGTCGAAGGAGGCGTCGTAATCCGAACAAAAATATACCCGGTCCGCGCGGCGCACCTGCCAGTAGGTGGCGATGTGGGGGTCACCATCGGGATCCGAAAAAGGGCTGGTCGTCAGTGTCACCGGCCCTGCGGATATGACCGACTCGTGTTCCGGACTGACCGCAATGGGCCTGTCTGCCAGACGGTTGGTGAAAAAGGCAAATCCGTTCAGCCCCACGATCACCCCGTTTTCCGTATGATCGGTGTCGCCCGCACCGCCGTCCTTGAGCTGCACGGTGACCTCGTCACGCGCAGCGTTGAATACGGCATAACTGGAATAGTCATACCAGCCCTGCGCCGGATCATAATAAGCCAGACCGCAGCTGGCCGGGACGGCGTTCGCCAGATACAGTGTGACGAAGCTTTCATCGCCGAGGTTGGTCACATCAACGCGAAATGCCGCCAGGCCGTAGGGGACATGGATCGGAATGTCGCCGATATCCAAAAGGGTGGCGCTGTCCACGGCCTCGACCCTGATGATCTGGCTGTCCAGGGGACGGATCCCCAGCATGGCGCCTCCGGTCGGCGTCAGAAGGGATTTGATCTCATCGGTCTGACTGTTGTCGAAGATGCTGTCACCATCCAGGTCCTCAAAGGCCCCCACTTCCTGAGAATCCGGTATGCCGTTGGCATCCGCGTCGTTTGTCACAGGCCCGGTTGTAAAGCTAAACACATTCGACCATGGGGATCTGTTGCCACTGGATCCCCAGTATCTGGCCCGCCAGTAATAGGTCGTATTCGGTTCCAGGATGAGCACCGGCACCTGAAAGCTGGTGAGGTGATTTGCCGTGACCTCGATGTCGGCCGCCAACAAACTGAAGTCAACAAATTCGCTGACCTGCCAGCGGGTCTTGTCGTGGGTGCTGCAGGCATTCGGGTCAACAAATGGGCTGCCGGTCAGGGTCGGCACCAGGGAGACGTTCACGGCGCCGTCGGCGGGCGACAGCAGCAGCGGCTGATCGGGATCCAGCAGACAGTAAGCGCTGGTGTCCACGACAAAGCTGCCGGTCGAACTCCAGGGGCTTTGATTGCCGACGATATCCTCCGCCCTCACCCGCCAGTACCAGGTACCGTCGCCCAGGGCGGTTTGAATCTGGTAATCGCTCAGGGTGATATTGGGGATGGTGACGGCAGTGGCAAAACCGGAATCGCTGTCGTATTCAACCTCATAGGTGCTCGCGTCGCTGGCGTTTTCCCAATCCAGGGTGGGCTGATTGTCCGTGGTGCCGGTAACCGGGTAAATTACCGGGACATCCGGAGCGGTGAGATCGTTTACCGTGATCGACACCGTATCCGTTGCCGACAGCCCGCCCGCATCGGTGACCATCAGCTGGAAGGTCAACGCGTCTCCCCCCTGAATCGACGTCCGGAGCCGTAAATGTGGGTTGCGAGGCGGTCGTATCCGAGAGGGTGACTGCCGTTCCGCTCAATTGGGTCCATTGGTAGGCAGCAATGCCATCGTCCGGATCGGTCGAATTCAGACCGTCGAGGGTGACGGCAAGACCTTCATCCAAGGTCTGGTCGGAGCCGGCATCGGCGGTGGGCGGCAGGTTTGACCAGGTGACGTTCACAATACATGTATCCGTGGACTGCAGCCCGCCGTTGTCGGTCACCGTTAACTCGAAAGTCAGGGCTTCGCCGCCCACGCCAACCGTGGGTGAGGTGAAGGTCGGCTGCACGGCCGTCGCATCCGATAGGGTCACGGCGGTTCCGCTCAATTGGGTCCACTCATAGGCCGCAATGCCATCGTCCGGGTCGGTCGAATTCAAGCCGTCAAGGGTCACCAGAACACCCTCTCCCAGGGTCTGGTCTGACCCGGCGTCGGCAGTGGGCGGCAGGTTTGACCAGGTGACGTTCACAATACAGGTATCCGTGGACTGCAGCCCGCCGTTGTCGGTCACCGTCAACTCGAAAGTCAGGGCCTCTCCTCCCGCCCCGACAGTAGGTGAGGTGAAGGTCGGCTGGGCGGCCGTGGCATCCGATAGGGTCACCGTCGTCCCGCTCAATTGGGTCCACAGGTAGGCAGCAATGCCATTATCCGGGTCTGAGGAGTTGGTTGCGTCCAGGGTTACGGTGACCGCTTCATCGACAATCTGGTCAGGTCCGGCGTCTGCCGTAGGGGAGAGATTGATAGCCGTGGCGGTCGACTCCCCGGAAGCCGCACCGGTACCCACCCCGTTGAGGGCGGAGACCCGGTAGCCGTAGCAGGCTGCGGGCACCACCGTGGTGTCTGAATAGCTGGTCCCCGTCGTGCCGGTGTCCGTCACCAGCACAGACCAGGTGCCTGCGCAGGTCCGGCGCTCGATGCGGTAGCCGCTGATGGGGTCGCCCCCGTCGGCCGGGGTGCTCCAGGACAGATCGATCTGGCCGGGCACCGCCGCGGCCGCTGTCAGACCGCTCACCTGGCCGGGCACGTCGTCGGCGGTGGCCGTGGCCTCCGTCGATGCGGCACCTGCGCCCACCCCGTTGAGAGCCGAGACCCGGTAGCCATAGCAGGTGGCGGCAACCGCCGTGGTGTCGGCATAGCCGGTCCCGGTCGTGCCCGTGTCCGCCACCAGCACAGACCAGGTGCCCGCACACGTCCGGCGCTCAATGCGGTAGCCGCTGATGGGGTCGCCCCCGTCAGCCGGTGCTGTCCAGGAAAGATCGATCTGACCGGGCACCGCGGCGGCCGTCAGTCCGCTTACCTGCGCGGGCGCATCGTCGGCGGTGGCCGTGGCCTCCGTCGAGGCGGCGCCCGTGCCCACGCCGTTGATGGCTGAAACGCGGTAGCCGTAGCAGGTGGCGGCAACCGCCGTGGTGTCGGCATAGTTGGTCCCAGTCGTGCCGGTGTCCGCCACCAACACCGCCCAGGTGCCCGCGCAGGTGCGCCGCTCGATGCGGTAGCCGCTGATGGGGTCGCCCCCGTTGCCCGGCGCCGTCCAGGACAAATCGATCTGACCGGGCACGGCCGCAGCCGACAGACCGCTTACCTGACCGGGCACATCGTCGGCCGTGGCTGTGGCCTCCGTCGAGGCGGCGCCCGTGCCCACCCCGTTGATGGCCGAAACGCGGTAGCCGTAGCAGGTGGCGGCAACCGCGGTCGTGTCGGCATAGCCGGTTCCGGCCGTGCCGGTGTCCGCCAGCAGTACCGCCCAGGTGCCCGCGCACGTCCGCCGCTCGATGCGATAGCCACTGATGGGATCGCCCCCGTTAGCCGGCGCTGTCCAGGACAGATCGATCTGGCCGGGCACCGCGTCGGCCGTCAGACCGCTCACCTGACCGGGGGCATCGTCGGCCGTGGCCGTGGCCTCGGTGGATGCCGCCCCCGTGCCGATTCCGTTGATGGCCGATACCCGATAGCCGTAGCAGGTGGCGGCAACCGCCGTGGTATCCGCGTAGTTGGTCCCGGTTGTCCCGGTATCCGCCACCAGCTCAGACCAGCTGCCCGAGCACGTCCGCCGCTCGATCCGATATCCGACGATGGGATTTCCGCCGTCACTCGGGGCGCTCCAGGACAGGTTGATCTGCCCGGGAACGGCATTGGCTGTGAGGCCCGTTACCTGGGCCGGGTCGGTCATCTCAGCGCCCAGGCTGTAGAAAGTGGCTGGATCATTTTGATTGTTGTACTCGGTTTTGATCCAGTCAGCTGAGCGGGCAATTCTGGATATGCGAACTTCGTCGATGCTGCCCTCAAAGATCAGCCCGGAAGTTGGGTTTAGCTGAGAACTGGCTCCAATCCTTAAGGGAACATCCTTGCTCAAACTGCCTGCGGAGGCTGATGTTGTATTCGTTGTGTAATCACCATCCTCATAGGTCATAATATTGACGCTATTTCTAACGCCAACCACGTAATGCCAATTTCCATCGGCCACATCGGCGGATCCAAAAACCTTATGATTTATTCCCGAATCGTATATCTCAAAATACCATCGACTATCAAAATCCTCATTATGTAAGCTCAAGTTAAAACCGGTACGCGGTGAGGACCCGTCAAGCTCTTTGCCGACAATAATAGGCCAACGTGTGCTTGTTGCAGGTAGTGTACTTTTCACCCAGGCAGAGACGGTGAAGTCCTGTGCGTTGCCCATTTTAAGAGAGGCGTCATCCGGCACGCTGATATAGTCATAGCTCAAGTTTCCATCAAAATCCTGTCCGCTGCCAATGGCGCCGATGGTGTCGGCATTTCTATATTGGGTTCCATCATTGCTATTTGAAGTGGAGTCGAAATGGGTTCCATTTATATTTTCATCAACCATGCTCTCTGCCAAGTGCCACACGCCCGCAAAATTGCTGTCCCATACGCCGGCAGTGTTTTCCTGGGAGACACTGATGCTGTTGTTGCCGTAAGCCAGATAAACGGCGGTATCCGTGTTATATAAGAGGGTGGGGATTCTCAGCCAGGCAATGAAGGTCCCGGTGACGCCGTCATACATCTCAACTTCATGGTCCAGCTGAGTACTCTTGGTTGAATCAATAAAGATAATGTCATCGCCCTCGGCATCGGTCACGTGCCCCCCATTGGCAGTCGTTCTCAGATCATTGTCGTTCTCTATTTTTACCAGCAGGGGGAAGTTCAAGAGATCAGCTGCACCGCTGACCATGGTATTGTCTACCGTAATCATTTTTTGGTAAGAAAAGCCCCCAGGTCAAAGGTGGCGGTGGTACCCCGCAGCGCAAGGGGTGAGGTTGGCGTTACAACTCCTGAGCTGAGGGCGATATCGCCGGGGGGGTCCGCAATTTCGATTTCCAGCGATTCATTGTGGCCCGCGTCGGGGCCAATGTCCAAAACGGCATACACACATATGGTTTGCGTGGGGGAAACAGACACCGAATCAGAAAATGAAGCGGTGCCGTTCGCCGAACTGAAACCATCGGTATCGGTGGCACCGAACTGCGGTTCGGTCCCTTGGTAGCTCTCGCCGGCGCAGTCATGGGGCGCACTGGTGTCCAGATCGTAAAATAACCTGATATTGCTTATATTCACGGCCGCATCGATCGTGCCTTTTTCCGCAATCGTGATCCCCGTCACATCGCGGGTGGCGGCATTATCGGTGATCAGGAAAGTTCCACCCACATAATTATCCGTGCTGTCGATTGGAAATGTGTCGGATTGACCGCCCGAACTGCAGACCATCACATCAAAGACGTCCTGGTAATCGAAGACGCCGTTGCCGTCGGTTCCGGTGTAAAGGTTGCTGGGGGTGGCCGGATCGACGGCAATGGCCGCAATTTTCGGGTTTGTCAGGCCGCCGTCGAGGGCAGACCACTCGCTGCAGTTGACCGTGGCTCTGAACAGATCGCCGCTTTTGGTTCCGGCATACAGCGTGCTGGTCGTGGCCGGATCTATGGCAAGGGCCGAGACATGCAAATCCGGCAGACCGGCGTTGACGGCCGACCAGCTGCCGCCGCCGTCGGTGGATTTAAACACCCCGCCGCCGTCGGTGCCGGCATAGACCGTGCTGGGGGTGATGGGGTCAACCACAATGGCGCGCAGATATGGGCCTGTCAGGCCGGTATTGATGGCAGCCCAGCTGCCACCGCCGTCGGTGGATTTAAACGCCCCGGAATCCGTTCCGGCATAAATTGTGCCCGGTGCGGCCGGGTCGATGGCCAGGGAGTGGACCGTGGGGTTGGTCAGGCCGCTGTTGATGGCCGTCCAGTTGCCGCCGCCGTCGGTGGATTTAAAAACCCCCCCCCCGCCGTAGGTTCCGGCGTAGAGGGTGTCGGTCGTGACCGGGTCGATGGCAATGACGTAGACGTCGGTGTTTGTCAGGCCGGTGTTGATGGCAGCCCAGTTGCTGCCCCCGTCGGTGGACTTGAACACACCGTTGTGTGAACCGGCATAGATGGTGTTGGGTGCGGCCGGGTCAATGGCCAAGGCCTCGACAGGTGTCGTCGTGAGGCCGATGTTGATCAAGGGCCAGGTAATGCCCCCGTCGGTGGATTTAAACACCCGGCCCCCGGTGGACCCGGCATAAACGGTGCTCGGCGTGACGGGATCGATCGCCAGGGACCCGATAGTACAGATTGCCATGCCGCTGTTGATCGCCGACCAGTTGCCGCCGCCGTCAGTGGTTTTATACGCTCCGTTGGTTGTTCCGACGTAGACGGTGTCGGGTGCGGCCGGGTCGATCGCCAGGGTGCGCTTATTGATTTGCGAATTCGTCAGGCCGGTAGTGATTTCAGTCCAGTTGCCGCCGCTGTTCGTGGACTTATACACCTCACCGACATTGTTTCCCGCATAAAGCGTCGTGGGCGTGACCGGGTCGACGGCAACGGCCCTGATATCCAGATTGGTGATGCCGGTCGAAAAGTTGGACCAGCTGCCGCCGCCGTCGCTGGATTTGAACAGCCGGGTGCCGGTGCCGGCGTAAAGAATGTTAGGCGTGGCCGGATCAACGGCCAGGTCATACACCGCCAGGCTAGTCAGGCCGATGTTGATGGCCGTCCAATTGGCGCCGCCGTCGCTGGATTTGAACACCCCACCCAGGTAGGTCCCGGCGTAGAGGGTCGTCGGGGTGATCGGGTCGATGGCCAGAATCTCAATAGTCGTGTTGGTCAGCCCGGTATTGATGGCCGTCCAGTTGCTGCCGCCGTCGGTGGATTTAAACACACCGTCATTTCTAGATCCGGCATAGACGGTGCTTGGCGTGACCGGGTCGATGACAACAGTGCCAATTTTAGGCTCAGTCAGGCCGGTGTTGATGGCCGACCAGTTGGCGCCGCCATCGGTGGATTTAAACACACCGCCGCCGACCGTTCCGGCATAGAGGGTGCTGGGCGTGACCGGGTCGATGGCCAGGCAGGCAATATTCAACTCAGTCAAGCCGATGTTGATGGCCGACCAGTTAGCGCCGCTGTCGGTGGATTTAAACACACCTTTGTCGTCAGTTCCGGCATAGACGGTGGTTGGCGTGGTCGGGTCAACCGCAACGGTTTTGACACTACCGCCTTCCGGTCCGGCAGTCGACCATTGATTCGTCGCCGCCTTCACTTGACTTGCCAATAATGGCGACAAAAGAAGAATTAAAATAAACGAGATTGCCGTTTTTTTAGACCAGCTGGAATAGCGCATCAGTCTGATGTTCCTCTATATTTTCCCTATCGCGCTAGCGCACCGGCGGTAAAGCCGGTCAGCCACGCCTGAACGGGTCAGGTTGGCGCGAACCCGGAACCAGTACTACCAACATGTAATTTTTTTTAATTTTTACTAGGCAAATCGTGAAATATTGTAGATTTCGAATTTTAATTTATTATCATTAAAATAATCTGTGCCTGCCCAATGAAATCTTTTTTTCTTTTATTTCATCGGGGTGATCTGCGAAATCTGCCTGCCCCGTTAAACCTTTTTTTATGTTTATCTGGGGTGGATAAAATGCCCATTTGATTGCGGTTTTTCCGCACTAAGAACTCTGAACCCCTGAACGGTTCTTTTCATTAAGGCGCACCCGGAAAGTCAGGCAGTATCCGATTCAATTCGACGGTCTCTTCCTGCACATTTTCCATAATGCTCAGCTGCTCATCCGAAGCTGCCTGTTCCTGGCCTGGGACGACCCCGGGGTCCGTGATGGTCCCAGGGATTTGGGCTTCCAATTCCGATATGTCCGTCAGTTCCTCGGGCATGGCGAGGTCCGGTTCCGCCACCAGCACCACTGGCGTTTCTCCCGCTGCATCATCCTGGGAGTCGTCCTGCCGGCGTTTTGAACTTGCGGCTGCCATCTCGCCCGTGCCGGCTGTTTCGCGTTCATTGCGGTCTCCGTCTTCCCCTTGCGCCAATGCCTGAGCAGCACCGGCTTCCGGGTTTATCTCGGCTTCCGGTTCCAAACCGTCCGGCCCAAGGTGAACGTCTTGCATTATCCGGACTATTTCCTCCGGAGCAACCCGCCGGGCATCAGAGGGCAGCTCGCCGGCCGGTATAATGGTCCGTTCAAAATCGACAATCCGGATGGGGATCATATAGGGCGCGGCCAGACTCACAACCTCCAGTTCGGTGCGCTCCAGGGCCGTCACCACCGTGCGTCTGACCGTGACGTCGATGACGAAGTCGGACCCTCTTACCCCAGCCACGGCTGTCGGTGTCTTTACCTTAAATTCCGACGGGTTGTAGCCCAGCAGTTTCTTAATCCAATAGCGGACCTTGCCGCCGTCCTGCTCCATATAAATGGACCGGTTCTTTTTTTTCGGTTCATAAACACTGCGACTGATTAGCAGCTTCGTACTTGGGGCCAGAGTCAACAGGCTGCCGTCGTTGAGCATGAGGCGGGCACGGCTCGCGGGCTGCGTCACTACGGTGTCGTTTTTGTAAAGTGGCAGGTCTTTGGCGGCCATGTAACCACGCAGCTCGTCGGCATGGATGATGATCACCTCTCCCCGTACCACGAGCACCTTCCCCACCGGCTCGCCGAATCCCGGTTTGTATTCGGTTTCAATGACAAGTCCGGCGGGCAGCAAGGATGCCGCCGTCGATTCGTTCGGTGCAAAGCCGCCTTCAAAAAGCATAAAGAGCACGGTGACGCACAAAGTCAAAAGGCAACTGTTATTTGAAACCTTCATATCGAGGCTCCTCTATGCGCTAAACAAAGCGACATCGACAATTTTTTGTCGATGCTGACTAAATTGTTGCAATATGCAGTGATGAAATGAACTAAAATTTAAAATGACTAAAATGTTCTAAAATTTTGGAATGCTACCATTTTTATAAAACGAAGGTATCAGGTGTCAGGATTTCGCAACTCGGTTCCCTGACACCTGACACCTGAAACCCGAAACCAAAATCCAATGAACTTCGCATTGGCTGCCCGGCAGGGACCAATTTCGCTGAGCCTTGTCTCGTAAATAATTTAGAACCTGCCTTTCAAAGACAGGGTAAAGACGCTCCTGTCGTAATCAAAATCGTCGATGTTGGAATCACTTTTTATGTAATCGTACTGCAAATCGATGCCCAGCCAATCAGAGTATAGGTCGCGGTAAAGGTTTACGTAACCGCCGTATTTGAAATCGTGCCGGGTTTCCCCGTAAAAGGAGTCCTCATTGTCAAAGCGCTTATCGATAACGCGCAGGGTTATAGACGATTTCAGTTTCCAGGGCAGCTGGAAAGACCCACCCAACCGCGCCCTGAAAAGCCCCCAGTCCTGGTCGGGCGTGTCGGCGTTGTTGATTTCATATCCGGCGCCGCCAAAAAGCGTTGTCCGCTTATCGCCCAGCTGGTAGTAGGCATTGGCAAACACATCGTGGGTCTGTCCGTTCCGGTCGGAATCCTGGAAAAAGGTGTTTTGGGAAAAGCGATATGCCAGGCTGCTGAAAAGATTTGGGTTGATACGCCAGGTGAGTTCGGGGATGATCTGATGCCGCCGCAACCAGCTGTCGGAGCCCAGCCAGTAGTAGGTGGGAACATACCCGAGCTTGAAGGTAAAAGGATTGAAAAGATATATGCCGTAAAAATCAAAGATGCTTCCGATCAGATCGAAATCGTCCAGCTCCAGATACATTCTCTGGTAATGACTGTAGCCCGCACCAATGCGGTATCTCGCTTTTCTGACAAAGTCGTACTTTCCGGAAAAATATCCCAGGCCAAAAAAGTCGTCATCATCCGCAAAAAAGTCCTGATCGATAGGGTCCAGGGGGACGTTGCTGTCATATCCAAAACCCAATTTCGCATAGAGGCTGTAAGGTCTGCGGCTTTTCCGGTGCTTCTCGATCGCCCGCAGCCAGTTTGAGGCATTGTTGCGCAGCAGCTCCGATTCGGCCGAATCTCTCACATATGCCAGGGTTTCAATCGCCTTTTCGGTATCGCCGCTCTTCAGGTAGCACAAGCCGGCATAGTAATAGCTGTTGGCCTTGATTCCGGGACTTTTCTCCGCCGCGCTCAAAAAATAGTCGACGGCCTGTTCGTATCGTTCCCGCTTGTACAGGCAGATGCCGGTATAGTATTGGGCGAGCACATTAGATGGTGCTTCCTCGGAGACCTCCGAAAAAAGATCGGCGGCCTGGGAATAGTTGGCGACTTTGTAGTTCAGGAAAGCGATATCATATTTCAGCTCGGGTATATCGGGGTTCCGGTCCCAGGCATACTGGAGATGTTTCCAGGCCTCCTCGTAGCGCTTTTGTTTCAGATGGATCTTTCCCATATAATGGTTGTAAAAGGGATGATTTGGGTTGTATTCCAGGGCAAACTTCAGGTTCTCTTCGGCCTCCGTATAGTCTCCATCCTCAAAGGCAAAGACACCGATATCATAGTAGGCGCGACCCTCCTCAATATTAGGATTGCTTCTGGGCTTTGATGTAACGGTGGGAAGATCATTCCGCCTTTGACTGCCGGATTCCTGATGCGGCTTGCTTTGAAACTCGCCTTTTAAGCGCTTGATAAGGTAATCTTGGATGAGCCCGGCCTGCTTTGCTTTCTGCGCTTGCTGTTCGGCTTCAATTTTGGAACTGAATCTTTCAAGGTACACCCGATACCAAACATGGTTTGCTTGGGATTTTCTCGGCAGGATAAAGGTGTCATAACCCAATTCGGTCAATCGATTTGACTCTTGGTCAGCATATTTTTGACTTTTGTAGGCCCCGATCTGGATGGAATAGTAAATCGACTCGGCATGGGCGAGGCTGACCGAGAAGGCGAAAACAATGATAAACAGGGCCAGGAATGGTCTGAATCGGCTAGCTGAAATTATATTCAAAAAATATGATCGAAACGGATCTTTGTCTTCAGAATCCATCATCTTCCATCATTGGTAATCAAAAAATATTTTGAGAAGCGTTCATACGGGCAAAAAAGGAATCCCTCAAGTGTCGGGCCATGAATATTTGCGGTTTCAAGATCTCAGACCAGGCTCACGAAGCTAAGCGTATGCCGAAAAAAGCGCGGATCCCACCAATTCCTGTTAACCATTTTGAAGAAATGGACGGCGAACGATTGTCCGGCGACCGCTACACCAGAAGGCACCCTCAATTCAAGTGAATTGCAAGCAGGAATCGTGCCATCAAGCGCTTTCATAATATGTACTATTGTTACAAGTGGTTAAATTCAAAAACTGTTTTTCTCTAAGAAAAAATGGGGATATTTATGGCAGGATTACCCAATCGTCAATGTCTTGACTTAATGCGAGTCAATTTTCAGAGGTTATCATGGCTGTCAAAACTTCAACAATCGGGTAGGTAGTGGTCCAACCGAGTCTTCGACCACACGGGTGATCAGTGATGTGGGTATCTTTTGGGTATGGATAGAAGTGATCTGAGGGATTTTGATGGATGCCCCTAGCACCCATCACCTAGCGCCTAACTGTAATGCTAAATCATCGGTGACAAACGTAGTTTCAAGTACTACCCAATCGCTGGTTTAAATATGTGTAAAGATCGACCAATTTGAGGCTAATTTGGGTGTCGCTTTGAGCGCAAGTGAAGTGGATCTGGCACTTGGGGCAGGCCGTGATCAGGGTTTGGGCGCCGGTCTGAATGGCTTCCTGCATGCGCTCGGTCTGAATGGCCTTCGAATAAGTTGAGCATTCCATCCAGGCGCTGGTGCCGCAGCAAAGCGCATTTTCACGGTTACGCTCCATTTCCAGCAGTTCGACATCCGGCAACAGGCCCAATAGCTGTCTGGGGGCTTCGTAGATCCCGGCCAGACGACCCAGACGACATGGATCATGGTAGGTGACCGTTGCGTCCGAATGTGCCTGAAAACTCAAGCCGCTTGCCGGCAGTTCGCGGGCCAGAAACTCGGTCATGTGAAGCACTTCGAACGGCAGAGCCCCGAAATTCTTCGGGTAGTGATTTTTAAATGTGACATAGCCTTCCGGGCAGCTGAATAGCACTGTTTTAGCGCCGGAGGCTTTAATTACTTCAAGATTCCATTCGGCCAGCTTGCGGAACGTGTCATGGTCGCCGCACCACAGGGCGTCGTGGCCGCAACAGCGCTCCTGGTTGCTGATTACCGGCTCGATCCCCATCTTGTTGAGGAGCTGGAGCATGCTGCGGGCAGTGTCCAAAGACGACAGGTTCAGATAGCGAAAGGTGACATCAAAAAAAGGCAGGCAACCCACAAAATAAAAATAATCCCCGGTTGTGCGGAACTTTCCGGTCTCTGTCGCCCAGGCGGTGCGCTGCTGCTTCAGGTTCCGGGTTTGCAGGCCGGCAATGGACTGCATGATACCGTGATGGCTTTCCTGGGGCAAATTGCCGGCCACACGGGCCTGCTGACGATGGGCGCTAATGAATTCCGGAAAGTCGATCTCCGCCGGACAGCGTCCGCTGCAGCTGGCACAACTCAGGCAAGCCCAGATTTCCCGGCTGCTGACCAGCCCGTCGTCCGGGTCCAGCACGGCACGTTTAATCATCTGGCGGGGTGAAAACGTCGACATTTCACGGCTGATCGGGCAGCTCCCCGTACACAGACCGCATTCCATGCAATAGTCGACTTGTTTTTGAGTGAGCAATCTGGTTTTATCCATCCGGAAGCCTTAATTTTTTTTGCCACGAATTGACACGAATGAACACGAATGTTTAAATACAAAAAATTTCATGAGCATTTGCAGTATATAATCTGTATTCGCGAAAATTCGTGTTAATTCGTGGCTTTTTTTATGCAGGTCCGACTAGCATTCAATTTTCAATTTCCAGCCCTCCCAGCTCTTCAAGCAGTTCAACAAACGATCGAATTTCTTCGGCAAACGCGGCCCCTTCCGAGGCGGAAATCCATTTCAGCTGCAAGCGGCGCTCGTCGATACCCAGCAGGCGGAGTAGCTCCCGGGTTTCTTCGACCACCGTCCGGCATCTTACATTACCTTCCAGGTAATGACAGTCGCCGATATGTCAGCCGGAAACCAGGATGCCGTCCGCCCCTTTCAAAAACGCCTTGAGCAGAAAGCCGTGATTCACCCGGCCGGTGCACATGAGGCGGATCAGACGCACATTGGTCGGATATTGGATGCGGGACACCCCGGCCAGATCCGCTCCGGCATAGGCACACCAGTTGCAGACAAATGCTAAAATATTGGGCTTTTCCATATTGAATATTTAAGATTGAAGATTTATTGTATTCTGTCGATCTAATTTTTTGTGCTTGCCGTCTTTATTGAAGCCGCAAATATCCTGGTCAGCTCTTCACGGTTCATAATCTCGTCAAATAAGCAAGGTCCCCGTATCCACGAAAAGAATAAAATGATAGAATTCCTCAAATCTTCAATCTTCAATTTTCATTCTTCAATCCTATATCATTTCCTCAATCTGCTCGTCCTTGAAATGGGCGACCGAGGCGGCGCCGGTCGGGCAGGCTGCATTACAAACCCCGCATCCTTTGCACAGGGCTTCCAGTACCATGGCCCGCTTACGACCCCGGGTTGTTTCTTTAACGCTGATGGCTTCAAAAATACAGGCGCTTTCGCACTCCCCACAGGCCCGGCACAATGTTTCGTCCACCCGGTTGATCATGCCTTCGGTCACAATTTCTTTTTTAGAGAGCACCATGATAGCGCGGGAGACCGCCCCGCGGGCCTGGGAAATGCTTTCAGGCGCGAATTTAGGCCCCTGGGCCAGACCACAAAGGTAGACGCCAGGTGCCGCAAAATCAAGGGGCCGGAGTTTGGGGTGGGCTTCCATAAAAAAACCATCTTCATCCAGGGCCAGGCGCATGACATCCGACAGATGTTTGCTTTCCGCGCGGGGACGGATGGCGGCACTCAGAATGACCAAATCGGCCGGCAGCTGAACGGGCGTCTGCAGCTGGGCATCAAACACGTCAACGCTCAGGACGTCGCCCCGCACCAACACTTGCGGTTTTTGCTCTTTTTCAAAGCGGAAAAACCGTGTGCCCTGCTGACGGGCTTTTAAGTAATAGGATTCCTTCAAACCAAATGTACGGATGTCGCGATATATAACCGAGACTTGCGCATCGGGATTGATGTTTTTCAACTTCAAGCTGTTTTTGACAGCAGCGGTGCAGCAAACCCGGCTGCAATAAAGATGATCCGGTTCGCGGGAGCCGACGCATTGTATCATGACGACATTTTGTAATTTGGCGGCCCGCTCAGGCTCTGAAACCAGCAGGGCTTCGAATTCCTTCTGGGTCACGACCGCCGCATGCTGTCCGTATAGATATTCGGAGGGCTCATATTCCTGCCCGCCGGTGGCGGCGATCACAACGCCGTGCGATATGCTGTAGTTTTCATTATTAACCGAAATGGTTGAAGTGAAATTGCCGCAACTGCCGGTGATGGACGTAAGTTGTGCTTCCTTATATATGGTGATCATCGGCTGGGCTTCGACCTTTAGAACAAGGTCCTGCACGTATTGCGCCGGACTGGCGCCATCTTCCGTGTAATAAAGGGTGCGGGCATTGCCGCCGAGTTTGGCGCCTTGCTCCACCAAGGTGGCCTCAAATCCCTGCTCAGCGAAGGCAAGGGCTGCCGTAAGGCCCGCCAGACCGCCCCCGATCACTAGCGCACGCTGAACCACCTCATGCGAGGTGTCATAAAGCGGTTCCAGGCGACGGGCTCTTGCAACAGACATGCTGACCAGGCTTTTGGCCTTTTCGGTGGCCGCCTGCGGTTCATTCTGATGAACCCAGGCGTCCTGCTCGCGAATATTGGCCAGCTCAAAGAGATAGGGGTTTAAGCCGGCATCACGCAACGTGTCACGGAACAGCGGCTCATGGGTGCGCGGTGTGCAGGATGCCACCACCACCCGATTGAGCTCATGCCGCTCAATGGCATCCTTTATTTCCTGCAGCTGATCGGTGGAACAGGCAAACATGCAATCAGCGGCATACACCACATTGTCGAGAGTCTGCACATAATCGGCGACTACCTTCACATCGACGGTCCCGGCGATGTTGATGCCGCAATGGCAGACGAACACACCGATGCGCGGGACCTCTCGCCCGACCTCCCGCTCTGGCGGTATGGCAGGAACGGTAACCAGCGATCCCCGGGCTGCGGACAGCAGGGCCGTGGCCCGCTCCGCCGCGCTGCTGCCCTGCTGCACAGAGTCCGGAATATCTTTAGGTCCCTGGGCCGCACCGCAAACATAGACCCCCGGGCGGGAGGTGGCGACCACCTCCAGCGGGTCCGTAGCGCAGAAACCGTGAGCATCTAGCCGAATGCCCATGCGATTAGCCAATTCCACGAATGATGGGTGCGGGCAAAGGCCGACCGCCAGTATGACCAGATCGAAAGTTTCCTGCTGAATTTGACGATCGAGCCCGGCATAGCTGATGCTGAGGGTATCATCTTCCGGGTTGGGAACGACCCGGGAGATCATGGATCTGACATAGCGCACATCGTTTTCGGCCACCGATCTTTCATAAAAACGATCAAATCCTTTGCCCTGGGCCCGGATGTCGATATAAAAAATGGTGGTTTCGATATCCGACGCATGCTCCCGGGTGATCATGGCCTGCTTGGTGGCGTACATGCAGCACACGGCCGAACAATATTCCCGGCCGATATGGCAGTCCCGGGAACCGACGCATTGTATCCAGGCGATACGACGGGGCGCGGTGCCGTCGGAAATACGCTGGATGTGCCCCTGAAAGGGCCCGGCCGCCGAAAGGATGCGTTCGTATTCCAGACTGGTGATGACATTGGGCCAACGCCCGTAGCCGTATTCGCCTTTTAACCGTGCATCAAAGGGCGTGAAACCGCCCGCCAGAATTATCGCGCCGGTTTCGATATTAAATGTTTCAGCCGGCCGGGCATGGGTGATGGCGGTCACCGCCTCGGCCTGGCAGGCGGCCACACATTGCATACACTCGCAGCATCCCCCACAGTCCAGGCAACGCGCCGCCTCTTTCTGGGCCGTTTTTTCATCCGGCCCGAGATTCACTTCTTCGAATCCGGCCAGTCTCTTTTCAAGCGGCAGGGTCGGAAGCCGCATCCGTGTCTGAACCGATTCATCCGGCGGCACTTGGACCCAGTCTTTTCCCGTTAAACGCGTTTCTTGTCTTTCAGCCGGCACCGCTTTACCTTGCAGATAATCAGCAATATATTTGGCTGCCTTTTTCCCGGCCGCAATAGCGTCAATCACCGTGACAGGGCCTGTGATGACATCGCCGCCGGCGAAGATTCCGGGCCTATTGGTCTGGAGTGTCGTGGTATCGACTGACAGAAGATTCCATCTTGTCAGTGCCAAGCCATGATCTTCTCCCAACAGATCGAAGTCCGGTGTCTGTCCGATGGCTGGAATAATATAGTCAGTTTTGATGACAAATTCCGACCCTTCAACCGGGACCGGTCGTGGTCGACCCGTATCATCTGCTTCTGCCAGGCGGGTTCGAATGCACTGTATTGCGGATACTTGGCCATCATGGTCCAGAATCTTTATCGGTGCCGCCTGGAAATGGAATCGGATCCCTTCATCTTCGGCCGCCAGAACCTCTTCCGGCCCGGCGGGCATTTCGGCGCGTGAACGGCGGTAAAGGACGTGAACCTCGCCGGCTCCCAATCGGAGGGCCACCCGGGCGGCATCCAGGGCGGAATGGCCCCCACCAATCACCGCAACGTGACCGGCCAACTTTTTCAGCTTCCCCGAATGCACGTCGCACAAAAAGGAGATGGCGTCGGTGACCTCCTCAAAAAGTTCCTCGCCGGGTATGTTCAGCTTCAAACTTCGCCAGGCGCCGATGGCCAGAAAAATTGCCGCAGCGCCACCGTCTCCCAGGCCGTTCAGGGTGAGATCTTTGCCGACAGGCGTATTGGTATGAATCTTGATGCCATAGCGTTGAAGATTAGCGATCTCCGCATCCAGCACCGCGCGAGGCAAGCGGTGCTCGGGAATGCCGTAGCGCATCATCCCGCCAGCCTGGGGCATGGATTCATAAACGTCGACCTGGTAGCTGTCGCAGGCCAAAAAATAAGCTGCGCTAAGGCCGGCCGGACCAGACCCAACCACGGCTACCCGTTGCCCCTGTGGTTTGATATCCGGCACGGGGATCTCCGCCAGGTCGACATGGTCCGCGGCCACCCGTTTAAGCTCCCTGATGGAAACGGCCTCGTCCAGCGTTTGACGGCGGCAGCTTTTTTCACAGGCGTGGGGACAGACCCGGCCAAGCACCCCGGGAAAGGGCAGATCCTGCATGATAATTTCAACGGCTTCCCGGTACCGGCCTGCTTTCACCATTGCCACATAGGCCTGGACATTGATATTGGCCGGGCACGCCGTGCGGCAGGGCGCCGGATCATACTTCTCTATGGTGTAGCTGTTGGGGACGGCCTGGGGATAGGGGATGTAGGTCGCTTTGCGATCTGCCAGGTGCATATCGTGTTCGCCGGGCCGGAGCACCGGACAGACCGCGACACAATCACCACAGGCCGTGCATTTGTCGGCATCGATGTAGCGTGGCTTTTGCTTGAGCGTCAATTGAAAACAGCCCGGATCGCCCTGCACATCGAGGACATCGCAATAAGCCAGAATTTCGATATTGGGATGGTTAGCCAATTCCGCCAGCTTGGGGCCCATCATGCAGGAAGAACAGTCATTTGTGGGAAAGGTCTTGTCGAGTTGAGCCATGACACCGCCCACACTCGGCTTTTCTTCCACCAGATGCACTTTAAAGCCTGAATTAGCGATATCCAGGGCGGTTTGAATCCCCGCAATACCGCTGCCGATGATGGTGACCGATCCGATTGGGTCTGTTTGTCGGGTCGACTGACTGTTGCTCATTTCTTCAAATATTTAAAATTACTCATAAAAGTTGACTGACGTACTAAGCATCTTTCAAGGCCCCGTTTGCAGGTCGAGGTTTCAGGTGTCAGCCATGCCTCCGGCCAAACAAACGGCCGGCCTTATAATTAAAAGATTCTTATGAACGTCGAACATCGAACGCTCAACATCGAACGTCCAATGTGGATGACGCTTCGCTTTGTCATTTTTAATCAAACATAACGCTGAATGATGATCCAAATAATCTCGTATGGTCGATTCGCATGGCACAATTTTTAAAATCGACAGAATTCCTTATTCGATGTTGGACGTTCAATGCTCAATGTTCGATTTTCAATTTTTTCTGACATTCGGCTACTTGACCTTTCACCCAAGGTTTCGGTTGTCAGAGAACCGGGGTGCATAGTCCTGACACCTGAACACTGACACCTGAAACCTTCAGTATCTCACAACATGTTCTTAACAAAGTTCCCCGAATCACATAGCGAAGTATGAAAATCAAAAACTTCACCATGCCCGATTCCATCACCCCAATCCCAGCTCCCGCAGCAGCGGCAAGGGATCCGTAATATGACGGGCGATCCATTCCGATGATCCCTCGAGATTGCAGGCCAGTCCGATCAGCTCCGTGAAATAAAAAACCGGCAAAGAAAACTCCCGTCCCCAATCCGCGGCGATCTTTTGCTGATACATGTCTAAGTTCGCCTGGCACATCTGGCAGGATACCACGATGGCCCGGGCACCGACGCGTTCGGCCATATCGTAGAGCTTGCCGACCAGTTGTGAAACGATATCCAGCCGCGACAGGACCTGGCTTGCGCCGCAGCAATCGGTTTTGAAAGGCCAGGGAATGGCCGTGGCGCCAAGATTTTCGATAATCCGATCCAATGCCTGGGGATCTTCGAAGTCCTCGGCGCCGGTGACCTCGGGCGGCCGGCTTGCCATGCAGCCGTAATAACACACGGCCTTTAAGCCGTTTAGGGGACGACTGACCCGGCCGGCCGCCGTCGCCAGCATCGAATCGGTGGCAAAAAAGTTGGCCAGGTCCCAGATTTGCGGCAACGAATCGTCCAATTGGATCTCGTAGCGCCGGCCGTTTTCACCCTGAAGAGTTTTGGCGGCCGTTTTGAGCCGATTGAAACACATGGGGCAGGGAACGAGCAGGTTAGCATGGGGCAATTCGGCGGCCAAATTCAGGTTGCGTCCTGCCAATTCGATGGCAGCCCGGTGATCGATACTGTGGGCCGCGGTGGCGCCGCAGCAATTCCAATCGGAAATTTCAGCCAGTCCAATGTCCAGGGCCGAACAGACGCCCTGCACGGATTCCGCATAATCCCGGGCCGATCCTTCCAGGGCGCAGCCCGGATAATAGGTTACTTGCATGCTATGGTGGCTCATCAGTTGTAAATGTGTTTTTGGGCAATTTTTTCTACTATAGCTTTATCTGCAACAGACAACGGGGGCTTTGGAGTGTTGGAGTACCGGAGTATTGGTGTATTTAAGACAGACATTAGCCCTTTAAGGGGTAAATCCAACCCTCCATTACTCCATCACTCCAATACTCCCGTAACTATATAGTCGCCGATATCAAGGTCCTCCACGAATGCTGCAAGCGTCTCTAAAGTAGCGCCCATATTTAATTTTCATTTACGCCGATCAAGAATCTCGCGAACTGCCTTTATTCCATCGATCGATTTGGGTTTGAGCGGCAGACGTCCTTTGGAGAGCATCTGGCGGCCCAGTTTCACATCATAGCGCCATGCACCGGATTTCAACTTATCCAGCAAACCGCCGCTTTTAACCAAATAGGCCGGCACCAGGGAGGTTTCATAAAGCCGCCCCCGCTTTTTAATGTTGCCCAAAAAGGTTTCGTGCAAGGCGGCGATACCGGGCTGGGCGGCGGGCACACCCGTTTGAACAGCCATTTCCTTGAGACAATCCATCATTTCGGCAATTTTAATATCATTCGGGCAGCGCGCGGTACAGGTTTCGCAGGCCGCACAGACCCAGATCGTCTGACAGGCCAGTACCGTTTCCCGCTGCCCCAGGATTACCATGCGGATCACCTCGTCCGGATAAAGATCCATGGCAAACGTAACCGGACAGCCGTTAGTGCATTTACGGCATTGAAAGCATGCTCCGGCGTGAAACGGTCCCTGGGCTTCGATTTGTTCTAGAAGGCGGTAGTCTGGATCTGAAATTGGCTGAGACATGAAATTTGACTAATTTTCCCTACGCTCGCGAAAATTTGCCCTGAAACAAATTTCAATGTCGGTGTGACAGGCATTGGCGGCAGTTCAGCGTATTGGGTCTATTAACATGAAAATGGGAGATTTTGTCAAGGAAAATGTTCGGGGTACGCGGTGCGGGTAAAAAAGGTATAAGGTGTAGGGTGTACGGTGTACGGTAAAACGCTAAGGGTATTCGGCATTCGGCTTTCGGCTTTCGGCTTTCGGTATTCGGCTTTCGATATTCGGAAAGGAGCCAGTTGGAATGTCGTGGTTGGATTTCACCGGCGGTTGTTTCCGGTAAATTTACGGATCTACAACCCAAAAAAGGGTATTCATAGTGAAGCTTTCAATTTATATTAATATTAGGAGTGGTGGTGTGGTGGCTGAAATTTTTTGAGGCCTTATTAATATACCCCAATACTCCAATGCTTTTCCTGTTCTAACTTAAAAAGACGGAGCGTAGCGACCTCCATAAATCTTCAATCTTCAGTCTTCAATCTTCAATCCTAAAAGGTCTTCAATCTTCAATTTTTCATCTCAGAGGCGGCTGCACCGGCGCGGGCATGATCTTTGTCCACTTCCACTCCCTCCGGGGTCACGAGGACATCCAGCCCGGTTCTCCGCCAGGTGGCCCGGGCCTGAGCGACCGTATCCACCAACGGTTCCTGGCAATTAAACGAGGTATTGAGCAGCACGTTGCAGCCGGTTTTTTCCTGCCAGGCGCTCAGCAGCTTCACGACAAACGGGTCATCGCCGGCTTCAACGATCTGGGGCCGGCTGGTCCCGTCGACATGCGTGACAGCCGGAACTTCGTCCGCGTTGGTGGGGACAATGTAGGACATAAACTTGCTGGGCACCCCCCAGTCACCCAGCACCATGGGGGCAAAAGGGCGGTACCACTCGCGGTGCTTGACGTGATCGTTCAGGCGATCTTTGCCGTCGGCCAGTCGCGGATCGATAAAAATGCTGCGGTGGCCCAGCGCCCGCGGCCCGGACTCCGCGCGGCCGAAGCACAGCCCAACGCTTTTACCCTGTTCGAGGAAGTCGACGATAGCCGGAATCACATCCTCGTCGAGTTGTCCGGCATCGGTTCCGAGATAAGGGGACAGCGCCGTCGCACGGCGGGGTTGATCCAAAACATGGTGCCAGACAAACAAGGCCTGCCCCAGGCTCAGCCCGCCGTCATGGGGCTGGGCCGGAACCCAGGTGTCTTCAAACAGGCCGCTTTGGTGGATGGCGGTGTTGGCGATGCAGTTCATCGAGCAGCCGCCGGTCATGATCAGCCCCGCGCGCGTGCGGGGTTTCCAGGCCTTCATTCTGGCGGCCGCTTCCAGATAGAATTCCGTGGTGACCTTTTGCAGAGACGTACAGACATCCTGGGCAAAAGAATCCTCCGGTTCAAGCTTTAAGCCGTCCCGTTGTCTGAATTCATGGCTCGGAAAAGCCGTAAACGGATGGTATAGCATCAGATTTCTCAGCACTTCGGCGATGTCATCCCGCGCGGTGCCGTAGCTGGCCAGCCCCATGAGTTTGCCGGCGCCTTCCAGGCGTTTCATGCCGAAATTGTATTCTCCGACCGAGGCCCAGACCGAACCGATGTTCAGCTGCAGTTTTTTATGCTCGTGCCCCCAGCCGTATTCGATTTCATTAATTTTGTTGCCGCTGCCGTGGGCCAGGGCACACATGCGCAAATCCCCGCCGCCGTCGGCGGTTAATACCCCGGCTTCTTCAAAAGGTGATGTAAACAGGGCGCCGGCGATATGGGCCAGGTGGTGATCCACCGCATACCCGTCATACCATGTGCCGAACAATTTGATCTTGTGGCGGCTGTAGCGACCCTCGACCGGTCCGCACCAGCCGTCCAGCATATAATCGGGATGGTCACGGTAGGTATCCCCCTGCAGCTGCCAATCAAAAGGGGTTCCATCGAGGGTGGGGCGGGTCCAGGGATTGATGGCGATGAGATCGATGGATTCCGGTTCCCAACCGTAGTCAGTTAGGATGTTATCCAGATCCATTATGCCCTGGTCGTGCTTGATGCGCGTCAGGCGTTCTTTTTCGAGCACCACCACCGGTTGGCCGTCTTCCAGCAGGGTGCAGTTGGCGTCATGTCCATAATAGACTGATAATATTCTCATTAAACCTCCATATCCGACATAGATCCGGCTTCCAAGCGACCGATCAGCCAATATATGGGTTTGCGATTCGCCTGTCAACCACAGGGAATTGAAGATTGAAGACTGAAGATTGAAGATTTATGGAAGTCGCTCCGCTCCGTCATTTAGATATAAGGCCAAAATGTATTATCCTAAAGGTCAACACCCTGCAGACCATAATATTCAATTGAATGTGGTATTCGGTCTATGTTATCTTCATCACGACAAATAAAAATGGATTGAAATCCTTAATTATTCATTTCTCATTATTCATTATTCATTCTAAGGTGCTGCAATGGCTCGTTCAGACGTACATCCGGTGCATCGATTCGAACCCTGGCAGGTATGGCCGGGGTCGTTTGACAACCCGCCGGTGGATGGAAATTTTCCGGTTCCCCGCGAGACGGGTTTGAAAATCACGAAAAAAACCCCGATTGCCTCCCTGGGGTCCTGTTTTGCCCGGGAAATCAAGCGGCGCCTGCTGCAGCGGGATTACAACTACCTGACCGAAGAAACGCACCATCCGGCGGCGATCCATGCCAGTGCGGCCTGGGAAAGGGTCTATAATACCTTTTGCATGCGCCAGATATTCGAATACACCTTTGAAAAATGGCAACCGGACCTGCGCTGGTGGCGGGCACCCAAATCGCAAAAAGTCCAGGACCCTTATCGCCGGGTTATTTTATATGAGAGCCTGGCCGCGGCCGAATCGGATTTTGAACAGCATCGACGGCATTCCAGGCAGGCGCTGGAAGGGGCCCGCGTATTGATCCTGACCCTTGGGCTGACCGAGATCTGGCAGGACCGTATCGATGGCTCGGTGATCAGCCTGCCGGGGGGACCCTACGTCAACGAGGGTGGCGACATGGATCGCTATGAATTCCGGGTCAGCCGCTACGGCGAAAATCTGGCAAACCTCGAACGGATCCGGACCATCATGGCTCGTCACAATCCCGCGTGCAAGCTGCTGATCACCATCTCGCCGGTCAACCTGTGGGCGACTTTCCGCCGGGATATGGATGTCATCAGTGCCAGCTGCAACTCCAAATCGACCCTGCGCGCGGCGGCCGACGAATTTGTCGCACGCCATGACAATGTGTTTTATTTTCCGGCCTTCGAGATGGCCACCATCTACCAGCCCCTTTGCGGTTTGACCCATTTCACCGACGGCCGCGAAAATTACCATGTCAACAAACCCACCATTAAATTCATTATGCGGCATTTTTTCAGTTTCTACTCATAAAAATCGCGCGGCGTCACCCATCGGGACTATTTCTTGGCTGAAACCGGGGTCGGTATATCTGCGCCCTTCTGTGATGAGCAATTTTTAAAAAATTATCAAATGGTAATGACCGCATAATGTCAAAATAATATTGTTCTGTTATACATTTATGGTTTAAATCATCCTATTGCGTCAGGTTTGATGGATAACGAAAAAAGGGAAACGACTGCATTTGAAGGAATCACGGATGGGAGGTAAAAATGCAATTCTGGAAAAATAAAATCAAACGGTATCGATGGCTAGGTGGACTTTGCGGAATCATGGGGATATTTTACGGGTGCAGCGTGATCGGCCCCCAGTCGATTGCCAACGGCCGGGCCGCCTATAACCAGGTGATCAATCAAACCGAGGACCAGCAGCTGCTGATGGCCATCGTCCGCAACCGCTATGGAGAGACCATCAGCATGCTGGCGGTGACGAACGTGACCGCCAACATTCGTTTTGCGGCCGGTGCCGGTGCCGAATTCGGAGTTGAACGGCGCGAAAACTACGAGACCAACCTGACGCCCCTGAGCGGTGAAATTGCCTACGAGGAGAGTCCCACGATCTCCTATGCGCCGATCGAGGGTGAGGAGCAGTTCGATCGCCTGATGTCGCCGGTGCCGCTGAGCGTCCTGGTGATCTTCGCCCGCTCGGTAAAATCCAGCCGGCTCCCGTTTCTAACGATGACCAAAAGTATCAATGACCTGAGAAATCCAAATTTTATCCGATCGCCGCTCTCGAAGGCCGATCCGCGCTTTCGGCGTTTGATTGATTTGATGATGGACCTGAATGAAACCGGCCACCTTGAGTGGGTCCGCGATCCGCGAGAAAATGTTGAATTTTCACTCATTATCCGGAATCCCCAGCCGCAACGGACGCAGGAAATCCACGAGTTGCTGAAACTGCTCGGACAGCCCCAAAGCACAATAGGATCGAAGCCGATCATCCTGCCCATTTATCATGCCATCGAAGAGCCGGAATCCGGCGGAATCGCCATGAACACCAGCTCGATTAATGACTTGATCGAGATTCTTTCCGCATCTATCGATGTCTCTGAGGAACATCGCAAATCGGGGTTGGCCATCGAGTATCCCGCACCCGGGCTGGCCGGTCAGGAAGTCCGCATCCAGCGCGCCGGTCACCGTCCCGCAAATGCATCGGTGGCCGTAAGGTATCGGCAGTCATGGTTCTACATCGATGAAACCGACCAATCAACCAAGCTGATGTTTCGCGTTCTCAGAACCCTCTGGCAGGACCGCATCGCGTCCGCCGCGCAACTGCAGCCGGCACCGGTTTTGACCATCCCGGTCAGCCGATAGAACCCAACGGAAGTGATCCGGCTGAAGTGCTTAACATAACCAAGGTTGAGTAGTTCAGGGTTCAAGGTTCCGGGTTGATATGCTGCCAGTCAGCCCCCATCAAAAGGATTCGGCCCTCATATGTAAATCATACATAATCACCCAATGGGTGAATTCGGGTCTCTAACAAACGGAGTTAACTTTGCAAAGACTTCAAAACTAAGGTAATACTCAGATTGCAATATCTTGCCAATCAACCGGACCGCACCCTCATTATCAAATGATAATGTTAAGATAATCTTAGCATAACGATATTCAGGTAACGGTGACACCCATGCGATTGCTTCTCATCGAGGACGACCCCAAGATTGCCTTATTTGTCAAAACCGGACTGAAAGAGGCCGGTTTCGCCGTGGACCATGTCGCAGATGGTGAAGATGGCCTGCACCTGGCGCTGACCGAACCCTATGACATCGCGGTCGTCGATTTGATGTTGCCCAAAGTCGAGGGATTGTCGATTATCAAAAAAATGCGTGAGCAGCAAATCCACATCCCGGTGCTTATTTTAAGCGCCAAGCGTTCGGTGGACGAACGCGTGGAAGGGTTGCAGACCGGTGGTGACGACTACCTCGTCAAGCCGTTTGCTTTTTCGGAACTGGTGGCGCGCATTCAGGCGCTGATGCGCAGATCCTCCCGCGTTGCCGCCCCCGCCGAGCTCAAGATCGCGGATTTGACCTTGAACATCCAGACCCGTAAAGTGTTCCGGGCAACTCGCGAAATTGACCTGCAACCGCTGGAGTTTTCCCTGCTCGAGTACCTGATGCGCAATACCGGACGGGTCGTGTCGAAGACCATGATCATGGAACATGTCTGGGACTATAACTTTAATCCGCAGACCAATGTCGTGGAAGCCCGAATCTGCTACCTGAGGGACAAGGTCGACAAAGACTTTGACCGCAAACTGATCCATACCGTCAGAGGAGTGGGCTATGTTCTTGAAGAAAATTAGCAACCTGGGAAACACGCTCTTATTTCGCTTGACCGTCTTGCACACCGTGGCTTTTACCCTGCTGGCGATTATCAGTTTTGCGGTTTTTTATTACCGGATCTACTCGGTGACGATGGAGCGCATGGATGAGGAACTGTTGGAGGAAACCGAGCACCACGCCGCCCGGCTGGCCGACTCCGACCTGGCAGGCATCCGATCTAAAATGGCGGAGGAATCGGAATTCGAAGACCCGGCGGAAGAATTTTACCGCCTGCTCGACTTCGACGGCAAGGTCCTGTTCGCCACCGATATGCGATCCTGGGGTTCGGTCGACAAACAAGAAGCGCTTGCCAATTTAGCGGCTGAAGAAACGGATCCTGTTTTCCAAAACATTGTTCAACCCCAGCAGGGATTCAAAGTGCGCATGATTTCGGCCGCGATCGGCCCTGGCATCATTCTGCAAATCGGAGAAAGCCTGGAAGAGGCCGATGAGTACCTGGAAATATTCCAACACCTGTTTTCAATCCTGATCGTCATCCTGATTATCGTGTCCGTGTTCATCGGATGGTACCTGGCCCGGCGGGCACTGGTTGACATGGAGGCGGTTACCCTGACCGCCGAGGAAATATCCAATGGATCATATGACCGGCGGGTAAATGTCACCGGCCAGTTGAAAGAAATTGAAAGGCTCAGTACGACATTTAACAAGATGCTGGATCGCATTCAAATCTTGCTCAGGTCCATGAAAGAAATAAACGACAATATTGCCCATGACCTGCGAAGTCCCCTGGCCCGGATCCGCGGCATTGCTGAAATGACACTGGTCAGCGAAAAACCGGTTGAAGAATACCGGGATATGGCGGCCAGCACCATGGAAGAGTGCGACAGCCTGATCGATATGATCAACACCATGCTGGATATCACGGAAGCTGAGGCGGGGGTAAATGGAGCCGACGACGAACAGTTTGACCTGGTGGTATTGATCAACGAAGCCTGCGAGCTTTTCAAACCGGTGGCGGATGAAAAAAGAATAAAATTAGATTGCCGTTTTCCCGAGTCCCTTTCATTTCGCGGCGTCAGAAAAAAAATGCAGCGCGTTGTGACCAACCTGCTGGAAAACGCCATAAAATATACGCCTGAACAAGGAAAGGTAAGCATTATGGCCTTCATGCGGGACGCAGAAGTGGTCATCGCCTTCAAAGATAACGGCATCGGTATTTCCGAAAATGATTTGCCGCACATTTTCGGGCGCTTTTATCGTTGCGATCGCAGCCGCACCCAGAGCGGTGTCGGCTTGGGGCTCAGTCTGGCGAAGGCCTTTGCCGAGTCGATGCGAGGAATGATTCTGGTGACCAGCGCCATCGACGAGGGCAGTACCTTTACCCTGAAGTTTGCTCAATGAGATCCGTTTCAGCATACTTGAACGGTCGGGATTTTAACTCGGCAAGCCAATACTTCTGATCGCAGCGGCTCCCGGCCCACAGCTATATCCCCCTGCCGGACACAAACATCCCTTTATTCTTTTGATCCCTCAATTCCTCAATCCTCAAATACCTCATTTTGGTTCGAAAATTACCGAATAATAATTTTGCTTTAATCTTGCGGTAAGTTGCTTGTGCTACCTTGCTGGTCAAGGAGATATTCGGCCAGGCGAGAACAACCAAAAGTCAAAATCCCGGTTCCCGGTATTGGCCGCATGCGAACCGGTCAATCTTAACCACCAATGTCTAGTGAAAGTCCAAAATCATGGAAATATTACAAAATGAAAAATACGGAATTATCCATGTCACCGTCGATGGCAGATCAGGGACCGAATTCAATGCGGATTTTGAAACAGCAATCAAAAATATTGCTGAGGGTGACAACCGGGGGTTGCTGATGGATCTGAGCGCATTGCCATATCTTAAGAGCTCGGCGCTGCGGGTGATTTTGAATGCCGTCAGGGTGATCAATCGCAGAAGCGGCAAAGTCGTTTTATGCGCTTTGAATGGATACGTGAAAGAAATTTTTGAAGGCAATTGCGTAAAAGATACCCTCACCATCGCCGATTCCGTTGAATCCGGATTAAACGCCCTGATTTTGCCAGTCAAGGCGGCGTGATTCCCCGATATAGGTCTGTCATTACCTGCTTCAAGGCGCTTGCAGGGAGAGCCAAACCCTAATGAGAGCAGGTAGTCATTGGTCAATGGCCGATAGCTTGAAATGCTTCACATCCTTTATCGAATGCCTTCTATCGGAAGGTTATCAAATATAGCGATTCTCGAAATCTAATAACGAATCCCCAATAACCAATAACTACCATCAGAGCCTTTTTTGTACAGCAATGACTAGCACAGACCGCCCTGCCGGAGTAGTAAAAAATAGTTGATCTTGGAAAGGAGGTGAGCAAAGTCCGCAGATGAAAACCATAGTGTTATTGATTACTAGCGGCGCACAAAAAGTCTGGGCCTTCGTAGGTTGGATTGAGTCCATTTTAAAGTTGGGTTTCGTACCTCAACCCAACCTACGAAATTGAAGCATTCAGCCTCATTTAATTTCCTGAGTCGAAACCCAACAATTCGACCAACTATTCTGAAGCATTGAAGCAATAATCATTTGAACAAAATCAAGAGGTAAAGACCAATGAATAACAAACGCGAAAACAACACAAGAGAAACGAAATCATTCGGGCTGCTGCTTGTTGTTCTGGCAGCCGTTCTGGCGCTAATCCTGGGATTTGCGGTCCCGGAAATATGGGCCGGTAAAAATAACGAAGAGAACGACGATGATGAAATCGAATTTGCTTTAGCGAAACTCTTCTTCGAGCTCAACCACACGGACGGGGATCTGGGCATTCACGCTCTAATCGATGGCGAACCCTGGAAAAAACTGCGAATCGAAGATCCATATGAACGCAAGCTGCTCGACGTCAAAGTTAAAGGGCGTCTGCGTAAACAGGGCCTGACCGGGTTCTTCTTTGAAAGTGCCGAACCGACCTTCGACGATTTGTCGCCGAAAAAGTTCTTCAATCGCTTTCCGGAAGGTTGGTATGAAATCGAGGGCAAAACGCTGGATGGCGAGGAGATGGAGGGCGAAGTCTTTCTCAGCCACAGGATGCCGGCCCCCGCAGACGGAATCACCCTTAACTACGGCAATCCAATAGACCTTGATGAAGTCGACTGTGACGACGATGACACCATACCGACCGTCGATGACGGACCCGTGGTTATCAGCTGGGAACCTGTTAACATGTCACACCCCGATCCTGATGGCGGCGGCGCCGGTGTGCGACCTCAGGTCGATGTGACGATTCACAATTACGAAGTGGTTGTGGAGGTGGAACTGGATTTGAACGGAAAGGAATTCAGCTCGATTTTCAGCATCATCCTCCCTCCGGATGTGACATTAATTTCCATTCCCGAAGAGTTCATTGCTCAAGGCGTGGAATTCAAGTACGAGATTCTGGCCAGGGAGCAAAACTATAACCAAACTGCCGTTGAAAGCTGTTTTGTCGTCGAATAAAGGATGCAGGAAGATCTTAGCCGTGAAGCAGCTTGCACCGGTGGGGCAGGCGTCATTCGCTTAGCTTTGACAGCACCGTCGGAGGCGAATGGCGCCCACCCCGAGCCTGCCATTCCGCAACAGGCGTTTCATTTCAAAACCGAATTATTATCTGTCTTCAATGGAGCCGGATACATTGGCGGATATGTTCATATGCCAACAGCCTCAAAAATGAAAAACGTTTTCGTCAAATGCCTGCTGCCGGCCCTCTTATCGCTATTCGCCGCCTCGACTCACCTTTGGGGCGCTCAGCTGGCTAATATTGTAATAAGATACACGAAAAATTTGTCTTCTGATTTTTTCCGGAACCTCCGCGGAAAAAATGTCTAATAATTTCAAACACTGCGGTTCTGTCCTTTATAATACCCACATAATTTGGTATAAATATTTTCGGCAAAAATATAACCTGAATATTCAGATCAACCTGATTTCAGCCATTGTGCTGGATGGCGACTCGCAGGCCGAATTACACCGTGCTGCGCGAGTGGATTGGTCACCGGGTCGATCTGCTTATCTCTAATTTTCCTGCTCCGGCTGCGCCGCCTGCATCCGGCTGTCAAAACGATTTAAATGAGCCGATTCAATAACAGCGCATCACATATTATGGTGTTAACGTTGCTATGCATTCTGTTATTCTTCTTTAGAATAGGAAGCCATTCGTTGTGGGATATCGATGAGGGCATGCACGCATCCACCTCGAAAGACATGATCCTGAGCAACGACTGGATAACACCGACGTACAACGGGGAAAACTTTTACGATAAACCGGCCCTGTTTAACTGGCTTGTGGCCGTCTCATTTCTAATTTTCGGGTTCTCCGAGTTTGCAGCCCGTCTGCCGGCCGCCTTGTTGGGATGGGGATGTGTGATGATAACCTATTATCTGGGCCGCAAGATGTTCAATCCCCGAGCCGGGTTCTTTAGCGCCGTCATCCTGGCCACCAGTATCGAATTTATTGTGTTGGCCCGATTCGTGGTCCATGACATCAGTCTGACGTTTTTTACCACCCTGGCCCTGGCCCTGTTCTACATCGGATATCGAAGGGCCGAGAATAGACGAACTTGTTTTCTCATTGGGTATGCAGCCCTCGGAACGGCCGCTTTGGCCAAAGGACCGGTGGGGCTTCTGCTGCCGGTGATGGTCATCGGAATATTTTTGATAGTAAGGAAGAAGATCGGGTTTGCAAAAAAAATGCACATCGGGTGGGGGCTTTTGCTGATTGTGGGTATTGCCGCCCCCTGGTACACGCTGATCAGTCTCGAGAACCCGGATTATTTTGAGTATTTTTTTCTCAAACAGAACTTCGGCAGTTTTTTCGATGATGTTCACTCCCAGCATCCCGAGCCGGTTTATTATTATTTGCCATTGCTGTTTGGCGGTTTTTTCCCCTGGAGTACGTTTTTGCCGTATGCACTCTATGATGCCGTGCGGAAAAAGATAACATCCCATGGTGAAGGAATCGTCTACATCCTGATCTGGTTTGGGGCCATTTTCGTTTTTTTCTCTCTGGCAAGCTCGAAACTCGGCACGTATATCTTACCGCTGTTTCCGGCCCTTTCGCTGTTGGTCGGTGTTTTTTTGCATGAATTAACAACCGCACCGGACCGGGCATCGCACAAGGCCGCCTTCATTTCGTTCATACCGGTGTTGACCGTTTTCACGGGTGCGCTGATTTTTCTACTCTTTTACCCACTCCAGGACATAGAAACGAATTTCGGATTCAACCTGGCCCATTTAAAGTCCATCGCAATGCTGGCCACCGGAATATCGGCCCTGGCATTTTTCGCCGTATTTAAAGGCAAGTATGAGATGTTTCTCATCACGGTCACGTCACTAATGATTGCGATAGTGGTCTTCGCCTTCCAGTTTATCATGCCGGCCATCGATGCGTACCGGACTACCAAGGGGCCGGCTCTCAAACTGGATGAGATCTTGGAACCCGGCGAAAATCTTATATTTTACGACCGGGTGATGGATTCGGCCCTGTTCTACACCGATCGCAAAGCCACCGAAATTCACTACGAGGAACTGCGAACGCTGATGACCTCAAACAACGATGTGTATTGCATAATATCCAGGGAGGATTGGGAAGAAGAAGTGACGGACGGACGGACATTTGCGAGCATATTTATGCAATACGGGGACCGGTTGATCATTCGCAGTCTGGCAGGCGGCAAATCAGAAAACCGTGTTGGGGATGGGTAAAGGTAATTTCATATGAGCGGTGTCGCTGACCCCAAGCCAGTTTTATCAAAAAAGAGACTCCAGTGCGATAAAAGTCGAATGTCGAATGTCGATTGACGAATGTCGAATAAAGGAATTCTATCAATTTTAATTCCTAAATAGCAGAGCGAAGCGACATCCACTCCGCCTTCGGCGGATTAATCGATCCGCCGAAGGCGGACCATTCGTCATTCCATATGGTTTTACTTGGCCTGCAGCTCCTGGGTGGCGAAGGCGGGTGGGAAAATGCGATTTTCGTCCAGCAATCGCCGGCTGACCTGCATGAAGCTGCGTGCCCTGCCCCGCATCTGCAAAGCCAGCTCTTCATGCTGGGCTTCGTAGTTTTGCGTTAGCGCCGGATTGGCCACATAGTCGAACAACTTGGGGGGTAGACTTGTCCAAAAAATCCTGCAGAATCCAGGGCCCCTGGACCCAGCCGATGGTGTCTCCCAGCATCAGATAAGCGAAGCCTGATTCCCGACGTGCCGCCACCCGCATCAGATCCCGTCCGAAGGAAGCGTGCTCGGTCGCCAGATTCAATAGCCCTAAAATGGTCGGCAGGATGTCCAATTGGCTGCCGACAGTACTGTACCGGGCAGGGCTGAGCATCCAGGGCGCATAGAGAATAAAGGGGATATGGTAGTTTTCGTATAAATTAGGATTAATATGGCGGGTGTGATCCGCTGTGACGGCAAAGACCGTGTTATTGAAATAGGACTGCTTTTTGGCTTGTTCCAAAAACTGACCAAAGCACCAGTCGGTATAGTACATCAGGTTAAAATAAGAATGGTGGTGCGTCTCTGGGGAGAATTTAACACCGCCGGCTTTTTGCAAGAGTTCCTCGGGGGCTTCATGGCCATGCAGATTTTGGGTGAAAAAGACCGCGAAGCGCGGTTTATCGCCCGGCAGCGCCAGTTCATGATGCAACCGGGCGAACATATACTCGTCGTCGTAACCCCAGGCCCTGGGCTTTACCGGGGGATCGGAGGGTAGCGGATCTGCGATAATTTTTTCAAAGCCGCTGTTTTTCAGCACGCCATAAGCGTTAGTGAACTCGTAGATGCCACCGTAAATGAATATCGTTTCATAGCCGGAATTTTTGAGGATCTGAGCCAGGCTCCGAAAATTGTTGAGGATCTGTGTCGTATGCATGACCGGTGAGCCGGTTTGGGCGGGAACCGAAAATAAGGTTGCAAATACGCCATGCGACGACCGGGAGCCGGAACTGAAAAATCGCTCGAAAACAACCCCCTGGGAGGCGGCCAGGTCCAGGTTGGGTGTGGCACCCATCGTATTACCGTAAGTGCCCATGAATTCAGCCGTGAGACTTTCCGCGATGATCAACACAACGTTGTGGGTGCCGGTGACGTGCTCACCGCTGAATTTTCTGACCAGGGGGTAGCGCTCGTCCATGAACTTTTCTCCCGGCTCGGCTACGGCTGATCGCACCGCGGTCAAAGCCTGTTGCGGGGGAATCAACTCGAGGTTGGCGCGGTCATCGGAAAAAGATTGAACAAAGGTGTACACGGGATTCAGCGTGGCGTGATTGATGACGATGTCGTCGGAAAAGTAGGCCTTGCCGATCCCCAGTACATTGCTTTGCAATCCGCCGCGGATGCCGACAATGGATAATCCAAGCAGCAGCAATCCCCATCCTGCGATTCGCAACCGCCCATAAGGCGCCGCGTCGACGTTCGAAATGTAATGGCGACGGGCCCGCTGCCAAATAATTCCCCAGTATACCAAAACGCACGCGATGAGAACGGGCACCAGAGCCGGATGTTCCCCAAAGGTGAATTCCATGAGTTTGCCGCCAATCTGAAATATAAGCAGTGGTTCGTAGCTGAACCGCTTGGCTGAGTGCGCGTAATGTAAACAGTCCCCAACGGCGATCAGGGTTGCCGCCGCGCCCACCAGGATGATACACGGTGTTAGAATACGCCGTAAATTTTGGCCCCCGTGATACGGAAAGGGCAGATGCAGCAGCGGGATCCAGGGTAGTAGCAGAAGCGCAGCAGTCGAAATGTCGAAGCGCAATCCCACCAAAAATGAGTGCAGCACCTTGAGTGCGCTCGGTCTGACTGCCAGGTCACCGTGTAATAGGTAGAACAGAACACGCATTAAAATGAAGGCTACAACCAGGGTACAAAATAAAAATAGTGTTAATCGGGTTGATGTCGGTGGTTCTAATGTGTGCCATCGCGTCGGTTTGGGCAAACCTGACTTTTCGTGGTTACGGGTGGCCATTTTTTAGGAACTTTCTTAGGCTCTTAATGTCTATTTATTGAAATCACTTCATGTTTGCGAAGGATCTATCAATTCCGCCTGCGGCGGACTCCCAAAACACTAAGGCACTAAGCTTAATTTAAATAGTCTTTTTTCTTAGTATCTTGGTGCCTTGGTGGCTAATCTTACCAATCTAACCACAGTACCGTTAGGAACAATAGCAGATTATCGTTTTTTGATTCCATCGGCAACAGAATTTCAAATGCATGAAGGCCCGATTGCCATCAAAACGGACCGACGCGGTATCACATCAAACCTTTGCTTGACCGTTCGACCATTTGACCACGCAGTCCCGGTGGTGAAATAGTTTGCCATAAAATCCAAAAAGTTATAAATAAGATACTAAAATGATAGGATTCCACAATTTTAGTTCATTTTAGTTATTTTAAATTTTAGCTCATTTGTACCTTTGAAGTACAATGACTCAATTAACATCGATATCAAATTGTCGATACGACGCCGCTAAGCGCCTATCCTTACCGCCACTTTTTCAAATTAATTGACGAACTATCTATATATTATTATCCTCAGTAATTATTTCTCCAAAACGGAAATCAGCAGCGCTTTAAAACCGGATGAAACTGAGCACCATCACCAATAGTTATATCATAAAGGAAATGCTGACGCCTTTCAGCATCAACCTGCTGGTGTTTACCTTCCTGTTCCTGATGACCGAAATGATCGAAATTACCGACTGGATCGTCAACTATAACCTTGGCTTACTGGCCGTATTCAAGATCATTTTTTTTACCCTGCCCTGGTTTTTAATGTTCATCATACCCATGTCGGTCATGATGGCGGTTCTGCTGACTTTTTTGCGTATGTCCAATGACAATGAAATCGTCGCCTTAAAGTCCTGCGGCTTGAGTGTTTACCGGTTGCTGCCGCCCGTTTTGGCCTTTGCCCTCTTCGGCTGTTTTTTAACGGGGTTTATTACCCTGGTCGGGGTGCCGCAATCCAAAACAGCCCTCGAAAAAATGGCAATCCAATTGGCGGCTGCCCATGCTGATATTGGTCTGAAGGAGAGAACCTTTAACGATGCATTCGATGACGTTATGCTGTATGTCAACAAAATTGACACCCAGAACAAAAAATTGATCGACATATTCATCGAGGACAAACGCCAGAAGGATATCGTCAGCACGGTCATCGCCCCGGAGGGACGCTTATTCAGTGAGCCCGAAAATTTCACATTTCATCTGCTGCTATCCAATGGCACCATCCACCAGACGAATCCCAAAGAACGGTCGGCCACATCGATCCAGTTCGACACCTACAAGTTGAGCCTTAATTTCAATAAAGAAATCGAATCTTATGATGAAAACGATAAACATCGCGAGGCAATGAGCATCAGCGAGCTGCGCCATTACATGGAAAATAGGGCAGCTAAACAAGGTAAAGACCGGGATTATTATAAAGCGAAAATAGTCCTTCACCGACGGTTTTCAATTCCCATCGCCTGCCTGGCCATGGGATTGATTGCCTTTCCTCTAGGTATTCAATCGAAAAACGCCAAACGCTCATTCGGTCTGGTGTTATGCCTGTTCTTCTTCCTGCTTTATTACCTGTTGTTGACCATCGGCTATGGTTTTGGAGAGGATGGCATTTATCCCCCGGAGATCGGGATGTGGGTGCCGAATGTCGTGATGGGCAGCATCGGGTTGTTCATGCTGATTCAAACGGGGCGCGAGCGTTCGTTGATGATAGACTTTTTTCTCCGGCGCCTCCGCCGGTTGACGGCAGCGATAAATCCTTTCAGGCGGACATCTTAACAGATGAATGGGATTTTTGTTACTCTGTGAACATCCAGCTCTTTATGCCTTTCAACTTCACCCCGACGCCGGTAAACCACAACCGAAAGCCGTCATCCGCCGCCTGGTGATCTAATGCAAGCACGAGGGGGCCCGCCTGGCGATAATTTTCCCAGGTGGTGATCCGGGTCGGCTCCTCCGAACCGCCTCGTCGATAAATCCACTGCAACAGCCGGTAATCATTGTTTAGATAAATTTGGTAGACATCACCGGAGGAGGATCCTCCGGACGCCGGGAAGGTAACGGTGACACATCTGGCCTCGCCCTCTCCCAGGGGAAGTTTTTGGCGGCCGATATCTTCAAAAGATATGTCGGCGTCCCAAACGATGCGAAACGGAAAAAACAGCCAGTAGTTGTCGTTGATAAACCAGGCATCGATCTTTTTTAATGTCGAAGATGCCGCATCATTGATATCGTGCCGGTAATATGTAACGGCAGGCTGATAGTCCGTCCCTTGATAGGTGACCCGGTCCAGTTTTGGCTCCCAGACCCAGAAGCGGCGGACATGTTCATCGCCAATCTTGACGTTGAACATGTACTGTATCTGTTCAACCTGGGGAAAATAGTGAATGCCGTAAGCATTGCCAATGCGTTCGGCCAAGGTCATCGGTCGGGTAATTTCATTTTCCTTGCCTGTTCCGGCACAGGCGGATAAGCCGAGCAACAGCAGAGTGATCAGCAAGAGTTGCGGCAGCGGTTTGACCATTGAGACCTCCATTATCGTCGACTACCAATCACTTAACCCTCAGGCCGGACCAGTGACAATCGGCTCAGCCATAGATAATATCCGTTCATGGTTTCGGGTGTCAGGTTTCAGGTGTCAGTAAAAAAGGGACACCGTTGGAAACGCAATCACCAATATCATACTTTTGGAGGGATTCAAAGCCTGACCTAGCGGCCCAAAATTACTCATTTAACAAACGTGCCGTTGCGCAGGTCCGCCAGGGCCTGCTGAATTTCTTCCTGAGTGTTCATAACAAAAGGACCATAGCGGGCGATCGGTTCATTCAGTGGTTTGCCTGAAACCAGCAGGAACCGCACATGGCGCTCCGTGGTTTTGACCGCCACATGATCTCCGTCTCCGAATTCCAGCAAACGCGGATGGTCGACCGGTATTGGTGCGCCCTGGCTGTCAAACAAGCCCCGGCCTTCAAACACATAGGCGAAGGCCGTATGGCTTTTTTCCACCGGGTGCTTGAATTCCCCACCGGGCGGGACAATGATATCCAGGTAAGTGGGATCGGCCTCGATTTCGGTAACCGGACCCCGAACTTCATCCACTGTGCCGGCAATCACGCGAATTTCGACACCATCGGCGCGGGTGACCCGGGGAATTTGATCGGCCAGCAGGTTTTGGTAGCGGGGCGGGGACATTTTGAGCCTGGCGGGAAGGTTGACCCACAACTGAAAACCGATCATTTCATCCTGACCGGGTTGGGGCATTTCCTCGTGCATGATGCCACCGCCGGATGTCATCCACTGCACGTCGCCGGACCGGATGCTGCCGGCGTTGCCGATGCTGTCCTTGTGATTGACAACGCCCTGGATCATGTAGGTGACCGTCTCAATTCCCCGGTGCGGATGCATGGGAAAGCCCTTGATGTAGTCCGCCGGATCTTTGGATCCGAAATGGTCAAAAAGCAAAAACGGATCAAGATTGTCCAGGGTGGCAGTGGCGATACTGCGCTTGAGCCGGACCCCGGCACCTTCTAAAACTGGTTGGGGTTCGATGATTCTGCGAACTTCACGTGGTTGGTTACTCATGAATATTTCCTCATATGGCCATAGAAAAATCCGAAGCACGAAATCCGAAATTCGAAACAACTTCAAATACCAAATGACCAAATCCCAAAACAACAAGCTGCGGTATGCTTACGTATTTTACAAATTCATGCTGAATTTTGGAACATTGGAAGATTTGAATTTCGGATTTGTTTCGGATTTCGATATTCGGATTTCGAGTTTACTTGCTAAATTTTCATTAAAAACCTTCGGCTTGCCACAATTTACATATTAGTTAGCCAGCCAGTCTCGAGGCAATCGTGGCCACATGCTTTCCCTGAAACCGCGCAGCATCGAGTTCGTTTTCACTCGGCATGCGGGATCCGTCACCGCCGGCAATGGTGGAGGCCCCGTAAGGTGATCCGCCGGTTACCTCATCAATGCGCATTTGTCCCTGGAACGCATAAGGCAAACCGACAATAACGAAGCCATGATGCAGCAGGGAGATGTGAAAACTGAGGATCGTGGACTCCTGTCCCCCATGCTGGGTGGCAGAACTTGCGAAGACACTGCCCACCTTGCCCGCCAGGGCACCACTGGCCCAAAGCTGGCCGGTGGCATCCAGGAACTGGCGCATCTGGCCGCACATGTTGCCAAAACGGGTTGGGGTGCCGAAAATTACGGCATCCGCGTCAGCCAATTCTTCGACCGTGCACACCGGCACGTGTGAAAACGCCTGTTGAGCCTCGACTGCGCCCATTTTTTCAAGAACCCCATCCGGCAGGGTTTCAGGGACGCGGCGCAGTTCAACTTCCGCCCCGTTGACTTGCTGCACGCCTTCAGCCATGGCTTGGGCCATTTGATACACGTGTCCGTAAGTAGAATAGAATACAACCAGTACTTTCATATTTAATTCCTCCGTTGAGTTAGTTGATTTATTAACGAATTGTTTTGCCGTATTTCAATGTTACGAATGAACTAAAATTCAAAATGACTACCATGATCTAAATTATGGTGTTGCATCCGTTTTCATAATGCCGGAGCGCAGCGAGATCCATAAATCTTTAATCTTCAATTTTCGCTGTCTCCCAAACCGATTTTTTTGCACAAGTCGCCGAGAATTTTCTGATCCGATGCACTGAGAACCCCTAATTCATTGGCGATCAGGGCCGCATGGGATGGGAATATACCTGCAATGAGTTTTTGCCCCTCAGGTGTCAGGTGAACGTTAAAAATGCGCCGATCCAACGCCTCGCGTTCGCGTCTGACAAGACGGCGTTTTTCCAGGTTGTCGATAACCATGGTGATATTGCCGCTGCTACGCAGTATTTTATGGCCGAGGTCTTTTTGGGAAAGGGGACCGAGGTGGTAGATCGCCTCGAGTACCCCGAATTGGCTGACGGTCAATCCGGCCGAGGATAAGTGTTTATGCACCCGGGCGGTAAGCGATTCGGCGGCTCGCATCAGCTTGACATAGGTGCTCAATGCCCTGACTTCCTTGCTATTACCCCGGAATTTCGCCTGCATCGTTTCCTCAATGTTAATTAGTTTAATGTTAAACTAATACTGCTGGGAAGGCCGGTCAAGGGAAAATCTAAATCAAACTACTGGAGTTTTGGAGCGTTGGAGCAATGGAGTTTTGGAATATTGGAATGCAAACACTAAGTTGCTTTGATTTCAGTAATCCACTGCTGGTGACTCATTCTGGAATATCTCGGGTTTTCGATATCGGATTGTCGGCAACGCTGCACTCTATCTCATTTATGAAAAAGACAAAATGCCTTAGGTCCAAAATCCGCGTTAGAGAATCCAAAATCTATATATCCGAGGTCCCGACTAAGCACGGTTCTCCCTTGCAATGATTGACCTCGATAGTAACGTGAACGATTTCATCAAACTTCAGCAACAATTTTTTGTAGTAAGCGGGAGATTTCGGGTAATGCGTGACCAAAGATATTATGGCGGACAGATGATGCGAACCCACGCGCCAAACGTGAATATCCGTTACCCGGGTATCTGAATCCGCTTCTACCGCGGCCCTGATTTCATCTATCGCTTCCTGATTGACGTCGCGATCGAGCATTATCCTGCCAGTATCGATGAGCAATCCCCAAGACCATCTGGTGATCACCACGCCACCTACAATGCCCATGAGCGGATCCATCCAAACCCAGCCGTACATTTTGCCGGCCAACAGGGCAATGATCGCCAGCAGTGATGTCAGAGCATCGGCCAGCACATGCAGATAGGCCGCCCGCAGATTGTGGTCCTGATGAGAATGGGAATGGCCGTTGTGATGTTGCCCCTGATTGGGTTTGCCCTGCAACATCCAGGCGCTGATTACGTTGACCGTCAAACCCAGCACGGCGACGGCGATGGCCTCGTTGAACTGGATCGGCGACGGGTTGATCAGCCTTTTTAAGGATGCCGCCACCAGCAGTAATGCGATCACCGCCAACACCACGGCACTGGCAAAGCCACCCAGTACGCCGACTTTTCCGGTGCCGAAACTGTAGTTGGGATTATCCGAATTACGGCGGGCATAATAATATGCAAATGCTGTAATACCCAATGCAACTGCATGGGTTCCCATGTGCCAACCGTCGGCCAGCAGCGCCATAGAGCCAAAAAGATAACCGGCACTGATTTCAAGGATCATCATGATTAAGGTCAGCAGGATAACGCGCCGTGTGTTGCGTTCGGCCAGTCCATCAGTCAGCACATAGTGATGACTGTGTTTCCATCGATCGAGGTGATAAATATGCATATCGCTAGTTGGGGTTGCCCGCTTAACTGTATTTGTTAAATCCAATTTCGTCACTCAACAAGTTAGTGCCGAAATCAGAAAATTCAAATTGCTGGTGGTTGCATAACAATACGCAAAAAAATTAAGGCTAAGCTTTTTGATTATTGCTTTCCTACCGACTGGAAGCAAAATGCATTCGGTTGACATTATGCCACATTGTCGTATTTTTCAAATATTAGAAATATTCTACTTCTACTTTCCCGAGCAGTAAATTCAAGCTAGTTAGCCATCACCAAAAAAGGGAAGATAACCGTTGACGAGACATTTAATTATAATACCTGAAATCATGAAAAGGAGATAATAACATGCAGGTAAATAAATCATTCATTATTGCGATCCTGCTTATTCTGCTGGCGGCCACTGCCTGGGCGCAGAGTGATTCGCGGTTGCATAAAATTTTACAAACCGGCGAACTGCGGGTCGGAACCACCGGTGACTGGAACCCGATGACGGTGCGGGATCCGGGCACCAACAGCTACAAGGGCTTTGATATCGATGTAATGAACGAACTGGCCAAGGATATGGGAGTTAAGCTCAAATTCGTGCCGACCGAATGGAAAACCCTGATCAACGGGATTGTGGCCGACAAGTATGACATCAGTACCAGTGCTTCGGTCACCCCCCAACGAATTCGGACGGTGGGTTTTACCAAATCCTACTATCAGATCAGCACTGTCCCGCTGACCCTCAAAAAGAATCTGGCTCAATTTCAGGATTGGGCGGACATCGATAAACCAACGGTTACCGTGGCGGTGACCCTGGGAACTTCCCAGGAGCAGCAGGTAAAAAGATTTTTTCCAAACGCTAAAATTCGCAGCATTGAAGCACCGGCCCGTGATTTTCATGAAGTTCTGGCCGGACGGGCTCAGGTATCCGTGACCAGCAACCTGGAGGCCTCCATGCTGATTCAGGCTCATTCACAGCTGGCGGTCGTTCCGGTTTCCGAAACCAGAACACCGGCTGACCTGGCCTTCATCCTGACCCAGGGCGATCAGGTCTGGCTTAATTTTCTCAACCACTGGATTACCATCAAACAAAATCGCGGCTTCTTCGAGAGGCTGAAAGCCAAGTGGATGCCCATAAAATAGAACGATGTCTTGATTTTAGAATTCGGATTGCGGATTTTGGATTTAAGGTACCCCATAGTTGCATAAAATTTTGAAATCAAATTTATCTGCTGCAATGGAAACCGTTGCCGACACTGACTGATCCTGGATTCTGGTTTCTGGATACTGGATGACGGTGGAACCCACCGATTGTGTATTGGAGGTTATCGAGCATCAAGTATCCAGTATCCAGCATCTGCTCGGAAAACGCTAGGGTCTTGAGCATATCGACTAGGCTGGGTAACAGAAATTATTGCAATGTTAGGGGGTATTCTGTCTATTTTATTGAACAGACAGAGCGCAGCGATACCATCAATCCCAAATCCAAAATTGTCAATGTATTCATCATCGCCATGAAATCTGGTTTGAAACGGTATGCCTTCCCGGCGACGCTCATTTTAGTTGCCCTGACGGTCGGCGCCTGCAAAGGAACGGACTACAACTGGGGCTGGTATGAAATTCTGCCATCAACGGAGAAGGGCGCCAGCAACCTCAGGTTTTTGTTCAGCGGTATCTGGCTGACCGTGGCCCTGTCTTCGGTTTCCATTTTCTTCTCAGTGATTGCAGGATTGCTGCTGTCACTGCCGGGATTGTCGAGCAATTACTATATTCGCGGGTTTAACCGGGTTTATGTCGAAACCATTCGCTCAATTCCAGTGCTGGTTCTGATTTTGTGGGTTTATTACGGTCTCCCGGTCGTCCTGGGATTGTCATTGAGCCCCTTTACCGCCGGTATCGTTGCTCTGGCCCTGAGCGACAGCGCGTTTGAGGCCGAAATATTCCGGGCGGGCATTCAGTCCATCGAACGCGGCCAAACCGAGGCGGCCGATGCCCTGGGCTTCAGTTATACCCAAAAGATGTGGTACATCATCTTGCCCCAGGCCATTCGCCGGATACTGCCACCCCTCGGCAATCAATTTGTTTATATGCTGAAAATGTCATCGCTGCTCTCCATCATCGGCCTGCCTGAACTGACCCGCAAGGCCAACGAGTTGACGGTAACTGTCTACCGACCGCTGGAAATTTACACGGTCCTGGTGTTGGAGTATTTGCTGCTCATCCTGATTGTTTCATGGATCGTACGTCGGTTGGAAGTTCGACTAGGTGCTGACACCCGGGCCGCGCATCGTTGAGAGCTGGATGCTCGATGCTGGATACTGGATACTGGGTGCTGGATGCTCGATGCTCGATGCTCGATGCTGGATGCTGGATTCTCGATACTGGATGCTTGATACTGGATGCTGACTTGCGCCTGCAGCAATCAGATCCGGTACAAAGTATTATGCCGCGCTAAGAGTAGCTCACCGAAGGTTTTTCATCCGTTTCAAAAATGAGGTGTGGTGATTTAGAGTTGATAGCTTCATTTTGCGGTCCAGATCTTTGCATCTCATCCACAACAGCCCATACTGCCCCTCACCGATGTACTTGAGCATGACATCGGTAGTGTCATTGGTCCACAGATAACGCTCATTGGAGCCGTCAACCCGGGCACCCTTGCCGAATTGGGCAAAGGCGGCGCCTCGCAGGGCATTGAAGTTTTTTTTGCCTTCAGTCCATATGGAAATGGTATAAAGTTGATCCCGCCAGAAAGCGTAAACCACGGATGTGAGGTCTATTTCACCGAGTTTGAGCACGTCTTGGGGCCGAACATATTCGACGACGTCTTTAAACCCGGAGTCGATCGATTTGGGCTCCATTCCCGATGTTTTAGACAATCTGGAGTTCCACTCTAGATTTTTCAAACCGTTCTTTCGCAAAACAAGAGGCTTGGGGCGCAGTAATGGATCGGTACCGACCCCGTTGGTGAGTTTATTTTGGTTCAGTGCCAGTTTCGGGTCAGGCCTAATTTGCAATCCGCTTGAAACGGCGCTGCCTTGGGTGGCGGATTCGACCCTTTCAAAAACTTGGCCGGTGCTTTGTTCAATTCGCACCACCTTGCTTTGCGGGATGCTGGCTTGAATCCCCTTGAAAACAAAGCTGACCTGGTCGCCTTCCAATCGGGATGTTTCAACCGCTAATGTTTTGCCGTTTTTAAGGAATACCGTGTCCGCCCGGGCCGGCAGGGACATGTAAATCAGGCCAAGGTAAACAGCCGCCACGAAATATAATTTGGACTTCATCTATTGGTTTCTAATCTTACTTTGTCAAATTGATATTTACTTCAGCCACCGTCACAACAATTTGATATCGCGTAACAAAAGAATGCCTGAATTGAACTGAATGATCTAAATTGGCTAAAGCTAATGAGGCGCCACGCTCTGTCTTATCCTTATTAAAACCGAAAGAATACCTTTATTTTAGATCATTTTCTCCATTAATCGTCGTTCCACCAGGATTAGGGATTTACATGGTGACAACGATTTCCACCCGTCGATTTTTTTGACGGCCCTGTTCCGTATCATTGGATTCAAGGGGACGATGTTCTCCAAAGCCCACGGTAGATATTCTTTTCGGGTCAAGGGATGTCGACTTGAGCAAAAATTCCGCCACCGATCCGGCGCGGGCCATGGACAATCCCAGATTGGATCCATAGGGACCGCCTTTCAAGGGAATATTGTCCGTGTGGCCAGCAATGATGATTTGGCCCTTGGTTCTGCCCAAAAGCGCGCCAATTTTAAGCAGCAACGGCGTGAATTCTTTTCTCAGGCTGGTTTGTCCGATATCGAAGGTAGCCTCACCCATCATACGGATGGTCACCTCGTCCTCTTCTACAACGATATCGATAGATTCTTTGAACTCTTTAAATTCTTCCGCCAGTTCCTGCATAAACGGATCGATAACTTTATCAACTTTTATTAACACAATCGCCTGGTCGAATTCTTTGGAGATCATTTTTTGACCTTTGGGCGATTCGAAGACCGGCCTTTTGCGCTGAATTCCGAAGGCATTTTTCATTGCACCCGAAACGATCCTGTATTTATTGCGGTCCATTTCAGAAAACGACAATAAAAGGACAAAAAAACAAAGCAGCAGACTCATCAAATCACCGAAGGTTACAACCCACGCCGGCGCACCTTCTTCTGCCTCTTCAGTGACAGGCTCATCATGGTCGGCCACTAGACGGCACCTCCACCTTTGGCTTTCGGCACAACTTTCAATCGATCCTTGGGTGAAAGGTGAATTTTCAGCGTTTCAGTAAAGACCATACCCGACAACCCACGAGCGATGCCCAGGGCGGCATCCAGGATGAGATTTTTGGTTTCCAACTCCTGTTGACTCCGCAGGGCCAACTTATCCGCCAGGGGCAGGCAGACCAGGTTGGCAATCAGGGCGCCATAGAGGGTGGTCAACAGGGCGACCGCCATGGCCGGACCGATATCCTGGGGATTGGCCATATTGGCCAGCATCTGGACCAGGCCGATGAGGGTACCGATCATTCCGAAAGCCGGCGCGGATGCGCCCATGCCTTTAAACACCTTTTGTCCGGTCGTGTGGCGCTGAATCGTCAGATTAATGTCTTTTTTCAGCAATTCTTTAATTTGTTCTTCATCAAATCCATCGGCCAGAAACTGAAAGGCCTTGGCGGCAAACTCGTCATCCGGCTTTTCGTTTTCCAGGGCCATCAACCCCCGCTCTTTGGCGACTTTGGCAATTGAAACCATTTTATCCATGATTTCGTCCGGTGGATCGATTTTTACCGTAAAGGCTTTCATTGCAACACTGAAGGAATTGATGACATCCGCCATTGAAAATTTGATAAAATTGCTGGCAATGGTTCCCCCGACCACGATCAGCAGACCCGGTATATTTATAAAGACCACTAAATTGCCGCCGGTAACAATGGCTAAAAATACCAGGATTGCACCACCGACCAGCCCTATGATTGTTGCAATATCCATACTTACAGCGTTTAGTTCCTAATTCAGCAATACACAATTCATGTGGATCGATTCGTTGCTATATTAATAGTTAATTAATAAATTAAGGCAGGTATATTGAAACTTCGACTCCTTTTTATTCATTCAGTGTGAATCGATTTGTTTATCTTTTGATCGGCAGATCGTCCAAAAACTTGAATAAAAATTGGGCGTTATCCTGTTGGAAATATTTCGGCCGGAAATCGGCAAAATGCGCAATCCGGCCGGTGGCAATGGATTCAATGTCCGTCAAATATTCTTTAAAAATGCGGCCATGGATTTTTTTGTGTTTCTTAATTGACAAGTGGTTGTTTTTGTTCGTATTATGTCCCTGATGGCGGTTAACCGCAATTAGACCTTAATTTAACCGGGTGATCGGTGATGAAAACATTGTTTTATGCGTTAATAAGCCTGCTGGTTGCAGGCCAGTCGGCGTTTGCCGATAATAGTGGGACAGCTGAGGAGTTATTGAAAACCAATCTGGCAGCCGTATTCGCGGTTCTGCAGAACCAGGACCTGGAGCAGGAAGCAAAAAAAAGGGAAATCGTCGAAATCGTCAATCCGATGTTCGATTTTTCCCTGATGGCGAAGCTGACTTTGGGGCGCAAATACTGGCCCGGCTTGACGCCGGAGGAAAGGAACCGCTTTACGCAACTTTTTATCAAACGCCTGCGGACATCATATCTCGACAGGCTCGCGCTTTACACGAATGAAAAAGTGGAATTTGAACCACCGCGCGAGATCAAGCAGAAAGTTCATATCCCAACGTTTCTGGTTTCACCGGACAATAAAATTTCCATCCTATACAAGCTCTATAATTCAAACTCCAGCTGGAAGATCTATGATTTAGAAATCCAGGGGGTCAGCCTCATTCGAAGTTACCGATCTCAATTTCATGAAATCCTGAAGACCGGTACCTTCAATGACCTTTTGACTAAATTATAGTATGATTTAAGCCGCCTGAATTACATGAAATTCAGCTATCCATACCACCCGTCTGATTTAAATTAAGCAACTCGCATGAGTTCACTGCCACCCTATCTGATACGTATCTACGATAAGGTCATCCTGGAGCGGCCCCAACTGATCCTGTTGTGCCTTTTGGCTGTAATTGGTTTTTTGGGCTACAAGGCCAAAGATTTTCGACTGGATGCATCCACCCAAACCTTAATTCTCGAAACCGATCAGGACTTGCGCTACTCTTTGCAGATAGAATCCCGCTATGGCGGCCATGATTATCTGCTGTTGACCTACACGCCGCAAAATGACTTGTTCGCGGAAGAAACTTTGGCGCAGCTCGCCCGGCTGTGCAATGAATTAAAGCGGCTGAAAAACGTAGCAGCGGTAATTTCCATCCTCAATGTTCCACTGCTGGAAAGCCCGCCGGTGCCGGTCAAAGAATTGGCCACTCGCATTCAAACGCTGGAATCTCCCGGCGTCGATTTGGAACTGGCAAAATCGGAATTTGTTAACAGTCCGCTATACCGGGAACTTTTGGTCAGCAAAGACCTGAAAACCACGGCCTTGCAAATCACGTTTAAGCTCGACGAGACCTTTCAAGAGTTGGCAGCCCGGCGCGAGCAGCTGCAACTAAAACGCATGGACGGCCGCATCACGGCGGCCGAGCGCGCAGAATTTGCAAAGATCAGCGCCGAACTTCAGAAGGGCCGGGATGCAACCATGCAGGCCCGGCATCAGGATATCGCTGATATTCGAGCGGTTATGGACCGCTACCGTGCCGATGCCGAGCTTTTTCTGGGCGGCATCAGCATGGTTACAGACGATCTGATCAGCTTTATCAAAAAAGATCTGAGTATATTCGGACTCGGGGTCCTTCTCTTCCTGATCGTGGCATTGGGTTTCATTTTCCGAAGCAAACGCTGGGTAATACTGCCGATTCTTTGCTGCGCCTCTTCGGCCGTAGCCATGATGGGGCTGCTGGGTATGTTCGGATGGCGGGTTACCGTGATCTCTTCGAACTTCATTTCTCTGCAACTCATCGTAACCATGGCCATCACGATTCACTTAATCGTCCGATATCGGTACCTGGCAGCGCAAAACCCTGCCGTCGGACAGCGGCAACTGATCCTCAATACTGTTCGACAAATGATGACACCATGTCTGTTTGCCGCCCTGACCACCATCGCCGGTTTTGCTTCACTGCTGTTTTGCGAGATACTGCCCGTGAAAACCTTTGGTTGGATGATGATGGCCGGCATCTCGGTTTCCTTGATTTTAACATTCTTGGTCTTCCCGGCCGGACTCATGCTGATGGCAATCAAAACCAAACCGGTTGGCAAAAAGCCACGCTATCAATTGACATCCTGGCTAGCCGGGTTTACTGAAGCCCACGGCAGATTTATCCTGGTTACGGGAGGTCTCATTTTTATCATCAGTGTCGCCGGGATTGCCAGGCTGACCGTGGAAAACAGCTTTATCGACTACTTCAAGGAATCAACCGAGATCTACCAGGGCATGAAAATCATCGATCAAAAACTGGGCGGCACCACGCCGCTCGATGTCATCGTTGAAATCGATGAACAGGCCATGCCGGCCGCTGCAACAACCGCCGGCAGTGCCGGCGACCGCGATGATGAGTTTGATGACTTTGATGACTTTGATGAGTTCGAAGAAGATGAAGATGCGGATAAATACTGGTTTACTGCCGATAAGATGGCCCTGGTTGCCGGGATTCACGACTACCTTGAAAATCTGCCGGAAACCGGCAAAATCCTATCCCTGGAAACCATGCTCAGAATCGCCGAAAAGTTGAATAACGCAAAGCCGTTGGATAATTTTCAACTGGCCCTGCTCTACAGTGAGCTGCCCGAAAGATTCAGGGATATGGTGTTGACCCCATATGTATCGGTGGAACACAACCAGCTGCGATTCGCGGTAAGGATCAAGGATTCCGCCGCTAGCCTGCAGCGGGATGTATTGCTGAAAAAAATCCGACGGGAATTGGCTGAAAAACTGGGGTTGAAACCCGAACAGTTTCACCTGACCGGTCTGCTGGTGCTTTACAACAATATGCTGCAAAGCCTGTTTGCCTCCCAAATTCTGACCCTGGGAGTCGTTGTCCTGGCATTGATGGGGATGTTCTGGATTCTTTTCAGATCGGTAAAAATCGCCCTGATTGCAATGGTGCCGAACTTGCTGGCTGTGGGTTCCGTCCTGGGCTTTATGGGATGGCTTAACATTCCACTGGACATGATGACCATCACCATAGCTGCCATCAGCATGGGGATTGCAGTCGATAACACGATTCACTATATATACCGGTTCAAGAAGGAAATTATGATCAACCGGGGCTATATCAAAACCCTTCATCTTTGCCATGGCAGCATTGGCTATGCCATGTACTACACGTCGATTACCATCATAATCGGGTTTTCCATTCTGGTGTTATCCAATTTTCTACCCACCATTTATTTCGGCCTGCTGACCGGCTTGGCCATGTTCATTGCTTTAATCGCCTCCCTGACACTGCTGCCCCAGCTGCTGATCGTATTCCGTCCCTTTGGAAGGTGAATGATTGGGGGATTGAAGGATTTAGGAATTGAGGGATTTAGGGATTGGGGATTCAGGAATTGAGGGATTGAGGAATTGAGGAATTGAGGAATTGAGGAATTGGGGAATTGAGGATTTTTGACTTGTCGAAGGCCCCATTCCGACTTCCCACTTCGAAAAATTCCAACTTCCGAATTGCCATTCCCTCTGTCATCTGCGTGCCGCGGCGAAGCTCGCAGAGCGAAGACGGGTCTTCTGTCTTCTGTCTTCCGTCATCTGTCATCTGTCTTCTGACTTCTGTCATCTGACTTCTGTCTTCTGTCATCTGACCTCTGTCTTCTGACCTCTGTCATCTGCCATCTGACCAAATTATCCGTCTGCGGCCAGAAGTCGCTGTATTAATAAGGTCGCCTGCTCCGCCTCGATGTGAAACTGGTTGTATATGACCTGACCGTTCTGACTGATAATCACCGTCCAGGGGGTCCCGCCGGAGCGGTAATCTCTCATTATCGGCGGGACATCATGCGTATCGTTGTTACCGGGCGCATGGGCCATGGGGATCTTTAATTTCCACTTTTTCTGGTTTTTGCGCAATTTAGACTGGGAATTAAAGCCATAGCCTTCAAACACGGTCTGTACGGCCAAAAATACCACCTGATCATTTTTTTCAAAAGACTCGGTTATTTTTTTTAGAGTTGGGAACCCCACCCGTTGACAGCCCGGTCACCAGTCTTGAAAGAAATACAGATAGATTACCTTACCCCGGTAACTGCTTAACTGGATCGGATCGATCCGGTTTCCGTCTCCATCGATCCAGCCAGTCAGATTCAGCTCCGGGGCCTGTTGTCCCTGAATGCCGTAATGCATGTGGGCTGTTGCTGGCGATACGCCAACCAAGCCACTGGGTCCATACAAAAAAAGTATACTGCAAAGCAGCAGTGTCCAAGCACGAATGCATGTGCTGCTCTTGAAACCAGCCGCGATTAATTTTGTGCGAAGTCTTAGTTGTTTCATATTCAGCTCCTTTGGCGGTAGCGACGGTAAATCCCTATTTTGACCATAATCACATTCATGGGCGGGAGCAAGCCAGATCACCGAATCAGTGTATTGGGAAAATATATGGTTTTGTGTAACCTTTTCGATAATGCCGGTTCCAATACAATAAAAAAGAAATTCGGCTTTAATCAATTTCTGAAAACCTGAATCAATTGACTTGTCGGCATGGCCGGGACCGGCAATGCCGCTATAAAAGGAGGTCACAATGAATATCGATCGAGTAGTTTTTGCCGTCGCCGGCAGTTTTATTTTGTTAAGTGTTTTGTTGTCCCAGGTTCATAGCCCTTACTGGCTTTTTTTTACGGCATTTGTCGGCGCCAATCTTCTGCAGTCATCGATTACCGGCTTTTGCCCGATGGCGGTGATCCTTAAAAAAATAGGTGTGCGATCCGGGCATGCGTTCAATTGAACGTTATTGGTTATTTGTTATTAGCAATTAGAAGTTACTGTTAGTAGGTCATTCGTTATCAGAAACTACGGAATATTGAATCCTCTTTTGAGGATTCAATATTTTCATTTAATTCCTTAGTAACGCTGGATTCAGTTTATCAGGCTTTTTAGTTCCCACCTTATATCCTTTACAAATACCAGGAATTCATATACCTCTTTTATCTGTCGTCTGCGTGCCGCGGCGTCATGTGGGGTCGTAGCCCGAAGGGCGAAGCCCCAAGCTCGGAGAGCGAAGACGGGTCATCTGTCTTCTGTCATCTGTCTTCTGTCATCTGACTTCTGTTGTCTGACCTCTGTCGTCTGATCTCCGACATCTGTCATCTGTTCTCTGATATCTGCCGTCTTCATCATTAAGGAGCGTTCACCATGCAGTATCTGCCCCGACACGATCCGGCGGTCGCCGAAATCATTCGTCTCGAAGAAGCCAGGATCGAAGACACCCTGAATCTCATTGCCGCCGAAAACCATGCCCCCGGGTCCATTTTTGAAGCTCAGGGATCCATATTCAGCACCAAAGCCGCCGAAGGATATCCGGGGCGTCGCTTTCATGCCGGCTGCCGCCATGCTGATGCCCTGGAAAGCCTTGCGGTTGACCGGGCCAAACGTCTATTTGGCGCAGACCATGCCAATCTCCAACCTCACTCCGGGGTATCGGCCAACCTGGCGGTATACTTTGCTGTGCTCAATCCCGGCGACCGGATTTTATCCATGAAGCTGTCACACGGGGGCCACCTTTCCCATGGCGATCCCTCCTCGATAACCAGCCGGTGCTTCAACTTTCGCCATTATGGCCTGGATCCGGCAACCGAGTGCATCAATTACGATGAAGTCGCATCATTGGCCCGGGAATTCAAGCCCCGAATGTTGGTGGCCGGCGCCAGCTCCTACCCGCGGTTGATCGACTACGAAAAAATGGCCCAAATTGCTTCAAGTGTCTCAGCCTACCTGCTGGTGGACATGGCTCACATAGCCGGTCTGGTTGCTTCCGGGGTCATCCCCGGACCGGTCTCCCATGCGGATTTCGTAACCTTTACGACCTACAAAACCCTGCAAGGGGGCCGGGGCGGCGTGATCCTGTGCCGCCGGGAGCATGCCCGGAAGATCAGCCGAACCATTTTTCCGGGCAGCCAGGGCACCCCGTCCCTCAACCTGCTGGCAGCCAAGGCCGTCTGTTTCAAGCTGGCCATGGCGCCTGAATTTAAAAAGCTCCAGAGGAAAACACTGGAAAATGCGACCGCTTTGGCCGCCGGTTTCGAGCAGAAAGGCTATCGCATTGTTACCGGCGGGACCGACAATCATTTAATTCTGGTTGATCTGAGGCCCAGGGGTTTAACCGGTGATGTTGCGGAACAAGCTTTGGAGGCGGCCGGTATCATCGTCAACCGCAACGTCATTCCGGGGGATCCACAGCGGCCGGATGTCACCAGCGGAATCCGGCTGGGCAGTCCGGCGATTACGTCCCGGGGCATGGGTGCCGATGAGATAAGCCTGATCGTGGATCTGATGGATACGACCATGGCCAATGCCGGCAATAGCGCGGTTGTGGCGCAGGTTTCACAGCGAGTCACAGAGTTGTGCCGTAAATTTCCGGTTTATAGAAAAAACGAATTATGGGATTGATGGGATTTAGGAATTGGGGAATTGAGGAGTTGAGGGATTGAAGGAATTCTGCCGGTCGTGAGCTTCTGTGTCGAACGGCCCGTTATCATTGATAGGGCGCAGCGATTCCACAAACCCGCATTCCGCAATTCAAAGTCCCAAAAAGTTGACTCATTTTAAAGTAAATCACGAGATCTAAAGAGAACCAGCATGGGTAGGTTCGTTGAACTCAGTCACACTATTGAAGATGGTATGATCACTTACACCGGTATTCCAGGACCGGTAATCGGCGACCATTTAAGCCGCGAAGCATCCCGCGCACATTACGCACCGGGAACTACATTTCATATCGGCAAAATAAAAATGATTGCCAATACCGGCACTTATATCGATGCCCCATTTCATCGGTACAGCACCGGCCGTGATCTGTCCCAACTTGCTTTGGCGGCAGTGGCCGACCTCGATGGATTGTCGATTGCGGTCCCGGAGGGTACCCGTGCGTTAAAGCCGCAAGTTTTCAAGGACCGGGATGTGAAAGGCAAGGCGGTTGTGATTAATACCGGGTGGTCCCGACACTGGGGAGATGATCGGTATTTTGAAGGTCACCCATATTTAACCCGGGAATCGGCCGAGTATCTGAAGTCTGGTGGCGCCCGGCTGGTGGGAATCGATTCGTTGAATATCGATGACAACAAAGACGGAACCCGCCCGGCCCACACGATACTGCTTGGCGCTGAGATTCCCATCGTCGAGCACCTGTGCAACCTGGAAAAACTACCGCCGTCCGGTTTTAAGTTTTTTGCCGTTCCGGCGCCGGTCAAGGGCCTGGGTTCATTTCCGGTACGGGCATTTGCGATAGTTAATTAATCCGCCCCGTAAACTAACTATAAGAAAGGCCGCGAATGTTTTTTCAGTACTGAAAAATGAGGTAGCATCGAGGGTGCGGCGGATTCATTATATTATGCTGCGCATGCAGGGGATATTGCAGAAGCCATGGAAAAAGAACACGTCTACGAACAAACTTACAACGACTATTTATCCCGGATCGTTGGTATAGACTTAAATTTTGCCGCGGACAAGCTCGATCTGAAGATGAGCGGCACAGAGGTTCTGATTCCATTTTTTGGTAAACCTTATCGGGTCTCGCCTGAGGGAATAGCCGATCCAGCGGGCCGGCAGCCACATCTTTCCATCAGCGTCATATTGTGCAAGTACCTTCTGATGTGCCCCCTGATAGTGCCGTTGGGGGGCAATTGGATGTCATTTAAGGATTTCAAAGACGCCGCACCTTTGATCCAGGCGTTTTTCAACACCGTAACCCAGCCGCTTGCCGAAACCTTTGCAGGCAGGCAAAAGGATCTTGCCCGCGCAGCAGAAAAAATCGGGGGCTACGCGCCTGTTGATGATTTCCCATACGATCTCAGCCGGCAATTTGATGCCTTGTCAAAGGTCCCGCTGCTGCTGTTGTTCAACGACAAGGACGAAGAATTTCCGGCCCAATGTTCCGTATTGTTTGAAAAGCGGGTTGAAAAATTGCTGGACATGGAATGCCTGGCCATGGTGGGGATGATCTTATGCGAATACTTGAAAAAGGGGGACGCCGAAAAGCTATAAATAAATTGCCTAAATTGACCATCCAGCTATCTGATCAACAATCTATTGGGAATAGCCGTTGTCCGGCAATTTCGGAGTACTGGAGTAATGGAGTACTGGAGTGTTGGAGTATTGGAGTATTAGCTGAAGGTATGACATTCTCTTTTAACACCCCAGTACTCCAGCACTCCTATACTCCAAGATCGAATCATTTCAATAATTTCATGCATTCTTGTAATCGCCTTTTTACTGCTCATAGGTGCGGACAGAATAAAACAAGGGAGGCAACCCCATGAACTGGTATTTATTTATACTCGGGTCATCCGTCGGCAAGAAGATGCTGATGGCGGTCACCGGGCTGGGCCTGATCGGTTTTCTGGCGGTGCACCTGCTCGGCAACTTTATGGCCTTTGCCGGAGCCGACGCGTTCAATGGCTATGCGGCCAAACTGCACTCGCTGCAGCCCTGGCTGAGCGTCTTTAACATCGGACTGGCAACCCTGGGATTGGTTCACATCATCATCGGAATTATCCTCTATTTCGAAAACTTGAAGGCCCGGCCGACGAGATACGCCATGTATCGCAATCCCGGCGGAAGGACGATCGGGTCCAACACCATGCCGTATACCGGCGTCCTTATTTTATTATTCGTCATTATTCACCTGCTCAAATTCACCTTCGTCGACAAATCCGTCACGCCGATCTACCAGCAGATGGCAGCGACCTTCGCCAACCCGCTTTGGGTTCTCTTTTATGTGACGTCGATGTTGATCGTCGCGCTGCACCTCAGCCATGGTGTCTGGAGCCTGTTTCAGACATTCGGCCTCAATCACCCGCAACACATGCCCTTGATCATGAAATTGGGCCTGGTACTGACGCTGGTGTTCGGGATCGGGTTCGGAGTGCTGCCGATATACTTGTTGATAATAGCTTGAGAAAATGAATAATGACTAATGACTAATGAATAATTGAGGAACCCGCTTCGCTCGGTCTTTTGCGAATTTTAAAATCGATAGAATTCCTTCATTAGTCATTTGACATTAGTCATTAGTCATTTTGAACCAGGAGGTTAATCATGCAGCAACTGGATGGAAAAGCCCCGGCCGGCCCCATCGCTGAAAAGTGGGACCGTCATATACTGGAATTGAAGCTGGTTAACCCGGCCAACCGGCGTCGCTTCAATATCATCGTTGTGGGCACCGGCTTGGCCGGTGCCTCGGTCTCGGCCAGCCTGGCCGAGATGGGGTACAAAGTCAAAACCTTTTGTATCCAGGACAGCCCGCGGCGGGCTCACAGCATCGCTGCCCAGGGCGGCATCAATGCGGCCAAAAACTATGCCAATGACGGGGACAGTATCCGGCGCTTTTTTTACGACACAATCAAAGGCGGTGATTTCAGGGCCCGGGAAGCCAACGTCTATCGCCTGGGACAGGTGAGCAACAACGTCATCGACCAGTGCGTGGCTCAGGGTGTGCCTTTTGCCCGGGAATACGGCGGTCTGCTGGCGAACCGGTCATTCGGCGGCGTCCAGGTTTCCCGTACTTTTTATGCCAGGGGACAGACCGGCCAGCAGCTGTTGCTGGGTGCTTACGGTGCGCTGTCCCGTCAAATTGCAGCCGGCCGGGTCCAAATGTTTCCCCGTTATGAAATGCAGGATCTGGTGGTCGTCAACGGCCGGGCCACGGGGATCATCGCCCAAAACTTAATTAACGGCGATCTCGAATCCTATGCGGCGGATGCGGTGATTTTGGCAACCGGCGGCTATTGCAACGTATTTTACCTGTCCACCAATGCCATATCATCCAATGCCAGCGCTATTTTTCAGGCCTATAAAAAGGGGGCTTTTCTTGCCAACCCGTCTTTTGTCCAAATTCATCCCACCGGGATTCCGCATTACAGTGACCACCAGACGAAATTGACCCTGATGAGTGAGAGCCTGCGCAACGACGCGCGCGTATGGGTCCCTAAAAAAGCCGGTGACAACCGGCCGGCCAACAACATCCCGGAAAACGAGCGTGACTATTATTTGGAGAACAAATATCCAAGCTTCGGCAATCTGGTGCCGCGGGATGTGGCCTCGCGCAATGCCAAACAGCAGTGTGATGCCGGCAAAGGCGTTGGACCGACTGGACGGGCCGTATACATGGATTTTTCAGAAGCGATCAAGCGCGACGGCCGCGAGGTCATTGCCCGCAAGTACGGCAATCTTTTCGACATGTATCAAAACATCATCGACGAAGATCCGTATGAGACGCCCATGATGATCTATCCCTCCGCTCATTTTACCATGGGCGGACTGTGGGTGGATTACAACCTGATGAGCAATGTCCCCGGACTGTTCGTGTTGGGCGAAGCCAACTTCTCGGATCATGGGGCCAACCGTCTGGGTGCCAATTCACTCATGCAGGCCCTGGCCGACGGTTACTTTATCGCACCTTACACCATCGGCGGCTACCTGGCCGATGCCGGCCTGTCGGATGTAAGCCCGGAGCATGAGGCATTCAAGGCATCCCTCCAGGCGGTTGACGAACGCATCAAGCGGCTTTTGGCCATAAACGGCCGGCGCACCGTTGACAGCATCCACAAGGAGCTGGGTCGAATCATGGAAGACTATGTGGGGGTAACGCGCAACGAGACGGGCCTGCAAACAGCCGTCGAGAAAGTCCGGGGTCTCAGGGAGGAATTCTGGGACAATCTAAAGGTTCCGGGAAATGCCCGCGGCTACTGCCTCAATTTCCAAAAGGCCGGGCGTCTGGCCGATTTTCTGGAGCTCGCCGAGGTCATGGCCATCGATGCCTTGGAACGCCGGGAGTCCTGTGGCGGACACTTGCGGGAGGAGTCTCAAAGCGAGGAGGGCGAAGCCATCCGGGACGATGAAAATTATTGCCATGTTTCGGCCTGGCAGTACGAGGGTGATGGCGTGCAGCCCGAACATCATCAGGAACCGCTTGTTTTTGAACATGTCGAATTGAGTCAAAGGAGCTACAAATAATGAGTGAATCCAATAAAATCAACCTCACTCTGAAAGTCTGGCGCCAGCAGGGACCGCAGGAACAGGGCCGTTTCGAAACCATTGCGGCCCCGGATGTGGATCCCAACATGTCGTTTCTGGAAATGCTGGATGCGCTGAATGAAAAGCTGATCCTGGCCGACCGGGATCCCATCGAATTCGACAATGGCTGCCGCGAGGGAATTTGCGGCACCTGCGGGGCTATGGTCAATGGCATTGCCCATGGCCACGGCCAAGCCATGACCATCTGCCAGCTGCATATGCGCGCCTTCGAAGATGGGGATACAATTGTGGTGGAACCGTTTCGGGCCCGGGCCTTTAAAGTGATCAAAGACCTGGTCGTGGATCGCAGCGCGCTGGATAAGATTATTCAGGCCGGTGGTTATATATCGGTGAATACCGGCGGAACTCCGGACGCCAACGCCATCCCCATCGCCCAGGATACCATTGAGGAGACCATGGACGCTGCAGCCTGCGTCGGCTGCGGGGCCTGTGTGGCGACCTGCCCCAATGCATCGGCCATGCTGTTTGTCAGTGCCAAGGTGTCCCAGCTGGCCCTGCTGCCCCAGGGGCAGCCTGAAGCCAAGCGGCGCGTCATCGCCATGCTCAAAACAATGGACAATTGCGGATTCGGCAATTGCACCAATCATCGCGTGTGCGAAACCGCCTGTCCCAAGGAAATTTCCATAAGCCATATTGCGCGGTTCAACCGGGAGTTTTTAAAGGGGGCACTGTTGGGCAGTATTAGGTAACGAATATTGTAGACCTTTTACCAAATGAAAACGATCCCATACGGACAACCTTTATTTGCTTCATAGATTCGAAAAAAAATTGAAACCGTTTGGCCTATCAATCCAAAATCCGCAATCCAAAATCCGAAGTCCGAAATCCACCTCGCTCTTGCCTCTGCACATTGGATGCTTATCGTCTGTTATTCGAGCATGTTAACCCTTGAGGAGTTATCCCGTGACCCCTGAAATCACCCTGGTTTTATGTATTCTGGCCGTAGCCGTTGTATTTTTGATCACTGAATGGATTCCGATGGAAGTCACCGCCCTGCTTTCACTGGGGCTGGTGGCACTGACCGGATTGGTCACACCGGTGGAGGCGCTGGCCGGTTTCAGCAATCCGGCCGTGGTTACGGTTTGGGCGGTGTTCATTCTCAGCGGAGGATTGACTCGCACCGGCGTTGCCAATTCCATCGGTCATTTTGTGCTGAGAATGGCCGGAAAACGTGAAACCACGATGATCATTGTCATCATGACCACCGCCGGTGTAATGTCGGCCATCATGAACAATGTCGCCGTTGCCGCCTTGATGCTGCCGGTGGTGATGGATATCGCCCGTCACACCGGCCGGCCGCCTTCACGGCTATTGATGCCGCTGGCCTATGGCTCCTTGCTGGGCGGTTTGACGACTCAAATCGGTACGCCGCCGAACATCCTGGTCAGCGATGCCCTGCGGGATGCCGGCCTTGAATCATTTACCTTTTTTGATTTTACACCGGTCGGATTAGTGGTTATGGCTTCCGGTGTTCTTTTTATGACCTTGATCGGACGCCACCTGCTGCCCCAGCGAGATGTTGCCAAGGAATCATCGACCGGCAAGAAGATCGACTGGCAATCCCAGTACGACTTGCAGGAGAGCCTGTTCCAGGTCCGAGTGCCCCGGGGCTCGATCCTGGCGAATAAAACCCTGGCCCAGGTCAGGATGGGTTCGGTCCTGGGCTGGAATGTGATCGGCATTACCCGCGGCGACCGGACGACCCTGGCACCGGGACCCACCGACACTCTGCTGGCCGATGACCGGTTAACGATCGAGGGCCGGATCGAAACCCTGAATGAGCTAAAAAACTGGCACCAGCTGATCGTCGAAGAAGGCGGCATAGACCTCGAGGCGCCTTACTCGGATGATATCAAAATCGGCGAAGTCCGGTTGCCGGGCAATTCCCGTTTTGTCGGCACGACCCTCAACTCCCTTGGCTTCAGAAACCGTTTCAATCTCAACGTGCTGGCGATACGCAGAGATAAACAAATCCGGCGCACCAGCCTGCAGGATGAACCGCTGCAGCGAGCTGACATGCTGCTGGTGGCCGGGGCGGCGGAGGACCTCGATGCGTTGCAGGATACGTCCGGGTTTGACCAATTCCGCTACGTGCAGCGATCCGAACTGATCGAGGTCTATCATTTGCATGAACGGCTGATGGTCATGCAGGTGCCGCACGATTCGGCCCTGATCGAAAAGTCGTTGAAGGACAGCCGCCTGGGAGATGCACTGGGCAGCCGCGTGCTGGGAATATTGCGTGGCGAAAATCCCATTATTATGCCGGAGCCGGGCGAAGTTCTGCAGGCCGGGGATCGACTCGTGGTCGAGGGGCGTCAGCGGGATTTCGATAACCTGCGCGGGCTCGAAGAGCTGGAGGTCGAGCGCCGGGCCGACACCGATGTCGGAAATCTGGTATCCGGCGATACCGGTCTGGTCGAAGCCATTCTTTCACCCCAAACAACGCTGGAAGGCAAGACCCTGCGCCAGATTAATTTCCGGGAAAAATTCGGTCTGAACGTGCTGGCCCTGTGGCGCAGGGGCCGGGCCTTCCGCTTCAACCTGAGGGATACCGAGTTGCGCTTCGGCGATGCCCTGCTGCTGCTCGGCCCGCGGAACAAGTTGCAACTGCTGGGCCGTGAGCCGGATATCATTGTCCTGACGGAAACGGCCCAGGAAGAGCTGCACACGGAAAAAATGAAATTTTCCATCCTGATCATGGTGGCTGTGCTGCTGCCGGTAATTATCGGTTGGGTTCAGATTTATATCGCGGCGGTAATCGGAGCGGCGCTGATGGTGCTGGCCGGATGTCTGAGTATGAAGGAAGCCTATCGACAAATCGAATGGAAAGCCGTCTTTTTGATCGCGGGCATGCTGCCGCTGGGCACGGCGTTGGATCAATCCGGCGCTGCCCGGTTTATCGCGGAAGGGGTCGTATCCGTAGTCGGACCGTTGGGGCCGAAAGCCGTCATGTTAGGTCTGGTCTCATTGACATTCCTGGCCACCTGTTTCGTCCCCACCGCCGCCCTGGTGGTACTGATGGGGCCGATTGCCCTCAATACCGCAGCCAATATGGGGTTGTCCCCCTACGGTTTGATGATGGCCATTGCCATGGCGGCCTCGGCCAGTTTTATGACCCCCGTATCGCATCCGGCCAACATCCTGGTAATGGGGCCCGGCGGCTATCGGTTTACGGACTACTTAAAGATCGGGGGACTGCTGACCCTGGTAATTTTGGTAGTATTGATGGTGGTGCTGCCGCTGTTCTGGCCGCTGGCACCCTGAAACGATTTGGGATTTGGGATTGCGGATTTTGGATTTAAGGTATTCTATCTATTATTAAAATCAGATAGAGCGACACGCGGCGCAAGCGCCTGCGCTGCGCGAGCGATACCGCCAATCCAAAATCCGCAATCTAAAATCCAAAATAACCACTTGAATTCAGAGTAGAGCGAACCTTATTTTGATAACCGAAACAATATTATGGTTAACGCATGATAGATTCTATGGTGTCTGATCTCACCCAACCTCTTTTGCTGTCGGACAGTCGAATCAGCGACCAGCCGTCTTCGGTTCTTTCCCGGTGAATGGTCGTCCCTTCATGGAGTTTGAACAGCACCGTATCATCGGCATCCGGACCGGCCAGAACGTCGGCCTCCTCGGCTAAAATGACGGCCCTTAAATCTGTGTTTAGTTGGTGCCATTTCACCCCCAATGAAACGCCGCCTACCAGCCAGAAAATCAGCAGGACGATGAATACGTAATAGGACCACTCCGGGCGCACGATCAATCGCAGCACCAGGATGCCCCAGAATAAAAGGTTCAGCACCGCAAATCCCCACATCAATTCGCGCAAGGCGATTTCATCCAGCCAAAAAATGCCTGTTTGAGAATATTCTGGTCAGTCGTTATGGCATCCTGGGTTTGGTCAAGGGCATAACGCAGGTTAAAGTTTAAATCCGCATCGCGCGGTATCAGGAGCTGAGCTCTTTTATAATTTAAAATTGCGCGCCCCAGCTGTCCCGACCGAAAGCAGGCATTGCCGAGGTTGTAGAAAAGATGTCCGTGGGTAAACCCCCTATCGATCAGCTTTAAATAGCCGTCGACGGCTGCCTGATAGCGGTCTTCTTTATAGGCCCGATTCGCTTCAAAATAAAGCTCTTCGACAGAAGGCGCGTCAGCCGCAAAACAGCTCCTGCCGCTTAAAAAGAGCAGCAGTATCAGCACAAACCATCTCGAATGATTAACCAGTCGCATACTTTCGGTCTTAATCTCTGTATCTCATCTAAAAAAACAATTTAGGTCGGGTGATGGTGTACAAGTTTTCGCAGTCGTGATGCGCGCTGATGACTGAGCGAATCGCTGTACCCGACTCCCTATTGTGCTTCAACTCAGTCCTCAGTCCTCGATACTCAGTCCTCACTACTCAGTCCTCAGTCCTCGATACTCAGTCCTCAGTCCTCGATACTCAGTCCTCAGTCCTCGTTACTCAGTCCTAATAAGTGCCGAATGTTCTCCAGTGATAAGTCAGACTCCAATAACAAATAACCAATAACAAATAACTGCAGTTTACCGGCTTTCCTTTTCGATGCGCTTGATGATCGGCACCAGATCGATGTCGGCAGCGGCGGCCCCTGTCCCCCGGCCGGTGTATTCTGCATTTTCCAGTTGCTGCATGGCTTTTTGCAGATCTTCGGGCGTGTCCCTGCCAACCCCCTGTGACGTCAATATCTGAACTGATTCCTGAGGTGTGAGGGAGCCGTAGGACAAACCGAAGCGGCGATTCAGATAATCCCGGATCAGCTCCAGCAATTTGCCGGGGGGGAAGCTCGCCCTTGCGATATTGCTTGAAAAATCCCCGGGCCGCCTTTTTCGCCATGATATCAGGCTGACCGGCCCGCGAGTTCCGCCGGAGCTTCAGACCGCCCAGCGTGCCCAGGTATATAATTAGCGGCAGGCCCAGCATGGCAACCAGCAGCCAGTTCTCAAGCTGCCGGCGGGTGGCCGTCTTAAAACTTTGCATGGCCGTATGGACCGGAAAAATATCACGACCCAACTCCCTGATCGTCTGCTTGACGGCACCTTCGTCACTTTGCGGCGCAGCATTCGGTTCAGAAATGTTGATGGATTCTTTTTTACCGGGCAGCACTGTCAGGGTGTATGGGGAGGATTTTAGCGTCTGGTAGCGGTGGTTTTCCGTATCAAAGAAGCTGACGGCAACCGCCGGCACATCGAGGCGTCCCTCTTTTTCCGGCACCAGGGCCCACTTCATGGTCTTGGAGCCCCTGGTTCCTTCGTCACCCTGAGCTGATTCCAGCACGGGCTTGTCGGCATATATCTTAATATGATTCAGTTCGGGAATTTTCAGATCGGGGATCCGATTGACATTGCCCTGTCCGCTGATCGAAACTGTCAAAGTGGCGGATTCGCCGGTTTTCAGTGAGGTCGGCTCCAGCCTGGTCTGCATCTGAAATTTTCCGATCAATCCGCTGAAATCGGTCGGTTTGCCATTTTGGGGCAGCGGCTGTACGGTTAGCTTTACTGATTTACTGCTCACGCTCAGGGGGCGGCCGCTTGAAAAAGACGCAAATGGATCATCGAAAAAACTGCGGCTTGAGCGTCGGCGCGATTTCAGCACCGTCATGTTCATCTTGGCCGGATCAACCAGATAACTGCCGGCTTTGGAAGGCAACAGGGCATAGCGGACTTCAAGCACCTGGTATTCCCGGCCGCCGCGGTTGCTGCGATATTCAATGGGCTTTGCGATTTGCTTAAATGACAGATTTTCCTCATCCGGCAGATTGATGTTGATGTTTCTCACATTGCGGCGCAAAAATAATTTCAGGATGTAAATCGTTTGCTCTTCCACATACACCGTATCATCCGTAAGTTCAGCCGTCAGGAAAATAGGACTGCTGTCGACACCCTGGCGCGCGGCGGCCTTGACGACCTGCAGCTTCGCAGTATTGCTGGCATATCGCTTGCCATCGATTAAAACCCGCGCCGGGCCGATCTGAAAGGACCCGATTTTTTGGGGTTGGATATAGTAGGTATAGTCCACCCCGGAGCTTATCTTGCCGTTGATGTATTCAATCCGGCTTGAAGTCCCACCCGATCTGACATTAAAATTCTCCAATCCGAGGATTTCGGGTCTCGAATCCCTTTCCCGGCTGCCACTCACCGTGACAGTCAGCTGCATCGAATCGACCAGCTGCATTTGCGACCGATCCAATTTCAGGCTCACCGATATTTTGGCCCAGGATAGTGACGGTACCAGGGCGATTATTATAAAAATGGATATCGAAAGGGAATTTTTTTTCATGGTAATTAAATTAGGATCTACTCCAATTTAGTAGATAAGAATTGATCCAAAAGGTAGATAATTGTTATGATTCGAGTATATTATACATTGGCAATTTAATAAATCTGATGAGAGTAATATCTTTCCCATTATGTTAAATTAGCCGCCCTCTCGCTTCGCTCGTTTGACAGACGAAGACGAACGCAGAAATTTTGCCCCCGCGACCCTCACGACATCGCTCGAGACGGCCCTACGGCGGCAAAAACTACAATCTCAACGCGATACTATCAACGCCTGTTCCTGAAAGGCATTTTGTTTTTGCATGGGCAGATCGCCAAGGCCAACATAATTTATTGTCTGCGCATTGTCTGCGTGAGTCTGCGGCTAATTTGATTTAAAAATTTACCAATCTTTGCCGGATCGTACCCCTTGCCGCCGGCCCCTCGTCTGCAGCCGCATCATTTGCGAGCGATCCTCCTGAATATTGTCCAGCAAGGCTTCGGCCTTTTTTTGATTCATCCGGATCGTGTTCGCTGCTCCCGTCTGTTCGCCTGCCTGGGCGGGCGACATGTCTTCGCGTGGTTTCAGCTCTCCGGCCAGTTCCTGCCGGGGCTTTTGCCCGGACTGCTGCCGGTCGGGTGAATTTTCGTCAGATGACTTTTCATCCGATTGCTCCGGGCTGCCCTGCGCCTGCTCCGGTTGGTTTTGTTCCTGTTTATTGGCCGATTCCTTGTCGGAAGATTTATCGCCGGACGGCTGTCCCTGATCGCCCTTTTTCTTTTGCCCGTCCGAGGGGTCCTCCTGGGATGGATCCTGAGACTGCTGGTGTTGCTGCTGCTTTTGCATGAGCACCGCGCGTGCGGCGAGCTCCAGGTTGTGGCGCGCGTCTTCGCTGGTAGGGTCTTGGGCCAGTGCCTGCTTGTAATGTTCGACCGCCGATTCAAAGTCGCTTTGCTTATATTTGGCATTGCCCAGATTATAAGCGGCTTTAGCGCGAAGGTCATCATCCTGGCTGCGCCGCAGGACGCTGTGGAAGGCGGAGGCGGCGCTCTGATAGTCGCCACCCTGGTAGGCGGCAACCCCCCGGTTATATCGATAGCGAAGATCCTTGGGATGGTCCATATCCGACTGGGCATAAGCTTTTTCAGCTTCAGCAAAGCGCCCCTGGCGGTAGAGCTCATCCGCCGACTCGTCGGCCCGAACGTCAGCCGTCACTAAAATGCCGGTGGTCAACGCGGTCAGGAGCAATAGCCTTGCCCGCGCCGGGGCTGCCTTGCGCCCGCGCCCGGCACTCTTTTTCGAGCGAACACTTTCGTCGATGAATCCCTCCACCAGCAACAGAATTAGGGCGGCCAGCACAAACAGGGAAAAGCGCTCTTCGTAAACTTTGATTTTACCGCTCCTGAGCTCCTGGGCCTGGGTATGGGATTTGATGCCGTCAAAATATAAAACATCCAAATCCAGGTCCCCGGCCACGGACCGTACATAAGTCCCGCCGGTCATTGAAGCGATATTTTGCAGACCTTCTTCTTCCAGTTTGGATAATATCAGGTTGCCTTGGGCGTCTTTCTTGAAACCGCCGCTGCCGTCAAGCTCGGGTATCGGACCGCCGCCGACGTCGCCAATCCCGAAGACATAAATTTTAACGCCTTTGGCCGCAGCCTGCCGGGCCATGCTAAGGCCCTGGTTTTCATTGTCTTCCCCATCTGTGATCAACAATATGACTTTATCTGTGGGAGATTCATCATCAAAAGCGGAAATGCCCACATCAATGGCGGCCCCCAGGTCCGTGCCCGGAACCGGTATCAAATCCGGCTGCAATGCGCTTAAAAACATCTCGAGTGCGGCATAGTCGAGGGTCAGCGGGCACTGGATGAAGGCGGCGCCTGCAAAAGCCACCAGGCCCACCCGATCGCCCTGGACAACTTTGATAAAGTCCAGGATTTCACGCCGGGCCCGCTCCAGCCGGTTGGGTGAGATATCTTCCACTAGCATGCTGGGTGAAACATCGATCAAGAGCATGATATCGACGCCCTTTTGGCTGACCTCCTCGTAATGGCTTCCCCAGCGGGGGCCGGCCAGGGCAAACAGCATCAAACCCAGCGACAGCAGCAACAGAAGGGCTTTTATAAAGCGCCGGCCGCGATGATTGTGCGCCGCAAGCCTTGCCAGAAGATGTGCATCGGCAAACACCTGCAACGCCCGTTTCTTTTTGCGGCTCTGGAAAATCAGCACCAAGGCCGCCAGGGGTAGCAGCCAAAGCAAGTTGAGCATCCATAGGTGCGACAGGTTCATGGGACAGTCCTTAATACAGTCGATTTCAGAATAATCTCCAGACCGAGCAGAATCAGAGCCGGCACCAGAAAATAGGGGTAGAGTTCACGAAAATGAAAAAATTCTTTGACTTTAACCTCGGTCTTCTCGGCCCGGTCGATAATATCATAAATCTCTGCCAGCCCTTCGGTATCGGTGGCCCTGAAGTATTTGCCGCCGCCGATCTCGGCAATCTTGCGCAGGGTGCCTTCGTCCAGATCGACATTGCGGCGCACGATGCGGGTCCCGATCAGGGATTTAACCCGAAAGGGTGCGGGACCTCTGCCGCCCACGCCGATGGTATATATTTTCACTCCCAGAGCCTGAACGGCTTCGGCCGCCTGCTGCGGTGTCAGGTCGCCGGCATTGTGACGGCCGTCGGTCAAGAGAATTAAAATTTTCGACTCGGCTTTCAGGTCTTTCAGCCGTTTGCCGCCGATTGCCAGCGCAGAGCCGACGGCCGTCCGATCACCGGCCATGCCGATGGTCATTTTTTCCACCAGGCCCAGCAGCAATCCCTTGTCCAGGGTCAGGGGCGCCTGGGTAAAAGCCTCCTCACCGAATACCACCAGCCCGATGCGGTCAACCTCTCTTTTTTGAATAAACTCGCTGACCACCTTTTTAACGGCCGTCAGGCGGTCCACCGGTTCGTCGTCAAGCTCAAAATCCAGAGCCTGCATCGAACCCGAGGTGTCGATGCTCATGACGATGTCCACGCCCGGTGATCGAATTTCACGCGAAACATTGTAAAACTGCGGCCGTGCGGCGGTCAGCACCAGCAGCACCAAGCAGGCAGTCCGCAGAAAAACCGGCAGGCGTCGCCAGATGAAGCTGCCCGTATTGGCCAGCTCGGCCAGACGCGCGGTCATTGAATGGGTGATGGCCGCCGGTTTTTTCATTAATTCAAAAAGCAGGTAGCCGACCACTCCCGTCAGCAGCGCCAGCAGCACCGGGTAGGCGAATCTGAACATCATTTCGTTACCTCCCGGGAGGGCGCTTTTCCCTGATCACCGGCCGTTGGCGCACTGGATTCCCGAATATAGGCCAGCGCCGCCTTGATGTCCGCTTCCTTGCGGGCCGGGGTGGGCATGCTGTCGGCAAATTTGACCAGATCCGCTTGCTGCAGCAGGGGAATCAGCTTGCGGTCCTGCTCGGTGCTGATATGCCGGGCAATTTCTTCGGTCGTATACTCGGCGGCTGGAAAATCGCGAATGGCCTCCAGGTAACGCCGCATGATTTCAGAAAAGGAAAAATAATATTTTTTTACCCGGCCGTTTTCAAAATAGCCTTTGGATTCCAGGCTGCGGAGCTCCCGGCGGGCACGAATATCGGGCGGTTCCGTGTATTGACCCATCATTGTCGGTTTCTGATGCCTTTTATGCCACCAGAACAGCCCCGCTGCGATCAAAATCAAGGCCAGGACAACTGCCAGCCACAGCAGGATGCTGTGCCATATGGTCTGGGTCGGGACGATGTCGCGAATCGGGCGGAGCGGAACCCCTTCCGCTTTCTGGCCGATATTTGATACGGCCTGGATCGAAATCGGCTCAGTTGTCAAACGCTGCGCTTGTCCATCGGCGTCCAAATATGTCAAACCAATGGGCCCGGACTGCCAGGGCTCCACCTGATCAAACAGCAGTTGTAGTTTAATCTGTCCGGGTTTGCTGATTTGCTTTAGAATGCTGAGCTCAGCGAGACCTTGCACTTCCGGCTCGTCCGGCAGCCGGTAATCCAGCGTAAGCCAGACCACCCCGCCCACCGGAACCGATGTTTGATCCAGGGAAGCGGTAAGACTCCCGGTATCGACTATCCATGTGTCAGCAGCCCAGGAGATCCCGCGAACGCAGATCAAGATAATTAGAAAAAAGTGGGAAGTCGGAGACAGAAATGCGGATTGCGGATTGCGGATTGCGGATTGAAGGATCGTATCATCCAAAATTTTTGAAGAGTTATTTTTTTTAACTCCAAGTTCAATCTATTCCTATTTCCACATTCCAACTTCAATCTTGCCTCCCAGCTTTCCAGCAGTCCAGCCTGCATGCTTCTCAGCCTCCCAGCCTTCAGACTTCCCGGCATTCCAGCCTGCCAGCTTCCCGGCTTCTGAACTATCCTTTACTATCTGCTATTAGCTGCAGGCAATAAGCTATATTTCCAACTTTGTCTCGCCTGAGCTTGTCGAAGGCCGCAATCCGACTTCCGAACTCGCGTTTCCCACTTCCGCATTCCGACTTCCGACTTCCAGAAATTCCGACTTCCGAATTCATCTAATCCTTTGACTCCGACGGTTAAACAATCGGGTCAAGGGATCGACGGCGGACCGATTGGTATAGACGGTTTCCATGTCAACACCGGCCTTTTTGAACAGGGCGGACAACCGGTCGGTATGTTGCCGCTGATAGTCGGCCCATTTTGCCCGCAGGGATTTGCTGCGCGTGTTTATCAGGGCTACCTGTCCGGTTTCCGGGTCCCGCAGCGTCATCAAGCCTAAATTGGGCAATTCATCTTCTGCCGGATCGCACAGTCGAATGACGGTGAGATCATGTTTTTTTGCGGTCAGTTTGATAGACCGGTCAAAGCCGGTGTCCATGCAGTCGGAGATCAAAAACACAATCGCCTGTCGCTTCACAACCCGGTTCAGGTAATTGAGGACCTCATCGATACTGGTCGTCAATTCCTGTGGTTCATAGGTAAATATTTCTTTGATCAGCCGCCAGACATGGGACGCACCTTTTTGGGGCGGAATGTACTTTTCGACCTGGGAGCTGAACAGAATGGCGCCCACTTTGTCATTGGTTCGGATTGCCAAAAAAGCCAGCATGCCGGCGATTTCAGCCAGCATTTCCCGTTTGAATTTGCTTTTGGTGCCGAACAGGTGGGAACCGGACAAATCCAGCAGGAGCATCACCGTCAGTTCACGCTCCTCATGAAAAACCTTGACGAAAGGATGCCCGAAGCGGGCGGACACATTCCAGTCGATGGTGCGGATATCATCCCCGGGCTGATATTCACGAACCTCGGAAAATTCAATGCCCTGACCTTTGAAGGCGCTCTCGTACTGGCCGGCGAACAGGTCGTTGGCCAGATAGCGGGTTCTGAAATGAAATCCCTGGATTTTTTTCAGTTGCTCTTCGGTTAGCATGTTTTTTTGTACCAAAAACAGACGACAGAGGACAGACCAAAGGCCTCGTTAATAGTTATTGGTTATTCGTTATTGGTTATTGGATGTTCGAAGTCAGCCGTTGAGTCCTTTGAGTCCTCTTCTTCAGGCATCAAGGTCCAATCTGTCCATCGCCATCCGTCTGCCCTCAACCCTCCACCTTATACCATAAACCTTACACCCTAAACCTTATACTTTATACCTTATACCCTAGACCCCACACCTTATACCTTATACCCTACACCTTACACCCTACACCCTACACCTTACACCCTACACCCTACACCTTACACCCTACACCCTACACCCTACACCTGACACCATCCGCCTCTTACCGAATACCGAATGCCGAATACCGAACACCGATCCGTTAGATCCAGAATCGAGTATCAAACATCGAAGCATCCTGACACCCGAAACCTGAAACCTGAAACCCTTTATGGTACTTCAATCCGTTCTAAAAGCACCTCGATCAGGTCATCGGTGCTTTTGCCTTCGGCTTCGGCTTCATAACTTAAGATGATCCGGTGCCGCAGCACGTCCGGTGCCATGGATTTAACATCCTGGGGAGTCACATAGCCCCTGCCGCTTAAAAAGGCGTGAGCCCGGGCCGCCGTTCCCAGCCAAATAGAGGCCCGGGGAGAGGCACCGTAACTGATCATGGAACCGATATCGAGCCCGAAATTTTCTGGATTACGGGTGGCGCCGGACAACTGCACGATATAGTCCGTGATTTTTTCTTCCATGTGAATCGAGTGCATGGCCTCCCGGGCCGAATTGATATCGGAGACTTCAACCACCCCGGAAATGTCGGCGGCGGCCTCGTTGTAAACCCGGTTCATGATTTCCTTTTCTTCTTCGGCGGAAGGATAATCCACCTTTATTTTAAGCATGAACCGGTCGATCTGGGCTTCGGGCAGGGGGTAGGTGCCTTCCTGCTCGATGGGGTTCTGGGTCGCAAGCACCAAAAAAGGATTGTCCAAGCTGAACGTCTGCTGGCCGATGGTCACCTGGCGCTCCTGCATGGCTTCCAGCAGTGCGCTTTGCACTTTGGCCGGAGCCCGGTTGATTTCATCGGCCAAAATGATATTGTTGAAAATAGGGCCTTGCTTGATCTCGAAAGAGCCGTTGTCCGGTCGATAGATCTGGGTGCCCAGGATATCCGCCGGCAGCAGATCGGGGGTGAACTGGATCCTTTGAAACGAAGTTTTAATGGCCGTGGCCAGGGTTTTGACGGCGGTTGTTTTTGCCAATCCTGGCAGTCCCTCCAACAACAGATGCCCGTCACAGAGCAGTCCGATGAGCATGCGATCCAAAAGCCCTCTCTGGCCGACAATAATTTTTTCGACTTCAGCCATAATCTGGCGTATAACGACGCTCTCTTTCTCAACCCGTTGGGTGATTTCCTGGATATCCATCGATCGTCATCTCCTAATTTCTCCGCCTTGTATAATGGCACACGCAGGGTCATGATCAACAGCTCTCAAAACCGGCGGCAGACGGTATGCCAAAGCATCGGCGGATAAATTTTTTTATGCTGCGCATACCCTTTCTATTTAAATCCTTTAATTGTAAAAAATTTCAATAAGATGTCAAGGCCTGATTCGCTGTTAATTTCCTTGAATTTCGCCCGCTCCGTCTTATCGTTTTCTTATGCCAAGGACATTCAAAACTATCATTGCAATATTCGCATTGAGCCTGGTCTGCATCGCTGCCCCGACCCTGGCGGCCGGATTTTCGCTGGAATATTCAATCGGTTTCAACGGCCGGTTTCAGGTCGATAGTTGGACCCCTTTGAGTGTGGAAATCGATAACCGGGGCCGGGCCGCCGCCGGCCGACTGGAGGTGATCGTGACCTCCGGCAGCGAGTATCACGACGATGTCCACCGGACCGTCTACACGGCGGAGGTCGATCTGCCGCCGAATTCGAAAAAACGTTATGCCTTTACCGTCGAAATTAAGTCATTTACCCATGATCTAATCATCCGACTGCGGCACCAAGATGAGTTCATATATGATAAATCCATCGATTTAAGACCCCATTTCACTGAAAAAAATTTGGCAGTCGTTGCCAGTAATTTCGTGGCGCCGGATATACTGTCGGTGTTGCCGCATCAACTTTATCCGGTCAGTGTCCGTCCGAATGCCTTGCCGGAGACCTGGTACGGTTATGACAGCGTCAACCTGCTCATTCTGGATGCCGACACGATAAGACAGCTGCGCAACCGCCAGTTTCAGGCGCTGACCCAGTGGCTAAAGCAGGGCGGATATCTTATCGTCGGGACCGGTCTGAACTATGGCGCCCTGGGCAACAGCCGGCTGCAGGCCATGCTCGGATTGCGCATCGCCGGACATCGGCAGCTTTCGGCGCTCAAGTCTTTGGGACCGTTTTGCAGTCGCGAACTTTTCGGCAGCGAACCGTTTCTCGTGCTGGATACCAGGATTGAGAATTCTACCATCCTGGCATTGGAAAACGACATCCCCATTGTTACCCGGAAATACCTGGCACGCGGCCAAATCATTTTCCTGGCCTTTGATTTCAATGCCCCGCCGTTCAGCCGGTGGGATGGCCGGCGCCTGTTTTGGAATAAAATCCTGGAATTGCAGCCGGTCAACGACCCGTTGAAGATTGAAGTCGGTGATCAGCAGGTCGTGCGGTCCATGCTGGCCGGTATTCCGCTCAAGTTTCCGGCCTATAGATCTGTGATCTTATTTGTGGGGGCCTATTTCATCTGCCTGTGGTTTTTGTTGAAAAAAATTAGAGCGCCCGGCAAGGGCCGGTGGCTATTGAGCCTCTGTTTTTTGTTGATGATTGCCCTTTTCACTTCAATTGCCTACTGGGCCATGTATCTGCCCAACCTGCAGCAAAAATTCTCCTACAACAGCTTTTATCAAATACATGTGGCCGAACCCAATACTCCGGCAAGCGCGAATTATTACATTGGGCTGTATTCCCTGAAAAATTCGGACTACAGGGTGCATTTCGGGCCGGCCTCCGCCCCGGTTGGCCATATTATTCCCGAGCGATCCGACGCGAAGATCCCCAATCCGTATGTATTGCAACAAACGGACGGCGGGCAGCAAATTATCGGCTCAATCCGACGCTGGTCGTATAATTTCTACAAATTGAACCTGCACATGGCTTCGCCCCTGGCAGGCCACGCCCGGCGCGATAAAACCGTCATGACCCTGACGGTGGAAAACCGATCCCCCCACAATCTCGTCGATTGCCTGATCTACTACCGGAAACGATTTTTGTTTATTGAGGACATGCCGGCGAACAACCGTCAAATATTGAAAGTCAATCTCGCAAAATTGATGAAAAAGGAAGATTTCGGGGAGCACCAGGTCGATTCCATTGTCAAACGGCTGGGGCGCAACGGATCTGACGCGTACCTGCGAAAAACACAAAAATATCTCGCCCCGGAACTGCTGCATGACATTCATCATAAATACAGGACCAAATCCGATCGCCTGCTTCTGATCGCATGGATGACGGCCGGTCTGATACAGCCGCAATTCAATCGGGCCCATCCTCCGGGGGCCGGCATAACCATGGTCAATTGGGAGCTTCCAGTGGAGACAGCCTTATGAAGTATTATTTTTTAACGGATGAGTCTGAGAAATCCCTGGCCCCTTTTTTTTCAAGGCACGTTCTGGGCAGCCTTACGGCCGCCGTTGGAATTGCGGCCCTCGTTCTGGTGGTATTCTGGTCCCGGCAGTCATTGGCCGAAATCCTGGCCGCCGACGATATACCGACGCTCTTTTTTCTCGTCTTCGCAGCAGCCCTGCTGGCTATATCTTATGTCAATCTATGCTGCGGCGCCGGTGAATTGGTTCGAAGAAGCTACTTTGCCATGAACTATCAGACCGAAGAACCGGTCCATGAGAAGGAAATTGCCTTTTATCGCTACGGTCTGATTATATTTATTCTGCATACGGCCTTGCTGCTGCTGCCATTTTTGCCCGTGTTGTCTCTGGCGGCCTTCAAATCTGCAGTTTCCCTGATTTCTTTCGCAATGGCTTTTTCCATCTTGTTCACGACCTCTTTGTTCTGCCGACTGTCGGGCTTTCTGGTGTATTTGATCTGGGGGAGATCGAGCACTCTTGGCTACTTTGTCGCCCGGGCGCAAATGATCGTTATTATCATTGCAACAATCTTTGTTTTACCGGCGGTCAATCCGCTGCGGCTTCTTTACCGGTTGAATCTGAGCCCCGACGACCAGGGCGGTGCGTTTGCCATTTATACCGCGGTCGTGTCATTTGCCATATTGGTCCTGATTCTGGTAAGTAATTCACTGGTTAAGCGACATATTGCCAGAAGTCGCGGTTCGGAGGTTCAAGGGTTCTAGGTTCAGAGGTTCTGGGATTACAGGTTCCGGGGTTATAGGTTCAGCGCTGCCGCAGTCCCAAAAAACCGGCTAAATCGAAAAAGAAACTACTGAACGTCGAACATCGAACACTGAACATCCAACATCGAATAATGTATTCTGTCCTCAATTATAATATAAAAAAGGACATCTGATTGAACACTGTCGGCTCGATTAAAGTGCAAGATGCCCTGGAACCCGGAACCTTGAACCTCCAACCCTGAACCTCTGAACCTCTGAACCTTTAAACCCATACGGAGTATGCCACGTGCGTGTCGAAACCGAGTTTAACCGGCAAATCGCCAAAATTAAACGACGGCTTTTTTTCCAGGCGGCGCACCGCGTGCTGCTCCATGCCTTTCTGATCTTTTTTGCCGTCAGTATAATTTACTTTTTTCTCGGCCTGGCGAAAATTGCCGATTACAAGTCTAATCCGACCTGGTATGCCTTCCCCATGGGACTTTCTTTTTCAGCGGCGTTAATCATCGGACTCGCTAACCGAAGGAATTTTTTAAGGGTATTGATCGATCTCGATCGCCGCTTAAAGCTGAAAGACCGGGTTAGCATGGCCTATGAATACCTTGAGTTGAAAAAGAAATCGGAATTTGCCGAGTTGCTGATTGACGATGCCGCGGCCAGGTTGCGTCAATTCAGGAAACAGCAGCTCGTTCCGTTCAATTTTTCACTTTTGCATCTGCTGGCAATTATTTTATTCATCGTCAACCTGCTATTGTTTTCCGGTGTTTTTTTCGCGCCGGAGTTCAAATCGACCCGCCAGGAAACAGCCCGGATAGAGCAGGCCGGACAATTGCTGAACAATTATATGATCAAACGAATCAAGGACAAAACCGCGCCGCAACCTGCATCCCGGTCCGGATACACCGAGAAACTGGAGCAACTCAGCCAAAAACTCACTGACAGTTCCAACCCCTGGGAGCAGCGCCTGGCGGCCTTGGACGGTTTGCTGGAGGAAATCGGCGGCGAACAAACCCGTTTGGCCCGGGAATTGGGCACCAGACTGGATGCGGCCGATATCGACAAGGTGCCCACAGCGAGATCGCCTGATCTGGCGAATTTGTCGTCCAGCCAGTTGGAAAAGCTCAAAGAGACGCTCAACAGAGCACTGAACAACCGCATACCCGATTCCATCAATCAACCGATTGAAACGCTTCAGGAACTGGACAGCATCGAGAACCTGCTATCCCGCATTCTCGATGATCTTAAAGACGGCCAGGCCAATACAGAAGATTCCGCCCTGGCCGCCGAAGCTGAAGAAGGGCGGCCACTCCAGCCCGATGAAAGGCCTGATGGCGAACCCGGTGCGCCGGGCATGACCTATCCGAGCGGCGATTTTTTTGGCCGCGACCCAAACACTGAGGAGCGGGCCGGTCGGCAGCGTTTCGGTGAAGGGCGCCGGGAAGAAAATGGCTGGCAGGATGAAATGGAGCCGCCGGGGGGACATTCAAATGCCGCCGGGGATGCCAAATCAAAGGCCGAAAGCAAGTCGGGCCGGAATCTCGCAACAGCAAGGGGCTCCGCCCGTCAGGACAAAACGGCGTCCTCTCCGGCCAAAACTTATCTCATTCAAATTCGCGCCTTGACGGATCCGGGCGAAGCCCACCTAGAGGAAGAAGAGATATTCAGAACCTATCGCCAGGACGTTGAAAGCATTCTTCAAAAAGAAGATATTCCGGCCAATTACCGTGAATATATCAAAAATTACTTTATTTCGATCGGCGTCAACGCGGAAGAAAATGCCCATGAATCTAAATGAAGAAGTCCAATCCGTCAGGAAAAATTTCGATCTGATTGTCAATGAACTGGCCAAAATCGTTGTCGGCCAGGAAACCTTGATCAAGCATATTTTCATTTGCCTGCTATGCGGCGGCCATGCCCTGATCGAAGGCGTCCCGGGGCTTGGCAAAACACTGCTGGTCCGGTCGCTGAGCAAAATACTGGATCTCAATTATTCCCGCATCCAGTTTACGCCGGACCTGATGCCGGCCGACATACTCGGCACCAACATGGTCAAAGAGGACGGCAAGGGCAATCGTTTTTTCGAATTTTACAAGGGGCCGATTTTCGGCCAACTTATCCTGGCCGATGAAATAAATCGGGCCAGTCCCAAGACCCAGTCGGCCCTGCTGGAGGCAATGCAGGAAGGCAAGGTTACCGTATTCGGATCGCAATATAACCTGGAGCCGCCTTTTATGGTGCTGGCTACCCAGAACCCGATCGAAATGGAAGGAACCTATCCGTTGCCCGAGGCCCAAATCGATAGGTTTTTCTTCAAGCTCAAAATGACCTATCCCAATCGGGAGGAACTACAGAAAATCTTGGATAAAACCACCGATGATTATCAATTTGAGCTAAAGCATGTCATGGGGGCCGATTCCATTCGCAAAATGAAAACACTGGTTAAAAAAGTGCCGGTGGCGGCTCACGTCAAGGATTTCGCCACCCGCCTGGTGCTGGCCAGTCATCCCGACCATAAGCAGGCCACCGAGCGCGTAAAGGAGTACATCCTGCTGGGGTCAAGTCCGCGCGGTTTGCTGAGCTTGATCCTGGCCGGCAAAGTATCCGCTTTGGTGGACGGACGCTACAATGTCTCAAGAGAGGACATCAAAACAGTCGCCAGGCCCGCCTTGAGGCACCGCCTGGCGCTTAACATCCGGGGCGAAACCGAAGGCCTGGATACGGATGAACTTGTTGATGAGATAGTCGGTAGTATAGACAGGGAATGAATGATCGGTGTTCAACAAATTTGATGTTTGATGCTGGATTTAACGGATCGGCGTTCGGCATTCGGCAAGAATCGGATGGTGTATGGTGTGGAGTCTAGGGTATAAGGTTTAGGGTGTAGGGTTGAGCGCTGAAAGCAAATGACAATAGGTAAGGGGTGTAAGGTATAAGGTTTAAGGTGTATGTTTAATAGCTCAAGGCAAAAGAAGCTCAAAGCTCAAGGAAGTACTGTTTTAATTCGCATTCGAATTGCTTCCGACTTTGTCTCGCCTGAGCTTGTCGAAGGCCGAAATCGCAATTTCTGGCTTCTGCGTGCCGAGGCGTAGCTCGCAGAGCGAAGACGGGTCCTCTGTCATCTGATCCGCCTCCGGCGGAACACCCGAAACCCGACACCCGACACCTGAAACCCGGGGAACGAAACCATGTCAGAAAGAATAGACACCTTCATCGATGATGAGTTCTTGAGACAGTTGGAAAAGCTGAAGATTGTCTCCCGCAAAAGTACGCGCAATCCGCGCCGGGGTGAATATCGCTCCTGGCAAAGCGGCGAAGGATTCGAGTTTCTGGATTTTAGAAAATACCATCTGGGTGATGACCTGCGCTACGTGGATTGGAGTGTCTACGGCCGCCTGGACAAGTTGTTTATCAAGCTGTTTCATGCCGAAAAAGGCCAGACTGCCCACATCCTGTTGGATACAAGCCGCTCGATGAGCAGCGGTAACCCGTCCAAAGATATTACGGCAAAAAAAATTGCGGCCGCGTTAAGCTACATTTGCTTGTCAAACCTTGATAAAACCGGACTGATGGCCTTTAACAATCAAATCGTCAAAACCAAAGCACCGGCCCGGGGCAAAACACAATACCTAGAAATGCTTAAATTCTTTCAGTCTCTCCGGCCGACCGCCCAAACCGATCTCAACGGCAGCCTGAAGGAGTATGCCGCCATCTGCAAAAATCCCGGCATTGCCATCCTGATCAGCGATTTTTTTGATCCGGGGGGCTATCAGGACGGCTTGAAGGCACTGGCTTACCGGGATTTCGATATCAATTTGATTCAGGTGTTGGATCATGAAGAACTCGACTGGTCCAAGACCGGCAATCTCCTTCTCAACGATTGTGAAACCGGCGAAAAAAAGTAATCTTTGTCGACAAGGATTTATTGCAGCAATACCGCCAAAAAATAACCGGTTTTATCGCCGGTATTAAAAACTATTGCGGTCACTATGGCATGAACTACTTCCTGTGCGACACCCGGATACCGTTTGAAAAGCTTTTGACGGATTATCTGTCTGAAGGGGCGCTGTTCCGTTGAAAAGCGACATTGCTGACTGCACGAAACGGTTGGCAGCGGGTCCGAAATCTTAATTGTTATTTAAGAGCGGCGGCCTCGATTCGGCTGAGCTCGTCGCAGGCCGGCTAAGGGACAGCCGGTCTGATCACGAAAAGAAACTGGTAATTTTCTCGCAAAGACGCCAAGGCGCAAAGATTATTAATATTTTAGATCTTTTCCGTTGCGAGCTTTGCGCCTTTGCGAGAGATAAATAAAATGTAGTTCATAAGAGCACGATTACTTTAACAGCATGCAATTCCTAAACCCATATATGTTGCTAACTCTGGGAATCATTCCCGTTCTCATCGTCATCCACACCCTGAAACCGAAACCCAAGCCGGTTGAGGTCACCAGTCTTTTTTTGTGGCATGAAATTGTCAAGGAAAGAAGCTTCAGCCTGAGTTTCAAACGCTTCAAGAAGAACTTGCCGCTAGTTTTGCAGATCCTGATCGTCGTCCTGGCGGCCCTGGCGCTGGCCCAACCGACCTGGACTTACATGACTGCCAAAAAGGGCAATATGGTTTTGGTTATCAATACGAGCGCCAGCATGAAAACCAGAACCGGCTCCGGCATCCGCTTTGACCTGGCTCGCAGAAAAGCGCTGCAGTTGGTAGAGAAACGGGACAGCGGCCAACAAGTTCTGATTGTCGAAGCCGGCAAGAACGCACTGGTGGCCAGCGGCTTTACCGACAATACGAATCAAGCGCGGGACCTGGTCAAAAAACTGCGGCCGGCGGACGCCCCGTCCGATCTGGAATCCGCCATCTACCTGGCGCTCTCCTTTGTCGATCCGGCCAAGGAAGATTTACTTTACCTGATTACCGATGGTGCCGGCCGGGATCTGGCGGACCTGGTATCGCAGCATCCGAAAATAAGACCTGTCATCGTTGCCGGCGGGGAACATAATCTCGGCATAACGAAATTCGAGTTCCGGCAGCATGGCAGCCTCAGCGATCAATATGAATTCATGCTCGAGATCAAAAATTTCGACCGTTCTCCAGGCGAGAGCACCATCCGTTTGTCGATTGGCCGAACCGTATTATTTGAGCGCGTCCTTTCATTCGAAGCCCGCGAAAAGCACGTCTTGATTATTCCCTATTCGGGAATCATCAACGGAATTGCCAGGGCAACGCTCGATGTCGATGATGACTTTAGCGTCGACAACCAGGCCTTTCTGTCCCTGAACGCCGCCAAGGAGATTTGGATATTGCTGGTGTCAAAAGGCAACCCCTTTTTGGAAAAACTGCTGGCAGCCTACCCCAATTTCAGGGTCAACACGGTCAAGGAAATCATCCCCTCCTCATGGTCCGAGCAGACCGCCCGCCATGATATCGTTATCATCGACCGCCAGGATTTTCCGGCGACCGCGCGGGGAAACTTTCTACTGATCGATGCTTATTCTCCTTCCATCCCGGTCGTCAATGCCGGCCGGGTGCGTCTGCCCGAGGTCCAAACCTGGAATCGCGAGGATCCGCTGACGGCCAACATCAATCTAAGCGGATTGATCGTCAAGGAAAGCGCCAAATTGCAGGCCGACAAATTGAGGCCGATCGTTGCTTCCGCCCAAACCGGATTGATGTATGCGTTTGAAGAAAAGGGGTTGCGGGCGGTTCTGCTGGGCTTTGATATCACCCGGTCCGATCTCCCCGTGAAAGTCGCATTCCCGGTGATGATGAGCAATATTTTCAACTGGCTCAATCCACACAAGCTTGAGTTATCGGTCATGCAAACCCGGGCCGGAGACGAATTTGAGATTTATGTCAATCCTGATACGGAAACCATATACACCCGGGCGCCATTTGAAAAATGGGATAAGCAACCGGTAAAGACAAATCCCTATGTGTATTTGAATACCGGCCGAGTCGGCATTTATACAGTGGCTGAAAACGGCAAAGAGCGCTACTTTACCGTAAACCTGGCCGATGAGTCCGAGTCCGACATAAATTCGGTATTTCTGTCGCCCCGGCCCGATCAAAACGGGCGGCCTTCAGGTTCAGAAAAAATCGCCGCCCGCCAGCCCCTGTGGACGCTTTTTATCATATTGGGATGCGCGCTGTTGATGATCGAGTGGTTCGCATGGCTGAAGCTTAAACCCTAATTGAGCGAAATACGCTCAATTAGGTGTTATGGGTTATTTATAAAAGCAAAAAAGGTTTATTTTTTATTTTCGTGTCTTTCGTGTGGTTCGTGGTTCATCCATATAAAAATCGATTTGACTCCATTCAAACCAATAACTGATAACGAATAACTATCAATTTCCGGGTTCCCATATTTACCCAACAGACAACAGACAACAGACAACAGACAACAGACAACTTACAACCTACAACATGCAACTAGGCACTTCGGCTTTTCTAAATACAAATGCCATACTCCCTCGACAAACCAATATACCTGATCATCTGCCTCCTGATACCGTTCGTCTGGCTGATGATGAAACGGTCATCAACCGCGAAGCGATGGTCCAAATCGAAACTCACTGCCGGCATCCTGCGATCATTGCTGGTAATTGTTTTGGGACTGACTTTGGCGGGCCCCAAAAAATTGGGACACTCCGATCAGGTGAATGTTTTTTTCTGCCTGGATGTATCGGAAAGCATACCGGCTGACCAAAGGCTCAAAGCCCAGGCGTTCATTAAAGAAGCTGCAGCTCAGATGCAGGGGGAAGATCGGGCCGGTCTGGTCGTATTCGGCCAGCATCCTTCCATCGAGATACCCTTGAAGGCCGAGGTCGAGACTCTGAACATAAAATCCATCGTAAATCCTCACAACACCAATATCCATGATGCGTTGCAGTTAGCCATCGGTAGGCTGCCCCGCCAGGGAAAGAAGAAAATAGTTCTGTTTAGCGACGGCAATGAAAATATGCTGGGATCGCGCAACATGGGCTATCTGGCCGGATCCCTCGGCATCGAAATTTATCCGGTGCCGCTTGCCACCTGGTTTGGAGAGAATGAAGCCTTTATTCAATCTTTGGACACACCGGCCAATGTCGCTTTAGAGACGCCTTTTGAAATCAGGCTGGCCGTCGTCAGTTCGGAAAAAAACAGCGGAGAGCTCGTTCTGATAAAAAACGGGAAACTGTTGGCCCGGCAGGCAATTGCATTAAAGGCCGGGACCAACATCGTGACCTTTGCCGATATGCTTTCCGACCCCGGCCTTTACCTGTACCAGGCGGTGATCAATTTTTCAGACGATACATTTTACCAGAACAATGAAGGCCTCTCCTTCACGAAAGGTACCCGACAAACGCGAATCCTTTACCTGACCGATAAAAAACCGGGATCCACTCACCTGATCGACGCGCTGCGGGTGCAGGGGTTGGATATTGACCGCAGGCAGATTAAGAATGTCCCGGGCTCGCTGCACGGATTTGTTGACTACAACGCCATAATTCTTGACAACGTCTCGGGACGGTCGACCTCGTTTTCAACCATGGAGCAAATTGAAAGATACGTCAAGGATACCGGCGGCGGGTTAATTATGCTCGGCGGCGATACGAGTTTCGGGGCCGGCTATTATAAGAAGACACCGGTGGAAAAGGCCTTGCCGGTATATATGGATACGCCGACGGATATCCAGCTATCCGAGTTGTATCTAATCTTCGTGATCGACAAATCATCCAGTATGACTTCCAGCTACAAGGATAAGAGTAAGCTGGAACTGGCGAAAATTGCGGCGTTTTCATCTATCGAAATGCTAAACCCCATCGACAGCGTCGGCATTGTGACGTTTGACACCGAGTTTAGCTGGACGGTTCCCATAACCACGGCCGATGAACGCCGACAAATAGCTGAATACCTGTCTCGGGTAGTGGAAGGCGGAGGAACGGATTTGTATCCGGCCTTGAAAGACGTTCAACAGGTTCTCGACCGGATTCCGACCGGAAGAAAACATGTGATTGTGCTGTCCGATGGTGAAACCGAAAAAGCGGATTTTCAATCCCTGGTGAAATCCATGCGCAACTCCGGGATTTCAATTTCAACCGTGTCAATCGGACAGGGCGCCAACCTGGCCTTAATGCAGTCCATTGCCGAATGGGGCACGGGCCGGGCCTATTACACCGATGATCCCAACACTATACCCAAAATATTTACCAGCGAAACCAAAATCATCAGCAAAAAAACCATCACGGAAAAACCCATGCAGCCGGTAATCAAAAGATCTGATGAAATGCTGCACGGTCTGGTCCAGGACAGTCTGCCGATGATCTATGGCCAGGTAATAACCTATCCCAAGGCGGGAGCCAAAGTGTTGCTGGGCACCGGGCAGGGTCCGCTGCTGGCGGCCTGGCAATATGGCCTGGGCCGCAGTGTGGCGTATACATCGGATCTGTCCGGGCGTTGGGGAAAAGACTGGGTGCTGTGGGAGCAATACGGCCGGTTCATATCCCAGGTGGTAAAATGGGTCCAACGCAAAGAAACGAGCCGGCAGATAACGGCAACCATAGACCGCAGGGGCCAAAAAAGAAATTTTCTGGTAGATGTCGCCACCGATCAAAACCGGTTTGTAAACCATTTGGAATTGAACGCCAATGTACTGTTGCCCTCAGGCCGTGATCAAACGATTGCGATGGAGCAAATGGCGCCGGGCAGATATGCCGCCGCTTTTCCGGCCGATGAAATTGGAGCCTATTACTTCAGCGTTTACAGCAACTCCGGCGAATTCGCCGCCACGCCCCGGACCTTTGGTTTCGGTATTCCCTACACGGAAGAGTTTAACAGTACGACTGTGGATGAGAATTTACTGACAGATCTGGCCTCGGCCACCAAAGGCAGGGTGCTGTCGATCGACACCATCCCCAGCGATCTTTTTCATGACCTGTCGAATTTGGTACCATCCTCAGCCCCACTATGGCCCTACCTGATGATGCTCTTTTTACTGCTGCTGCTGGCAGATGTCGCTGCCAGGAAACTTTTATAAATTCGCTGATTCCTCTTTTTATTGCCTACTAATTGAAATCACATCATGCTTGCGATGGATTTATCAAAAAAAAATTTTCGCCACCAAGACACAAAGGCACAAAGTTTAATTAAATTAAACCCAAAGTGATCGGTTTCTAGGTTCAGGGTTTGGGGCTTCGCCCTCCGGGCTACGACCCCACACGCAAGGTTCAAAGGTTATAAAAGGCTGGTCTCTTTAACTTTACACTCAATAGTACGGATTGGCCACTTTCACCCATTGGGTGAAACGGCTTTGTGAACCTTCTGTTGATATAATCCGCTTAAAATAAGGTGGTTGGAGGTTTTAAACCCTGAACCGCACAACCTAGGTTAAACATTTTTTCTTAGTGTCTTTGTGCCTTTGTGGCTAATCTTTCCGGTTTATATGGCTTGGGTACCAAATCCATTGCCCTTATTTCCAGGTGGCCTGCATGCGATCCAGTTCCTTAATGACTTCTTCCGATAGCGCTGGCGGGCGATGTTTCATCTTTTCCAATGTAAGCTCCTGGAGGCGTTGATCGAACTTCCGGGCGCCTTCTTTTTTCCACTTGTCGTAGCCCATGCGTTCGAATAGATCGGAGTACTTCATCTTGCGGAAATTGTTCAGGGTAAAATCTTCCGTGAGATAGTGACCGCCGGGTCCGACGGTGTCAATCAGATCAACGGCCAAGGTTTCCTCGGTGACGGGAATGCCTTCCATGTAATGCCTTACGACATCTACAATCTCATCCGCCAGGACCATGAATTCCGGTGAAACCATCGAACCGTGATCCATCCAGCTGCTGCAATCGTGTACCAAACCTGATCCAACGGTGGCGGCACTGAAAATCTGATAGGCGGCTTCAGCACCGGCCTGGGCGTCACAGAATTTGGAATCGGTGGCGCCGGCCGTGCCGAAAAACGGCAGGCGGTAAAATTGGGCCATTTGAGCCATGGCGGCCGTCATGAGACTCATCTCGATGGCACCATAAGAAAATATTGTGGTTCGCATATCCATAATCGTTGTGAATGCGCCGTAGATGAAAGGTGCCCCGGGGTTTACCAGCTGATGCAGCACCAATCCGCTTAACGATTCCGCACTTGCCTGGACAATCGTGCCGGCAAACGATGCCGGTGCCGACCCGCATGCCTGAGGCGCGGGAAAATTGATCAGCGGAATGTTTTGCTCCGCGCAAAACATGATCTTGTCGACCGCCGGATCATAATATACCAGCGGGGATATGGGTTCGGAATAGTGTACGACGTAAGGCGCCTGTTTAAAATTCTCCGCGCCGCCGCAAAGCAACAGCGCGATTTCATAAATATCCTTCAGGCTGTTCGTATCCTTGCAGCAAAATACCAGTGGCTTCTCGCAATATTGCATCGTCATGCGTGCCACCACCCGATCAGCGATGTTGGGCGGCATATCGTCGGCCATTCCGATCGTCATGCACCATTGAAAATTGGGTAACGCGTCACATAAGGCCGCGGTCACCTCGACGTGTTTGCTGACAAAGCGAGTTCGCTCATGGATCTGCGGGTCCATATAGTCTATACAATCGAGACTCGGACCAAAAAAGGATTTATCGGCTTCCAGAAAGACGTTCCGCGTTCCTGTTCTCGTCCCTAGCACCAGGCGCGAAGGCGCTCTTCGTATCGCATCTTCCACCATCCAAGCCGGCAAACGAACTCGATCACCTTGAATTCGGGCGCCGCCTCCGGCGAGAACTTCCAGCGCCCCAGGGTGAGTTATTTTAAATCCAGTCCGTTCGAGAACTTCAAAGGTCGCATTATGAAGCCGGGCGATTTGATCGTCATTGATAACCTTAAGTTTAGGTTTGAAAAAAAGCTCATCTGAGATCATCCCCATCGTATCACCTCCCAGTTAAAATTAATTTGAGCGGCATTGCGTGCTCCCATTCATGCGGAATGTAATAAAAAAGTATGGGACGCAGATCTTCACAGATGTTCACAGATAAATATGGGTTCAATTCAGGAATTCAGGTATTGAAGGTAATCGGTCTATATAATCCCTCAATTCCTCAATTTGGCGCAACCTGCGTGCATCTGCGAATATCTGCGTCCTAAATTCCGTACTTCGATTTTGCAAAGGTCGGCTGTTTCTCACCGGATCGGTTGAACCTATCCGGGTCCTCCACCAGAGGTACCAGAGGCGGGGGGCTTATATCAGGCTAAGAGGTGAAGTATTCAGGGCTAAGATGAACTAATTGTAGTAAATTTGCAAGTTAAATGTTACCAAGGTTGAGCGGTTCAGGGTTCAACGTTCCGGGTTGGAATGCTGCCAATCAACTCCCATTAAAAGGATTCAGCTTTCATACGTTAAGAATACATATTCACCCAATGCGCAAACCCACCAACCAAAGCTCATCTTCGAACATCATCGGCTACTCGGCGGTAGTCACAGCCGCCGCGCTCTGGGGGGGGCGTCAGGAGTATTTGTAAAACTGATCGCCGACACCGTTGCCGTCTCTGCAACCGCCCTTGCATTCTGGCGTGATTTCACGACCTTTATTTGCCTGATGCTTCTGGGGTTGGTAACGATCCCCGGCAAAATCAAAATCAAGCGATCGGACTGGCACGCAATGGCTGGCATGGGAGCCAGTCTGGGATTGTTCCATGTCTTTTATAACCTGGGCATCATGCTCAACGGCGCGGCGGTTACAACCATTCAGCAGGCGATTATGCCGGTAATTGTGACGGTCGCAGCCCGGCTGCTTTGGCAGGAAGCCTTAACCGCGCGTAAAATATCGGCCATCCTGCTGGCTTTCGCCGGTGCGGTTTTGGTAGCGGGTTTGCCCGATGTCAAATCGGGCGACTTTTCGATTCTCGGACTACTGCTCGGTCTGTTGGTGCCCTGTCTGTATGCGGGTTGGAATCTGTTTGGCAAAAAGGTTCGTATGCATTATGACTCGATCGTGGTGTTAATTTTCGCTTTCGGAATCGCCACCCTATTGCTGCTGCCCCTGCAATTTTTCGTCGCGCAGCCGTGGCCTATTCAACCGGCGGCCTGGCTCTGGTTTGCCGGGCTTATCGGTTTATCCACCCTAAGCGCATTTTTCCTGTATGCAGTCGGTATCGGAAGATTGCAGGCCAGTATCGTGAGTATCGTGTTGATGTCGGAAATTGCATTTGCGGTCTTTTATGCGTATGTCCTGCTCGGTGAAAGATTGACCCTGTCACAGTTACTGGGTTCGGTTCTGGTTGTCGTTGGCGTATTGCAGGTAGCCGGGAAATGATTGCATCGCAAGGGCCCACCGGATTGTTTTCTCTTAAACCGAATATTTTAGCGTCAAAAATGGCCACTTTAAGCCTGAAAAATGGTTTTCGTTTTTTATAAACCCTTAATTGTCAAACACTCGCCGCAGCCCGCAACCAGACCACTCCCTAATCCGTTCTCAAACATAGGTCGTAACTAAGAGTCAAGAGCAGACTTGACCCCTTGCCCTACATCTCGTTTCAACTAGATCCTCAGCGGCCAAACACCTCGGTCTGGGGATAAAAACTGAACCAGCCGAACCAGAAAGCCATATGTCCCGGCAAACGGGCGAGTTTCTCGACGCCCGGGCTTAACAGGGCATCTTCGGCCACACGCCATTTTCGTCCCTCTTCATCCAATATCTCGGTCGTCGTGTCCTTGGCGGTCAAGGCAAATCGATGCTGCCTGCGTTCGTAGGCCCTGGCCCCATGTCCGCCATTGTCGTGAATCACCACCAGATTTTGCCCGGCAAGAGTGTCATTGATGATGCGCTGCTTTTCGATCGAAGGCAACGGATACGCTTTGGGACGCCCGTCGATCAATAGTGTGAATACCCAGCTTTTTGTCGGCAGAAGATCACTGCGCCGCCAGACCGGGAACATGGTGTCAGGGCTGTCAAAATACTCCCGATAGGCCGCGCCAACGCGGTAGTCCCTTGTAAAGCCTGTATTAAACGCCATGACCTTGGTATCAGGGTGTCGGGTGTACCAGGCCTTCCAGGTCGTTAAGGTAACCGGTAAACGCTTCAGTTTGATGCCGCTGCCTGCCAATGGGCCAAAAGCGGGCGTGGCCCAAATTTGATGCCACAGCGTATCGGTCTGGCGATCGTACATCAGCTTGTTGCTCCGGTAGAGAAAACCGGACGAGCCAAAAGTAAGATAGTCTTCGGGCTTGGGATGCGGTCCGCGGCCGCCTTTCAAAGTATACTCTTCCGGTAGCCGCTTGGCGTCGATACGGGTTTGGTACAGGACCCCTGCACCGCTTAGCGTTCAGTAGGCCAGGGAGACTGGTTCGCCGCCGATGACATCATTGAACATCTCATGCCAGTCTAAAAACCGGGCCGGATATGCACGCGTATCGCCGTTGATGCTGACGCCGAACACCCGTTCATCCGGAACCAGGTAGTCCGCTTCACGGGGATGGGCCATTTTGGGATTGTCCAAAGCGGGAATGCCGTCCACCCGCACACCGCCCCAGACGATTTCCTCCACCCGGGAGCCCGGCGCTATTTTCATTCCGGCATGAACAAACCGTGTAAAATTCGGGTCGATCCTTTCAAAAACGCCGGCTTTCCAGGCCGGATACGCGTCAAAACTTCCGATTTCGGCGTGTTTGCCGGCCCATTCGACCCAATGGGGCCATTCCGGCGGCAGGTTCTGGCCGGTCAACTGATTCAGGACCTGGCTGATTTCTGCCGTCAAGGGCCGCTGATAACGTAAGATATCGATTAAACCGGCAACAAAACGAGTGTCTTCGGATTTTGCGATTTGGTCCAGAATTGCCTGACCCTCGCTGCGGGAAGATATCTCAAATAGCAGCCGATTTAATAAATTCGCATGATCCAAAGCCTGAGGCTTGTCCGGCAGTGGCGCGGATTTGACGAGATCGGTTTTAGTTTCCGTACTATCTACGGCAGGAATATGAGCCGTAATATATACCAAGCCGATTATGAGAGTGTATAGTAGACCAATTTTTAGTTTGTGCATGGTAACCTACCTTTCGCTGGCCCTGAATTGGGCATTAAAGCTGCGGTAAGTAAAGAATAAGCACTAAAATTGGCAGGCTGATCAAAAAATGTTAAAATTTTCATCACTTTTCAAGTTTCAATTCTCTGCCTCGGCATGGCTGTACTTGGGCCATAGAATCTCTCACAGCGGCTCCAGCGCACCCAGAGAAAATTCAAAAAAACGCTGCGATCTCCGCGAACTCTGCGAGAAAATGGGAATTCAAGAAGCCGTAAGCCTTTTGCCCCTCGCCCCATGCTCTTTGCCCTTCGCCCCTTGCCCCTTGCTCTTTGCCCTTCGCCCCTCGCCCCATGCGCTATGCGCTATGCGCTTCGCCCTTCGCCCCTCGCCCCGTTCATAACTGGGAAATCCGAGGTTTTCTGTGTCCCATTAATATTGGAAAGCGGTTATTTTCAAAGGTGGAAGCCGGAGAAATATCGGGGTACGTCTTTGCGACCACAATTACGACCAATCATTACTTAGCCCGAAAAGCGCGTCAACGTCATTCTAAATCTTTTCGGCATACTTTTAGCCGACATACAAAAAACAAACCTGTCCCACTCAACAAAACACAAAGAATTCTCAACTTAATATCCGTTAATAAGAAAACCGTCGAATACCCGCCAAATAGAACAATTAACGAGATCGCAACAATTTTGGTTGAGGTCGATATGCACCTTCTGTCCTGCCAGTCTTTAATGATCGGCCCCAAATACCTATTCGAGAGAAGCCACTGATGCCATTTGTCAGACGATTTGGCAAAGCAACCGGCTGAAACCAGCAAAAATGGAGTTGTCGGCAGCAACGGCAAAAACACCCCCAATACGCCCAGTCCTAAAAATATAAAGCCCAGTGATTTATATACGGATATCATGATAAACTAGAGGTCGGTAGCTATCCCGAAATTTTTTCTTTTCGCCCAGTTTGTGTCTCGATCGTAATTGCCAAAATAGTTTGTGCGGTCTTTAAATTGTTTCAAAGATATACATTAAAGGATCTGAAGGCAAATATGACAAAAGATAGTCTAACATATTGCTAAAGTTAACAAAATTGTGGTAATGACATGAACACTTGACGATTGGGTCTTTCAAAATCTTGCCTGAAACCATTGGACATCATTGCTGTTTATTAATTTAAGACGCTATTCAGGAGGGGAGAATTATGCCGGTAGCTTTCGTCACCGGTGGAACCGGCTTTTTAGGACTTAACTTGATTGAGCAATTGTTGGCTGACAGTTGGGAGGTAGTAGCACTTCACCGGCCTGCTGCCGATGTGAAGCATCTCCTCGAAAAAGACATTCAACTTATGGAGGGATCGATTACCGATCTCAGCTCCCTCGTTAATGCTTTACCCAAAAAGGCGGATGCCGTATTTCATGTCGCGGGCAACACGAATCTGTGGTCACGTCGCAACCACATACAGACCCGCGACAATGTTGAGGGAACGCAAAATATGGTAGCGGCCGCATTGAAACGTCAAACCAAGAGATTTATCCACACTTCCAGTATAGCCGCATATGGACATCATCAACAAAGGATTGATGAAAATACACCCTCGAACGCCCTCCAGTCCCCCCTAAATTATCATCGCACGAAATACCTGGCAGAGATGGAGGTGCGTCAAGGAATTGAGAAGGGTTTGGATGCCGTGATGATAAATCCTTCCAATATCATCGGCCCCTATGATTACCACAACTGGTCCCAGCTTTTCATCCTCATCGATCGTCAAAAGCTTCCGGGTGTGCCGTCGGCAACTCAGACATTCTGCCATGTGAGGGAAGTGGCCAAAGCCCATATTAGGGCGTTTCAGCGAGGTCGAAAAGGGGAAAACTACTTACTTGGCGGTGTGGAGGTTGATTATTTGACCTTAGCCAAAGAGATTGGTGACATGCTGGGAAAGCAGACGCCGAAGAAAACCACTCCGGGATGGATGCTAAAACTGCTGGGGAGAGTGTCCTTGTGGGTCTCTTACGTCACAGGGAAGGAGCCGGACCTAACACCTGAGAAAGCCATGTTGATTACCAGCCAAATGCTTTGTAATTCACAAAAAGCTGAAAACGAACTGGATTATCAGGCGGTCCACCTGAGGAGCATGCTGGAAGATTGCTACCAGTGGATGCTCAGCGAAGAACTGATCGGCAATTAAAGCTCTTAAATACATCCGGAAACGATCAACAAGGATCGCGAATTAAAAAAATCTGTGTAATCCGCGTTTATCTGCGTCCCATTAATATAAAGCGAAAGGCAAAACTTGACCGCATTGCAATCTTATTCTGGTGGGGTGGTCTGGGTGCTGCTGGCTCCCTTGCTTTATGCCGGTATGAGCATATCCGCCAAATTGGCCGGGGCCCATTTGAGTGTCTGGCAGATCGGGGTCGGACGGTTTGTCTTTGGGCTTTTATTAGTGCCGGTAATCGTCAGGAGCTTGGATCTAGACCTCTGGGGACGGCAGCGGTTTTGGCTGACAATGCGCGGTCTCTGCGGATCGGTGGCATTTTTGCTGTTGGTAGCGTCTTTCCAGCGAATCCCCCTGTCGCTGGCCATGGTATTGTTTTACCTCTATCCGGCCTTTACGACACTGCTGTCGCCCTGGGTCACCGGCGAGCCGCCGGCCAAGTTGAGCTGGCTGCTGATCGGCAGCGCCTTCGTCGGCACCAGCCTGATCCTCTGGCCCCATGAAACCTCGCCTGCTTTAAATTGGGGCCATCTGTTTGCCGTCATCGCATCGGTGCTGTGCGCCCTGACACTGCTGCTGGTGCGGCGCCTGGGCAAAGACAACAACATCTACACGTTATTTTTTTACCTGTGCATCACGGGAACCCTTGCCGGATTAGGGCCGCTGCTCGTGCAGGAAACCCCCATTGTGCCCCAGACGGCTGAGGCCTGGATGAGCGTTGCCGCGGTGGCCGTCTTTTCGATAGCCGCCCAGCTTACCATCAACCAGGCCCTGATACGCATCCCCGCCGCAACCGTCAGCATCATGATGACCGCCGAAGTTCCGCTGATCGCCACTTTTGGGGTATTTTACCTGGGCGAACCCCTCAGCTGGCGACTGATCGTGGGCGCCTGCCTGATTTTCGGCAGTGGGGTCGGTCTGAATCTGTTGCCGGCCAAACCAACAGCCGGTCAAATCGAGAAAGAAACTTCTTAAATGAAGTTGAATATGAAGTAAACCACGAAATACACTAAACACACAAAAAACCCCAAAAATATTCTTTTTCGAGCCTATCTACATTTTTAAGGTTAGTGTGACCGTATCTGTCACACCCATGGTGTAAGATCTCCTTAAAAGAACAAACGAAAGGAGATCTTATGAATATCGATCAATTAAGACAACAGTTTCCGGA
>Ga0209367_1000010_pt1 | contig 117168 bp, 98 predicted proteins | sample WorMetLIZISLAND2_FD_187412 | JGI IMG/M metagenome (GOLD analysis project Ga0209367, IMG submission 187412) | Marine gutless worms symbiont microbial communities from Max Planck institute for Marine Microbiology, Germany - Olavius geniculatus... ...
GGAAACTGTTGTCTTAATTGATCGATATTCATAAGATCTCCTTTCGTTTGTTCTTTTAAGGAGATCTTACACCATGGGTGTGACAGATACGGTCACACTAACCTTAAAAATGTAGATAGGCTCGATTTTTTTTAAAAATTGAATAACTAGAATTCTTTGAGAACAGCGATAATCCTATCCAACTCAGGTTTGCTTAATCCGGAATGATTGGGCAGGCCCAAAATTTTACCTGCTACAGATTCTACGTTTGGAAGATATAAATGGGAATAATCAAGCCCCAGGTTTTTAAGTACTTCTTGTTTATAAAGGGGCTCTTGATATCTTTGTCTAAAACCGATCTTGTTTTCACGCAAGCATAATTTTAAATCTTCAATTTTCCTATATGTCTCGTGCTCGTCTATCATCAGGGGACACCAAAAATAAGTGTGCCTGGCGTGTTTGTTCAAGCCGGGTACTTTTACCCATTTCAGTTGCGACAGAACAGAAAGCAAGTATTCTGAATTGGCGATTCTTCTGGCGTTGAGTTCATCTAATTTACGGAGCTGAATCAAACCCATAGCCGCTTCTATTTCGGTCATTCGATTGTTAAAGCCCAAAGCGACATGCTGATCTCTTCCAACCAATCCATGGTTTCGAATTATACGGGCTTTTTCAGCAATTTCATCATCATTTGTCGTTATTGCTCCTCCCTCTCCAGTCGTCATATGTTTGGTAGCAAAAAATGAAAAAGCTCCAGCTTTACCGATAGCTCCAACTTTCTCTCCTCTATATTCAGTACCATGAGCTTGGGCACAGTCTTCAAGAATTGGGATTTTATATTTATCAGCAAGCAAAAGAAAATAATCCATTTTAGCTGCAGCGCCAAAAAGATGTACGGGGATAATTGCTTTGGTATTTGGGGTGATCTTTTCTTGAACACTTTGGGGAGATAGACAGAGGTCGTCCAGACCGATGTCGGCAAATATAGGTACAGCCCTCAAATACAGAACTGCGCTAACGGTTGCAAAAAAGGTTAACGGGGGGACAATGACCTCATCTCCCTCATTAACACCCATTGACTCTAACGCGATATGTAATGCCGCGGTTCCACTGTTAACGGCTACCACATGTTTTACACCAATATAATCAGCATATCTTTTCTCAAATTCTCTAACTTTGGCGCCGGAAACAAAATTGCCGGCTAACAATACCTCACGAACTGCGGCTGCCTCTTCCTCACCAACATCCGGAGTCGCAACCTTGATAAATTCTGGTTCCATCTTTGATTTTTATCTTTAAATTAAATGTACTCAAATGAACTGTTTCGGTACTTGCCTGATTCCCAATTCCAATCCAGAACCTCAAATTTTTCGATGAGTTCTTTTATGCCATCCACAACCGAATATTTTGCTTCCCATCCTATCGTATTCTTAATTTTTGTGCAGTTTACTTTGTAATCCCGACGGTCTGTCGGTTTATCCTTGATAAATTCGATTTCAGTTCCGGGTACGAGGGACCGGACAATTTCGCCAATTTCTCGTATCGTCATGTTATTTGTCTCTTCTCCGACATGGAATATTTTACCGCTGCGTCTTAATCGTTTTACATTGAGAACATCGACAAATGCCCTGGCAACATCTTTTACGTGTACTAGCGACCGATACTGTTTGCCTTCTCCGAATATTGTGATCTTTTCACCTTTCCAGGCATCGTAGGCGAACTGGTTGGTCACCAAATCAAGACGAGGGCGCGGTGACCACCCAAATACCGTTGTTAATCTTAAGATGGTTGGATGAAAATGAGGTGTAAATTTTGTTCTTTCCAATATTATTTTTTCCGACAAAAGTTTGGCATAAGCATAAGATGTTAGCGGAGAGGCTTGAGTCTCCTCGGTTACATCTTGATAAATTCCCTGAATATTGCCGTACACCGAGCATGAAGATGCATAGATAAAATCTCGAATTAAATCTAGTTCAGGATCTGTGCAACAATTAACTAACGTGCGTGTACTTTCAACATTTATCGAAAAATGCGCTTTGTGGTTGCTGTGGCAAGCGAACTCGCCTACAATGCCTGCTAAATGAATTATGGCATCGATACCTTCCAGGGCATATATGATATCCTTCGAATTCCGGCAATCACCTTCAATAATCTCGATTCTCTCAAGAATTGACGATAAAGATTCTTTCCCCCAGCTAAAAATGTCGAACACGACCGGTTCATGATTGCTGCGTAATAGTTCTTCAACCACCGCACTCCCAATATACCCCGCACCCCCCCGTAACCAAGACCCTCATTAATTCCTATTCCCTTCCTGAATTTTATAAAAATATCACAGACTGTTCATTGGCTATATAAATCGTATAATTTTTTTTCGTGATACTGGTCTGTAGCGCTAAAAGGGCCTAATTTTTTCGTTCACGTTGATTCATAATATATTCTATCAGTTGAATGTCTTCTGCCTTTTTGATGGAGAAACTGTCCATGTAGGACATTACTATGTGTCCAACGCTGCGACCGGCGATGTCGTCCTTGGATAGAATGTCACGCCACAGAGCCCGAACCGCGCCATTGCCAACATATAATGCTTCGCGTTCCACCCTAATTTTACGGTGCCTGGCCGGATTCAAGGGCTCCAAACCGTGGTTCGTGTGTACGTAGTACAAATCAGTATCCTCGTAGACGCTAATGACGCTGTCGGCATTATATAATAATAGCGTATCAATTGCCTTTTGAATATGTTCCGCTTTTCGCAAAGGACAATGAAGGTTGAGGGAAACAATGATGTCCGGGTAATTATCACTAGATTCCAAAAAATCAACCGTCTCATTTACCACCAGACTTTCGGTGACTCTTTCATCCGAAAGATCTGACGAACGCATTCTTGCCTGTACCTCCGGATATCGTTTCCGGCAGTATTCAACGACAGCCTGATCGTCAGTGGTGACCACAACAGTTTCCAAGCCTGCAACTCCAAAGGCAGCATCCACGGTATAGTCGATGAGCGGCCGGCCCAACATCTCAGTCATAACAATATTTTGAAGATGAGTGTAGGTATTTTTGGCACCGATAACCGCCGCCACCCGCGGATAAACAGGTCCGCCGTTGCGTTCGACATGGGCGCGCTTGATTCGGGCGCGCGTTTCCAATAATTTTGTTTCGTCGCGTGTAAGCGAATCTTCATGCTTGCGATAATAGAACAAGGGGGTCGGCACATTGGCTACCTTAAACCGGTTGACGACTTTCATCCAGAGTTCATATGAATCTTGACGATCGTAGGTTTCATCATATCCACCGACGCTTTTTAAGACGCGATTTCGCACCATCGTGCCGGCGCCGTGCGCCGGAAGATCGAGTAATTTTGTTTCTGTTCCCACCCGCTTGCGTTGCTCGACTCCAAGGATATTACCACTTCGGTCGATGTAAATGTAATTGGGATAAACCAGGGCAACATCCGGATGCTGATCAAGGTAATGAGCCATGACCAGCAATGCATTTTCGTCCAGATAGTCGTCCGCATCCAATCGCATGACATAGTGTCCACGAGCTTCACGCAGCGCCCGATTGGCCGACGCCAAGAGTCCCCGCGCCCGATCATTGCAAAAGACTCGAATTCGATCCGGATATGCCGCCAGATATCTGCCGGCAACCCTGTCAGTATCGTCCTTGGAGCAGTCATTGATGATGATTAACTCCCAGTCGGTGCGCGTTTGAGCCAACACGCTCTCGATGGCCTGGCTTAGGTAATGCCCGTAGTTGTAGCAAGTGATATAAACAGTTATTCCTGGCTTTGGCATTAAAGTATTCCTGTGATTTGTATTAATTGAAAAAAGAAACCGTATTCTGTTAATTACAAACTAATCCATGCTGCCATCATCTTTAATCCGGCGGTCAGCTTAAACACTGGCGAATAAGTCTGCGCATGCCGGAATTGTATGTCCGCGTTTATGGCCATGCTGCCTTTTTTTGTTCAGCTAATTCATTGCAAAATCGGAAGGATCTCGCCGGCAGATTTCAATATCGCCACTTTGGCATGACCGTGAACCATGGACAAAGCCTGCCCCATCGCCGACTGAAGGTCAGGAGCCCATTGAAACCCCATACGCTTAGCTTGAGTTTGATCAATATTCATTGACACTAGGATCGCTCTCACCCTTTGGGAAATAATCCTCCCGATTGCTACTAAGGTATATGCCATGAGCTTCTGCGAAAACTTGTTTTCTTCAACTTCACGGAACAAGAAATCGGGATTTCTGAATCCATGGTGTTCAAACTCCGGAAACTGAGGGGCGATACCTTCAGGACATTCAGCCGGGAGGATGATGACCCCACCGTCCCGACAGATAATGTCGGCTGAACATAGGGCTTTGATAGCCTGACGCAAATCGATGTCCGTCGGATATGCTTCGGCAATGACGACGTCCGCCTGGCCCGGTATATCTGCGCCATAAACCTCGCGGCAAGTCTCTACGCCCTGCCAGTGAGCTGCTTCGACATCACCGGCAACCAGGCTGTATATCTTATTTCCCTCAAATAGGATTGCATTGACAATCGCTCGTAAACCCACCCTCCTGCTTACGCTAACGATCGATTCCCTGATGGGATTATTGAATCGACCTAAGATTTCACGCATCGAGAAATCAAGAGCTTTCCAGTGTGTATCCTCGATGGTTTTTTCGCCGCATATCCCCGGCATTATCGTTTTACCGCCTCCGGAAAATCCTGCAGTGGCATGCGGCACAATACTGCCCACCGCCAACAGGAGGTCGGCCTCCAAAGCCAACCTGTTAATGACCACCTCAAACCCTAAATCACACGGACCTAAAGATACCAGATCCCCGGCATCTTCCCAGGCGTGATTGACGATGCGGTACCGGGAAGCCACCTCGAATCCAAATTTAGTCTGAATTTCATCGGCGGTCATGGGCCGGTGTGTGCCGAGTCCGATCAGAAAGGTAATTCCTCTAGGCGGCACCCCCGCAAGGTGAAGTTCATCCAATACCATGGGAACAATTCGAGAGACAGGCGTCATCCTTGTATTGTCATCGGTAACGATAACAACGTTTTCGCATCCCTTTGCCATTTCTCGCAAGGGCTCTGTTCCTATGGGATTCGCAATCGCTTTTCTGATCTCTTCGTCTGAAAGACCCTTTCCTTCAAACTTACGGGGTCCAAAAATTCCAATCAGATCTGAAGACGGTATCTTTAATTTTCCAAAAATTTGTTTCGTCAGGGATATGTTCATGGCACCAATTACAAATGATCGTTTTATCAACAAAATTCGTTAGATGTCCAGATTGTCATCTTCACTTGGATAGCATTTCCAGGGTAATTCGCTGGTCGGATTCGATATCCTGCTTGGCAATTTTACCGACGACCATGTCTATCATGCTAGCCGGCAAGCCATCCGACGGACGTTTCATGCCGATCATTGCAGATGTAATTTTTTCACCACGTTTAATCGGCACTTCGGCGACAATGCTTCGCCGGGCGCTCTCCCAAGCTTTTATTTCCGCTCCGGCAACACCAAGCTTACCGTCGCCGATCACACTCTCGGCCAGTCTGATGTTTTGAACCATCTTTTTGAGATCATCCGGGCTGACGGCAAAAAAGTGGCCGGATCCGGTCATGGAGCGATCCAGAGTATAGTGCTTTTCCACAATTCGTGCCCCGAGCGAAACTGCCACGGATGGGATCACCATGTAGGGATCGGGCTCGGTATGGTCGGATATGCCGATAATCATTCCGGGATATCGCTCTTTGAGGGTGCGTATACGCATAAAGTTGGCGGCCTCATTCCGGGTTGGATAACTTAGCGTACAGGCAAGCAACATAAGCTGAAAATTGCCCTGGACAAAGATGGTCTCGACGGCTGTATCGATTTCTTTTATGGAGGAAGCACCGGTGGAAAGCATTATGGGTTTGCCGAGGCTGGCGATGTGGCGCAGGTTCCTGATATCAGGGATGTCGCAGGAAGCGATTTTAAAAACCGGCATGTCCAGATCGTTCAGCATTTCAACGTTTTCAGCATCAAATGCCGAAGAAAACGCGATAATGCCGCTTTCTTCGGCATGGCGAAACAGAATCTCATATTCCTTCCGGCCGAATCGATCCAGCCGTTTATAATACTCGATCTGCGAAATCTGATCCTCGCCCCAGAAAGCCATCGCGTCCTTCGTAACCAATCTTTCCGCCGTGTAAGTCTGAAATTTGATTGCATCGGCACCGGCATCAGCCGCTCGGTCAATCATCTGCTTGGCCAATTCAAGGTCACACATGTGATTGCAGGCCGCCTCGGCCACCACGAAAACATTGGCGCGATCACCCAGAGTTCTGTTGCCAATGGATATCTGCTTTAATTCCTTTTTGTGACGGATCAGGTATCTCTGAAGCGTTTCAGGAAGCGGAACACCGTCAGCCGGCTTCAGCGGTGGCCGACTAGCATTAGGTTTATTTTCCTTCTCCATGTTGGTCTTCCCCCAATTGTTGAGCAGTCAAAACAGGCGGAAAGCGGGCAAGCTCGTTGACGTGGACAACGCGCGGGACGCAAAACGATCGAACACATCAAGGGTTCTCTCGGTGGAGTTCGCAAGAAGAGAAGGAATACGGCGCTCTCTTGCACTACCGGTCGAGAAGTAATTTATAGCCTTTGCCAGTTCCGCCGGAAAATCAGCAAGATTATTCAAGGTCCCGCAAAATGAGAATGGAATGGGGGTATCCGACAGCCCTTTGAATACCTCGAGTTCAAGCGCGATGCAGTACTTGCCCGCCAAATGCGCCTCCACCATTGCCATGGAATCGAGTCCGATAAAAACATCGAATTCTTTCACCGCCTGATCCCAGCGGGGCGAAACATCCATGGAGATGTTTCGGGGCATGTCTTCCGATAAACATTCTTTGGGATGAGGACGGTAGTGGAATGTGAACCCAAACCCGCTTTTTCTCTCTATTTTCGCCGCCATGGACGATAGGCGGTCGATCAATCGCTCCCCTTCTACCGAATGAGCATAGATACTGGTGAAGGTTCGATCGGAGGTGTCGGGTTGAGAGACTAGCAGGACGCCGAGCCTTTCGCCGGAGCCATAGCGCTTCCGATCCCGCCGACAAATTGCCTCCAGATAAGGATGCCCGACCACGAATATACGATTCGAAGCCAGCCCAAGTGCTTGCAGGCGTTTTTTGCAGCTATCATCTATACAGCAGATATAGTGCGGCATGTATTCGGGCTTATCGCCTCGATAGAACCGGTCGTATCCCTTCCAGTGGTCCATGATGCCCATCACCGGCACGGATAGCTTCCAACAGGCGGCTATCAGGTAGCAGTTTGTCAGGTCGAGGTAGGGTGAACTGGTCGTACAAAAAACCCCGGCGATTCGCTCCTGCTTGAGATAACGAACCCAATTATTGACTGAAACCGGCGGTATTTCGCCTGCCTGCGAAAGCGATCGAAAAGGAATTTGAAAGTCCTTGAAAATGTCCTGGGACAGCGGATGGACCAGAATACCGAGTGCCGTGCTTCGACCGGAACCGTCCATGGCTCTGAGTACAAAACCCATATACCTGGCGCCGCCTTGGTCCTGTGCGTAAATGAGGATTTTTTTCTGCGTGCTCCTCACGATTCGAGTGCCCGGAGTTTGTTCACAGCGGTCGCAATTTTATCCACCGCTTCCACAAACTCATGAATTTCCCGTTCGTTGTTGGGATATTTGCAGATATCGGTCGTTAGAATCTCATCGAAGTGGAGCCGTTCGGCGACCGGGCACCCTCCGGGTTTATAAGACACCTCCCCCTCATACCACGGGCACGCAAACGGGCAACCCCGGGCTCCATAAGCGATCCGTTTCTGATACATGGGCTCAAGGTAAATGGGCCGGACATATCCCTGTCCGATCGATATTCCTTCGGCTTGCATCGCCTTGCAGAAAGTTTCGCGGGATAGGCCGATTCGGTCGCGATGAAACCGCAGGGGGTATAGATAATAGCTGTGGGTGCATCCATCACGCACAGCCGGCGGCGCAAAGAAATCATAGGCCTGCAGCTGCCGGGTAAGCATTTCGGCAAGCTCTACGCGCACGGCATTCAGCGCGTCCAGCTTTTTCAGTTGCGGTATGCCGATGGAAGCCTGCAACTCGGTCAAACGGTAATTCCATCCGAGCATATTCTCATATCCCAGCTCGTCCCGATTGGGCATATGATCAATAACCACTTCACCGTGATTTCGAATCAGCCGGAGGTGTTCCGCGCACCGGTTGTCATTGGTAATTACCATGCCGCCTTCGCCGGTTTGAATTCCCTTGTGGTAGTTGAGACTTTGCACCCCCATCAGGCCGACGGTTCCAGCCCGGCGCCCATTCTGCAGAGCGCCGGGCGCCTGGGCATTGTCCTCCAGCAGAACCAGATCGTTTTTCTGCGCCAGCGCCTCGAGCTCATCGAGCCGGGACGGGTGCCCAAATAGGTTCACCGTCAGCACGGCTTTGGTTCGCGGCGAAATCGCGTTCGCGACCGCGTCAGGATTCAAACAATAAGTTACGTCTTCGATATCTGCAAATACGGGTACGGCATTTTGCATCAGGATGCTGCTGGCCGTGGCCGACATGGTGGTCGGCGGCACGATCACCTCATCACCGGGGCCGATCCCTGCCGCGGCAACAACGCCGTGCAGAGCCGAGGTGGCAGAGTTAAACGACACGGCATATTCCACGCCGAAATGCGCGGCAAAATCCTTTTCAAGCTGCTGTACTTTGGGTCCACCCAGGAACCGGTCCCCGGGGCGCGCCGAAAATCCAGAAAGGTGTCCGCCGCGCAGCACCTCGAGTATTTCCTGTTCTTCCTTTTCATCGATCATGGTGGTGTGAATTGGATAGGGTTCCGTCCGAACCGCCTCTCCACCCAGCAACGCCAGATTTGTGCTCATTTCATCAGTATCCTTTACAAGCAATCATCATTACTGACAATATTTTACTGCAACGGAAAGTTATGTGTCGTTGCCAGTTTCGCAAGTTAGTGCTGTATGTCCGGTTGATTGTTTCTTTAAATCCAATACCTGGTGGCAGACCTCCAGCGTGCAAAGGGCGTCCTTCATCGTGCAGGCTGTCGTACCGCCATTTGTCAGGCAATTGATGATTTCCTCAACCGCCCTGGTGGTGCAGTTTCGCCACCGGGTTTCCAGGCGATGCGGCCTTGTGGTTATTGGAAAACGATAATGCGAATCATCGGCGATTTCGTACGTGGTGATTTCCTGCCCGCGCTGCCCGATGACAATGCGGCCCTTTTCCGCCAATATGTCCACATCGATAAACACATACGGAGCTTGGGGCACCTGGATGCAGTAGGCTGTCAGTCCGCTGTCAAAAATCATCAAAAAATCCACCCCCGGATCTTCAGGGTCATCCAATGCGGTACGGATGTAGCGCAGCCGTTGAGGCTTGCCGAAAAACCATATCAGCAGGTCAACCAAGTGCGATCCATTCACCAGCAGCCCTTTCGTGTAGCGCATCGTTATCGAAATCAGGTTTCCGAACCGACCGTTTCTCAAATCGCCGGCAAGCTTGTGAAGTGTGGAATTCCAGCGGCGGAAGTAGTTGACCGCCGTAATCCGACCACGGCTTAGATCGACCATACGCTTTGCTTCCCCCAGGTCATTGGACAAGGGCTTTTCACAGAATACGGCCCTGATGCCATAGGTCACAGCCGCCGCCAGGGCTTCAGCGTGCCGGGCCGTCGGCAAACATAGACTCACCATATCGATCGGCTCTTTGCGCAGCAGTTCATGATAATCGGAATAGCCGCATTTCACGTTCCATTTTTTACAAAACGCCTGCAGCGCTTTTGGATTAGGATCCGCTGCAGCGACCAGCTTGGTATCGCTATGCAGATGATAAGCCCCGGCATGGGAGATGCTCCACTCAGTCGGGACGTTGCGGTCATACCCGCCGGCTATCCCGCCGCATCCGATTATCGCTACTTTGAAAGCCATCTGGTAATCAGGAAATTTAACTGAAAATGATGCACGGCTGCCGGCCGCAAGAATAACCTGGTGGGCAACTTGCAGCGTATTGGATTTCGCATGAATGTTGGGTGAAATATCGGAATAATAAGGTAGCCGGATGTGAAACGTGGCGTTATTCGCCTCCCATCAGCAAAGCAAGCTCAGGCTGCTGCTCAAGCTGCCGATAGACGTTTTTCAGGGGAAAGTTGATATCTGCAGGATATTGCGCCTCAAATATCGTCCGTACGAGCTCAAAGTTTTTGGGGTAGTTGACGGCCCAAGTAAGCTCCGGCCGATTCATAAATGCCCACCGGCCCTTGGCCTCGACATAGCCGACCTTAAAGATATCCGGATGATCAAAAATATAGGCACAGGGATGCCGTTCATCGTTTGCTATGTAGTCCCGATAAGCCATGTGCTGTTCGGCTGCTGCCCGGGAATATACCTGAATCCTGACACCGATGGAAAAAAGCTTCATTTCAGCTTCCGATACGGCATAGTCCCTTGACACGTTAGCCGCATAGTCATAACCGCCATCCCTGTAAAATTCTACAACCTCATCGATAAGATCACAATGTACCAGGGGGTTGTCACCCAGCAGTTCAACAATGGTATTGCACTTATGTGCCCGGGCAGCTCCGACAATGCGCTCCATAATGTTGTCGAGCGGTCCGCGAAAACACTCGACACTGCCGTCCCGCGCAACAGCCTCGAGCGGATCATCTGTAGGATCTTGGCTGGTCGTGACGATGACTTTATCGATGCAACCGGCCCTGGCAACCCGCTCGGCCAGTTGCAGGATCATGGGCTTGCCCGCAATCGGCATGATGTTTTTTTGCGGCAGCCGCGACGAACTCAGCCGGGCAATTAAAAAAGCCCCAATCGTCATCTCGTTATTCTCCTTTTCGTACTCAACATTATTCACAGCGCCCGCCGTATTACTTTTGGCGTGCTTTCCATTCGCTTCTGAGCAGTCCCAGCCTGAATTCATCCACGTAGGTATCCTTGAAGAAAAACTGCTCTCGCATCGTACCCTCATGCACGAATCCGTTTTTCTCGAAGCATTTGCGAGATGACCGGTTGGAGGACCACATCCCCGCCGTCAATTTGTGCAGGTTCATCTTGCCAAAGGCATGTCTGACGATCAGGGTAATGGCCTCCGTGGCATTCCCTTGGCTCCAGCAACCGGGATCGCCGATGACAATGCTCACATCGCCGTGCCGGTGCAGCCAGTCAATCTTGTGGATGCCGATTATGCCGATCAGCTTATCGCTTTCCTTGAGCACGATCGCCAGCTGCACATCGGTTCCACTTTTGGAAATACTTCGTAGATATTCTTCCTGGTTAACCACACTGACCGGAAAAGCCCCTTTGTTCATGTGCTCGGTCACCACCGGATCATTAAACCAAGTGTGCCACAAAGGAATGTCCGCTTCGGAAAGTGGACGCAAACCCAGTCGTTTACCTTCACAAAAATAATTGCCCATTTAAATCCCTCTTATAAATTCGCCCACAATTGCAGCAGGTCCCATTTGTGTAAGGAATCTAGCAAATTCAACAACCGGTAATCGGAATACTGGCGGCCGATGACCTGTGCCCCAAAGGGCAGTCCATTCGGCCCTTTAAAAAGCGGAATACTAATAGCCGGCGCATGGCACAATGTCCATATGAGACAGGAATCAGGTTTTGACTCAGAATTTAGACCGTTGGGAGCTTCACCAGCTGTAGAAAGTGAGAACAGAGCATCATATTCTTGAATAAAGCCGTCCAATTCTTTTATGAGCGAATTCTGCTGTTGAAGTCCACGGCGATAATCTTCAAAGTTGAATTTTTGTCCGATATTGACCATGCTCATAAACCATTTGCTGACTTTATCGGGATGCTGGGTCACTTCTTCTCTGAAGTAGTAGGACAACGCCTTTGTGTAAATTTTTTCATGGATGGCATGCACCTCATCAAACCGAGATGGCAATTCAACTGCCTCAACAGTAATTTCAGGATGTCGGCTAAGCTCTTCTGCGTATTTTAAAAGGGCCTCCTGAGCGTAACCTTCCGCATATTGCCACACATGGGTTTTCACGATTCCTATTTTGTATGGTCGGCCAGCTGTCTTTGTTGCCTCCTCGGCGCAATCTATATTCTCGTAGACGTAGGGGTGATTCGGTCCCCGAACCCGCAAAGTATCCAGCATCAACCTGAGGTCCTCCACCGAGCGGGCAAGAAATGAAACGTGGTCAAGTGTGTCAAGAGTTTTCAGGATGCCGGTTCTCGGTATGAGTCCGAACGATGGTTTGAATCCAAAAATGCCGCAATTGCTGGCCGGTCGAATGGTGGAGCCAGCGGTTTGCGTTCCAAGCGCTAAAGGAACCATGTAGGAGGCAACGGCCGCGGCGGAACCGCTGGATGAAGTACCGGGTGTATGGCTAAAATTATGGGGGTTAACGGTCGGTCCGGGTTGGTGAACTGCAAATTCCGCCGTGACGGTTTTGCCCGCGATGACGGCATCGGCCCATTTGAGGTAAGACACCACACGGGCATCATTGCCGGGAGTGAAACCCTCCCAGATCATGCTTCCCATGCACGTCGGCATGTCCTTGGTGTTAAAGATGTCTTTGACGCCGATGGGGATACCGCACAGTTTTCCGGGGGTTTCGTTGCGGCTTAGCTTGCGGTCAACCGCTTGGGCATACTTCATCGCAAACTCTTCGTCAAAGTGAGCCCACGCCTTTATATCAGGCTCCATTACACCGATTCGATCAGCACATGCCCGCATGAGTTCAATAGCAGTAAGATTCCTATTTTTAATTTCTCGTACGGCCTCGGTCGCCGTCAACATATTGGGTGTTTTTTTCATAGCTTCGGTTTCGATTTTCCATCCTAGGGTAACAATTTGGCCTTTCCCGTCCTCAATTCTTTCAGAGCGCTTTCAAACTCCTGTTCGGTCAATCCGGTAATATCCAGGTAATGGTCGAGACTTTCGGGACGTTTTTGGTCCACGCGTTTCGCCAATTCAAAGCCCTGCTCCCGACTCATTAAACCGCTTCGGACATCCAAAGTGGCGTGATCGGTTCCGCGGCCGAATCCGCGCTTGATGAATTTGGCGTAGTCATGCACGCCGGGCATTATGCACTCGACGCTCTTGTAGCCTTTGTAAGTGCCTTCTACCTTATCCTCCCGCCATCCATATCGTTTTTTTATGAATTCCACCTGCCGTTCACCATCCCAGAATAGAAAATCCCCCAGATGAATACCGACAACGCCCACTTCCTCCAATTTTTCCTTTGAAGGAAGCTTAAAAGAACATAAATCCTTGGCGGTGATATCCTCTGCCAGCATCTCCTCGGGTGCAACTTTTGATGATACTTTCAGGTAGTATTCATCATCAAATTGAATGTTGTCCTGGTAGGTGGCTTTACTACCGAATTCAGCGGCAGATTCCCCCCATATGATCAGTGGAATATTAAACCTGACCGCGACCTGAAGCGTGAAAGCGGGAATACCGGCATGGCAGTGCCAGCACGGATCTCCTATCTTATAAAGGGCTTTTTTTGCCAGCCTGTTGACTAGTGACCTATTTGGCGTAAACATAATGTGGTCAACGTCCATCTTTTCCACAGTGTTCCATAGGTTGAATTTTCCCGTCTCCGAATACCAGTTGTGGCTAAAGGTAAGGGCAAGCGGTTTGATCTTATAAATCTGGGTCAACACGTGAAGCTGGAAGGTGCTGTCCTTTCCCCCGCTGATCGGTACGATGCAATCATAGTTATCGCCGCTTCTGGATTGATAGTACGCCAGAATCTTACGAAGTTCATTTTCGCGACGCTCCCAATTAATGTGCATCTTCTGTTCGGAGCTACGGCATCCAGAGCATATGCCAATCTCATCGAACGTAATGCCTTCAGAAGTTTCAGGCATACAGCATCGCGTGCAGTACTTTAAATTTTTATACAGTGGTTTGCCATAATCTGACATTTGTTTTCTCTCCAAGTATTGGTTTGTTTATTGCATTTCTGATCTGTTGCTGCCATACCTGTCACTTTACCGAACCAATCCTATCGGCAACAACTTTTTATTTAGGCGTTAAATCATTTCTATCTAATGGATAGATAAATGCTCTTTTAAACACTTCCCAGTTTTATACAAAGTCCGTGAAGTCATTTTTGAGGCCAATAAACGTCCAACCACAATCGACCCATGTTTTTTTTCATGGGATCAATATATTTGTATCTTTAGTTAAACTATGATAGTGATAATGTAAAATGAAATAGAAAGAATGGATTTCAAACGCTTCACCGACGCGCGTGTACCACTTTGATAGTATCGACAACCACTTTTCGAATTCTATCGTGGTTCTTCCCGTCATGGTGATAATTGCAGTCGCGCTTTAGTTTCTCCCAATCACAATCAAGGTCAGCAAAGTTATTTGTGAAACCCCTGAAAACTCTAAGCAGGTCGTTCTTTGTGTACAGTATAAAATCGTTCCCGTAATCCGGAAAGTAATATTTTGCGAAACCGATAAAGTCAAAACTGAATACTCTTTTGTTAATTACTATCGCTTCATTTATCGCAAAGGAAGCAGTGTTCGCAATGACTAAATCACATAAAACTAAAAGCTCGTAGGTAGAAAAATTGTTATGATCAATATTAATTCTTTCATCCCATTTCGTTAAGCTTTCAAATTGTTTTAGATGGTCATATTCCTTTAAATCCTTTTCCTTTCGAAAACGCAGAAAAACATTCACATCTATATCACTGTCCCTCAGCTCTTTTAAGGCATTAAACATCTCTCTCCACTGCGAAATCTTGTTGCGTTCAGCACCCGAGGGAAGAATGATCACTGCATTGTGTTTTCTGTCACTATAAAAATGGCTTAGTTTGTCCTGTAATGCGGTAGTTTTTTCTTGATCATTGATGAGATTTACAACCCAATCAATATTTTCTCTGCCGGTTTTTTCCAGCTTTAATCCTTTCCAATAAAGGGTGAAAGGGTTGACAAACATATCTCCATAGACGATATACTTATCTAAATGCACATAGCACAAATTCGGAGCGGTGTGTGGTATGTGCACATGCTGAATACCAACCGTTTGCCTTTTTTCCTGGTTGCACAGCAGTGTAGCTATTACGTGTTTCGCGTTGTAATCATCTCTGATGAATTCCACATTATAATCTATGTTCTCCAGCTCCAGCTTCTTTTTCAAGAGATGATAAACAAGATAATGAGTAATCTTAATCAAAACTGCAGGTTCACGCAGATTTAGTCGACTTCTTACTAGGGCAGAAAAGACTATTTTCGATACATGAGCGACCTCTTTCATGAAGCTCCGATCCACTACGTATTCTTTTTGATCGATCCACGAATATCCCTTTTCCGTCATGATCCGTTTGTAACGCCTTTTAACAGAAGCTGGAATTTTCCAATCTCCAAATACATGAATTATATCGCCGGGATCGACTCCGGCACCGTACAAGTATCCGTCATCATGCGGTCTCTTCATGCCATCCAAATTACCGTCACCGTCACGAAATCCCCAGATAACTGGCATGCGAACCTCATATCTTTCTTTTTTTTTACTGATTTTTCTGCTTTTCAGGCAGGATAGGAAAAAACCCAGAGGTACAAAAAGTAGTCCTAAACTCAGAAAGGTTTTCGCGATCAATCTTTCCAATTTGCATATAATGCCATGGTTTATGATGAACGCCGACTTCGCTTTCACAGAAACAATGAAATCATCCATTAAACCCCAGAGACGCTCCCCGGATGGTACCACATGTAAACAGTTATGCTCCCTCTGTAAAGTTTCGGCAACTCTCCAAAAAAGAACTTTTTTTGGAATATACCGTGCAAGTCCCATCTTATAATATTTTAAAATTTGTCTATCACCAACTAATTTAACCGCAAGCCTATATAGGTCTGATTTTTCTACTAAGGCGACAGTATTTTCGACGATTCTAAGGCTCTCGCTGTTTATCAGCCAAATATGCTCGGATAGAAGTTCTTGAGAGATATTTTGAATTTTAGTATGAGAGTTCAAAATCTGCAGAACCACGAATGCGAATTTCTTTCTAATCGCCCTGAAGTCAAGGCGCGAATGCCCTTGACCGTAGAAATATATCACTGTTGCATCTCTGACATGCCTACGCAAGCTCATAATCTGTAGGCCGGAGTAATCTTCAAAAAATAGGATCTTTTTCATACGCAGTTATACAACTTACTTGCGGTCAGTATCGCAAAATATTAACCGTTATTATCGTCTACTTGGATTCTATTCAAAACAACATTTTCCAGTACATGGTTCTTTTCCAACTCTCGTAGGGCGACATAGTCGCCTTCAATATCGACCTCATGAAATCCGTAGAAAAGATTCAACCTGATTCTCTCATCCCAGCCACATTTTTCATAGAATTCGACTGTCTCAAGAATATGCTTATATTTCTCCTGACCATAGTCGTGAGTGCCAACCGATATAACCAAGGGCTTCGGTGCAATCAATCTAAAAATTCCGCTCCCATTATAGTAAAACTGATAAGCCGGCGATTGAAATGAATTAACCTCTTTCTTCTGTAAACAAGCTCGATACCATCTATGTGCTAACCGTTCAAAGAAATCACCTCGTGAGGTTCCTCCAATTGACAGCACGACATCAACTCGCCTTGAAAGAATTCCGACAATTTCTGCAATATGCGCTCCGTAGCTAAAACCGGTAATAATCAATACCGAATTTCGGTCTTCCATTTCGTCAATATGGTTTATTAAATCGATTACTCTGGCGACATCCGCGCCAATAGCTGAATAGTTGATGCGTTCGAATCCGGCAAGTCTTCCCAAAGAATCCACCTGGGGAGCGTAGACAATGTATCCGCGGTCCATCCAACTTCGGCCGAATTGTTTTGCGGGATCATATATCTTTTTTAACCCCATTACATAATCAGGACAACTTCTACGTCCGCGGATGATTACCATTATGCCTTTGGCTTGCGAAGGTTCCGGCCCTCCCCTGTATACTTCAGTTTGTAGGCCAAACCTGTCTGTAAGTCGCAGTTTTCGGACGCGACCGATTTTATCTATATTAGACATATCGGAACTAGATTTTATCCCATCATGATAACCAATTATGTCTTTAAATTTTCTGACGTATCCATCTTTATTTAGAGGGTCATATTTTTGCCAGTATTCATCCCGCATTTTTCTTCCCAACGCAATAGTGTCGGTGTCGTTTAAATAGCTTATTGTATTTTTGTAATACTGCGACAGTGACTGATTATTCATCGTTCGGAATTTATTCATCAAATGGTAATGAACGACTGCTCCTATGAAAGCGTAAACATTTTTGTACGGAGATCTTATTTCCGTGTAATTAGCGAGTTTCTTTAGCTCTGAAGACGAAAGACGGCAAGTTTCGTAGTAATTCTTTAAATACTTCACAGTTTGCTTTATCATAACTTATTTCAAACAAGAAAGTATAAACTCAGGAAAGAGACCTGTATTCGCGATATCGTCCGTTATTCACAGGTAATGAGTGCTTTGACCGACAGGTCTGCGACCGTGGTCCTCAGCTTAATATTGATAGATGCGAGCGCCCGAGCTCGAGATTTAGATATCCATGGACGGGGTGGCTTTTAATATCGGCTTTTTCCGTAAGATCTTTTTATGCATATATCCGGAAAAAGATAACAAAATAGCAAAAAGCCAAAATGGATAAAACTTAGGTTTGGCTGAAATAAAAATACATAATGCCAATAACATCGCCATCAATGTTGAAAAAGACAGCAATAATGAACGATCATATCTTGCACTTCCGGATTTGAAAAAAAGACCGTACAATATTATCATTCCTCTATAGATCATATATAAAAACAATAGCAATCCCATTATTCCAAGGTCGATAATAAAATTGGTAAACACGCTGTGTAGCGAGTAGTGGATGCCGTGATATGGATCATCTTGGTATTCATCAATATCTGATGCTTGGAAACGAGGAGGAATAATGTTGCTCATGGCACTACTAACAATTGGTTCGGTATATTTCGAGTACGCATAATAGTATCCGATCCCCGGACCAGCACCAAAAATCGGATAGTTAACCAACACATCACATGAGCGCACGATTTGGTAACTCCTTCGATGTATTTTCTCTTTTAGGTTGTCCAAATTCGAAAGATTGGATCTGTACTGACTACCGATGAAAATTATCATAATTAAACTCATAAAAATCACGAAAGGACTTATGAGCGTTATACCTACTAATAAGGCCTGATTTTGTTTTGTTGCTCGAGATCTTAACCAATAAACGAAAACGAAACCTATCCCAGCAACTAAACTCAAATATGCAGATAATGTTACACTTGAGATCACCAAAAGCACACCAAAAATAAGGCATATCAAATATATAGGTTTTCTAAACCTAGTATAAAAATAGTAAGATATTCCGGCGACGAGGATACCAATCGGGCCGGGAAAAGTCGCGTGTACGATGAACACGCTGACAAACCAATGTACTTTACCATGCTCCCTAAGTGAATACTGTTCAATCCCCAATGGAAGTTGCAAATAAAATATCAAAAAAGACTCAACGGCAATCATCATGCCAGGGATTAGAAACATGAAAAATAATTTTTCATATTCTTTTATACCCCAATTATTCCTTATTAATAGGTAGTATATCAACAATCCATCAGCAAGTGGAATTGCCCTTGCTATTTGAATCAGTACGGGGATGTGTCGCCTTACCGGATTGATATCAAGAAACCCAGCAGTTATTCCCATTATGTTGATAACAACAAACCAAACCAATACGAAGCTCAAAAAGAAAGATACTTTCCTTATGGTCCCCAGAAGTAGTACTTCCACACAAAATGCTGTGCTTAAACATAAGAACAAAAAAATCCAGGCATTGATTGGTCCCAGCCAAGATGGCTTATAAGGAACAGGTTGCCAGGGAATTAAAAAGAGAAACACATGCGAATAAATAAAAAAATTCGTAAGAATATATCGACGGCGGGGTTGATTCATTTTGTCTGCAAAGAACTTAATAAAGAATCATCGAGTTAACCAAAAAAAAATTGAAGGCTCGTTTCATCTTCTAACCACCTTATTGACTAAGGTTTTCATATTTAATTGCACAAGGAATTCTGGAATAATTAAAGCTGGTTTATACCCGTCAATTAGCCGGTATTCTGTCATTTATAGCAATCCGCCCATTTCCTATCGCGTTTGAGCACGACACCGTAAAATCCTTCAAAATCAAATTGTTTCCACAAAGGCTTGGTCAGTGCGAAAACTGATTTAATTGGGTACTGACGATAGATACACTCATCGGCGACCCGCCACCCTGAATGCATAAAAATCAATTTCCAGTCATCCGGCGATAATTCGAATATATGGGTGTTTTCCGGACAAACAGCTCGCAGTTCTTGCCTTCTAATATGACGCAAACCGACGCGGCTTTGCTTTAGGTAGGGGACTGTCATGACAAAACAATCACAGATATTATTTTCGGAAATCGCGTTTAAAAACGATATCGGATCATACAGGTGCTCCAGCATCTCAAATGAGAGAACTAAATCAGCTCTTGAAATTTTATCACTTAAATCCTCTGCTCTGCATAGGACTGCATTAAAACCTTTGCTTCGTATCTTTTCCACCGCCACGGGATCCAAGTTCACGCCCAAAAAATCAACCGTTCTCTGCGCGAAACGTTTATCCTGATTTAGGATTTGCTTGAGATACGCTATATGATTCCCCGATGAATCCCCAATGTCACATATGAGAAAAGGCTGATTTGAAACAGAAATATCCATAAAATCCAATGCGTTTAAAACCATGCGAATCTGAAAAGCGTGTTGAGTCCTGCCTTTTATGCGCCTAAAGGGCGAATCGGCAATATTCCTGGTATATTGATCGCTGATATCCGGTACAATTCGGGATAATTTCTGCACAAGCGAAGTCAGGTCCTGTTCTTTGGCCGCTAAACGGATGGAGCGCATCTGGATTTGCCAAAATAGGTTTTTGATCCTCTGGGGGTACATGCTCTGATTTTTCACTCTAGTCAACTGCAACGCTCTTCTCTTATGCAAGCATAATGCGCTTCAACTCGAATAGATCGTCGAAGAACAGATTCACACCATCAATGGCTGTGGGGCAACAAATAATACCGTGGTTCTTCAAAGCCTCAATTACTTCCGGTGAATAACAATGGGCAAGTCCCTCTGGATAGGAATAATGCCGGGGCATAATCCCCGCCCGATCTTGCAGAAGTCCTAGGCTGGTTGCGATCTCGAATTCCAGTTCGTCCCGGCTCAAGAAACTCATGACCGCATGAGTATGGGAATGCCCCCCGACTATAAAATTTGGAGATTCATTGAGTTCACGTACTTGTCGCCAGCTCATTTTCTTATCCAACGGATCTTTGCTTTGGACCACCGGTTCGATCTGGCACTGGAAGAAAATGTCATTGACCAAAGACTCGACATCGATGGCGGCATCATTTTTTACGTTAAGTCGTATTTCCTCTAAAAGCCTGATCTTATCTGCCGCAGATTGAAATTGATGCATCCCTTCGCTCCATGGCAGCTTGAGTTCGCCGCCAGAGGGAATCTCCAGACAGTATTCGATTCGGTCTATCCAGGACATCGAATTGTATTCAATAAAACCGGTGGTTACATAGAACAAGGCAGGTACGTTCGCTTCTGCGAGGATAGGTGCGGCAATGGTAAAATTATTTTCAAAACCGTCGTCGAAAGTAACGGCAAAAGCCCGAGGTGGGAATGGTTGGTGATTCTTCTGATGCCAGATCGCCTCTTCCATGGACAAAGGATACCCTTTCGAACAAAGCTCCCGGATGACGCCGGCAAAAGTATCCTTTGGCAGATGCTTATTCGTATAGTTGCGAATCTGGTAGGTACTTTTCTCCACCACGCCGTGGAAGAGGAAAACAGCTAGACGATCTTCTTCTAACCGATCAACCGGACGGATCACAGCATCCTCGTGTACTTCTCGAATTTCCTTTTGCAAATCTCTTTGAGTTCTGCCGGGATGAAAGAGTAATAGCGACCTTTTGCCAATTGCTTGCGAGTAATAAATGATCCAAACCGCTTATACATATCCAACGCCGACATCGTCATTTTCAGACAGGCATCGGTATTGACCGAGCGGATCATGTGTATCCCCATATTCGGATACAATTCTAGCGAGCTTTGAAGGATTATATCGCCATCATCGAGTTCTTCGTTTACGCGATGGAGCGTCGTTATGAGCCCCGAAAATTCATTGTGATAGACTGTCCACAGGTGGGTGTCGAGTCCTCGGTGACGCTCCGGATCCCCGCCGTGCAGGTTGATCATACCCTCCGGACAGGTTGCAATAATAGCGGGACGGAGTTTGCCGGTGCCAAACACGACGACGACATCCGGATTCAAGTCTGCCATGGTCGCGACAGCTGCGGCGTCATTTACGGATGAAAACTCACTAGTTTCAGCGAAATCGGATAAACGCGGCCGTTTTCCCCCGAACCATTTTTGCGCCTCATATTCTTCCATCAAATCCTCAAAGGGATGATGCGTTTCAAAAGGAGGTCGCAGGTGCTCGGTTTCGACGAAGGTCGCTGCGACCGGGAAGGCGTCGGCCAAATACTTCAAAAAAAAGGCATGGTGCAAGGTCTCGGTAGTCAGGACTACGATTTTCATGATACTTTATTCACTTTCAGGATATCTCGGGTTAATGGTTCGCCTTTGGCTACGTCTCGAGTAAGAATTCTAGCTAAAACTAAATCCTCCCGACCCGGGGGTATGCCCCCGCCGGGCCGTATCCAGGTAATATCCTCCGACCCGACGGTTTCTCCGGCCTTCAGGCTCCTTGCCGCGACAATGGAACGTCGGAGCAAGCTCGCATGCGGTTCTTCACTTGCTTGAACAATTTTCTGTCCGGTGCCGATCAGTTCCTCGTATTTTCGAATGCACGCCACCAATCTCTTCAATTCGGTTGGATCAGCTGCAAGCTGGTGGTCTCTGAAGTCGGAATAATTCTTATCGATCGTGAAATGCTTTTCTATAATGCGCGCGCCAACTGCAACCGACAGCGCTGCAGCTTCAATTCCCAGGGTGTGATCTGAATATCCCACCACACATCCAAGCTTCTCCCTGAGCTTCTGAATGGCTCCGAGGTTGGCTTCCCGCGATGGAACGGGATAACTACTTACGCAATGCAACGCGGCCAAGCCGGGATTGGCGCCCATCTCGTTCCAGATTCGCCCAATAAGGGCGCGAGCGTATTCAAGTTCCGACAAACCCGCCAGACCGCAGGATAAAATAATTGGTTTGCCGAAACGGGCGATAGATTCCATTAGGGGATAGAAAGTATTGTCGCCCGAAGCAATTTTAAATACCGATGCAATTCGATTTAAAAACGCTGCACTGGCAAGATCAAAAGGTGTCGATATGAAGATGACCCCCAGCTTGTCGGAGACTTCCTTCAAATGCGTGAACTCGTCAAAAGAGAGTTCAAAAGACTTTAGCATATCGAAGCGAGCCTTGTTTGCCGTACCGACATAATGCTCCGTGCGGTAAGTCTGAAATTTAACGGCATCGACCCCGGCATCGGCCGCAATCTCGACCATCTCCTCTGCTAAAGCTAGATCCCCCTCGTGATTGTTACCGATTTCCGCAACAACCAACACGCGCTCCCTAGTATCGCAATTCGCTATCTTCATTTTCTTGCCTAATTACCTGTTATGATAATGAAACACATACGCCGCATCTGCAATCATAAAGCCGGTCTTTTCGTATAGTGCCATAGATGGGAGGTTAGCAACTTGCGTACCGACTCGAATAGACTTAGCCCCATTGAGATTGCGCTGCGCAAAGTCGATCATGTCGCTGGCTATGTGGTTGCGACGATACATTTGATCCACGGCAATCAAATCAATTGTGATGTTAGCGCCATGGTATAAAAGTTGCAGAAAGCCGGCAAGGCGACCTTCATGTTCGGAGACAACCATCGCATCGCCCCGCGTACCGGTAAAGAAATTGGTCGCCCAGTTTGCTTTCACGGTGTTGGCAATTTCATCCGGAATTTTTGGATCTAAATGAAACCGCGAATAGAGGAAATTGCGCAGTGCGATACGTTCAACTTCTGCTTTATCTTCTCCACGCGCGAAACGAATTGCAGTTGATGCACAAAATGTACGATCGGTAACGATCTTTTTTTCAAAAATAATGCTTGTATCCACAAGGCGAAAACCAACCTTTTCCAATCCGTGAATATAACGAATTGCGTCTACGGAAATTTTTGTGTAGATGAATATAGGCCGTCTTTCCAAATGTTGTCGAATGTCCTTGCATAAATCAAAGTCATCTTCGTCTCGCGGTCCATTAAGGGCCAAACGTAAGACATCATGCCCGAACATCTCAGAAAGCCATTGATCTTTATTTAAAGGAATTTCGTCCATCTAATGAATTCGAGGCATTCTCAATTTTTCCAGTGATAGGCTTTGAAATGGAACACAGAAATTATTTGCCTCCGCAAGAACCTCAAAATGTTGGATAATCCTTTGAACCAGGTACCAGATCAAGTGACAGATTCTAAGTTTATTCTGTTTCTCTTACGCCTTTATTGCGATAGAATTAAAGATTTTTTCCCAACAGGGTTTAACCTTTCTATCTCCGATTCCATAGGCCTGAATAAACTCATTGTTCAAAGCACTTCGGTAATCAAGCGTTCCTTTTTTCAGTACGCTTTCAATTGCCGAAAAAAAGTCATTTTCCGTATAACAACACAATACACGTTTATGCAAAGCCGGTAGCGCGTGTGGATTCACTTTTTTACAATGTCGGCCGACGTATGCAATAATCGGAATAGAAGTCGCAGAAGCCTGAATAATCGCAGTAGAAAGGCTATCAATTATGTATAAACTAGGCTCATGAATAACCTTTATCAGTTTATGATTTCTGACGTTGACGTGAGGAATTGTTTTGGTGATTTTCTGATACAGTCCATAGTGTTTAAAGGTTGGGGGAACCTTAAAGACAAAGCGCCATGAGCCATATCTTTCAAAAATCTCTATGATTTTCAGGTGAAATCTATAGTACCAAGTATCCGTGTAATGTTGTCCGCCAGGAAAATAATTCTGATTTCCGCGAAAATTGTTCATTATATAATAAGCTACACGCACTGCCCTCTTTTTTTTAAACTTATGCTTGTGTTCATTTATTCTGTTTATCTTAATCGACCCCACAGGAAACAATTTTACGTCATACTTTTTGGCATAATCACTAAAAAAATCTTTTACTCCGTTGCCCCATACCAAATAATTGCTTTCCGGCACCTGCTCAAAATCCCTAACATAGACATTAGGAACTTCAATAAGACCGTAACCACCGCCGCCATGCTGAACCATGCAGAAGGAAGCGCCACAGTCTTTGACGGCTTTTACCACGGAACCTTCTTGAATATTCTTTACCCCAGCGTTAGATAGCACAATCTGTGGCGAAATTTTTCGGATCAAAACTTTGGTTAAGTCATAAAGACGGATATTTTCAGGAACCATTACGGAAAGAAAATATTTAATTCGTGAAGAAAACAAGGGCATCCAGTTTATACCATCAACAACACAGAATTTTCTAAGATCTTTTTCTAGTCTCGATTCATCATCTTCGGTCCACTTCCAAAAATTTTCCGGCTTTCCCTGCAGGCTTCCGTATACCCGGGCTCGCCCATTTCTATTCACTGAATAAACATACGCCGGAGTATCAAGCACTGTCTTGTATGCCAAACTCTTATATCCATGCCAAACCCAAACTTCAAAGTTTCGCAAAATCTCAGCCTGACTGATCAATTCTTTAAGTTCATAGTTAGGATTAATCGCCAAGATTCTGAATTTCTTGGTTGAGTTCCTATAGCGTGTGTTTTTTATTCTCTCTATATTATACGTTAATGAGGGGCGCCATTTTCGAACAATTTTTTTTATACTTACAGTTCTCCGTCTATAATTTTTACCAGCAACCAAATCGTGTTCCTCGGTCGGTATACCGAAAAAGTCGGCTACTATTTCCGCGACAAAGTTGTACAAAGATTCCTTGTAAAAAAGAGTTTGGTCAATAGGATAAGAAGGACTTGATACGTAACCAATTATTGACGGATTAACTTTTTCAATACAGCCTTTCAATATGATAATTCGGCTTGCAATGCTGTCCATAAGAATTTTGATTCTGTCCACATGATAAAACCCAAACTTAAAATCACGCTCTTTCACAATAGAAGATTTTCTCATAATATGCGAATCGATCTTCGAAACAAAATCCCTAGCCCGCTGTAAATTTATCAACCCTAAACTGTTAAAAGTTTCTGCTGCAACAAAATCCTCAGGGCAATGAGTCTGAAAAGCGCTCCCATAAAATGCATCGACTGCTTCAGGTGACAATAACAGAAGACATGTGTTCGTCTGGGTATATACGAATTCTACAAGGTCTTGAGAAATCTCCTCTATTAACAGCAATTTTTTCATAGTCTTTTCACAATACCTTATTCTTATGTAAATCTTCTTCCTGGCTTTTCAAAATAATATAAAAGAAAACGTTCAGGTCTCAATGTTTTCAGGAAATACACAAAAGAGATGGTGATAACATGTATTGCTAGACCATAGTTTACTTATTTAATAGCTCTTAGAATCAATCTTATCGTGGTCTTTAAGCTGGGAGAAAAAATTGTATGCGAAATCAAATGTTACACCGGTTTCAAGCGCAATCTCAGACACTGATCTTTCTCCGTCAATAAGAAAAAAGAATCTGTGAATCGCTCTCTTCGTCCTTGCATCCTTGAGAAACTCCTTCTTAAGATTCTCCATTTTGCTTAATTGAGGGATTCCACTATAATTTCTTATCGGTATAAAATCTAGATCTAACATTCGAATAAGCTCGAAAACCAATATCTCGACTTCCTTCAAACTTACTGAGGAAATAATATCAGGTGTATCCAGGCTCGAATGATATTCCTTGTATGGAAATCTTGAAATGGACACCGAAGGGATTCCGATACCGGGTGCCTGCAGGATTCGCTCATCATTTCCATAGCCTTCGATTTCCAAAAAAGAGAATTCAGAATACTTTTTCGCGTGGCTTTTAAATGCCAATTCCGTGCAAATATCTAGCCGCGTATTTCCCTTCTTTGATCTCATGAACATCAATTCATCAGTGGTTCCAATGGAATCGAAGACTATGCCCCATTTTAAATGCGAGATTAGTTTTTCATTCTGGCTAAGAAAGGTGACTATGCCGATAGTTTCCGCCAAAAAGACAAAGCGAATCGTATGCCGTAGCCTTCTTTTCATCTTCATTAGCTTTTGAATAATAGCAATTGCGGTAGCGATTCCTGAAAGATTATCGTTGCACTGTCCGGGGTGATCGAGATGTAGAGGAATAATTATACTATCAGACGATGCTCCTTTAAGGGTACACTCGCCAATTTTCAAATCACCATTTGTCTTTTCGCAACTTAGTTCAACTTTAAAACTATCAGCGGCGAGTTTTTTAAGAGAGTTATAAGGCAAACAAATCGCCCAGTCATTATCATAATGAAGAGTGCAGTAAGGAATTACATCCGGCCGTGTTTTATCGACCTTGATGTGTTTAAAGAGTTCCTCTTTTCCTATTTTTCCTTCGAATGGAACAGACCCGGGAGCAATATGTAGGGGATGTTCTTTAAGATCGAAGATCACTTCACCTTCCAGTGAAAGTATTTTACCTCCATGGTTTTCCCACCTTTCTGGTATTGTCCAATCCCATACCTGCATCCCGGAGGGAAAACTGTTAATTTTTAGGGGAATATATTCTTCGATCTTTTTCAAGCTCCTATCATATCCATCACTTAAAAGATTCCTGTTCTTTAACCACAATTCGTATATAAAATCTTTAGAATAAAAGACTCCCTTTCTTCTAGTTGCTACCCATTGTCGCGGTACGCTTTTTTGTATCAAAAACTCTCCATTCTTAGTCAGCTCTTCTATAACGCACTCAACGAGTGAATGCGAATCTATTAACCGAGTAATTGAGTCTCCTATCTCGATTTCCTTTACCAGTCCTCTCCTCTTGAATAACTCATCTACAACGTTAAAATCAGTCGGATATCCATCGTATCTTCTTAAAGTAGTGTTTTTCAACGGTTCTTTGTTACCCGATTTATCGATAAAGAAACTATTGGGAAATTCATATACAAACCGATATGATACGCCGAACATGGTTTCTGCAATATGAAACATCGTAACTGTGTTATAATCAACTCCGATCATCAGAACTAAAGCATTTTCGTCATAGAGAATCTGAAAAGGGCTATCCTGCCCCCAACTCGATTCGCAAGGACATTTTAACATATTATCTGCAAGGCGCCCTTTAACAGCCAATGGATTGAATAAATTCTTCGTTATCACCGTGCCATTTCTGGTGCGAAAATATTCCGTCAAGTATCCCATTTTGGAAGGTGTTTTTCGGACATCATAGATAATTTCATCGCCTTGATGAAGAATGTCCCAATTAAACACAGGCATCACTATAGTGCCCGTAGGTCCGACAACCTCTTCGAAAGCGAGAATTACACCTTCTGCGCCTTTTTCCATGTTACGTATGCATGAAAAGGCACTGTGTATCATTATGGTATCACCGTTTCTGATATTCAGCCGTTTAAGCTCTTCGACAACATTTTTGATAGGTATAATTTTTTCTTTCATTGCCTTTTACAATCAAATTCAAGGTGAAGTTCACTAGCTATGAAAAAAATACAATAAGATGAAACAGTCAGCGGTGGAACTAATTTTCATATGCAAATGTTTTTTTTGCCTCGCTCACAAATGCCGAGGCCATAAGGTGCCCACGCCAATCTGTGGGATTTTCCAGGTTAAGGCTAGCACTTTGGTATAGCTCCGCGTCTACCATCTCAAATTGAGGCGGCAAAATATGATAATGATAAAAGTAGTTTTTAATCCAGGCAAACCCGTGATCGTCAAATAGCTTGCTTATGTTCAACGGATTGTGAAATTTATTGACATAATCATTTTTCATATGGGTCGACTTCGCATGAATTTTTTCTTCGATCGGAGTACTAAAAATATGCTTGAAAAATATTTCGACTTTTTCTCTCAATTCCTCCTTTATAACGATATCATCGACAAGGTTGTTTGAAAAGAAATCATAACTGTACCGATTAAAAGAATAACAAGAAAACAATTCGTTTCTAAATTCGATAGCTAATCCGCCACTGGTTTTGAGTTTTAGGTTTAGATTGTGCATCGCGGTCGCATCATCCGCTAAGTGGGTAAATACTCCCGCGGCAATTGCAAAATCGAACAGGCCTTCAGGCAGGGTATTAAAATGTTCTATATCGCCAAGTTGAGCTAATTCAGGATTAATTTTGAACTGTTCAAGGACTTCTCTACCCCGTTCAATCATTTTTCCTGAAAAATCTATACCGACAACCTGACAGTCAAAATTTCTAATCAATGTCGCCATAGGTATACACGCACCGCATCCAACATAAAGGATTCGTTTGGGCTTATGGCGTCTGACAAGATCAAGTAAAATTTCAAGACGTTTCTGGTTAGCAGGATATCCTTTGTAATCATTTGAGTAGGTATGAATGTATCTCTCAACATTTTTTTCATACATACTTATACAATTTTGCCTATATTTGGCCTTTTTCATTACCATGAGTTTAATGAGACTTTCAGTTTTGAAGCAACACGGTTTTAGTATTCATCTTTATAACCTTCAAAATCCTCTACAAACTGTTTTAGCAGGTGTTTAACTTTCTGTTGTGGCAGATGAGGCATCTCAAGCGGGCTTTCTTTGTGAAGGTTTTGGGCGGGATCAAATCCCTTAATGTATCCTTTTTCAAGAGAAACATTATACAGTTCAGTGCCTACAAAAGGCGTGAAATAGAAAGCTGCAATAGCGGGAGGATTCACCAATCGGTTGAATCTGATAGTTTCCATGATATCCTCCTCTGTCTCGTCTGGGAGGCCCAACATGTAATTGGCGGTCATCCTGATTTTGTACTTTCTCCCTAATTTAAATGCCTCTATAATTTTCTTTTTTGATACATGTTTCTTAATCACTTGTTTTCTGACTCGATCGCTGCCACTTTCCACTCCAACCGATATGTTTTCACAGCCCGCCAAACTAAGTAATTTCATTCTGTCTTCGTTTATCGTTTCGGCTCCGCTTTGGATGAGAAATGGCAGCCCGATGCGTTTTTTATAAAGCATCGCAAAGGCTTCCAGATTATCGTTGCGCATTTTGGAAAGAAAATCAGTGTCTCCAAAATGGATAAGGTCTAAATTGTATTTCTTTACCTTATTTTCTATTTCTTCAATAACACGTTCCGAAGTCTTAAAACGGTGATACTGACCAAGATTTTTTTGGACATTGCGAAGACTCGGAGCCACACAAAACGAACACACTTTCATGCACCCCCTGGCGAACTCAAAAGAACCATTTCGATGGACCCTGCCTTTATAACTCCTATATATATGTCGACCATCAAACGGCTTCCAGTTTTGTTCCGGGATAGTATCCAAATTTACCAACGGCCGTAAATGGTTTTTAACAATACGTCCATTTTCTTTTACCCACAAGTTAGCAATGTTGCTAAAAGACCTTCGCCTGCTGATCGCATTACAAATATCAGCAACGGCTCCCTCACCCTCACCGACACAAATTATATCAATCTCGTCGTTATTAATCAGCATTTCAGGAGCCAGGGTCGCCATTATCCCACCAATTAAAACTGGCGCGTCCGTAACTTTTTTTAACAGATGGACTACCTTTATCGTCGTAGAATAATTTCTTTCTATTAGAGAAACAGCTATTAAATCCGGGGGAAAATCCCGCACACACTCTCTAATTATTGTCTCAAGCGATCTGTTATCAAGGTCCCCGATATATTCCTCAATATTCGATTTTTTTACCGTACCCTTTTGTTCTGAAAATTTTATATCTGTTCTGAATTCACCACCAATAAAGGTCGTGTCTAAAACCTTGACGTTATGGCCGGCCTGCTCAATGACAGAGCACAAAATTGATGCAGCAAGTGGAATCCTCAAGATTGTTTCCCTGTTAGGATATACAAAAAGGACATTTATTGGTTTCATCGATTCTCCATCTTAAGTAAATTAGACTCCGCGGTTTTAAGATCATTCAGATAGTGGATATTGGTACAATCATCCATTATTGTACTAACCGCTGCAATTCTGCCCCCTAGTAAAGCATCAGCCTTCATAATTTTCATGGAACCGTTTACGAAACCCTGTCCGTCAACAGTTATGAGTTCATCAGAATCTTTTTCAACCAAGTATTCGATGGCTTCATCAAGCTTGACGCTTCTATCCGGATGATCAGCCTGAATTCCGACAACATATTTAATGGATGGGTTATCAAGTACTTCAAGCGCGTGAACATAAACCGCGACAACCGGTGTTTCTCCACCCAGTTCCCTGCCTCTTCTAATCACTTCTACCTTATTTTCCATGGCATAGTCCTCAATCTCTTCGGAGTCGGTGGACACATAAATTTTTTCGATATACTTACTTTCTTTTGCAAATTGTAAAGTATAGTATAACATCGGTTTGCCATTTATGATCCGCATGTTCTTATTTGGAAGTCTACTGGAGGATCCTTTAGCAGGAATAATCGCGATTATCATTTGAAACTCCTATTATTTTTATTCTACTGATATCATTGGAAATAAAAGTAACAATAATTTATTCTCTATTTAGACGGCATCTTGGGACGTGAATCACCCAGCGACTCCAAATATTCAGCGAGTTTTCGAGCCATAAATTCTCTGGCGCCAGTAATGGACTCCACTGTTGATCCTCCAATATGCGGCGTAATGAGTAGGTTGTCATGCCGCTGAGCATATTTTATCAATGGGTGCTCCCCCAAGTTGTCACTCCATTCGCCATCGACAACGTCCAGACCGGCTCCGGCGATATGCCCGGTATTTAGGGCGTCCAAAAGTGCGTATTCATCAACAATAGCGCCTCTGCTGGTGTTAATAAGAATCATTCCTTTTTTCATTTTGGAAAACGCTTCACTCGAAAAGAGCCCGCGAGTCTCTTTTGTAAGGTGAACATTAATTGACAAAACATCTGACTGGCCTAAGAGTGTATAAAAATCTACCTGCCTTACACCGGGTGAACTAAATTCCAGAACATCGCACGCAATAACGTTCATTTGAAAACCCTTACCAATTTCAGCAACCATCTTGCCAAGGCGACCATATCCTAGTATACCTAAAGTTTTTCCCATTAACTGGCGGCCGGCGAATTTTTGTCTACCCCACTGCCCTTTTTTGACAGAGTCAAATGCCCACGGTAGGCGTCTTACTAACGCAAGTAAAAGGCACCACGCATGCTCTGCGGTAGCAGAAAAGGTATCCAGCAACTTAAATTCTTTGGCGAGGTCTAAAACTGCAATTCCCTTTTCCCTGGCAATATCCACATCAATATGATCGGTCCCAGTACTTGGAGTTGCTATAACTTTCAGACGTTTGGCTCGATTAAGCACTTGTCTATCAGTTCTAACACTGGCAGAGGCATAATACCCTTCGTAGTTTCCAATGCATTCCAAAAGAGTATCATACTTTGCTACTATAAAGTCTATGTCGGCAATTTTTTTTAGCGGCTGTAAAACAACATCTTTATCAAACCACAGTTCGTCATTGCATAGTATTTTCCATTTTTGTCGATAACGATTTTTCATCTATGCGAACTCTTATTTCTTAAAATCTCTTTTTTTCGCTGTTCATTAACTTATTATTCAGATCCGGCATCCCTCTGGTGGATTTACTCAGAACTCATCAAATAATTGCTTTTCTCTCCGAGGTGAATTTTCTTTTATAATTGTGCCCGCAAGCTATTTAGTCCAATAGTTTCTTTTATCTGAAGATTTTCTAACCATAGATAAAGCCAACCTTCCCAGCTCCTCCTGTTTTATTCGCCAGCTTTTTGTACCATGTGATATACTGACTAAATCCTTTTTCCAGAGGCCAACGTGGCTCATAGCCGATGGTTTTTTTCGCTTTTTCAACCGACAAAGTTCCTCTGTCAGGAACTAGCTTATCTTTCGGACGGTATGCAATTCTAACGCTCGGAAACTCCGCTTTGACAATATCGGCTATTTCCGAAAGAGATCTCGATTGCCCATAAGTAAGATTAAATATTTGATTGTGCGATTCCTCATTTTCAATAATTTTTATTATCCCATTTACTAAATCCTGAACATAGGTAAAATCCAGCCTGTCAGATCCATCACCGCTTATAATGATTTCAGTGTCCTGGATTGCGTTTTCAATAAAAATTTGACCTACTCTCCGACTTACACAACGCTCGCCATATAAAGCAGATGGTCGGACAATCGTGTAAGGCAGATTGAATACTTGATTGTAGGCAATTACAAGTTTTTCTCCTCCGAATTTGAGAGCACCGTATATTCCTAAAGGTTCGCAAGGGGTTTCTTCACTGACAACCCCACCCTTAAAATTACCATAAACCATGCTGGAGGAAAAATAAATAAAATGAGCGGAGTACTTGCGTGAACAATCCAATGCATTTTCAAGCGTTCTAAAACTATGATCAAAAGTGCTGTAGGGATCTTTGTTGGATTTGTTTGCATGGGATACGGCGGCAAGTTGAACAACAACCTCCGGAGATAAGGTTTTTAATAGCCTGGTAACACTGTGATAATCCCGAGCATCCTGGATGTACATCGCTATCTTCGCCCCCCGCAGCATCTCAAGCCTCTGATTCAACATAAGCAAATATAAATCCTTATTGTTCTCCGGGTGAGTATCTGCGCTGTTAAATGCTAATAAATTATTTATATGTAGGCTGTCAATAATTGACACTTCTGCCTGCAATTCTTTGAGGCGCAGGGCCAAGCTATGCCCGATAAATCCGCCTCCACCAATAAGAACAATCCGTCGACCTTTTATTGGAATCATTATTTTCTCCTCAAGACTGAATTTCGAGTTTACTATAAAGCTATGAATAGTACATAGTTCAAACTTAATCAGCCGCTTCGTACCTGATAAATGGCTTCTTTCATCTTTTTGGCAATGTATTTCATATCTTTAGTATTTAAATGTGGGCCGACTGGAAAAGCTATTGAACCGTAGCTAATTTTGGCAGCGTTTGGAAAAGTGTCTTTGCTGATCCCGTATTTTGTTTTATAATAAGTGAAATGCGGTAGGGGTCGAGGATAATATACACTAGTACCGATACCACATTCTCTGAGAAAACTCATAATTTCATGGCGCTTCTCTGAAATCGGCTCATTCAAAACAACACTCAAGCAATAGTAACTGCTTGCAAAATCATCAATCGAGGATTGAAACAAGCTAATCTCTTCAATCTGCGAGAATTCTCTTTCAAGAGTCTTGAAATTTTCACTGCGTTTTTTCAAAAACCCATCTATTCGCTTAAGTTGTTCAATGCCAATTGCTGCCTGAATTTCATTCATGCGGTAGTTGTAACCAAGCGTGGTGACATCATAAACGCCAGGAATTTTTCTCTCAGAATAGTCCCTGTCCACACCAAACGCCCGTAATTTCCTGACACGTGCCGCAAGTTTTGGGTCCTTCGTGATGAGTATTCCCCCTTCAGCTGTAGTCATGTGCTTAACCGGGTAGAAAGAAAAGCAACCAACGTCACCCAAAAGACCTGCATGCTCGCCTTGATAGTGAGATCCGATGGCTAAGGCGCAATCCTCTACCAGAAATAAGTCATACTTGTGCGACATTGCCACAAGTCGATCCATATCAACCGGCATGCCAAGATAATGTACAATCGAAATTGCTTTGGTATTCTCTGTAATGTGCTCTTCAATTCGTTCAATATCAATATTGCCGGTTTTCATTTCCGCATCGATAAACACGGGCTTCGCCCCGGTAAATTCAACAGCATGTGCAGTTGCAGTGTGTGTCTGGGCTGGTACAATCACCTCATCTCCAGGGCCGATACCGAGATCAAAATAAGCTAAATGCAATGCAGCTGTACATGATGAAACCGAGATTGCATATGGAGCCCCGGTGAATTTAGAAAACATGGATTCGAATTCTTGCGATTTAGGACCATGGACCAATATAGGTCCGTCTAAAACCTCTAGAACAGCCTGCTTTTCCTCTTCACCTATAATGGGACGCCCAAATGGAATGTTTTTCCTGCTTTTCTTCATATAAATTTCACCTCAACTGTCTTTGACTCATTCATAGATTGTTCTATCGCAAAACAGACAGACATAGTTCTAAAAACATCATCCTCAGTAACTATTGGACGGCAGCCTTCTACAATGGATTTAATAAAATCGTATATCAAATCACCCTTATGAGTCCCCGGGTAGGCATCCGAGATAATCCGGGGAGTTTTGTTCGAATCTCGTGTTTCATAAAGTTTTCCGTTGTCAACACCATTTATGAAGGTTGCATTTGTACCATAAATCTGTAACGAATGAAAGTGTGGAAAAACGCATCCAAAGTTGCAAGCAATCTTCGCAATTCTTCCGCTTTTAAATTTTAGCAGGCTTACCACCAGATCGTTGTATCTAAATTTCGAGTTTTCTGAGCAGATGTGATTTCCATAACTACTGACTTCTTTAACGACATCATCTTCACCATCAAGCAGCCAAAGAAGAAGGTCCACCATATGCACTCCGCCACCGTAAACGACAGAGTAGAACTCTAAACGCCCTCTCCACCCATCAGTTATTTTGTGAAGCCTGCCATAGTTATAATCTCCTTCCAAATAATATATTTTTCCTAATCTTCCTTTTGATATCAAAGATTTTAGGTATTTAAAACGTGGCGATAGTCTCAGAATTAGGTTAGAGGAAAGCATCAAATCCGTGTTTTCTCTTAACAGCTTCCTAATGTCATGGGCTTCCTTTCTGTGTAAACACAGAGGCTTTTCTACAAAAACATGCTTTCCGTTACGTAAAGCCTTAATAATTTGTTCATAGTGAAAGTTATCATAGCTCGCAATAGATACGACATCGATTTGAGGATCTTGGAGAATATCATCTGCATCTTTTGTGACTTTAACATCCTGATATTTCTCCTGGCACGCAAACAGTTTATCTTCTGAGAAATCACACAGCCCAACAACTTTGCATTTTGGATGTTTCAAAAAACCAGCTATATGCTTCTCACCAACGCCCAATCCAATTATACCGGCTTTAATATTCATTCCTACATCAGTTACTATAAAAACTACTATTATTAGTTAAATTTTCAAAAAAAGATCAAAATTTGAGTATGCTAAGTCATTTAGTTCTGCTTACGAAAAAAGCGCAATATGTTGCATATTATTCTGATCCAAGTCTTGCTAACACGCCGCCATCGCATATAAACTCCTGTCCGGTAATATTGTTAGCCTTGCGATCATCGGCAAGAAATAGCGCTAAGTTTGCAACATCCTCTGGATCTCCTATCTTCTTTAAAGGCGTGGCCTCCACAATTTTATTTAAAGCGACTTCAGGATCGTAATTTCTTTGTAAACCTTCTCTCAGCATCCTTGTATCAATAGCGCCGGGCAAAATTGCGTTCACGCGAATACCATAATCTGCGAGTTCCAAAGCCACAGCTCTAGTTAAAGCTGAGACACCCCCTTTGGATGCCGCGTAAGCCGCAATACCTTTGGAAGTTGCTCGGGCATGTACAGAAGAAATATTTATAATTGATCCACCATTAAGTAATTCAGTAAAATATTTAGTAGTTAGGAATACTGCACCTAAGTTAATGCTTACTACTGAATTCCATTCATCTTCAAGTGTGTCAACAAGGTTCTTCTCTATCTGAACTGCGGCGTTGTTAATCAAGCAATCCAAATGAATTTTATTGGCCTTCAAATCATCTCGAATTTCAACAGTATTTTCAGCGCGTGAAATGTCTCTTGAGTAAAAATAATTACAGTTTTTATTTGGGGTTCCGATGATATCGCATCCGATAACGCTCCAATTATTCTTCTTGAAAATCTTGCATAAAGATCTTCCAATACCTCCATTTGCCCCTGTTATAAATACAGTTTTATCCAATGTTTAATCCTTTAACCAACATATTAACCGAATTCTTATGAACATATTCCCAACATGCCGGGCTGCTGTTGACATTATGGGCGGATAGCAAAACGTTGTCCATCTTCCTTAAAGGACTGTTTTTTGGTAATGGCTCATCTTCAAATACATCTAATCCCGCTCCGGAAATAATTTTTCGTTTCAATGCTTCAATGAGAGAGTTTTCGTCAATTAATGGACCTCGAGCGGTATTGATAATAATGGGTGAATTGATCATCTTTGAGAAAGCCTTATCATTAATTATATGATGGCTCGTTGTGTTTAGATCACAATGAAGGGTAATGATATCAGCTCGTTCAAATATTTCTTCTTTTGAAACCATTTGGATTTTATATTTATTTAAGGTGTCGGGGTTTTTTTCAACAATGTCATTGGCTAGAATCGTTGTCCCGCATGGAAAAAGTCTTTTAGCCACAGCAGTTCCCACCGATCCTAATCCTATAATTCCTACCACTCTCTCAAATAGTGCAAAGCCACTCGGCTTATCCCATCCACCATTCTTCAAAATTTTGTTATTAATTCCAATACCGCGGGAAAAGTAAAGGATGATTCCTAAGGTACTGTCGGCAACAGGCTCCGTAAAAGCATTTGGTGTTCGGAAAACAGAAATGCCTCTTTTTTTTGCCTCAATACTGTCGATAGAATCTATCCCGGTGCCCCACTTCACAATAACCTTTAATTTTTTTGCTCTATCAAAAACCTGTTGAGTCAGCCGATCGTCGCCGCAAATCATACCATCAAATTTTTCAATTATACTTATTAATTCTTCTTCCTCCAGTCTCTCCAATACTTTACCCCAAGTGATCTCCACATCATAGTCATTAAACAATTTTTCGACTTTTTGACGTTCTCTTATCATATAAGGAGCTGAAATTAATATTTTCATACCACGCACCTCTTGCTTTCCTAGACTTGTTCTGACGTGATTCCACGCTTGGCTATTTTTTTTCTCTTTTTTAACGTGTTGAATATTTCAGGATTCCGCGGATAATAAAATCTACGTCTAAAATCATCGGAAATGAGATCTTTATACCTATAGCCACGATAAGTTCCCCAAAATTGCATAAATCTAAATATAGGTATCTCGCAGATATTTTTTACCAACTCTTTATCTTGAAAAGCATGAACATAATCCCCGATTATGTGCATAACAAGCAAATGAAAGAACTTTAGTATAGAAAATTTTTCACCGGAAAAAAGCTTTTTAAATGCAATGGCTTCTCTTTTGTAACGCCTGAAAATCTGCTGGTTACTTTCTTCGTGAATGTGGACAATGCTTGCTTCAGCAGCGTAAACTATTTTATATCCTTTTGATAAAATTTCGGTAGCCCATTGCACATCTTCAAGACCGGTTAAGTTTTCATCATATTTCGTTTCTTTCCAAACAGACCTACGAATAGCAGCATTTGCGTTATTGCAAAAGGGGTGATGCTGGTCGTCTATACTCTCTTCTGGGAACCATTTCGCAAATATCTGTTGTTCTGCATACCGAGTTGAATTTGTACCTCTTTGCTTACCATAAACCAGAGCGACATTTTCGTTTTTAAACGGAGATATCAGGTTTTCAATCCAATTTTGGTTTTTGGGATAACAATGTGCACTAATAATTGCACAATATTTTGAGGTTGACCTTTCAATCCCTTTGTTTAAAGAATATCCGAATGAAAAATCTTGAGGCTGAATCTGCACTAAGACCACATCAAAAGACTTAGCAATATCAACTGTTTTGTCAGTCGATCCTGAATCAACAAGGATGATTTCAAATTTGTAAGAGCTCTTCTGTCTCCTAATTTCTTCTAAAAGCTTTTGAATATGTTTTTCTTCGTTGAAAGCCCTGATAATAATAGAAAGATCTTTATTGGAGTTCATTCTAGTTTCTCGTTACGGATTGCCTGATAATTTGCGATTTCGGGTAAGTGGAAAATTGACATTTGACTGCATAACATGATCACTTCCTATATTAAATCAAGATAAATTACTTTGGAAAAAATTCTTATTATCTAATAAGTTCTTTTTTACTTTATACTTGATTTATAGTGATCTAGACTTAACACGTTTATTAATATGTACAATAGAGATATCTACAATTAAAACAATCAGTATCGCGATTATTAGTTCATCTAAAGCTCTTGAAAGACATTATTGTATCTTATTAAGGGAATCACTTCTTGAATTGGTGAAGCTAACAGCCACAGACACGCCGATAACAATCGCAAATACCGCAAATAACGAGGCAACGATTACATAAAACAACATTCTTTTTAGCCTTATCGGTTTCGTGCTGTATGACGATACAGGTCTTGTTACCTTGAATAAAATAGATTCCGGGTTCAGGTTATATTTGCTCAAGTCCATGTAAATGGCGTTAACCTCATCGATCGTTCGCATCAAAGTGGAATAAATTTCTTGGTGCATAAGGTAAATTCGTTCCGCAAATTCCTTGTCGTTTGCATCTAATTGATGCTTATTATCATCAGTTGAAGTAATTCTGTCGTAAAGATCTTTGTAATATCGAAGGTCAAACATAATGTCCACTTTATCCAGACCGGTCTGAATCACTTTCTCCAAAATTTGCTGTCGAAAATTCATATCTGAATTTTCCCGCGCCATTTCAATCAGGCTATCCAAAAAAGAGGCACCGAATTGGGGGATCATTGCGGGCACATTACCCGGTATGCCCTGATTCAGCGAAGGTGTCGAGACAACATCACCGCCCAGATTTGGCAAGCCGCTTCGGGGTCGTTGATTATATTGATTGAATGAATTTTCATAAATTGCTACATTCGCTGACGCTTTTTGTTCTCTTAGATTCAATTCAAATAGCCGGTTGCGGAGATAGCTTAGCGACTCGACCGGGTTTTTGGATGCACCGGACTCTCGGATATGTCCAAGCAGCGGGTTTAGCTTGAACTGTTGAACATCCTCAATTCGGAATTGGAGGTCCTTCAGGCTAATTCCATTTTCACCGATTTTAAACGCTTCAGCGCCGGGTATTTTTTGCAATAAGTCGATATCTTCTCTGATCCGTTTGATGGCAGTCCTCAACATGTCTGATGCAATAAAGTAATCCCCTTTTTCCAAATCTTTTTCAGAAAGTATATTACGAGAAACCAGGGAATGCCGGTATTTATTGACTCCTTTGACACGGTCGGCGTGGTTGGCCCAGACTCGAAGGATATCATTGAGCACTTTGGCTACCAGGGGCTGAGGAAAAGAACTCAGTCTTTCACTAAACCCAAATGAAAGGGTGTAGAAGGGGGCCATGGCAGTCTTCTTTCTGTCCAAAAACTCGGTTTCGAGGCGATCACGTTCTTCTAGACTCAAATTCTCTTGGCGGAGTCTTTCTGCATATTCAAATTCCAATAACTTCAATTCATCATTTGTTTGATAAATAGTCAGGCTGGTTTTGAATTCGTGAAAATCTATAAACTGCTCTAGATCATTCTCTTTGAATACTTGACTTAAAATTGGAGTTGACAGGATATCCGCCGTACTAAAACTCAATCCATTTGGGTATTCATTTTCGTCTACTCCTTCAAATTCGAGCTTGAACTCCAGACTGATCATTTTGTGTTTGCTTTGTCCGAAGTAAATCCAAGCAGCTATGGCAGCTATGATGAAGGTGACACAAATGGAAAGCACGACAATTCTCGTTCGATAGTGCCAAAGATTTAAGACCAGGTCTTTAAGGTAAATCTCGTCGTCGGCTTCCATGACGTGATCGAATTGCGTATCCGGTCGAGAATGAGTCGGGTTGGATTCGGTTTCAGCCATTTTCGTCTCCGGTTGGAAGGTTATTGATTATAAGCGACAGTTGATTGGCAATCGGTGACTCGTGATAAGGTACTGTTCTAACGAAACAGAAAAAGTTATAGTGGCGAGACAGCTCCGCCTGGTAAATTACATACAGTAATATTCACCTCTAATAATTTTTTTAATATTAAAATACGGGAGATCAGTTATATTTGAATTAAAATAATATTGTTCGAATATGAGGCGCCTTTATAAAACTCCATTGTAAAAAAGAAGAGAACGCCGATGTTGATAGACCACTTTTGGAGGGGTACTGCATCTTCTGCTTTGCCCTACTGGAGGCGGACAATAGGCAACGACAGCTTCACCACTGTACGCCTTGAAGCAGCGATGCGAGAATGCCGTCCCGGCAAGCTTCGCAATCCCATCGTATCAGCGACCTCAACATTTGAAGCATCAAGGCGATTGGGTGCTTATATTAGGCTGAAAGCATGAAAGTATAATTGCGGTGGATAGACCACTGGCCATTGTTTTCAGCTGGAGTGGACAATATAATTAAATCTTTTCCTGAGCTGCGCCACATTCGGAGCCCAGCTATTATCAATTTTAACTAATCTACCCGAAATATATAGGTATCATATAAAACACAAATATTGTTTCGTGTCAAGAGTTTGAATCTTAATTGACTATATAATGTGACCCGGATCCGCCAGTCCTAATCTGCAAACCGAATGGATCGTAATCAAATTAAGGAAACAGCCTGAAAAATTAGGCCCTGTCCAACGCAATGGTGCCGGAAGTCTTATACGGCAGGCAGATTATATTCGCGGACGATCTCCCTGAGTTTGGTCTTGATTCCAGCTGCATCTTGAAATTGTGCCAGCCTGGACAAATCAGCGATGCATCCATTCAACTGAATCGGATCGCATTCTCCGCCTTTTATAACCATTATCTTCTCATGCCGGGTGGGGAAAATATTTTCGCCTTCGGTCAGCAGTTCCTCATATAGTTTTTCACCGGGCCTTAGCCCAATGATTTCAATCTTAATATCGACGTCAGGTTCAAATCCGGATAGCCGGATAAGATCACGGGCCATATCGACTATCTTGATAGGGGTGCCCATGTCCAGAATGAATGTTTCGCCGCCTTCCCCCATGGCCCCGGCCTGCAGGATCAGTTGGCAGGCCTCCGGGATCGTCATGAAAAACCGTGTAACCTCGGGATGGGTGACCGTTACCTGACCGCCGCTTTGTATTTGTTTTTTAAACAAAGGCACAACGCTGCCAACGCTGCCGACAACATTGCCAAATCGCACGATCATATATTTGGTTTGAGATATCTGGCCTCTATTTTGACTCTGCACCAACATCTCTGAAAGTCGCTTGGAAGCACCCATAACATTGGCCGGTCGGACGGCTTTGTCCGTCGACACAAATACAAAACGCAGGACCTTATGTTTTACCGAAACATCAATGAGATTTCTGGTTCCCAGAACATTATTATCGATTGCTTTCCAGGGCTGACTTTCCAGTATCGGGACGTGTTTGTACGCCGCGGCGTGAAAAACGATTTGTGGGACATGGGCATCAAATGACTTTTCCAGCTGATTCGTATTCTGTATATCGGCCAGGACCGAAACCACTTTGATATTTTTAAAGTTGTGTTTTAACTCCAACTCAATTGCGTACAGCGGGCTTTCGGCTCTTTCGAATAAAATGATTTTGGCGGGATTAAATCGACAAATTTGTCTGCACAACTCGGAACCGATCGACCCCCCTGCCCCGGTAACGATTACTACCTGATTTTCGAGATAGGCCCCGATTTTGGTTTCCTCCAATTTTATGATTTCTCGTCCCAACAGGTCTCGATAAGCGACCTCTCTAATGGCGTTAACCGTCACCTTGCCATTGATCAATTCACCCATTCCGGGGATGGTATTAAAATCCAGCCCGCTGCTTTTGCAGATTTCAATAATCCTTCTCATTTGTTTGGAATTAGCAGATGGAACCGCAATAAGCGCTTCATCAGCTTTCACTTTACTTGCAGCCCCTTTTATATCGCTGATATAACCCAGGATCGGAATGCCGTGGATCTTTCTGCCGACTTTGGTGGAGTTATCATCTAGAAATCCCACCACGCGATATTGAAGTCTTGCATTGTCACGAATTTCTCGAAAAATTTTTTCTCCGGCATCGCCCGCTCCAATAATGATCAGGTTTTTGGCATAAATATCTTTTCTACTGAACAACCCGGCCACGGAGATAAATATCGATTGGTCGATTTGACCGTTGCCGATAAAATCGAAATAAATTCTAACGCCCAATCGAAAGCCTGAGATAAACAATATCGCTAAACACCAATCAATAAGATAAACGAACCTGGAAAACCCGATAAATCGATACCGCAGCAAAATAAAACACATGATTAGCAGCGTACTGAACGTTGATGCCTTTATGATATTCGAAAGATCGGCGATACTGGTGTAGCGCCACATGCCACGGTAAAGATCAAAGAAATAAAAACACGCAATTTTGACAATCAGTATATATGGAAGCGAATTTTTAAAAACGCTTAGAAAATTCAGAGGAATCCCAAAATCGAATCTGACAAGGTTGGCAGTATACATAGAGGCAGATAAAAGAAGAATATCGGCAACCAGGATAATAAAAAAATTTTTGTATAGCGGTTTAAATCTCATTAATTAATTTTTTTCTCAGAACAATTGACAATGCAGAAAATATACAAAAACTAAAAATGAGTAGGAATAGAATTGGGAACACCCCCGATGTATTGAGAAACAGTATGAAGATCCCAATGACTAGCTGAGCAATTCCATATCCCAGCGAAATTTTCCAGTGAGATATATTGTATTCGTTTGCAAGAATTTGATAAAGGTGCTTTCGATGGGGCCGCCCTAAATTCTCGCGATTTTTCAGCCGGATAACGGCAGTAGTGATTTCATCCGCATAAAAGGGAAACAAAAACGATGCCAGGCACAAAAGGTCACTTAGGGAAGCCGAATACCAGACGACCATCGCGGCAAACACAAACCCCAGCAAAATACTGCCGACATCTCCCATGAAAACCTTTGCTTCAGGCATGTTGAATGGAAGAAATCCCGCACAGCAGAATGCCATGGAAATACTCAAAGGATTTAATCCAGGTAAAACTGCCGAGTTGACTCCGTACGAAGCCATCAGACCGAATCCGACCATACCGGTAATGGCAGCCAGACCATTGATGCCGTCCATAAAATTGTAAAAGTTCGTAGTGCCGACGATATATAGCGCAAGCTGAATTAGCAGGAAATAACCGACCGGGGAATAAGGATGAGTTTTCCAAAGTCCGAATAAGAAGATTATACTTGCTGTGAATTGAAATACAAGCCGAATTAACGGAGAGAGCTCGAAACGGTCCCCGATAAAACTGACCAGTGAAAGCATTACAGTCGGAATCCAAAAGTATTCAGGGAGCCTCAATATCAGTGAAGCGACGAGGAACGCGGATAGGATACCGATTCCGCCGCCTTTTGGTGTTTCCGTCAAATGTGAGCTTCGCGCCGTGGGTATGTCCAGCAGCTTTAGATTCCCACCGTATTTGGCTATCAGGCCGGCACCAGCAAAGCCAAGCAGGAAAGTTAATGCATAAAGGATAATGTTGCGTGTCATCCTGGATTGAGAACGCCTTTACTCTTGGAAGTCAATTAGCGATTCACCCCGGCTCTAGACGGGCCTAGCGGCCCACTGAAGGGTATTATCGCTGTTTTAAGCAGACGTAATGTGCCGGTGGCTTCACCGGACCGAAGAAATACTGATTTACAATCCAACGGCCACCAGCAGGGCGTGGCTGCAGCCCCTCCGAAGGTCCTGCCTCATGCCCCCTCCTCTGCTGGTGGTTGCTGATTGGTCATCCCCAAGGCCTCAAGCTCCAATTGGATCCCTTCCGAAAATGAAATAGGCTCGAAACCAAAATCCCGGGCGGCCCCGGAATGTTCAAAATTTTTGTTCTCATTTAAGCGCAGAATCTGCTCCGATTTGACCGGCAGTCGAATATGAAATTTTTCCAGGGATCTCATGACGGCAATCACCGGTGAAGCCGGAATACCGATTTTGAATACCCTACGGTTGAGCCTGGCGCAAACAATGTCTATGATCTGATTGAACGTATGCACCGAACCGCCTGAGATATTGTAGGTTTCGCCGATCGTGTTTTCAGATAAAAGCGCATCGACAACGGCCCTGGCGACATCCCCCACGTAGATCGGCTGCTGCAGGTATTCACCGTTGCCGATTACGGGGACCAGACGCCATTTTCTTAAAAATCGAATCAGACGCGCAATGTTTCTATCGCCGGCACTGCCATAGATCATCGTCGGTCGCAATATCGTATACCCAAGCTCAGTGGAGCGGATGGTTTTCTCCGCTGCCAGTCTGACAGATTTGCTTTTGGCGTCGAGGGTGGTGAAGATCGCGGTGGTACTTATAAAAACAGCTCTCGAAACTTTTTGTGAGACCAGAGCCTGTACGATTTGGGGCGCGTGACCAAATCCGATTGAGGCAATATTTACCAATGCATCGACACCTTCAAGAGCCTGACTGATTGATTCAGAGTCGGCAAGATCTCCATAAACCAGCTCCAGTTTTTTCTTGGCAAGTGCATCTGTTCTGCTGGTTTTACGCACCAAGCATCTTACCTGGATTCCCCTTTCAAGAAGCAAGGGCACCGTATACGATCCCGTATAGCCGGTTGCGCCTGTTACCAGAACTTTCATGGTGAGCTTGCTTTAACGTCCTGCACGGAATCAGCTAGCGCTTGTGCATATTTTTCGGCAAGTGCGTGTCTGGCATAGTTGGCACAAACAAATGTACGGCCGTTTTCACCCAGGTTCTGAATTTTTCGAGGTTGATTATAAAGATCGAGGATTGCCGTTGCAAGGGCCTCCGAGTTTTCCGGTTCTACCAAAATTCCACCGCCAGAATGTTTGAGAATGTCGGCCGCTTCACCCTGGATACTGCCGATTATGGGGCGCTCCATGGCCATGATTTCGAACATCTTGGAGGGGATAAAAGTATTAAACAAGGGAATGTTTTTCAACGGTACCAGGCAAACGTCAGCCAGACCATAGTAATCTCTGACATTGTGTTTATCTACCGGATCCCGGAAATGAACATTCGTCAATCGCATTCGGCCGGCTTTTTGTATGAGCATTTCTTTTTCGGCGCCGTCTCCGACAAATACAAACTGTATTTGGCGAATTTTCGCCAGGCGCTCGGCACTTTCCAAAATACTTCCCAATGCATGCGAAATGCCGTGGGCGCCAATATAAAGAGCGACGAATTTATTTTCCAATCCCAAGCGCCGGCGCAGATCGGTTGATGAAGGCGTCGGCTGCCAGAATTCGGTGTCGGCTCCATTGGGAATCGTCACGACTTTGGATGGGTTTATCCCTCTGGCGACAATATAGTTACGAAAAGACTCCGTTACCGTCACGATTCGCGTGGCGCATTTGTATAGTCCTATTTCGATCTGCTCAAGCAGGCGAATCAGCAGCGGGTTTTTTAAAACCCCGAGTTCGACAAAGATTGCAGGCCATGGATCCCTGACTTCCATAATAAACGGAATACGCCGCTTCAGACCGTAGATACAGGCGGCGATGGCCGCAAAGAAAGTTGGTGAAGTTCCAATTACGATATCAGGTCTTATTAAACGTCTGCTGCTGACAAAAAGAGCCGCCGGAAGATAGGAGATATGGCCGATAATTTTCCTTAAAAATCCTCTGTTGGGCGTAATATAGGTCAAATGTCGGTGAACGGCAATTCCATTTATTTTTTCATGCATGTAAAGACAGCGGTTGTAGCCGGGATAGAGTTCACCTTTCGGGTGATTGGGCAGGCAGGTAACTGTTTGAACCTGATGTCCTAGTTTTAGCCAGACACGTGAGAGATCGTAGATACGCGCCGACGGAGCGCCGATCTCGGGTATAAAATAGTGGGAATACCAGGCGATGTTCATTGAGAATAGCTAACCTTGCCGGATCCAATCTTCAAGTAGTAGGTCTGGTTTTTATGGGCCACGACAATTTCAGAAATATCGCCGGATTTTTTTGAATAACTCGCCGATGCGGGATGATCCATCGATATCACATAGCCAAAGCAAAACGGCAGAATATTTTTTTTGTGCAGGGCCAGCACTTCGTTGGGTTCAATCTGGCCAAATGCCTCTGAGTACCAACCCTGGCAGAAAGGTTCTTTTTGTCCCTTGCTTATCGAATGGCTGCTTTGTTCAAATGCGGTCAGCCAGATCGGTATGCGACATTCCTCTATTTTCCAGACCGTCTCCGCGATCGGTTTAAACGTCAATTCAGGATTTATATGCAGATAACTCGATGCGCTTGTTTTTCCTTGGCCGAGAACCTCATCCACGATTAGCAAAAAGCACTGTTTTTGCCAAACAAAAGTGCGTCGATGCACCACCGGCACCGATAACCGGCAATAGCCGTCATGGGATCCCTGCACCAACGCGTAGTTGCCGTCATCGCTTTGCCAGGTTACCCTGCCCGGGCGGGCCCGGCGGGCGACTCGAAAGCTGTCCCAGACTTCGGATTGGTCGGCACCTTCGACAGCCAGCGTGTTATGCGCGCGTGTCGACCTGAAATAATCACGCCACGATCCGGCTGAATATTCATATACGCCCGAATCGACAACCACCCGCTGGCCGTTAGCCGCGAATTCATAAGAAAACATATCCGCATGGGCATGGGCCGGCAAATAATCCGGGCAGGGTTTTCCGGCATCCAATATCAAATAGTCGCCCTTGGGTTTGTCTTTGATGACATAGTGACCGCTGTCTTCGTGGACGTTGAAAATACGGGTCGACTGGCTTACCGGCCAGTTTTTGAATCTATTCCAGCCGGAGCGTCCAAATAGCAAGAACGGGTAAAGCCCAAAATCTTCTGAAATTTTAAATGCGGCATCGCCGAAGTAGATCGCTCCGGCTGCCAGCAGATCTGCCGGCTCCACGGCAGAGCCCCAGGCCGTATCTTTCAGAAGCGGCACCTGATCGTCGGGTCCCAGAATCGTCGCCAGATATTCAAGCATGCGCCGTAATGCCTCATCAAGCCAGTCGGGCGGCGCCGTCAAATTTCGCTGCATCCATAAGGCGATCTCGAGGATATCTTTTAAAACGGCCAAATGATAGCCCGGACTGCGTTCGAAATGGCCGCCGTCCGCCAGAATCTGTTCGGCCACTTCTTTTTCCAAAAATCCAAGTGATTTTTGAATCCACTTTTCAAACTCACCGCCCTCGAATAGCGGTGCAATAAACAACAGCGCCCGCAGGTTTTTAATCAAATGGTTGCCGCGAACGTCGAATTCCAAATCCGCAGATAAAGCGCGGGCTTGTTCGTATATGCTGCTTAGCAGTTGCCGGCTGAACGATTCATCGTTTGCAATCTCGCTGGACTCAAAATAGATCGCTGCGTTTAACCAGTTAACCAGTCTGACGGATATTGTATAAGAATGCCAGCCGTCGCCTTTAAAGGGTGGATTGCCGTCAATCCAGGAGACAACCAAAGACTTGTAGGCCGCATGAGCCTTGGCCGTCTGACTGCTTTTGGACCATATGAGAAGATCAGTTAAATAGTCAAAATAGTGCAGATGAAAGCGCCACAGATGACTTTGGTTAAAATCGTGCCAATCCGGCTGATTGCCATAGTCCACTGATTCATTTAGAAAGCGGAAGTTATTGCGGTCCACTGCTATGGCACGGTCCGCTGCAGCGGAAATTGAATTTGCCAATAGCTCTTCACTGGAAAGTTCAGGTAATCCCGAATAAAGCGGAATCAAGGATGACAATCGGCCGGCGGGGGTATCAAACGTCTTGAGACCGCTGTGCCAGCGCCATCTCTTTTTGGCCGAACGCAGCACTCGATGCCAGATCTGGGCCGAATTGAGATAACGAACCGTATTCAGGTACAGAAGGCGGCGCCGAATAAATGCATTCAATTCAATCAATTGCCTTTTAAGTCAATGAAGTAGACGGGCGGCCAGATCTATGGTAATCCGGGTAACTTCTTGAATCTCATCAAACGCTATCGGGCTTGGCCTGCCGTCTGTTACCGCCGCAATGAAGGCTTTTATTTCGTTGGAATGCCCTTTATTCTGTCGCCACAGATGCATCTTTTTAAAACCCGGCCACCCGAAACCCCGCAACACTCCGAAGTTGTTCAACTGCAGCACCCGGCCAGCACAAAACACCTCCAGCCTTTCTTTCGGAAAGGATTTGCTGCCATTGGCCAGGTATTGAATGATCCCTAGCGATCCGTCTTTCGATCTCAAATTTATGCTGGCCGTGTCGCCGGATCCGTCTCCCAGCACGTCGATGCTGCCGGAAACAATTGCACTGCCGGTCAGGTGCCGGTAAAGATCGATGAAATGGCAAGCCTCCCCGATTATTCTGCCACCGCCGATTGCCGGATCGTGCGTCCAGTGTGTGGCGGGAATCAATCCCGCATTTATGGTCATCAGGATATATTTGGGGGCATTGACCGGTATCAGAAATTTTTTCAGCTTTTCAATATGGGGTGCAAATCTACGATTGAAGCCCACCATCAATATCGGCTGGTTGGCGGTATCCGTCCTTTCAGCCAGCAAACCTGAAATGGTATCCAATTCTTTGACGCTCAGACACAGGGGCTTTTCCACAAAAACATGCTTTTTGGCATTGAGGGCTTTAACAATGTAGTCGGCATGGGTGTCGTGCCGGGTGGCGATGAAAACAGCATTTATTTGCGGATCGGTAAAAACCCTGGTCACATCGGTCGTGCTTTCTTCAAACCCGAACTTTTTACCCAGATGGGTGCCGGATACCCCCCCCCGGCAGACACAATTGTCTTCAACCGGCAGCCCGTGTCTGCAATGGCCGGCAGCAATATCCGGGCGGCGAAATTTCCGGCACCCAGCAAACCGATGGTGATGGCTGAGCGTTCATCCGTCACTGCCGGCAGCCGGACGGTGTTTGCTGCTCCGGATGGTTTGCCGGCCGAAGAAAACGCGTCCGTTTGGTATTCGAGTATGATGCCCAGATACCATCCGTCGCTTTGCGCCATCAGATCGTAGGCCTGGTGGGCCTGCTCAATGGTAAACCGATGACTGATCAAAGGCTTTACATCCAATTTTTGACTGGCCATCAGGTCCAATATGGCCTGAAAATTCCGCTGCTCGGTCCAGCGCACAAATCCCAGCGGATAGTCGTGTCCCTTGTCTTCATATTCGGGATCATAGCGTCCGGGGCCATAGGAACACGACACCTGAAAAGTGAGCTCTTTTTCATAGAAGTCGGACCGTTTGAGTTGCAGTCCGGCAACGCCGACCAGGATAATCCGCCCCCGTTTGCGGCACATTTGCGCCGCTTGGTGTACGGGCTGGGTGCTGGTCGTCGAGGCCGTGATCAGCACGCCGTCGACCCCTTGCTCTCCGGCAAACACCGCGGCTTCCGCCACGGGATCTTCATTCCGGCTGAGGTCGACGGTTTTGGCGCCAAACTGCCTGGCCAAATCGCATTTTCCGGTGTCGTAATCGACTCCGAGAACCCGACAGCCGTTGGCAATCAGCAATTGAACCGTCAACAGACCGATCAACCCCAGACCCGTGACGACAAAGAATTCGCCAATCGTCGGTTGAGCCAGTCGAATTCCCTGCAGGCCAATGGCACCAATGGCCGTAAATGTCGCTTCTTCATCGCTGACCTCATCGGGGATTGCGGCACAAATGTTTTTGGGCACGCACACAATTTCGGCGTGAGCGCCATTGCTGACCACCCGATCGCCCTTTTTCAATCCAATACCCCCGGCAGAAAAATTTCCATCAAGGAGTTCCCCGACATTGCAATAGCCGAGCGGCAACGGTTGGTCCAGTTTGGTTCGGACAGCTTCCATGGTCGGCAACAGCCCGTCAGATTTTACTTTATCAATAGCCTGTTTTACTTTCTCAGGCTGACGTCGGGCCTTGTTCAAAATATTGGAGCGGCCAAATTCCAGCAGCATTCTCTCGGTGCCGGCCGATATCAGACTGGTACGTGTTCGAATCAGCAGATGGCCGGCTTTCATTTTGGGATGAGGCACATCGGCGACTTCAATTTCACCGGATTTAAGACTTTGAAGAACCTGCTTCACAATATTACTTGACGCCTTTAACGGTCATGAACAATCCGCATTGAGGACACAGCATGCGCAACAGCCATCGAGGCCATATATTTCGGGCCAAGCGCAGCAACCGGCTTTCATGGCGTTGACCGGCGGCCGAGGTCAAAAGATCAGCGTGGGTTAGAATGCAATTGATTGTCACATGCTTGAATTCTGCAAAGAGTCTGCGCGCATCGGCGACCGTAAAGGCTTGAGTTCCCGGACTTTCAAGATAGTTGGCATAAATGTCATCGAGTCCGGTAAGTGGTTTAAACGCCAGCAAGGCATACCGGATCCAAAGCATATAACCGACCAGACTGTGCTTATGGTAAATCATGGCTTTCACAGTGCCGCCGGGCTTCAACACCCGATGAACTTCGGCGATAGCCTTTGGGGTATCGGGGGTGTGGTGCAATGCACCCCATGAATACACCAAATCAAAAACATCGCTGCCAAACGGCAGATTTTCACAATCCGCTTTCTGCAGCAGGGATTGACAGCCGAAAATTTTAAAGCGGTTGGAAGTGTGAGCAATGGCACGCTCGGTTAAATCGATTCCATATAAAATGGCGCCGGCATCGGCGAATTCTTGGTGGTCTGCTCCCAGGCCGATTCCGATTTCCAGTACTTTTTGATCCTTATAGCGTTTAAAATCAGCAAATGTGAGGATATAGGGCTCCAATTCGTAGCGGGCCTCGGACTGGCGCAAAAAGCCAGCTTTTCCGGCATCCTGCAAGTAGAGGTCCTCACCGCAGGATGACGAATCCCAAAAGTCGTGAACGTCCTTTTTAGCGGTCTCCATTTACCAGCCGGCCTTCCGGTCGAGAAAAATTCTGCACCACAGTTCAATGCACATCATTGCAAAAATAGTGTATGCGCCGTCTATGCGACCATTACGATCAAGCTCTATCAGTCTTTGAACTGCCTGTGGATCGAAAAGCCCTCTATTATTGATTGATTTCTCAGAGAGCACCTCGGCCACTTTGTCTTTTAGTTCATGTTGCAGCCAATGCCGCAAAGGCGCACCGAACCCGCTTTTGGGACGATAAATTATTTCGGTCGGCAGATAAGACTCCATCGCCTTTTTAAAAATGGACTTTCCCATCCGACCCTTTTGTTTCATAGCCGGCGGGATACTTGCGGCAAATTTGACCAGATCCGCATCCAGCAGCGGCACTCTGATCTCAACTCCCGACGCCATGCCGGCCTTGTCGGTATAGTTCAAATTGTGGTCTGCCAGAAAATGCTTACCTTCCAGGTACAACATGCGGTTTAACCGGTCGGCCTCCATTGGTATCCTGCTCAGGCTGTCCCGCAGCGGCTGAGCAGTATCGACTTGCGACAAAGCGGATTCCAACGAATCTGAATACAGCGACCGCCGCATTTGCTCTTCGCTCCAGTAAAAATAAGCGATCAGGCGGTCTTCCTCCGATAGATCGGCATGCATCATCATCTTGTCCAGCCGCCGCTTCCACGGCTGTTTAGCCAGCCAGCCCCCAAAGCCGTTTTTGCGGCTGGGTCGTTTGGCCTTTTTAGCGATACCCTCGCGCACGGCCCAAGGCAGCCAACTCCATTTGTCTTCCATCCTTAAGGCCCAATGGCGACGATAACCGGAGAAAATATCATCCCCCCCGGCACCGGAAAGCAGCACTTTGCAGCCGTCTCGGCGGGATTATTCAGCGATTAACAGTACATTGATCGGCGCCGGGTCGGCCTGTGGTTCATCAAGATAATACAGCATGCGTTCGAGGTTCTCAATCATATCGGGCTGAACCTCGATGGTCTGCAAATTCACATTTAAATGCCTGGCTACCCGGCTGGCATATGGAAGGTCCTGCGGACTACCATCCATATCCAGTATGTCATTGAAACCGATAACATAACAGGTGGGACGATGATTCGGCCGAACTTTGCGCATCATCGCCACGACGGCGCTCGAATCCAGTCCGCCGGACAAAAATGCACCGACGGGCACATCCGCCACCATCTGACGTTCGACCGCCTGTTCCAGGTACTGATTCAATTCTTCCGCAATCCGGGTTTCGCTTTTACGACTCCAGTTTTGACCGTACGGCAAGTCATAAAAGCTCCATTTACGCACGATGCGGCCTTCTCGTACAATAAACGCTTCACCCGGACGGGCTTTTTTGACCTGCTTCAGCGGCGTATGGGGTGCTGGTGACCACAAATAGGCCAGATAATAGTGCAGGGCAGTGAAATCTAGTTCACGGGGTAGTTGGGAATATTGCAACAGGGCTTTTAACTCCGATGCAAACAAAAAACCCGATTCTTGCTCACAGTAGTAAAGCGGTTTGACCCCCAGACCATCGCGCGCCAAAAAAATATTTTTGGGCTGCATTCCATCCGGCAGACCGTTTTCGCGTCCATCATAAATTGCAAAGGCGAATATGCCGTTCAGCAAAGCGAGCATGTCTAAGCCTTTTTCGGTATAGAGATGAAGCAACACCTCCGAATCGCTGCGGCTGTGAAAATGGTGACCTCGGGCTGCTAACTCCGCTCTCAACTCTTTATAATTGTAAATTTCCCCGTTATATACCAGCCATAGCTTCTTACCGGCAGGTTCCGGCGTGCTGACACCGCAAAGCGGACAATCGACGCTCATGGGCTGCCGGCCCTCGGAAGAAAGATCAATGATCGACAGCCGCCGGTGGCCTAAGCCGATGCACCCGTTCTGCTCCTTCCAGAAAACAGACCCCTGGTCATCCGGTCCCCGATGGGCAATAGCCGCCACCATCCCGTCCAACAGGGCTTCGTTGAAAAAACCGTAGAATCCCGCTATTCCGCACATGATCGTTGGTTACACCCCTGCGGGAGATCCGCCATAAGCGCACTGCGGTGCGGTTTCGCGGTTTGCTGTTCAACTTGATTTAGTTTCATATGAATTTTCGCAATAAAAAGTCCAATCGTTTAGTGCTGATTCAACAGAATCGGTATAATCCGGTTCAAGTGCGCTTCTCTGGTAAACAGTTCTTGAAATCGGGTTAAAGCATTTTTACTCATCGCCTCATACAGCCCGGGATTCATTACGAGCCGTTCAATGGCATCCGCGATAGCAGTCGGGCGCTGAGAGGGTATCAGAATGCCGGTTTCTTCGTGAATCACCATTTCCGGAATGGCGCGGTAGTCGGTGGCAATAACAACATTGCCATAAGCCATGGCCTCGATGACGGAGACCGGCTGGCCTTCGTTGGCGTACCGTGTCGGGAGGACAAAAATATGAGATTCCGCCAATTCACGCATTTTCTCTTTCCCCGACACCTGCCCCAGGAGCCGAACCTCTTTTTCCAGACTGTTTTCTTTAACATAATTTTCGAACAACTTCCGGGCATGGTCGGCGCTTTTGACTTTTTCATCATCAAAGCTTGTGAAAAAATTGCCGCAAAAATGACACGTAACTGGAATACTTCTATCGCGTAATTCTTTGATCGCTGATAGAAGGCCCAAGTATCCCTTTGATTCTACCAAATTGGACAGGAAAAGGATTCGGATGCCGGCTTTGTCTCCTGGCGAAATTGGCAGGTGCTTTGCCCGAATACGATCAATTTGTTCAAATGGCAGACCGTTGGGGACCACGTGAATTTTTTCCGCCAATCCAGGCGCGAAATCGAACATGGATCGCAGTCGATGACCGAGCACCAGTATCGATTCTGCGCGGCGCAGAGTCATCTTGATCAACCACTTGAGACATAAAGATTGGGTTAGGTAGAAATTTCTATAATTGCCGCCTTTGAGATGAAGCACGATCCGAAGGCGGAATAGACAGGCAATCCAGATCATAAAAAAGTCACGATAAAAGCCTTGGCGCGACTGGGCCATCGTGATATAAACGGTCTTCTTTCCCGAACAGATCTTGCCTAAGTACTTGCTCAGAATAAAAATATATTCCAGGGCACGTCTCAAATGGGCCTTTCCCCCGGGCGTGGTCACCTTCGACCCAATATTTATTGCACAATGCTCAATATTTCTCTGCCGGAGCCCTTCGGCTAGCATTTGAAAGGAGAGGCTTTGCCCGTAGACCGGCGGCGGTAAGGGTCCGACTATAACCAGGGAAGTTTTCGATGAATTGGTTTTAGGAGCTTTACTCAAATATTATGCAAACCTCAATCATTTGGCTTCATGCCGTCTGGTTATAAATTTCAATGCTCTGGGTGGCTATTCGTTTCCAGGAAAGCTCCGAATTTACGAATTCGAGCGACAGCTGGCCATGATGTTTCCGTAATTCCGGATCAACCATGTATTTTCTCAAAGCGGCTTCAAGGGCGTGCGGATTATCGCGTTCAAAGGTCGCCCCGTTGCCGTTTTTCACGAAATAGGACGTCGCCGGATGTTCGGCGACGATCAGCGGCAGCCCCACTCCCAGGGCTTCTTTGATTCCCCCTAGCTTTTTTGGCATTACCGCAACATCAGCAGCATTATAAATCTTGCAAAGCTCTTGCTGGGTGACCCAATTGTGGAACCGGACTTTGTCTTCTGATAAACCTTGTTCGGACATTAGTCGGTTCAAGTAGGACATGTATTCCCGACTGCCGCGTCCGACGATCAAGAGCTTCAGGTTATCAATGGTTCTATTGAGATTCCCAACAGCCTCTATCAAAAGATCTACCCCTTTGGTCGGACCGATATTTCCCGAGGTCACGACAAGAATTTCATTGGGGGCAAGTTTTAACCTGATTCTATATTCCTGGCGAAAAGATGGTTCCGGGAAATACGTGTCGATATCTATGCCAAGCGGCAACAGTTCCACTTTATTTGTTGGCAGATTGAACTCGTTGATCAGAAATTGTTTAGAAAATGGGTTCACCGAAATAAATTTGACGACTCGCTTTTCCAAGATTGGCAGGAAAAATAATTTAAATATTGCAACTCGCAGCCGAGTCTGCCATCGATGCAGAGCAAGATTGTCGTCATCGACATGGTCATCCACAAAAAATCGGTAATCAGGTTTCTTGTGGAACAATAATTCTAAGCTTGGTGTCGTCCATAATCCGTGGGCGTGGACAACATCAGGATTCAAGGCGGCCAAGAATCGGTTCAATTGTCTGAGATAGATCTGGGCCCTCGCTTTTGAGACCCACGCCCCTTTCAGTCTCTCTATTTTTACTTCCCGTTCTTCTTGGCTGCCCAAGGGGAAACTGACCGGTTCCTGCCCGTTTTTGGCGGGCCGAAGGTGGGTACTCGTGATGATATGGACCTCATGACCTAATTGCCCTTGCTGATACGGCAAATGGTTCTCCTGGTAGCCGGTAGCCGGATTATACCATTGGGTGATATGAGCAATTCTCATCGAGTTAAATCAGCTCCGGTCTAATGCCTGAACCAGCGCATGGGTAACCGTCTCGACCTCCGCATCGGTGAGAAAAGGGTGGACGGGAAGCGATAAGACATTCTGGGAACACCTGATGGCGTGAGGATAGAGCCTGTCATCAGGAGAATTCAAGGTTGCAAAGCAGAATTCTCGATGTAAGGGACATGCGTAATGAATTTTGGCGTCAACGCCCTGGGCATTCAAATATTTTTTAATCTCATCTCTATTGCCGGTTTGCAGGACATATTTGTGATAGATATGGTGCACACCGGGTAATTCCTGCGGCAGAACTGCACCGGTAGATGCAAGCCGATCGTTGTAGTACTTGGCAACAGCACGGCGCTTCGCCTGCCACTGTCCAATATGATTCAGCTTAAAGTCCAAAACTGCAGCAACCAAAGTGGACATTTGTGAATTATATCCATTCTCTTTAAATTGATTTTCGGCGGTTTTACCATGATAGCGGAGCCTTTTGAGACGCTCTGCCATTTCCGGCTCATCGGTGACCACAATGCCACCGCTGCCCGGTGCACTTATCGGTTTGGTCGGATCAAAGCTAAAACATGATGCAAGTCCGATAGACCCGGCCGGTCGTTCGTCGTAGCTTGCCCCGATTGATTGGGCCGCATCCTCGATTAAGATCAGGTCGTTGACTGCAGCAAATTCTTCTATTTCAGCCGGATCAGACATCTGGCCGTACAAATGCACGAAAATGATGCCTTTGGTGTTTTCGTTGACGAGCGAAGCGGCCATTTTCAGATCCATGTTGAACGTGACGGGATCGATATCCACAAAAACCGGAATAGCACCTAATCTTGCTATGCAGGAAGCCGACGCGATGAAGGAAAAGTCGGTCACCAACACCTCGTCACCGGGCTTGACACCGGCAGCCACCAAACCAAAATACAGGGCATCCGTACATGAATTTACCGCGATGCCGAATTTTCTGCCCGAGAGTCCGGCGACTCTTTTCTCTAAACTCGATATAGCCTGCCCCTGCAGCACTTGACCCGATTCAAGTACTGAAACCACCCTATCCGTAATTTCTTCTTTGTAGTGATAAAATTCTCGCTCCACTCCGAAAAACGGTATGGTTGCCTTGCTTTGCTGCATCTTTGAAAAATCCTTATAATTAGTGTATCGCTTTGGCCGGAACTCCCACGACCGTGCTGCCGTCGGGCACGTGGTCCAATACGAGGGCACCGGCGCCGACCACGGCCCAATCACCAATTGACTTTTTCGGTATAACACTGGCCCCCGTGTAGATGTAAGCGCCCTCCCCGATACTGACATTTCCGCCAAGGGAAACTCCGGGTGCAATGTTGACGTAGTTTCCGATCAGGTTGTCGTGTTCGACAACCGCCTGGGAATGAACAATGACATGGTTGCCGATCTTCGCATTCGGCATAATCGCCGCCATGGGATTGATAATGGTGCCCTGTCCAATTTCAGTGAAACCGGCGACATAAGCGGCACGGCTGACTAGGGTGGCAAAGGCGTAACCTTGTTCAGCCAGATGTCGGCAGACATCCCGCTTTTTCCGGTTGTTGCCGATGGCCACGACGAGTTGATATTCGCTCACTGAATAAGGGGTGGATAATTGATCCCACATGCACACAATGGGATGGCCGTTAACTACTTTGCCAATGTTGGCGGGATTCTCCAAATCGGCAATTCCGGCAATTGTATATTTTTGTTGGCCGGCGGCTATTTCAATGGCATAGCGGGCCTGTGAGCCGGAGCCGACAATGATAAGTTTTGTCATCGTGTATAAAAACCAATCAACATTTTCAGTTGCGGGATCCGGAAAGGCTTGGCGACTGCGCGCTTTTTTCAACCAGACTCAGATTGTAAGTCCGTACATAATCGACATACTTTGCCAATCCGTTTTCCAAATCGAACTGCGGATTGTAATCCAGCAGTCTTCTGGCCTTGGCAACATCAAGGGAGCCGCGATTTGGACGATAGGTATCCGACTTCTTTTTGACCGAAACTTCCAATTCGGGAAAAATTCGCCGCAAAATTTCCACCGCTTCACCTAGGCTGTGCCCTACGCCCCGGGTTATATTAAATTCTTCACCAAGCGCATTTGCCGACATCGTTGCCTTGAGAAGTCCCTGGGCGATATCCTCGACGTAGGTAAAATCTAAAAACAGGGTTTCCGGATTTAATACTTCAATAGGCTGTTTTTGAAGTGCCCTTTCCACGAATATCTGCAAAACCCTGCGATTGTTGTCGGTGGGACCATAAACGGCCGACGGCCTCACGATAGCATAGGGGATACCATATCGCTTGGAAAATACTTTTACCATTAATTCACCCGACAGCTTCATACCGCCATATATTTCTTTAGGGTCCTTGGGGCCGTCCTCGGGCATGGGTATTTGTTTAAAATCCCCATAAACCATGCTCGATGATACATACACCAGTTTGCTGATATTTTTCAGATCCCGCACAATCTCCAGCAAATTGACGGTTCCCTGCACAATACCCTCAAAAGCTTCTTCGGGTTGGCGTAAGGCGATATTGGCCAGGGGCAAAGCCGCCAGATGAACGATGTAATCCGGATTGATATCATTGATACAGCGGCGCAGACTGTCCTTGTTGCTGGTGCTTCCCCTGACAATCTCAGCCCCTTTTAACAGCTTATTAAAACGGTAATTCATGTTTTCGATAAATGTAGGCTGAATGGGGTATATGTACTGGTGAAAAAAATCTAAAACGAAAACCTCTTCCCCGATTTTCATCAATTGATCAGCCAGATGCGAGCCGATAAATCCGGCTCCCCCCGTAATAAATATTTTTGCCATATAACATTCTCCAGAAAATCGAAATAGTCAAAAAATGTTGCATTTGACCGGTCGCAAAATACTCTATTTACGAATACGAAAAACCAGGGCGCCGGTCCGAACTTTGAAGGCCGCTGTTAGACTGGGATAATTCAAACAGCGATCTCCTCTTGAGATAAACCAGATAATCGCTTCAAACGGGTCCATGCTTGCCACTGCATCGGAATCGGATGTCCAGTTATGTTCATAGTCGGGTTCCAGTTCTTTATAGCGAAAGGTAGTGGCTGGTCGGCCTGCACGAATCCAGTTGACAAGACGTATACTTCGTTTCAGGAACACGCCCAAGAGCCGGTAGGCCACGGAATTTCGAATCGGTATGGAGCCCTTGTTTATTTTCCCGCCAAAGTTTAGATCTGAATAGGGTCTCACGGAGTAACCCTTCGCGGCCCAAGTTCGGCAAAACCAGGCCGGGGAAAGCAGCAGAACGCCTTCCGGCCTCAGCACCCGGCGCATTTCGGCCAGAGCCCTTTCAGGTCGGGGCACGTGCTCAAGCGTGGCGATTGACCAGATTGCATCGAAGCTGTTGGATTGAAACGGCAGGCTGGTCGCCGAAGCATTCGTGAAGGGTTTATGTAAGGAATTTCCGGCCGCCTCCGAGATATCGGCACCCGTGTAATTTGCTACCATGTCCTGAAAAGCACCGCGGCCGCAAGCGATCTCAAGACACCTTTTGTCGAGCAAGTCATAATTAACAACAAAGTTCTTGATATCTTTATAATGGCTGTGCTCCTGGGGGCTTTTCTTCGCGGATCGGGTGTACCGGCCGTGAAGATATTGATGATCGTAGATTGTTTTTAGGTTTTTAGAAGCCATTATTGAGTGCCGGCTAGAGGTACGCTGTCTAAAAGGATGCCGGCGTGTTGGTCCGCCGCTGATTTGAAGTTTTGCCATCGACGAGCCCGCCAGCCGGCACCCTCGAGGTACTTGGAACGGTTGTGCGGATTGAGAACGATGGATTGAATGGCCGCACATAATTCAGCCGGGTTGTTTGGTTCGACCAGCATGACTTCATTGGTCTGGAACTCTTCGGCTATTCCGCCGACCCTAGTCGCTACCACGGGTACGCCTCTGATCAAAGCTTCATCGATAACCCGGGGGACACCTTCGGGAAAAAACGAAGGACAAACGAGAACATGAGCCCTGGCAAATAACGGCTCGACAGCTGTTTTGAACTCCATCCAGCCGTGGAATATCACCCGGTCTAAGTTTAATGACCGGGCGTAGGCCTTAATTTCAGTGCACTCTGCTCCTTCGCCGACAATATCCAATTGCCAGGTGATTCGGGAATCGACTTCTGTCAGGAGTCGATACGCCTGCAGCAGATGATGGACGCCTTTGGCGAAGGTGACCTTGCCGATAAACAGGATTCGTTTGGACGGGTCTCCGGGGTGGCTATGGTTACAGTCCGTTCCAGGTGGCACCGCCATTTCCCCGACCGGCACTGTCTCAAAAACCAACCGGTTAAAATTCAATGCACGTTTCTTCAAGTATTTTCCTCTAACGATAACCGCATCAGCCCATTTTAGAGGAAATTCATGCCCCATGCGAAAGACAGCCCGCCAACCGGGTATGCCGGCCAGAGCGCCGGAACGGATCGCCTCCTCATAGTCCATACCCAGATAGGCCACAAATTTTTTTGAAAAAATTTTAATAACCGGCAGCACGGGAAATAAAAAAGCAGCATGAAACATCAAAACATAGGGGCGGAAAAGCAGCCTGAAACAAATGTAGAGCCAGACTTTCGCCAGGGATAGGATATTTCGATGCAATATGGGGATTACGTTGATCCGGCTCCGGTCAATCATGGCGGTGGTGAAAGCCGGTCCCTCATAAACGGAAGCAATCCAGGTGCACCGTTCGAACTGGTCGGCCATTGCATGAATATAATCGACAAAAGAACCTTTGGTGGATACCCGGCCGTTGGCATCAAACATGATGTTGGTTCCGCCTAAAACAAGCAGTTCTTTTTTAACTTGTTTGTTGAGCAAATTCATCAGGTCTATGCGACGCGAATCGGCCGAGCATCAGGCCTAAGAAAATCCAAAACAACAGAGAAGAAATTGTGTTGTGCATCAGTCCATAAATCCCCCACCCCAACAGAGCTGACATAAGGGGGATTTCCAGTTTGCTCAGGGGCATCAGCCCGGCGCCTTTGATTAAAATCGGAAATACAAAAAGAAAGACCAGTAGTAATCCGATGGGACCACCGGCGCGCAACAGAAGGGTCAAATTGTTGTGAACATTAACTTTTCCCAGACCCTCGATTTCAATTCTCGCGTAGCCGACGCCCAAGGGCGAGTCGGTTATATCCGCCAAAGATTGTCGAAACGCGGTTACACGGATCATATCCTTGGGATTCGTTGATATCTTTTGAGGCGTCATTATTGGTAGAGTCGTGTTAAGTCCGGACCATACCGTCGGATAATAGGTATGGATGAGGATCAAAAATCCTGCCGCCAATAAAACTGACACGAAGAGCGTTTTTCTCAGCACCTTAACGGATGGTTTTGATATTAAAAACAAGTACATGACTAATGCAACACAGACGAGAATTATCGCGCGCGAAAAAGATAACATTGCCGTGCAAAAAATTATAAAGGTACCGATCAGCCACAAAAGCCTGTTCGGAAAAAACTTCTTCTCAACAAAGACAAATCCGAGTGCCGCACCCAATACAATCACGATGAAATTATTCAACTGCGTTCTGGAATGAAACGTCCCGGTAACATACTTTAGATCGCCAAACCCCTCCGCGTAAAATGTCGAGTAGTCCTCATTGATGATCGGGAAATTGATGATTCCGGCATAATCGATTATCGCGGCAATGCACATCAAGCCGGAAGACACCACGAAAATTTTCAATATCCGTTCAAGGTCCCTCTCGGAAAGTTGTATAGCGGCAACCGATAGGGTCACCGAAAAATAAACAGCCAGAAGCATCGCGTAACGCACACTGAGCTCGGGGTCCTCAATGCCAAGGGCCGCCAACGCGCTCAAGAGCAGAAAGCCGACAAAGAACAATGTGGACGGTATCTGCATAAGAGTCCGGAATATATTGCCCGAAATGGAATTTAGGCCGATCAGACAGACGGCCAGCAAAGTCGTTATACCCCGCGCTTCGCCGTCGGGGTCGACCCAGAACCGCATCATCTTGCCCCACGGTAAAAAAACCATAATTCCGTAGATCATCATCTTCGAAAGGCTGAGGGTGACTACAGGCAGTTGGCTTAGCGCAACCGTAAAACGGTCGCCTGTTCTAGCTTTATGCGAAGTAATCGAATACCTTCCTCTCCGATCCGCCGCTGCGTCATAAGACAAAACGGGTCGAGTCGCGAATCACCTATTGGAGGGCTTGTTGGAATCCTGAGCTATTGATGCATGATGATCAGGAATGGCCGTAAGTTGGACGACCGGTCAAAAATTAAAGGCTTAAAAATTTCGCATCGGTTTCATAGATTGGGCTGCCCAGGATGCTTTCGAGCTTCTCACATATGCCGGCAAAACCATTCAGATTGGAAGCATGTTTAAAACTCTGTCCGGATACATGAATGATATCGTACACCTGAGCAAACGGCAGTGGATATCTATCCATAACTTTTCCATTTTTTGAAATCAGCAGACTGCCCGTTCCTTTAAATCGTTCACTTCGAATACCTTTGTGAGAATGTCCGATCAACATTTCGGAGCCGCTCCCGGAAACACCCCGTACGATAAAACCGGGGGCGGGTTCGAAAAATTCCGGATGGAACGGTTTGCCGTTGACAATCAAATATCCGCCGCTACCAGGTTTGCCCGGTCCGAATGTGTCCGAGAATATTATATCATCCCGGGTAATGAAAATATCATGCACCCCGACATTTTCGTATCCATATCCGACGATTTTATTGTTACCATAAACGCCGATTAACGATTTATTTCCGGCACGGTAAGCAACGAACAGCAAACAATCACCGCAGGGAAACACGCTGTTGATATGATTGTTGTCATAGAGCACCGGCGCCCCGAACCGGTCGCGGAAAGGAGCGATTTCACAAATCTTGCTGCCGGAGTGGCGGTCAATTTGCAGCAAAGTATTGCGCGGCGTGTTTGCCACCCAAAGCGAATCTTCGGCTACACAAATTTGGTGAATGCGGTGACTGGAGGAAAAAATTCGCTCATTATAGAGTTCTTGAAAATTGTAAGGGCGTTTTTCATTGAAAAAGGAATCAAGGCGGCCTTTTATTACATAGGTTCTTTTGCGGTTGGTGCTGGCGAGGTAGACATCAGTGTCTTTTACTGCAATGCCCATGGTCCAGAGATCAAAGGCGCGCTGAATTCCTTTGCCGGTAATATGATAAACCCCTTTTTCGCAACTTACAAAATATTCTGATGAAATCGGCAATGAAACTGAAATAAATTCGGAATATAAGGATCTGCCCGGAAGCGTGTATAATTCCTTGTAATCCTCAATTGCAGACTTTATGACCTGCTTCGCAAATACCGTATCACGTCGTAAATTTACTTTTTGCAGAATATTTTTTAATCACCATACACAGTAACCAGCCGGCAACGAATACGAAATACCCGAAAAAAAACTAAGAAATGGTAGCAGTTAGTAATTTTACAGAACGGTTTATATTTCCCAGACGTGCCCGTTTCAACCGCCAATCAAAAAAAGGCACTTCAAGATACCGGCGTAAATGGCCCGCGCCGTTTCGAATGAGGTTGGCCGCCCTCAAAAATTCACTGTTATCGAAAATGAATTTAGAACCGCCGGCAGCCAGGTATGTATCTCGAAAAATGTTTTGATCCACCCGCTCGAACAGTACGCCGCCCAAAACAAATTCATCGGTGGCTCTTTCTGACTGAAAACTTCCCAGGTCGATGAAAAAAAGCTTATTTTCTGGGCTTATAACAAAATTTGTGCGGTTTTGATCTGCATATACCAAACTTGTCCGGACTTGGCTCGGCGCCAGCGATCGCAGGCGGGCAATAACTCTATCGGCCCCTTGCTGATCCATAAAGTTATTGGTGACAAATAATTCTAAATCTTTTTGAATGTCATTTTGAAATATCTCGAATGGTATCGCTTTCACCGCCAGATCGTGTACCTGCGCTAAATTTTCAGCATAAGCCTCGGCAAATTCTTTACTTTCGATATCGGGAAATTCACCCTCAATAAATTCGATAAGTATGGTTCGGGCATCAGCCCAAAGGATTTTGGATACGAATTCCAGCTGAGCGAACAGTGGCATGTTTTCCTTTATCTGTTGCAGGTGGATGTTTTTCGAAGATTTTGCCTGCAAAATTTTAAATTTACGGCGATCTTCCGTTTCCAGTAGTGCGACTGTTGGCTGACGAACTTCTAATGGTTTAATTCGATTGCGAATCCGAACTTGTATTTTTTTCAGATATATCTTTTTATATTTGGAGCCGATGATCTCTTGTAGTTCAGCCATGCGTTAAACCTCGAAGTAGGAGACTAATTCTTTAACGGGGCCGGTCTTAAAAATTTTCCAAAAGCCAACCATGACGATGAGAAAGACACTTGCGCCCACAAAAATCAGCCCTAGCAGGCCTAAAACGTTATCGGACATAATTTGATTAAATGTTGCGACAATTATAGACATTAGGACAGCCGCCATGAAAATAGGAAGCAGCGTTTTCATGATATCCACCAGTTTGAACTGGATAAATCGATTGATCATGAAAATCCAAAAGGGAACCGTAAAACTGTGACCGATTAGGACGCTCAGAGCAACCCCTTCTATTCCATAAGCAAAAAATAAGGGAAAAATTGTAACTATCAGGATCGATGTTGAGACCGCTCGCAACCAAAAAGTTATTCGCGGTGATCCGATGCCCATAAAAACTGGATAACTTGTCTGTACCATCATCTGAATACCACCGGCCAGAAAAAGAATGCCCAACGGGTTGGCTGCGGAATCCCATTTGGAGCCCAGAATGTGGTGAACGATGGGTTGCCTCAGTAAAAAACCGCCGATGGACAGGGGGATCATAATTGCCCCTACCAGGCCGAGAACTCTCCGGTAGCCATTTCGCAATCGTTTAACATCTTCCTGCAGTTTGGCATACGCTGGAAAAAGAACCTTGCCGGTGATTTGCCGAACCACAAACGCCGGCAAAATTCCAAATTGGTCGGCAATTCGATATATTCCCAATGAGGCTGTATCCATTAATCGTCCGATAATTGTGCTGGGAACTGTTCGCGCGATAATGTGAATGAATTGGGCGCCCAGCAACCATTTCCCGAAATTGAACATTTCGGAAGCCTTTTTCAGATTAAAATCTAATTTGGGGCGGTAAGGATACATCAAATAAGACGCAATCATCCGCCCCCCGGAAACGGACAAGTTTCCAATCACCAAGACCCAAACATTTTTTAATAAAAAGGCCAAAGGGATAACTAAAAACAACCTTAAAATTACACCACTCATTTGAAGCAGAAATTGTTTGCGAAACTCCAGCTCCCGTACAAAATTAATGGAAGCCGGGTTGTTCAAACCGACCAACACGGGTTTTAATGCCAGCACCGGGATTATCGAATTTAACATCGGTTCCCGAAAAAACTTGGCCACTAAGGGAGCTGAGAGAGATATGCACAAGAAAAGAATAATCCCCCGGAGCAATTGAAGCGTCCAGGCGGTGTCGAGATGAGATTTTATAGATTCTTTTTTTTGAACCAATGAAGCTTTGATCCCCAGTTCTGAGACGCTATCCAAAAGCCCGATCAGGATCATGGCCATTCCGATGAGTCCAAAGTCAGTTGGACTCAGAAGCCTGGCTAGAATGACGGTCAGTATCAGTTGGCTGCCGTGCCGCAAAGCTTCAAAAAGAGTCATCCACGCACTTCCTTCGACGACACGATTCGATAAGGAACCGGCTTTCAGATATTTTTTTATCCGCAGCATCTATAAATCACATATTTCAAATTGCGACCTGATAAAACTGTGAAATCATATAAAAATGCAACCTAATTCCGTATTTAAGGACTCGAGAAGTTTATTGCCTAATTCCTCGGTATATTGCTGCAGCTCTTGGATCTTCTCCAAGTTGTCTTCGAGTATTCCCCAGTGATAATCAAGCGGCAGTTCGAATGTTTGCGTGATCAGTGCGGCAATGAATTTTTCCAAGGCATCTTCATCATGTTGATACTCTTTTAACACCCATTGAATTGCCTGCGGAAGTGCCTGCACGCAATCGACCGGATAAATCATGGGCAATATGTGATAAAATACAGAGCCCAGGGTAATCGACGGTTTCTTTAAAATGGCAGCCTCCCATCCGGAGGTCCCTGTAATCGTGATCACGCATTTTGAACCCTCGATTAATTTTGCCCCATCAATCGTCGGATCAATTAGACGTACATTGGGAATTCGGCACAAATGCCGGTAGTGCTGTTCCGGCCTGCGCCCAACCATCATGGGGTGCTCTTTGAGATACAGTTTCCAGGTAACCGGCAGCGTCCGCGCGATTTGTTCAACCAAGGCCAATTGATTTGTGTAATTCAGAGCCCAGATCATGAGGGTGGCCTCTGGTTCATAATGCAGTGGGAAATAGGCGTATGGTTCCCCGGTTCTGATGTTTTCGAAATAGCGAGAGCGTTTTCTGAGCACCCTTCTCTTGCCGCGCCTGTACTGCCACCAATCCTGAACACGAAGTCCGATCGGTGGCAGGGTACTGATTCTATCTCTCTTGTAATAATGGAGAAATGGCTGCAGGACCCCCTTGATTCGGTTAAGATTGAACAGTGCTTTAAAAGAGTCGGGCGCAACCGTTGGCCGGATTGTGCCGGGTTTGGGCTTACGTTCCCTAAAATCATTCAAATATTTTTTGCTCTGACAAAGTACTTGCTCATCGACAAGGGAGTTTTCCGAATAACTTTGATAGGCAGTTTCGATATTTTTCCATTGATCGATGGGGTTGTCCAACCACATGGCCCGGTGGGCCGGATATTCTGATGACCTTAAACAGCGGAACGGAATTCCAAATTTCGATGCGACCGCGTACGCAACCAGCGTCCAGGCCGAAGCGCTCGCATATAGTGCGACGCAGTCGATTTGATTCTGTTTAAATTCACGTTCAAAGAACTTGAACATCCCACTCACTATTTTCAGTATCTCTTCATGGGTGTAGTCCTTTTTAAAATAGCGCCGCGAGTGAGTATAGGTAACAAGTTTTCGATCGGCATAGGCATATTTCCACAGGGAGGTCCCGTACTCCGCTTCCAGCTGATTGACACCATCAAGATCCAAAGGTTTTTTCAGAAATTCCTTAATCAGATCGTTAACGTCGTGAATACTTTTGTAGTTCGCCTCCTTGCGATGTTCTTCCATAAAAAGTTTCAAGGAAGGGCCAAACGTCAAACCGGAGATCGTGGTGTCGGCTGACAGGCTGTTTAAATAGATTGAAATGACATGGGACTTGGCCGTCCAGCCCGCTTGTCCAAACCAAATGAAAAAATTCATCCCAGTTAGACTCCAGAAAGGCGCTCGGCAGTCCGGCAAGCCAAAAATATAACTCGCCGGTTCAATTTACTCTGCCTAGAACTCAAGGCTTGCGAAAAACCGGTTGCACCGGTTCTCCCTCTAATTTTTGCAGGGCATCTCCGCCGGCGATTGCGTCCGCCAGGATTTTCATTGCCGCTTCATAAGTCTTAATTGTGTAGGCGATATCATCATCGCTGTGACTGAAACATATATTGTGTCCCCCTGAAAACAATATCTCCCGCTTGAGGCATTCCTGCTGGAACAGGCTTTTGTAAATCAGGGATTCTTTTCCATTTCCATCCATAAAAAACGACACGGTTCTAGGGGGAAGCCCGCGGCACTGCGTATATTGTTCGATTCCGAATTGGGAAGCCAATCGGTTAAAGCCGTCTTTAATCTTTTCTCCCTGTCGCCAGAGATGATCGATGACATTTCGGTCCATCAATTCCTTTATGGTAGATTTTGCAGCAGTCAGTGACAGGGCCTCACCGCCAAAGGTAAACGAGAAGAATACCTCATCGAAAACTTCCATAATGTCCCGGGTTCCGACGACTGCGGAAATCGGCAAACCATTGCCCATGGCCTTGCCAAAACAAGCAAGGTCAGGGGTGACTCCATAGTATTCCTGGGCGCCGCCCATAGCTACTCGAAACCCGGTGATTATCTCATCATAAATTAATAGAGCACCTTCATTTCTGGTTAAATCTCTGACTCGCGCTAAAAAGTCCGCCTCCGGCTCAACGATTCCGACGGGCTCCATAATGACAGCGGCAACTTGATGCTGGTGGTCGTTGAAAATTTTTTCCAAGCTGCCAACGTCATTATAGTTAAACGGCATGGTCAGGGATTGCACGGGTTGCGGTATACCGCCGTCGCGCGTGGTTGTGCCGATATACCAATCATGCCAGCCATGGTAGCCGCAGCATGCAATAACATCCTTTTGCGTGTAGGCTCGGGCGGCCCTTATGGCGCCGGTTGTGGCGTCCGACCCGTTTTTGGCAAAACGAACCATTTCGGCACAAGGTATCAACTCAATCAACAGCTCAGCAACTTCGATCTCCAAAGGGTGAGGCAGAGAAAAAGAAACCCCTGCCTGCAGTTGCTGGATCAGGGTGTCGCTGATGGCCGGGTAGTTATGTCCCAAAATGATAGCGCCCAGAGCCATGGGATAATCGATGTATTCATTGCCATCAACATCCCACACATGGCTGCCCTTGCCCCGCGCCAAAAAGGCGGGCACGACATTTTGAACGAACTGGTTGGGCCCTTTACTAAATGTTTGGCTGGCGCCGGGAATCACCCGGCCTGCCTTTTCTTTCAGTATACGACTTTGGATTAAATCGCGATCTACCGACTTTTTTCCCATGTTGAATTTCTGCTTTTCAAATTTAGTGTCTGTTAAAACATATTAGAAATTGGTAGATTCAACGGCAGCCTTTGCTCCGGTCCTGTTATAGAGACATTCCCTAAAGGTCCGGATTCTCCCAAATGCGGTTTTCCTTACTGCAGCGCAAGGCGGTAAGCGTCAATTGAAGATTTTTAATCCCCTCCCGGAGTGAATCAACCGATGAATCCTTGTTTTGTAATCGTTCAATAAAAACTCTGGTGTCTTCCAGATACATCGCCTCAACCCATTCCCAGCCGGGTTTCATTTTCATGGTGGTCCATTGCGAGTCGTCGGAATCATCCTCGTAAATATTCCACTTCCGCTGCTTCGGGTCATACCGGCGAACCGTACGTGAAACCCAGTCACATTCTATAATTCCCTTCTCTCCGATAAATTTTGCTTTGTGGCTGGCGATTCGTTGAATCATGTCTGAGTGTAAAAATATCTGCGGCCCGTCTTGAAATTCCAGCAAAATTTGGACGATATCGTCAGTATCGATATCAAGCGACGATTTCTTCCCGGCAAAACAGGCCATTTTACGAATATCGCCAAAAAGATAAAGCAGCCATTCGATGTCGCAGATAGCGTCCAATCCGCCGCCCATCGATCGTTTAGATGGATAATAGTCCGTGTACGGCTCATAGGGATGCCAATCCGGCAGCCACTCGCCGACCTCGACATAACCGGTTAAAATTTCTCCAACTGTATTTTCCTTGATAATTTCCTTGAATTTCCTAACCGCAAAATGAAATCGATTATTGCTGCTGACATGGGTTATCAGCCCTTTTTCGATCACTGACGACAACAGGTTTCCCAGGCCGTCAGCCGTGTGAGCGACCGGTTGTTCGGTCATAAAGTGCCAGCCGTGTTCAACCGCTGCATTCAGATATTGCTCATGAAAAGCCGGCGGCACACAAATAAATATCGCATTGGGATTCTCTTGAATCAGATCATGAGGGCTTTTAAGCGTTCGAATACCAAACTTGCCATTTACTTCTTGCCGGCGGTCGGAGCGCACATCAAACCCGAAGACTTCACCGGCTTGCAGCTGCTGAAGGTGACGAATTCGACGATTGCCCATGGCGCCGCAGCCAATGACGGCCAATTTCATTTTGCTGCTCCGTTGGTGTAATCGACCAGGGGATGCTTGAGATCATTCATAGCAATGCATTCGACAATATGGTCCAAATGAATGGGCGGTTGATGTTTTTTGATCAGCAATTTGTATAATCGGCGGTTAAATTCGAGATCTTCTGGATAATCAATTGACAATCGGATATGGGATAGATCCTCGGGCAGCTTTATCTCAATGAAGGGAAATAACTCCGGATGATTCCGAATATACGGCGTGACGTGCTCCCGCTCCTCTGGAAGTTCGGCATGCTGCCAAGCCAGGTACAAGGCATCGAAAGAAAAAATTTCGACATCGGCACCATAGGGATATGTCGCCGTTCGGTTGTTGCAGGCATGCTTGACGGCAGGTTGTCTGCTCATAAAATATTCCAACAGTCCGTCAACAATCTCCGGGTCTACGAATATGTCATCGCCGGTGACCCGCACAATGATATCTTCCGATGAGCAGTTCTGATTTACCGCCGCGTGATAATAACGGTCTAAAACGTCATCTTCACTGCCACGATAAATATGCCATTTCTGCTGTTGGGCATAGGCTACCAGCGAGTCATCACCTCGATTGGTGGTAGTCGCAAGCACAACCTGGTTTAAATAGCGGGAATGGCTCAATTGCTTGAACAGATGATAAATGGCTGGCTTGCCGGCGATTTCCGACAGGCTTTTCCCGGGTAAACGTGTGGAACCCATCCGGGCTTGCACAATGGCAATCTTTTTTGTTTTGGGTCCCACGATTAACCGATATCAATGGTCCTGCCGGTTAAAGCCGACTCTTTGGCCGCCAATGCAATTTTCAGTACTTGAGTTGCTTCGTTGACAACCAAAGCCGATTCTTCACGGCCCTTAATACAATTGATAAAATGCTGCATTTCATCCAGATACATTTGATTTAGTTGCCAGCCGGGAGGGTATGGCAATACCTGCCAAACATTGGTTCTCGCAGAAAACCAGCGGACTTCATCAACGGAATTATCCCAAATTATTGTGCCTTGATCACCGATTATTTTACAGCTGCGGCTTGCTGCCCGTTGGACATAATCCATATGAATCTCACCGATGGCACCGTTGTCAAATCGGACCGTTATCGCGGCGGTATCTTCGGTGTCAATTTCCAGGTGGCTAAGCCTGGCTGCAAAACATGCCACGGTCCGGATTTCACCGAGGATCCAGCGCGCGTAGTCAATTTCGTGGATAGCATCGAGAATTATACCTCCGCCCAACGCTTGATTGGCGCTGTACCCCTGGCGATAATCTTCCCAGGGATGCCAATCCGGCAGATATTGCCCCACTTCGATGCGGGCCGCAACAACGTTGCCGATCTTGCCCTCGTTTATCAGCTTTTTGATGCTTAATATGCCAGGATTGAAGCGCATGTTGCAACCGACGAGCGTAGTCAATTTCAGATCTTTGGTAATTCGGATCAATTCCTCGACACCCTTGAGACTGTTTGATAAGGGCTTTTCGATAAACAGATGACACCCTTGCTTGGCCGCAGCCAATGCGACGGGGATGTGCAGATTATTCGGTACGGCGATCAAAGCGACATTAACAGTGCGGCGCCATGCGTCTGTTATATCGTGAACCACGTCCACGCCGAACCGGGCTGCAACTTCATCGCGGCGGTCCGCCCGCGTATCGTGTGCCAGAATCCGGCCCGCTTTCATTGCGAGCAGGTTGGCGATATGCCGCTTGCCGATCGAACCGCAGCCGACCACCAGAATGCACCGGGACTTGGCACCAGCATCGGACGGCATAACTTATGTCCCCGTGAAAAAATCAGACGGTTTATACATCACCCACCAGATCCCATGCCAGCGGTGTTCCTCGCTCGATGTCGCGACTGGCTTTGCGGCCGAGAATTTCTTCAAAGTGCCGGGTGTGCATCCCGTATCCTGGCCGGATGGACCGGATGTTTTGGCGGGTGAACACATCGCCCTGCTTCATTTGCTCGACGACAAACAAAGACCGGCGAAATATCCTGCTGGCCGACTCCTGCCTGGTAACTGCAAAGGATACTTTCCCCAGCGCTTTTTCAGCCATTCTGATGCTATCTACCATTTGTCTGAATTCATGGGGCTCTAAGGAAAATGTTGCATCCGGTCCAGGGATATCCCTTGATAGCGTAAAATGCTTTTCAACGATGGATGCACCCAGGGCGACTGCGACCACCGGTACGGTTATTCCCAGAGTATGATCCGAAAGTCCGACGGGCACCCCGAAGGTTGCCTGCAAATGGGCCATGGTTCGCAAATTGATGTCTTCGGGGGCAGCCGGATAGGCACTGGTGCATTTTAGAAGCGCCAACTGGTGATTGCCGGTACTACGGATAAGTTGGACGGCTTCACCAATTTCAGACAAATCTGCCATTCCAGTCGACAGAATGACGGGCTTGCCCGTCTCGGCAATCCGTTTGACCAACTGCAAGTCAACCAATTCAAAAGAGGCAACCTTATAGGCCGGCAAATCTAAATCTTCCAAAAAATCGACGGCGGTGGTATCAAAAGGGGTAGAAAAGAAATCGATGCCCAGTTCATGCGCCACCGCTTTGAGTTGCGGTTGCCATTCCCAGGGCGTGAAGGCTTTCTCATAGAGTTGATACAGATTCTGACCGGCCCAGATCGTACCGTTGCCGATGCTGAAATATTCATTGTCGCAATTGATCGTTAGGGTCTGCGGCGTATAGGTTTGAATTTTAACGGCATCGGCACCAGCTTCCTTGGCTTTTTTCAAAATAAGGACGGCCTGGTCAAAATCCTGGTTATGATTGGCCGACATCTCGGCGACAATATAGGTCGGACGGCCGGGACCTATTTGTTTGCCGTTGATTAAAATATAATTTATGGTTTTCATCAATCGCTGCCCGCTGAGGAGCAAAACCTTTCAAAACAAATGCACGAGCGGCCTTTCTCGGTGATATATCCAGCCTTCCGGAAACCGGCTTTTTCAAATGCGCGCACAGAGGCGAGGTTTTCTTTGAATACCATACCCACTATGCGTGGGGAATTGAATTCCTCGCAGGCCAGTGGGGTGGACAATCTCAGGACTTTGGTACCTAAGCCCTTTCCTCGGTATCCGGCCGCAACGGAAATGTGAACTTCGATTTCGTGATCATCTAACCGATCGTAGCGAACGTTAGCGGCAATTTCTCCGTCGCCGTCAACAACCCATAAGCGACTATTGGGGGAATCGATTTTTTGCTGATACCAGACAAGATGAGATTCAAGGGAGATTGAATCGGAATTGAATGAATTTCGACGCACGGCGGGTTCATTGGCCAAGTGCCAGATGCCAACGGCATCCTGCCTTGTCGCCGATCGCAGTTTTATTTCTTCATGGCACACGGATACAGCACATCTCGCTCATGGTATTTGTAACCCGGTCGACCCCATTTCCATCTACCACAGCTTTACACGCTTCTCTCAGTTCGGTTCGGCGTTGTCTGTTCTCGCAGAGTTCCAGCACGCGGCTTGCAATGGTTTCTTCAGTGACGACTTCATGCGATCCGGCATATACCATGGCTTTGATTTCGTCCATCCCTTCGCAGATAATACGCTGATTTTCAGCCATCGCGATAATCAAACTGGGTAGGCCCATAAAGGCAAGTTCCCAATTCGTGCTGCCGCCTGCCGAAATAGCGACATCAGCCCAAGCCATGCGATCGGGCATATCGGTCGGATTCACCACCAGATCGCAATATGATCGTTTTCTTTTCACCGCCCTGTTAATCTGCTCCAATTTTGGATGATAAGGTCCAACGACAATCATGGCTTCAAACTGTTCTTTTTCTATCCGCCGCAAGGCATTGATACATTTAAGCGTGACATTATGGGGATCGCTGCCGCCTAGTGTAATCAACACTTTTCTTGCCACATCCGGGATCCGTCGCTGCCACTTTTTCCATGCCTTGAACTCGGGTCGCAACAGAACAAAACGGGTGCCCATTAATGTCACGGCATCCGAATTTATATTGTAAGACAGCCGGTCGGCATTAATATTCTGATTCAAAAGGATATCAGCGAAATAATGGGGAAGGTGTGCCGTATCATCAATTACCATCAGCGGGTAGCCCGATGACCGCAAAGTCTTCTGATAGGTTCCGTCAAATTGATAGCCGTCTACCACGATCCAGGGATTGCGGGAATGAGTACCGGCGAGAAATTCAAGTCTCTTCAGGGTATTTGCCGGATCCGATTTATCCGGATAGGGATTGGTCAGTGGAGTAAATCCGAAACCTTGGGACTCAATGCGAGCGCATATCGCGGGATTTTCACAATGTCCAATGAATTCCGCCCGTCCGCCTGCTGAACGCCAGGACTGCGCCAAAGCGAGGCAGCGCATTACGTGCCCGATGCCAATTTTGGTGTTTGCATCGGCCCGGATCAGCAGGTACGGTAAATGGTTCTCAGATGGCATGATCCGTGGCAATGCTCGATACAGCGTCAATAACTTGATTTGCTTCGCTTTCGGTCAAACCAGGAAAAATGGGCAGCGACAAAATCTCCAAATAGGCGGCTTCAGCCACGGGACACAAACCCGGCTTGGTCCCGAAACGTTTGCGGTAGAAACGATGTAAATGAACCGGAATATAATGGACATTGACGCCGACGCCTTGTTGACGCAAATGCAGATAAAATGACTTGCGGTCAATATCCAGCATGGGTAGTTGAAGCCGTATCACATACAGGTGATAGGCATGAGAAATATTGTGCTGCAGACCGAGGGGCATTACAGTATTGAGTTTATGAAATACTTCGTTATAGCGTCGGGCAATCAGTTGCCTTTTTTCGATCCATGCTGGAAGCTTTTGCAATTGGCAGATACCCAAGGCACATTGAAAATCGGTCAGACGGTAATTATAGCCGAGGTCAGCCATCTCATAAAACCAGGATCCGTCTTCGGATCTCTGATGGTGGTCGGTCGTTATTCCATGGTTTCGAAATACCCTCATGCGATGTGATAATTCAAGGTTATCCGTGGAGATAAAGCCACCTTCCCCGGTGGTGATATGTTTCACCGGGTGCAGGCTGAAGACGCTGAGATCCGCAAGGGTTCCGACCGGACGCCCATGATATGATCCGCCCAGGGAATGACAAGCATCGGCAACCAACCACAGTTTGTATTTATCGGCAATTGCTCGAAGAGCAGCATAGTCACAAGGCTAGCCTGCGTAATCAACGGCAATAATCGCCTTGGAGCGGTCGGTAATTTTTTTTTCCACCTGAATCGGATCGATCAAAAGGGTGTCCGGATGGACATCGCAGAAAACCGGGGTGGCACTCTGGTATACGGCGCAATTTGCAGTTGCCGCAAACGTCATGGCCGGAACAATCACCTCGTCACCCGAATCAATATCCAAAGCATACATGGCGGTATGCAAGGCGGCGGTCCCGTTGCTGACTGCAACGGCGTCTTTGGCACCGACGAATTCGGATAGTTTTCGTTCGAATTCATTCACCTTGGGCCCGGTGGTGAGCCAATCGGACCGCAAGACCTCTAACACGGAACGAATATCATCCTCGTCAATTGTCTGCCTGCCATATGGAATCATCTTATTCATCGATTAGCGATCGCATGTCCTCAACCGATAGCTTCCATGGATTGGTATCCGAACTGTAAACAAAATCATCGGCCGCCGGCCGGCAGCCGTCCTCGCAAAATCGTCGTTGGAAAAACTTGAAGTCCGGCTTGATTACAAAGTGCTTTTCAAACTCTACGGTATTTCTGGCTTCGTCCAAAGGTATCATGATTTCATGCAGTTTTTCACCGGACCGAATTCCGATGGTTTCAATGGCGCAAGTCGGACACATGGCTTTGGTCAGCTCCATGATATTCATGCTGGGGATTTTAGGAACAAATATTTCGCCGCCGACCATAGATTCGAGGCATTCAAGAACAAAATCAACCCCCAATTCCAGTGTAATCCAAAAGCGGGTCATACGGGGATCCGTAATTGAAAGAACGCCGGATTCTTTTTGATCTCTGAATAAAGATACAACACTGCCCCGACTTCCGATGGCATTGCCATAGCGAACCACACTGAAGGCAGTTTGGTTTCTGGGAACATACGAATTGCCCGCGATAAACAATTTGTCGGAGCATAGTTTGGTGGCGCCATACAGGTTTATGGGATTGGCCGCCTTGTCCGTACTCAAGGCAATAACCTTTTTTACCCCTTGATCGATGGACACATTCATGACATTTTGCGCCCCGATAATATTGGTTTTGATCGCCTCGAAAGGGTTGAATTCAATCGCCGGCACCTGTTTAAGAGCCGCTGCGTGAATAATGAGGTCAACCTTGGAAAAAGCGCGATGCAGTCTGTCTTTATCTCTGACGTCGCCGATGAAATAGCGCATGCAGGGATATTTGCTTTCCGGAAACCTAAGAGACATTTCAAATTGCTTAAGCTCATCCCGGCTGAAAATGATTAATCTTCTTGGATTATATTTCTCGAGTATCGTTTGGGTGCATTTTTGGCCGAATGAACCGGTACCTCCGGTTATCAAAACACTTTTCCCGTCTAACATTTCCAGCTCCAATAACGATGATTTCGTTTTTGAATTTGCAGATTTTACCCTTTTGATGAGATGGATCTATTTTTTTTAAAAAATTCTAAAAAATATGACAAACAAAACATTAGAAAAAATCCAACCACACCGGTTACCATCACGTTGAATGTTGTTTTAGGTTTAACCGGGCGATGATCGGCAGCCGGCGGTTGAATTATTTTTATGGGCTCAAGCTGTCTTGTTTGTCTTTCAAGTTTGCTTATTTCTTTTTTCAGCAAGACATTGGCGGTTTTAATCAGCAAAAGGGTTTGCTTAAGATCTGCAATTTTTTCGACCGTAGCGGCGTAATCCAGCAAAGGATTTCTACTTGCGGAATTGTTTTCCGGGCTATTTTTGATCGATTCAATGTCCGCATAATAGGTAAAAAAGTATTTATTAATTAGATCGATTTTTGTGGTCAGAAATTTCTCCTGTTCCGCGTTGTCCGACAATTCCATTTTTTTACTTGAAGGGTATTATCATACTCGTTGCGCAAAAATTTCAGCTTTTCCGAATACCTGTCTTTTAAAATGTTAACCAAATTATACAGTCTTTTTTCACCGGAATCCTTATCTTCCGTTTCACAGTTTATTGTCAGGTTATTCAAACGATTGTTGGCGATAACCGTATATTCCGTTGAAGTCGATGAATTTCGATCCTTAGATTTCCCGAATTCCTTTTCCACCTCAAATGACAATTCACCCTCAATTAATGCTTTGATTTCGTTAACCGGATCAATAAAAGCCGCCTTTCCGGATTCGTCGATTGCAACAATTCCCGGTTTAATGATCATTGTCACGCGATAAATCTTTTTCGCAGTGAAATTCAGAATTAATGCGATGAAGACGAAGGCCGCTGTACCCGCTAAAGTTAAATACCGCCGGTCCCAAATAACCATCATGGGACTTGCGAGGTCGGCCTCCGCTTCTAAAATATGGGTGTTGATCTTCACAGGTTCTGACTGGTGATTTTCAGGCATAAATATTTTCCAATATTAATTCGATTGCGGCGCCAATCCATGCGCTGATTTCATATATCTTTTACCACAGGCCAGACATTCCAGATCATCCGGCAGGCGTTCGCCGCACTCGCAGGCCCAGCCAATCTGCCGGGCCGGGTTGCCGACCACCAAGGCATATTCGGAAATGTTCTTGGAGACCACGGCACCGGCGCCAATGAAACAGTAGCGGCCCAATGTGACGCCGCATATGATCGTGGCGTTGGCGCCGATAGTGGCACCCTTTTTCACCAGTGTGGGCCGCACCTGATCCATCTTGCCGATCTCGGCCCTGGGATTGTAGATGTTGGTGAACACCATCGAGGGCCCGCAGAATACGCCGCCCTCGAGGGTAACCCCTTTATAAATTGAAACATTGTTCTGGATCTTGCAGCCATTGCCGATCGTTACGTCCGGTCCGATGACCACGTTTTGACCGATGCTGCAGTTCCGCCCGATTCTGGAATTGGAAAGCACATGCGAAAAGTGCCAAATTTTGGCCCCCCGTCCGATCCTGATATTCTCATCGATAATGGCCGTCGGATGGATAAAAGCGCCTTGAGCATTAGCTCGAAGCTCGTCGCGGGGGGTTCGCGATTTGAAAGGAGTTGTCTGTGATGCCAGGTCTGCAGCATGACCCAATTCGATTTTCCTCCCATGGTTGTTAAGGGAGGTCTGGCTGGCATTGAGTATTTCAAGCACTTTTAGCCCTTCCCGGCCGTCGGTTTGCGGTTGGGTGTGGTTTGACATACAGCCGATGAAATGCTTGCATGCCTCCTGCAAGGGCTCCTGCCGGTCGATATGAACTCTTTCCGGATCAGCCTTGGTGGGCACCGGCATATTATTTTTCCAATTGATCTGATGGGGGTATATGAGCAGTTTATCCTCCCAGGGCTGGGTGTCGTCAAAAACCGCCATCTTTCTATCCCCCACGACCACCAGTTTCTGTTCTTTGAACGGATGCAGCCAGGAGACGAAAATGTGGGCCCGCAACCCCGATGGAAATACTATGTGCGTGGTGGTGACATCCGCGATTTGCTGATGCAGGTAGTTGCCGCCCGTGGTAATCAGGCTTTGCGGCTCCTCGCCCGCCAGAGATAGAATCATGGATATATCGTGGGGTGCAAAGGACCACAGGATGTTTTCTTCACGCCTGATTTTACCGAGATTCAGACGATTCGAGTAGATGTAATTGATACGGCCCAAATCGCCTGAATGGGCCATTTCCTTCAGACGAATAAATACGGGGTGATACTGCAAAAGATGGCCGACCATGAGTATGAGGTCTCGCTGCCGGGCCAGGTCAATCAACTCAAGTCCTTCGTCCTCACGCAGAGCCATTGGCTTTTCGACATACACGTGCTTGCCGGCCAACAGGCTCTCCCGGGCAATGTTGAAATGGGTTTCGGCCGGCGTTGCAATTGCGACCCCGGTGATGTCCGGCCGTGATATCACATCGCTAAGCGCCAGACAGATCTCCAACCCATCATATTGGTTCTTTAAACTTGATATAAGCGCTTCGTTTTTATCGGATACCAGTTTCAGGGAATTGAGGGTATAAAAATTGCGTACCAGATTTTGGCCCCAGTAACCGCTGCCGATGACGGCGACAGATGGGACGTCGCCGTTTTTTGGCAATGGGTGATTGGCTTTGGGTGAAGGGTTCTTCTTTTTCGTCATTTATCCAGCAATATAGATGTTCTTATTGATTCTTGTAATCCAAAGATCATTCTCGAGTTTTCTTTGAATCCGCTCACTTGCCCTTTTGCAACCAATCACCCGTTACCAGGCCCGGATTTTGAACTGCCGTCCCAGCATACCTTCCGATAAATCTGTTCCGGAATAATGGCTTTTTTATGCCTGGCTGCAAATTCAATCATTTCAGACAATACTTCATCGGTTAGAAATTGAGGTTTGAGGCCCAAATCCAACAGACCCGTATGGGCCGGTTGGTAGTAGTGTTCTTCAGCCTCCTTGCGCGGATTTTCAACGCTGGCGATGTCCGCTTTAAATCCCAATTTACGCGCCACGCGCTGAACTTTTTGAGCCAGTTGATTAACGCTGAAAGTTTCGGTGAACTGGTTCAATATTCGCAATTCGCCACGTGCCGCCGGGGTTTCAAGTGAAAGTCGTACACAATTCAAGGTATCCACCAAATTGAGATATCCCCGGGTCTGGCCGCCTTTGCCATATACCGTCATGGGGTAATCCACCACCGCCTGAATCACGAACCGGTTTAGAACGGTGCCGAACAGCTCGTCATAATTAATAAAGGGGTACAGATTTTCATGAATTCGATTCTCTTCCGTGAAGATTCCATAAACCGGTCCCTGCATGAGATCGGTGACGCGAAGGCCCCAGGTACGAACATAGAACCACAAGAGGTCGGTGTCCATGATTTTGGTAGTATGATACAGGCTGCCGGCCTGGCGTGGATAGAGAAATTTCTGACGCCGCCCCTTGTGTTCGACCTCAAGCCAGCCCTCTTCGATATCAATGTCCGGTGTCCCGTATTCTCCCATCGTGCCGAGTTTAATGATATGGGCCTGGGGATTAAATTGCTGAACAGCAAAAATAACATTGGCCGTCACTTCAAGGTTGTTGCGCAAGGTCAGTGTCGCAGCAGACCGATTTAACATGGAATAAGGGGCAGCCGGCTGCTCGGCATAATGAATCACTGCGTCCGGCACAAACTGCCGGAAGACAATCTCGATAAAATCCCATTGTCTCAGATCACCGATAAAAACGGGAACACGGTACCCTGCCACAGATTCCCACAATGCGGTTCGCTGATGCAAATTGGGGACTTGAACCAATGGTTCGACATTTTCTTCCCGGCACAGAGACCGGCGCAAATAGTTATCCACCACGGCAACGTCGTGCCCCCGCGCGGACAAATGCATCGCCGTCGGCCAGCCTAAATATCCATCGCCGCCTAAAATCAAAACTTTCATCGAGTATTCTCCAACAGGTGGTGAGTACGGAGAAATTCAGCCAAGTCACTTGGGGAAAGCGGCGTATGATTTGCTGAATTATAGGGCTTGATGACCGTCTTGTTTATCACATTGGAATATTGGTAGTCCACATTTCGATATATGCTTCCATAGGCGGGCAACAAGACGAAATATTTTTTTAATTCCCAGGCTCTTCTGATCTCTTCTTCGTTCATCAGCTCTTCATACATTTTTTCACCGGGCTTATTCCCGATGTTAATAATTTCGATATCGTCCGGGGACCGGCCGTAACTTGGAGCCAATTCCCGGATCATCACCTCGGCCAGGTCTTTAATGCAAATAACCGGCATTTTAGTAATGAACACCTCACCGCCCAGGGCATCCCAGGCAGATTCTATTACGAGTTGGATGGCCTCTTGAAGACTCATAATAAAACGGGTCATGGCCGGATCCGTCAAAGTTACCGGGCCGCCCCGTTGAATTTGTTCCCGAAAAATGGGAATTACCGAACCCCTGGATCCAAGAACATTGCCGAAGCGAGTGGAAGTGAAAATAGGACCGCCGTCTCGGCTATTGCTGTTGGCGGCTGCCATGAGACGCTCCCCCATCAGTTTGCTGGCCCCCATCACATTGGTCGGGTTAACGGCCTTGTCGGAGCTGGTAAAGATGACGAGTTCGACATTATTTTCAATGGCACCGTTGATGATATTTTGGATGCCCATAATGTTCGTTTGTACGGCTTCAAAGGGAGATCGCTCGCACAGGATCACATGCTTAAATGCCGCAGTGTGAAACACAATGTCCATGTGCTTCATTTTGCGGGAAATCTTATCACGGTCACGGACATCGGCCAGGAAAAAACTGACATTGGCGAAATTAGCAAATTTATCCTCGATAAAAAAAAGTTCACTTTCGTTATTGTCAATCCCGATCAATTCACAGACATTATAGTTTTCCAGCAGCTGACGGACCAGTTCCATACCGACCGTGCCGCAGGCCCCGGTTACCAGTACTCTTTTATTTTTAAAGAATGATTTCATGATCAAGGGCATTTTGTAAGTTGCAGGTGGATTGTTGCCAAAGAATTACCTCAACGTAGAGATCTCACAAGTAATACAGAAATTCATGGTCGTTTGCTGTTCTTTTCAACCCAAAACCGACAGCAAACAACTCAGCAATTGGCGATAAGCTATACCAAGGTTTCAATAGACGTGACTATTTTCACTTGATCTTCTTCCGATAAATATGGGTGCATCGGAAGGCTCAAAATTCGATCCGCACAATCCTCGCTTACCGGAAAATCTCCTATTCGATAATTAAGATAAGAGAATGCACTCTGCAGATGCAGAGGCTTGGGGTAATAGATAGCAGTTGGAATATGCTCTCCTTTTAATTTTTTTTGTATTGCCGCACGATGGGCTGAATCCCGGGCGAGAATCGAATATTGGGCCCAGGCGCTTTGACAATTTTGCGGAATAGCTGGTGGTATGAGTGCGGAATTTGATTTAAGCAGTTTTGTATATCGAGCGGCAACCGTTTGACGGAGTACAATTTCTTCCTGAAATATGTCAAATTTAGCCAACAGAATCCCCGCCTGAAGCGTATCCAGTCGACCGTTGACGCCAATCCGAACATTGTCATACTTGTGACGCCCTTTGCCGTGAACCCTTATGGACTCCATTATTTCAAAAGACCTGTCGTCATTCGTAAAGCACATGCCGCCATCGCCGTAACATCCCAATGGTTTGGCAGGAAAAAAAGAAGTGCAAGCAATATTACCGAAAGAGCATGCTTTTTTACCATCTATCTCGCCGCCAAACGATTGGGCCGCATCCTCAATTATAGAAAGATTCTCTCTGGCGGCGATCGCTTCAATTTGGGCGTAATCGGCGGGCAGCCCGAAAAGATCAACGGCAATTACACCCTTAGGTTGGAGGACTGAGGGCTGAGGACTGAGGACTGAGTTATTTTGTGGAATTGTGTAAGTGTTTGAGTCACTGCATTTCACCGCCTCGATGGCTAACTCGAGTTTAGCGGGATCAATGTTGAAGGTTTGGGGATCGATTTCAACAAATATCGGCGTTGCCCCCAGCAGGCTGATCACTTCTGCCGTTGCGATAAATGTAAAAGGTGTTGTGAAGATAGCATCCCCGGGTCCGACTTGATTGGCCATCAACGCCATAAGCAATGCATCCGTGCCCGAAGCACACCCGATCGCATGTTTAACTCCGACATATTCCGCCAGGCGCTCTTCGAGTTGTTTAATTTCCGGCCCCATAATATACCGGCCGTGATCCAATATAGCGGTAATATTTGACTCTATTTTATTTCTGATTCGTTTCTGCTGGGCAGCCAGATCGACAAATTGCACAATATTAGTCCGTTGTCTGTTGTCTGTTGTGAATCGGATGACGGCGGGTTCGATTTTCTGCTTTTTTTTTCACCACAGATTTTCACTGAATAATATTTCAATCCTTTTGGCAAATCATTATTAAATTATACGTTCTGTGCTTTTCCGTGTTTTTCCGTGGTGAAATCATGCTCTGAATTATGTTTTGATTTCCGACTTCCGAATTCTAATTTCCTCTGACCTCATCCTTAATCCGTTTCACATGGCCACGCCCGAGCCCTTTAACCTCACAGCCCAACTCGAAGTAGCGGCGGATGTTATCATCGTCCAGAATTCCAAAGCAGTCTACGATGGCAAACGGCTTGCCCGCCATGGCAACAATTTGATCGGGATCAAGGTTTAAATATTCAGCGTGCCTGACTGCAAGCACCAAGGCATCGGCACCCGCTACTGTCTCTGACAGACTAGTCATCAATTGCAATTCACCCAGCTTTTCCTGGTTTCGAAAAAACCTGGCCATTGAATGACCGGGAGACGGATAGGATTCCTGCTTTTCCAACTCCCACCAGTGTGACACATAAGGGTCATGGGCCACGACATCGGCCCCCATTTCGGTCAACTTGCGAACGATGACCTCTGATCCGCTATAGCGTGTGTCACCAACATCCTGGCGGTAAGAAACTCCCAATACTGCGATTTTGCAGGCAGCGACAATTTTGCCCATATTGCGCAGGGCATCACGCACCAGTTGAGTGGCTCTCAGCCCACGGCTGTCATTGATATCTATAGAAAGCGGTGTAATTTTAAAAATGTCGTCCTCAAAACCCATTAAGGTGTGATAGGACCATACACCCAATCCGCCGTCTTTGGGCAAGCAATACCCGCCTATGCCAGGTCCCGGAAAAATGATGTTCGAGTGAGTGGGCCTGACTTTAATGGCTTCAATCACTTTCAGCAGATCAACACCGTTGCGCTCCGAAAAAACGCTCCATTCGTCGAGAAAAGCCAGAATTGATGCCCGGTAAGAATTTTCTACGATTTTACAAGTCTCGCTTTCGATCGGGCGATCCAGGACGGTGAGCGGAAACTCATCCACGTTAAGTATTTCACTGAGAAATGCGGTTACCCGTTGGCGCGCTTCAGCGTTGATGCCACTGCATACCCGCCAAAAATCTCGAATCGATGCCACGTATTCACGGCCCGGCATCACCCGTTCAAAAGAATGCGCCAGAAGGGGCTCAACATCAATAAGACCGCGTTTCTGAAAGGCTTTCTTGACGATGGGATAAGCAATATATTCCGTAGTGCCCGGTGGAACGGTGGTTTCGATCAGGACCAGGCATTCCGGTTTGATTTTTTCGCTGATGATTCTGAGGCTGTCCTCCAAGGCCGCGATGTCCGCATAACCCTGTCTGACATTGCCGAAAGTTTCCTTGTGATAGTCGCACTGGACATCCACCACCACCACGTCCGCCAGCGACAGCACGTCATAGGTATAGGTTGCCGTTAACGTCTCTTTTTCTTTTACGCAGCGCTGGATTAACGGTGCAACTTCCGGATCTTCGGCCTCGACCGGTGCAATGCCACGATTCAAATAGTGAATTTTCCAAAAAGACCGTGTCGATGGGCGCTGCATTCCGATGACAAATTTGGTTGGCGCCCCAGTCGTCGGATCAACCGAATCTGCCACCACGCCAGCCATAACCGAACCGACAAAACCGACGCCCATAACAACAACGATTTCCCGGCCTTTTTGGCGTTGATTTTCGACTAGTTTTTGGATTTTTTGGAATTCTGCAGCATAATCACTTTCCGAAGGCAGAGGGAATTCTTCCCCGGCCGGACATGTTGAAAAACTGGTCTGTGAATTTGCCATTTATAATCCCCCAGGATTGTACTTCAGTTTAGAAATACTTGGCAGTCAGAGAGTAACATAATGACGCCTTTTCTCAAAGTTACCGCTTTTAATAAAGTGGCATAATCGACTTATAACACTGCAGCCGGAATTTTCAACCCGCAGATATAGCTCCGCATGGTGGGGTACACCGGAAAATGACCGTCAGACCCCATATATTGTAGTTGAAAGATAGGCATTGACCATATTTTGTGCCCCATGTCAAGTTCTAAACTGACAATGAATGATATTTATTCAATATATTCAAATACTCGGAAGGATTTAGTCGACGAAATTTGGCGATATTTGTCAAATCTAAAAGTATATTCTGAATATTCAACAAGTTATACAACCCCAAAAATATTAGTTTATTTGAATCACTAAATCAGGGGGAATTCCCCTTTGGGCAAGTCTTTTTAAAATGGCACTTCTTGAATTGACGGCGGTAACGATGATTCTATCAAATGAAATCGTATCCAGATGTGCGGGATCCATCACGGGAATTTTCATGAAGCGGATGTCAGTTTTTTCATCATCGATGATCGCAATGAGCTTCATTGACGTCTGCTGCAGAGAAATATAGGCGATTTCGGCCAGGTCGCCAGCACCATAGAAAACCAGATTTGCAATACCCTGATATTCCAATTCGGCATACAGGTTGCGCAGCTTTTTACGTGCTTCTTTATAAAAATGGTATGACTGCTGGATGTATAAATAGGTCAGGCGTGATTTTTCCGCCGCGCCACGCGGCGTAATGATATATTTGATTCGCCGTTTTGGAATCGTTGCAATTTTGACAAAACCCTTTTTCACCAGCCTTTTGATAAAAGAGTTCACCAGTCCCAGGGATATATTGAGCTCGCTGGCTAAATCCCTTTGACTGGTAGACTGGTTATTTTCTACCTTTTCCAGTATTTTTAAAGTACGGATGTCTTTGGGATCCATGAGAATGGATGGATGTTTGGTAAAAGGTGAGGGGTATAATTTCCAGGGTGCAGGGTGTCAGGTGTCGTGTCTGAAGTTTAGTCTAGTGATTTGATGAGCGCGTGATCTCGTGAACTGTGAATACCTATCAAATAGAATAGTTACCAGTTTACCAACATCCAGCAATTCCGACTCACACGTCAACGCTATTGATAGCTCCGCACGGTCAGTTACATTTAGTGATCCTAATGCAACTCATCCAGGTGCAGACTGGCAGATTCAGGCAAGTAATGATGTTCAACATATGAACGAGGTCTAAATTGAGCAAAAATCAGCGTATGTGTCAAGTAAATATTTGAAATCATGTGTCTAAAATCATCAAATGGTATAAAATATTGTAAAAATATGTAAAATTGAAATTTGCACACAAATATTTTAAAAATAATTTCAATCAGTTATAAAATAAATTATGGCAATTCAGCTTTTTTAATGTTGAAAGACCTGCCAAGTTATGATCTAATTTAATGTAATTGCTAATTCAATTTGCGGACAGAAAGGTAATCCCGGCAATGGAACGTATCCTCATTATAGATGACGAAGAACAAATCCGATCGATGCTCAGGCTCATGCTTGAACGCGACGGTTACGAGGTGATCGAAGCACCGGATGGAATCGAGGGAATCAGAGCATACCGCCAAAATCCGGCTGACTTGATTATCACCGATTTGATTATGCCGAATAAAGACGGGATCGGAATGATCATTGAATTGCAGAAGGAATTCCCCGATGTAAAAATCATTGCAATGTCCGGGGGCGGGCTGAATAAGCCTGAGGGGTATCTGAAAGGGGCCAAAAAACTAGGTGCTGCCTGTACTCTCACCAAACCGATTGATCGCGCCAAAATGCTGCGAGCAGTTAAAAACACGATTAAGGGCAACATATCCGAACTTGAAGAGTTCCAAATTGAAGTAGAATAGAGGAAAAATTAACCAATCCATAGCGGCCCGGGTATTTGCGGTGAAATTATGTTTCGCACCCGGTTAGCGAAGCGCTTATCCGCCAAAATCAAATTGCGTTTTCAACAACTGCCGGGTTTTTGAGCTGACTTCCAGGGTTGCCAATTCATCGGACGAAACCCAGCGCGCCGCGGAGGCATCGTCCCCGGGCCGCGGTTCTCCCCGCAGATAATCAGCAATCAGATCAACTATGACGTAATGAAAACGGATACGTCCCCGTGAATCCCGGTCGATGACATCAAACGTGTATACCGGTACCCGTGCTCGAATGGTAATTTCGGTTTCTTCGAAAATCTCCCGTTCAGCGGCTTCCTGCAAAGTTTCACCAATCTCCACCCTGCCCCCCGGAATCGCCCACAGGTTATCGGCCGGCGGTTTATCCCTCCGAACTAGCAGGATCTTGTTATCTTTGAATACAATGGCACCGACGGCAACAAGTGGCAGATCGGGATAGGATCCATCAGTTTCGAGCGTTGATTTTTGCAAGTCCCTTTTTACCTCCGGAAGAAGCTCTGCTTCGATTGATGAGCGCTCCGCTTGAGGAGCGTTTCGCTTGAGGAGCGCTTCGCTTGAGGAGCGCTTCACTTGACGAGCGCTTCGCTTGAGGCAAAAGCCGGCGAATAGAATTTATGCCTCATTTATGCTTCGAGCCATGAGCTATGAGCTTTCTTTTCCCACCTTCTCAACGTCCCATCTTCTATTTCCCTATTTCCACCTTCCCACTTCCGCATTCCGACTTCCGACTTCCATTCTCCCCCTTCCCGCATCTTGCCGCGGCGTCTTGTGGGGTCCTAGCCCGAAGGGCGAAGCCCCAAGCTCGAAGAGCGAAGACGGGTCCGACTTCCGAATTCCAGTTACTCCCCATAGGCGATGCGATAGATCACACCGGCGCGGTCATCGGATACCAGCAGGGAACCGTCTTTCATCACGAGAATATCCACCGGCCTGCCCCAGGCTCTGTCTCCCTGGAGCCAGCCTTGTGCAAACACTTCATACTTGAGCGGCTGGTCCTTTGAAACATCTATCAGGGTAATGCGATAGCCGATCGGGACGCTGCGGTTCCAGGACCCGTGCTCGGCGATGAAAATTTGATTGTGAAAAGATGCGGGGAATTGTTTTCCGGTATAAAACTTCATGCCTAGCGGCGCAACGTGAGCACCCAATTTAACCGCCGGCAGGCTGAACTCACTGCAGCTCATTTGATCCCCGAATTCAGGATCCGGCACATCACCGGCATGGCAATAGGGGAAACCGAAATTTAAGCCTGGCACCGGCGCATGGTGCAGGGTGTCCGGCGGCAAATCATCCCCCATCCAGTCACGGCCATTATTGGTAAACCACAGATCGCGGGTTTGCGGGTGCCAATCAAATCCCACCGTATTGCGAACACCGTGAACGTAAATCTCCAGCTGCGTGCCATTCGGCTTCATTCGCATGATCGAGGCATAGCGCTGATCCTTGCTTTTGCAAACATTGCATGGGGCCCCGACAGGAATGTACAGTCGATCATCCGGTCCGAAAGCGATGTACTTCCACCCGTGGTGTTGATCCCGGGGAAACGTATCATTGACGACCACTGGTTTGGGCGGGGACCGCAAGGACTGTTCAATATTGTCATAGCGCAAAACCCGATTAATTTCAGCGACATACAATGCACCATCGCGAAAAGCCACCCCGTTGGGCATATTCAACCCATCGGCAATGGTAATGATTTCGTCAGCAACATGATCCCTGTTCAAATCCAGGACCGCATAGACTCTGCCTGCATGACGGCTCCCGACAAAAATAGTCCCTTGGGTACCCAGTGTCAGGGACCTAGCATTCGGCAACTGTGACGCGAAAATCCGGATTGAGAATCCTGGTGGCAGCTGAATGCGATCCAGGTGAATCCCCCGAGTGCTACTGGCAGCGTAACAAGAGATGACCAAAGTAAATAAGATGAGAACTGCTAAAAGAGACCTCCAACGGCGCAATTCAGTCGATTTCATTTTAAACCGTCCTGCGATTCTGTTTTGCCAAAAAGGATGAAACCCTGCAGCAGGCAGCAGAAAGTCTGTGCAAAGTTTAAAAGATGGCGGGAATCAGCACTGGCAGATGGTTATTTGAAACAAGATTTTTCTAACCAAATTGCTCGTGTTGGTTGTTTGTTGTAAGTTGCCGGTGGCCGATGGCTCAAAGCTTCGTATAAGGTGCCAATCTCGAGCCTTTATCTCATCCACAGCACTGGAGGATATATTCAAAATCTACTGAAATCCGTTGATTCGCAACTGGCAACCGACAACAAACAACTTACACCCATTATTGACTGACAGCTGTTGTCTCCTTCAGCCAGTAAGGATTTATCATGTCTTCAAAAATGGTCATGGCCGCCTCTGCACCCTGACCCGAGGCGGTGACGATCTGCTTGTAGCCGCCTTCAACATCGCCCGCTGAATAGATACCCGGCACATTGGTTCGATGTTTGCCGTCATGCTGGATGTAGCCGTCATCATTTATTTCCAGATCCATCATTTCTGCGAGTTCGACGGCCGGTGTATACCCGATGGCAATAAACACGCCGTCTGTTTTAAGCGTATTCGTTTCACCTGTTTTATTGTTGACGAGCTTAACTTCTTCAACTCGTTGTTCGCCGTTGATTTCCTTGACCTCGGTGTCCCATAGCACGGGAATATTATTGTCGCTGAGCTGCTTGGCGAGAAAATCCTGGGCTCTTAATTTATCCCGGCGGTGGATCAAGGTCACATCGATGCCCATATGAAATAAGTGCAGGGCTTCGGTCACGGCACTATTGCCGCCACCAACCATCACCACTTTTTTGCCTTTGAAAAGCGGTCCGTCGCAGGTGCTGCAGTAGCTGACGCCCCTTCCGAAAAGCCGCGATTCACCGGGTATGCCCAGATGACGATGGGTAGCACCGGTCGCTAAAAGGACGGATTTGGTCAAAAATTTCCGGCGACTGGTCAATACGGTGATGGGATTGTCGATTTCCACGTTAACTACAGCTTCTCCCTGGAAAATCTGGACATACTGCAGAGCATGGCTCACCATGATATCCACCAAAGTTTTGCCGCCAACGGAGGTGAATCCCGGGTAATTTTCCACTATCGGCGTTGTGGCGACCTGTCCGCCAAGGGCTTCGCGTTCCACAACGGCTGTACGCAACCCACTGCGTTCGGCATAAATTCCAGCGGATAGGCCGGCAGGTCCTCCACCGATAATAACCAAGTCTGTTTCCACCACCTCGGCGTCGCTGTCCGGAATGAAAATAGTCTGGGGCTCCAGTTTTAGCAGCGACGAAACAAAGACCTCTTCGGTTTGAGCACCTTGCCCGATAAGAATATCGTTGGCAAACGCCTGAGGCACACTTTGGGCGGCATATTGATTGGCCAGCTCCGGCTCACACTGGATGTCGATGATTTCCAGGGACACCAACTCGGGCATTTCGATGGCCGCCTTCACGGCGTTTACCGCCTCCTGGGGGCAATAGGGACAGGTCGGGCTGACAAATACTTTGATGTTTCTGGGAGAATCGATTTTTTTTACCACATTGAGAGATTGGTCGCTGAGATGGCTTTGACCGATCCCAACCAGAATCAATGTTTCCAACAGAGTTCGTGCCTCCTCACCCATGGGCGCACCGAGCCATCGAATAGAATATCGTTCCGGTGCGATCACGAGGGTGGGCGAACTCGTAATATTGTATTTTTGGGCCAATTCATGGTCCAAATGATGCTCCCGTATCGTTATCTTGTCGCTAAGCTCTCTAAACGCCCTGATAACCTGCCGATTGGCCTGGGTGAAGGCATCCTCCTGCCCCCTGGCCGTGAAAAGCAGGAGTGGGATATCATTGGGCAGTTGCTCAAAGGTCTGCTTCAGCTGGTTCAGGTAAGCTTGACTGGCCATGTCACTTTGAGGGGCCGCTGTATCTACTGTGTCTTGCATATTGATCGCTCCTTCTGCTGCGGTTATAAGACTAAATAATCAAAACTCGCGTGAAAATTGACAATTTGTCAGGAAAACATTGCCTAACAACAGTTTGTCCCAATTTCAGATCACCCTCACGATAGCCGTTGCCGGCTCATTCCGAATAATTCAGTCAATTATTGTAGGTCCGAGATCACCAAGTGTCAACTCACATTGTACGCATACCGATAATGTAAGAGCTCGATTAAACAGATTGGTTACAACGAAGTCATAATTTTGGATGATGGATGATGGGTAGTGGGTATTGGATATTAGATACTTGATACTGGATGCTGGAGGCTGGAGGCTGGATAATTGAGGCTGGATTGAAATGGCTGAGGGTATAAGGTTTAAGGTGTAAGGTAACGGCTTTCGGTATTCGGCGTTCGGCGTTCGGCATTCGGCATTCGGCATTCGGTGATGGAATTCTGTCATCTGAAGTCTGTACTCTAAACTCTGTCCTCTGAGATCTGCCTGAGAAGCTGGATACTGGATGCTGGATGCTTGATACTGGATGTTTGATATCGGATGGCGGGAACCGGATGACTGATACCGGATACCTGATACTGGGTTCAGGCCAAGCCGGATGGATTGGAAGGCCATAAAATCAGAAGCTGCGCAGATAAGAATCTGCAGCTCTATAGAGGGAAGAAATTAAGGTGGGTGGTTGGCCAACGGCTTACGGTTCAGGCGGGCTTGTGGTTTACGAGTTTCGGGCTGCGGGGAGCATGGTATACCTGGCATAGTCCGAGATTACGGAATCCGCCTTTATGGGAATCCGGCACACAGCCCAGGAACGACAAATAACACGCTTAGTTGGAAACACGAAAAATGATTCGCGATACACCATTACTCCAGAACTCCAATACTCCATCGCTCCAATACTCCATTACTCCACTACTCCAATACTCCACCACTCCATCACCGAATGCCGAACGCCGAACGCCGAATACCGAATGCCTTCCCCTATCACCCTACACCAAGTCTTTCCAGTACCCAATACCCAGTACCTAATACCCAACACTCCATCACCGAATGCCGAACGCCGAATACCGAATGCCTTCCCTTACACCTTACACCAAGTCTTTCCAGTACCCAATACCGAGTACCCGATACCCAACACTCCATCAATCCAATTTTTTATCAATCAATGCCCGGGCAATGTCGAGATCTTCTTTGTTAGTGATTTTAATGTTGCTCCGGCTGCCCCTGATTATCTTGACCGTCGCTCCCAGCCGTTCCACCAAAGACGCATCATCAGTGCCTTGGAAACCGTCCAGGCGGGCCTGGTCGTGCGCCTTTTTGATTAAATCATAGTGAAATACCTGGGGTGTCTGGGCGAGCCAAATGGCATCGCGGGGGGTTGTGGCGACGATATTTCCCGAATTATCGACCTGCTTTAAGGTATCATATGCCGGAATCCCCAGGATGCAGGCGCCGAATGTGCCGGCGCCCTCGATACAGGCGTCTATTTGATCTTTTCGCACAAAGGGACGCACACCATCATGAATAATGACAATACTGCAGCCTCCCTCGATTTGCTGCAGCCCTTTACAGACAGACTCCTGGCGCCGCTCGCCGCCGGCTACCAGCTCGACGTTGCGAAAGCCGTCAAGCACGGATAGAACGTTTTCGCGGCAGAAATCAAAATCGTCTCGCGGTACAACCAGATAAATGTGATCGACGAGATCGCGTTTGCCAATGGCCATCAAGGTGTGAGCTAGTATGGGATGCCCGGCCAGCGGCAGATACTGTTTACGCAAGGATTCCCGCATCCGGATCCCCTGTCCGGCGGCGACGATGATTGCAGCGACCATGTTGATGCTCCAGACTCGCCATTATTCGATGAAGAGAAATTATACTTTGTTATGCCAGCTCTATTTTCAACTGTCTGTGGTTTGTTGTCTGTTGTCAGTGGTCAGTTGGTCAGTTGGTCAAAAGAAGTTCGCGATCTAATCATTTGCGGCAAAATTCCTAACAAAGTGCTTGTTATTGCGCTCTTAAACGACATTTGAAAGAATACGTGCAAAACTAAGACACAGGGTGTCGCCTGCAACGGACTACGGACAACTTGCCGGTCAAGATAAGCTCCCTTACAAAACTTAAATTCGGTGCCTTGGCGGATGTGTCCGAATGTAGCCCAAACCCTACGCCAGATACTTCAACTCCACCGGTAGCGGTACACCCTTGCCCATGGTGTCTTCACCGTAGTTGACACCGGCCAGGGTTTCGATATCTTTTAACGTTCTGGTATCCCCCTCGAAAACCACCTCGGTCACGTTTTCTTTTTGAATCTTTCCGCCCGCCCACTGAATATCCAACACGCTGCTGGCATCAAAACGGTCTTCACCGACACACAATTCCACCTGGCCGCCATAGTGTTGGACAATTTTAGCAACCAGCAAACTGGGCCGCGCGTGGAATCCGAGCTTTTGCGGAATGCCGACTTTAATTTTAGAACGCTCAATGTTTTCGTTGAGTATTTCGCCGGCCAATTCCTGTCCGGTCGTCAAAAAGTGGCAGGCATAAAATAAGCCGTAGTTGATGGTTCGGTCCAGCAAAATAGCCGGATTTACCAGGGAGGCCAATCGCTCTTGCACCATCTTGTATGTGTTTTTGTACCCGGCCTGGTGTAGATGCCGTTCATAAAAATGAAGCAAACGCCCGACCATCTGCAACAAATGGAACACCACTGAAAAAAAACCGCGCAGCTGCTTTAGTTTGCGGTTGCCGAAACGAAATCCGCCATGAATAACATAGGTATCGAACGAAGACTGCAGATTATGGAGCAGCATTTCATAGCGCCTGATTTCTACTTCGTTGACCTTAGCGGGCACGATCGTCTCAAGTTCCGCTTCGTCATAGGGTTCATAAAATTTGAGTTGATCGAAATCCTTGGTGATATTGAGAAATTCACTGGCGATTTTGACGATATTTTTTTTTTGCAGATCTTTATCTTGATCATCAATATCATAGTGAAGCAGATCGATGGTGGTGGTGCTCGGAAACTCATCAGCCTGAAAATGGTCCTGCGGGATCGGGATATTGCGCAGCCGGGCTTCTTCAACAATGGCCGGTGCCATATTTATCAGCGTATTGGTTAAAAAATCCAGCGTTACTTCCCCTTCTTTCTGGAAATCACCGTATTCCGGCAGATCATAGAACAGAAGGCGGTTGGATAAATGCTTTTGAAAATTTGCGCCAAGACTCAAATGTCGCACGGCCGCCGACAATTCGCGATAATAGTACCAGCTTTTGTTATTTTTGGCCCCGTGATAATCCAGAAAGTCCTCGAGTAGCATGGAGGTTGAGATAAGCTTCGAGTAAAGAAATTTGGTGAAGGTATTTCTCGGATCTTGTGCACCGGATAAATAAACACAGCATTTCAGATAATCATGGGAAAAAAGACGAACTTTCTTCTCAAAAGGGCTCAAGTTGGTGGTTTGGGTGTTATCCATAGATTGAGGGTTCCGGGTTCAGAGGTTTTGGGGTTCAAGGTTCAGAGGTTCAAGGTTCAAAGCGATAGGTTCTGGGTTCAAAGGTTCAAGGTTCAGCTTTAATTGTACTTGCGCCCTTTGGCTGACGAGACGTTGATAGATAATGATTGTAATTCGGTGTAGGCACGTCGCGCTTGGCAACGTCCTCGGTCCGATCGGAGTATCCATTATTTCAACCCAACGCCTTGCGCCAAACCTCAAACACCGAATACCGAATGCCGAACGCCGTTCCCTTACACCTTAAACCCTACACCCTATACCGTCAAACATCTCAATCCAGCATCGAATATCCAGCATCCAGTATCGAGAATCCAGCATCCAGAAATAACGGCCGGAGCAGCCCATAAGCCGAATTCTGTTCCCGGTTCCGGTTACCCTGAACCGGGCAACGATCATTCATCTGTGGATGCCGGTTGCCCGACACCTCTTGCGACCTACCCGGAAACTTGGACGGGCCGTCCTCAAACGCTTCCCTATTTGGTCTTGCACCGGGTGGGGTTTGCCGAGCTTCCCCGGTCACCCGGGGAACTGGTGCGCTCTTACCACACCATTTCACCCTTACCCGGCATCAAACCGGACGGTTGGATGCCGGGCGGTATACTTTCTGTTGCACTTTCCTTCGTGTCGCCACGACTTCACGTTATGAAGCACCCTGCCCTGCGGTGTTCGGACTTTCCTCCGGATTTGAATGGCAAACCCGGCGATCGTTTGGTCTACTCCGACCGTTCTTCCTGATTCTCCCAATATATGATTCTAAAGCAGCTGGGGCAATACTCCAATCTGTCACATCGCTGGAGTTCATTGTAAATTTGAGGCGGAATATTCATGTTGCATCCCTGACAAACCGCATCTTTAACGGCGGCAATGGCCACCAGATTTCCCTGTTTTGCTTTCACCTGGTTAAAAATCTGCAGCAGGCCTTCATCCAACTCATCGACGATGGCAATGCGCTTTTTCTCCAGGTCCGCAAGGGTTCCCTCGCGTTGTCCGGCTTCCTTTTGAATCGACTCTTTTTCGTGGTTGGTGTCGTCAACAATGGCATTATGGTGCTGTTTACGGTGTTTAATTGCCGTTTCCGCCGTTTCGATTTTTTCCAAAAATACCAGCATTTCGTCTTCCAAATTGGAATTGAGGGCTTTAATATCGTCTATTTCCTTGAGGGAAGACTGGTACTCTTTGTTGGTCTTAACCGATCGCAGCTTTTCCTGACTCTTTTGTATCTTGGCAAGGTTCAATTGAACATCGGCCTCAAGGGCCCGATATTGCTTGTTTAACTCCTCAATTTCAGCTTCATCTCCCTCAACACTGCGGATAAACGCCTCCAATTCCCGCTCCAGCCTGCTGATATGGTCCGGCACCTTTGCCAGATAGGCTTTATGCGCTCCGGTTTCAATTTCAATTTGCTGAACCTTTACCAGCGTTTCAATCTGTTGTTTTGTGACAGCAGTCATAGTAATACCGTAAACGGATCCTTTTCAATGTCACAGGCCCTGACAGTCGGATTCAGATCTGAATCAGCGAAAATGCCGCTGATTTTTTCAGCCAGGGCATGGACGATTAAGTGTTCTGAAGCAAAATGACCGATATCGATCAGTCCAAGATTGGCGGCTTCAACATCCCGGGCGTCGTGGTATCGCAAATCACCGGAAATAAAGGCCTGGGCCCCGGAAGCCATAAAATCCGACAAAAGGCTGGCCCCACTACCACTGCAAATTGCAACTCTTTTTACGGCCAAGGCCGGATCACCGGCTAGCTTTAAATATCGAAGCTTCAGTACGCTCTTAATTTTGAGTGCCAGGGATTTTAAATCCATCTCCGAATCAAGCAGCCCGACCCGCCCGATGCCGGCCCTTTGATCGGATGCAGACGACGGACCGGCATCAGCGCGGATCGGTCGATCGGGGCCAAATTCCGCCAGCGGTTTAAGACCGTGCAGCCCGATCCGACCGGCAAGGATATCATTGATTCCACCCAATGCGCTGTCCAGATTGGTGTGGGCCGCAAATATGGCCAGATGGTGCCGGACGGCAAGGCTTAAAATGGATCCGACTGCGGAGTGAAAATCCAGGGACAGCAGCGGTTTGAATATTAGCGGGTGATGGGTGATCAGCAGGTCGACGTTCTGGCGGCAGGCAGCCCGCACAACCTGGTAGGTCGGGTCCAACGCGATCCAGACGGTTTTTACGGCACGCTTCGTATCTCCCACCTGCAGCCCGACATTATCCCAAGCTTCGGCCATAGACTGCGGTGCCAGATTTTCCAGCACATCGATTATGTCGGATACTTTCGGATACACGGTTTATCACCGCCTGATTCAATTGAGATTCACGGCATCCCCGCAGTGGCTGATTTTAACAGTCCCAAAATAGCTGAGAAACGGCAGAGAAAAAAAAGCGCGGTTCCCCTTAAGCCCGCGCCTTTACGCTAAATCATTTGGGTCAATTCCGACTCCGCCTGAGGCGGGGAATGGACATTTGGGTCTGCACCCTCATATCGAAAATTCAACACAATTCAAAATTGGAATGGGCCCACCTGGGATCGAACCAGGGACCTACCGGTTATGAGCCGGTGGCTCTGCCAACTGAGCTATGGGCCCGTTTGTAATTGGTCAATAATTTTGTGATTTTTTTTAGCAGAATAATGATGAACAAATCAAGTCATATTAAGGGTATTAAATCCGAAATGCGATTATCAAAATTCGAATCGATTATGAATGATTCAAATTCAGATGATCCGAGCTAAGAGATCTTGTAAAAAAGTGACTGCTTTATGCATTCGGCACATTGGAACTTTCGAATTTTGGATTTGATTCGATTTTCGTGTTTCGAAATTCGTATTGCCGGCTTGCCCGGATTAGTAACTATTTATTGAAATCACATCATGTTGGCACAGGATTTGTGACTTGGGTGACAAATATAATAGATCCGCCGAAGGCGAACCATAAATATTCAATTTTCAATCTTCAATCTTCAATTCCGACTCTGCCGGATCAGGTATCGATAAAGTTTTTTAATTTTCGGCTGCGGGTGGGATGCCTTAACTTTCTCAATGCTTTGGCCTCGATCTGCCGGATTCGCTCACGAGTGACGGCAAAATCCTGTCCAACTTCTTCCAGAGTGTAGTCCGCCTTTTCGCCGATACCGAAACGCATCCGCAGTACTTTTTCCTCCCGCGGTGTCAGAGTTGCCAGAACTTTGCGCGTTTGTTCGGCAAGGTTCATATTGACGGCTGCGTCGGAGGGCAGCATGAATTTTTTATCTTCAATAAAATCACCCAAATGACTGTCTTCTTCTTCGCCGATCGGGGTCTCGAGGGATATGGGTTCTCGGGCTATCTTGAGAACTTTGCGGACTTTTTCCAGTGGAATTTCCATTTTCTCGGCAATTTCCTCCGGGGTCGGTTCACGCCCCTGCTCCTGCACGAGGTATCGGGAAGTTCGAATGAGTTTATTGATCGTCTCAATCATGTGGACCGGAATGCGTATGGTACGGGCTTGGTCCGCAATGGCGCGGGTGATGGCCTGCCGTATCCACCAGGTCGCATATGTGCTGAACTTGTATCCACGGCGATATTCGAATTTATCAACCGCTTTCATCAACCCGATATTGCCCTCTTGGATTAAATCCAAAAACTGCAGACCCCGATTGGTATATTTTTTGGCAATACTGACGACCAGTCGCAGGTTCGCTTTTGTAAGTTCGCTCTTGGCCAGTTTTGCTCTGAAGCGCCCTTCATCGACGCTGGTCATAATTTTGTTCAAGGAGCGAAGGTTGGCCTTGATTTCCAATTCTTTAGCGGCTATTTCTTCCTGGCTGTTTTTCAGCTCACCGTAAAACATGCCCAAATCATCTTTGCTGATCTTGCTCTTTCCACCGGCCCATTTCACAAATTTGGTTTTAGAATTCAGGTTTTCAAGGAGCTCTTTGGTGGATACATCGAGTCTGTCGGCGATATCGCCGGACCTTCTGGTTTTGGCATCAAACCAGCCGATTTGATGCCAGATTTTATTTTCGATGTCATCGATGACGCTGGATTCCAGGCGCCAATCTTTGAGCAGCTCAAATATCTTATTGGCACGCCGGGCGATGCTTTTTTTTGTTTTTCGCCGCTTATCAGCATCGATTTTTCGGCCGAACAACTTTTCCCGAAAGGCTTTATTTTCTTCATGCAATTTCTTAATGCCGCGAATCGTTTCCAGGAATTTTTCGGTTTGGACGATTTCGTCGGCATAGGTGTCGCCCTCGTCTATGTCTCGCAGAACATACTTAGGGCGCAAAGCGCCATCTTCGATATCCGCGCCTAGCGCAATGATCGACTCCACCCCGACGGTACTTTCCAGCAATGCGCGCAGAACCTCTTGCTCACCGGCCTCTATTTTTTTTGCAATCTCAACCTCACCTTCCCGGCTCAGCAGAGTGGCGAGGCCCATCTCGCGCAAATACATTTTAACCGGATCGGTTACCGTACCAAAATCGGATGACGCCACACCTTTAGTTACCGCCTTCTTCTCTTTGGCCTTTTTGAGTTTGACAACTTTTTTCTGATGTTTTTCTTCTACGATTTCGATGTTATTGGCATAAAACAGCATCAGTGTCTCGTCAATTTGCTCGGGGAAAAGCATGTCTTCCGGCAGCATTTCGTTGATTTCATCGTAGGTCAAATAGCCCTGTTTTTTACCCTTGGTCAACAGCTGTTTGATAGCCTTCGGGGTGGTTTTATTCTTGCTTGGTTTCGCTTCGGCGTTTTCTTTGGTCACGTTATTCTTCGCAGTCTTTTTGGCGGTTTTCTTCTTAGCAGCATCTTTTTTGGTGGATTTTTTCGTGAGCGTCTTTTTACTGCTTTCTTTTTTTTCAGCAGATTTCCTGGCCATAAAATCTTGCCTCCCAAACACCTCAATGTATCAGCCGCAAACAATCGTGTTTTAATCAATTCTATCATGCCCCGCTGACCCTCATAGGCGATGGAAAGCAGGGCCCGCGGCACTCGATTAAATGCTTAGGTTCAGTTAGACTAGTCTGTTGGGTAAAAAACCCCCGACGTTATTTTTCACTTAAAATGGCCATTTTTTGCTTTTCACTGCGCTCGGCCATTTTTTGCTTTTTACTCAGCAATGACAGCAACAGGGTATGATCTTCGCTTTTTTCAGCAGCCTTGATCTGTGCCTCCAGCAAACTAGCGCTGCGCAGTTTCTGCCGGGTATCGATAAACTTGCCCAGCAGTCTAAGGCAGCCTTTTTTGTTCCAGGCTTCATCCTGTATCGCCAGGGAGGCGATGGTGGTTTGCTGTGCTTCGATCTCAATTTGTGAAACCAACTCCGAAACCTGGTCTGCAGTTGTCGGGTTGAATTTCAAGATCTGGTTCCCTATTGATTTGAGTTGATCGTCCTCAAAGTACTTCAGTACATTTAATCTGCTTATCTCAGGTAAAATATCCGGAAATTGCAGCATCATGGCAATAATCTGCCGCTCAAAACGAACTCCGCTATGGACTCCGGAAAGCCCTTGAACTCCAGGGCCGGATACCGTTGGTTCTGCACTGGGTATTGCGTTTGCGTGTTCCGGTGGAGCCTGCCGACCGGCAATTGCCGGGGCCGGCGGCTGGCGGTCGGCGACAGCCCGGATACGCTCCAGTACAGCAGACTCTGCAATGCCGATTTGTTCTGCAAGCTGCTGGATATAAATCGCCTGGGCGATCCGGTCATTAATGGCAGCGATCGGCTCTTGCAATTCCGATATGATCCGTATTTTGCCTTCCGTCGTAAGGCCGTGTTTGCGTATTGCACATTCCATCAGAAATGTGATGATTCCCGGTGATTCTGACGCTGCCGTCAGAAACGCTTCGGGACCGCGCTCGAAAATGAATGAGTCCGGATCATGCCCGGCCGGCAAAACCAGGATATGGGTATCGGCTTTGTCCTCGCTGAACACATCTTCTCTGCGAAAATCCACGTGTTCTTTCCAGAAGGTGGCAATGCACCGCTGGGCCGAACGTATGCCCGCCTCATCAGAGTCATAGACCAGAATCATCCGCCGAGCGTAACGCGTGAGCAGCTTCACGTGATCCGGGGTCAAGGCGGTTCCCAAGGTTGCCACCGAATTCTCAATACCATGCTGATGAAGTGCTATTAAATCCAGATATCCTTCAACGATAAACACCGTACCCGCAGCCCGGCATTTTTCTTTAGCCCGGTGGATACCGAATAGCGATCGGCTCTTGTTGTATAGTGCCGTTTCCGGAGAATTTAAATATTTCGGTAACGCGTCATCCAGTACACGTCCACCGAAACCAACTACCTGGGTATTCACATCAAATATCGGGAAGATAACCCGATTGCGAAAACGATCGTAGTGGCCGCTTCTATTTTTTCTGGGCAATATCAGACCGCTCTTTTCTAGCAGCGTGAGCGGTATCCGTTTACTCAAAAAGAACCTCAGCAGATGATCCCAACCATCGCGGGCATAGCCCAGCCTGAAGTCAACGATTGTTTTTTGGGATATTCCCCGTTCTGACAGATAAGATCTCGCCCTAAGACCCCCATCACTGTTAACCAGGGCATCATGGTAAAAAGCCCCGGCTCGACGGTTTAAATCGAGTAATTTTTCCCTTTCGCTGAGGTTTCTTTTCTGCTCCGGCGACAGTGGTTTGTGAGGAATGTCGACCCCATAGCGTTTGGCAAGGTGTCTGGCCGCTTCCGGGAATGAAAATCCCTCCTGTTTCATCAGAAAGCTGAACACATTGCCCCCGGTACTGCACCCGAAACAATGGAATATCTGTTTGTCCGGACTGACCGTGAATGATGGCGTTTTTTCGGAATGAAACGGACAAAGACCAAGGTAGTTTTTACCCGCTTTTTTCAGGAGCACGGATTCTGAAACAACATCCACAATATCGGCTGCATTCTTGATTTCTGAAATTTTTTCTTCAGGAATAAATACCGCCAATAACAGCATCCTCCATTGCTATGGAACAGGTGAGACAAACGTTAGCGGAAGGGTCTCAATGGGACGGCACTATGCCAACAGTAGTTAAATCAACTCCAGCTACCCAATATCTTACGTTTTTTCGATACAGATCCCATTAAATTTTAGTTTAGGCCAAGATTCGAAACCGCCTGAGCTTAAACGAGAGATTTAATCCTAAGTAATCGATTTGTCAAGAAGTTTTTTTCATTCAAGGCCATCTGCCCGAGCTGATCCGGCCAAATTTAGTGCTTCTTTAAAATCCAGGGTGCCGCTGTACAAAGCCTTTCCGGTGATAACTCCGACGACACCGCAAGTTTCGAGCGGCAAGAAATTCTGGATATCCTTGATTGTCCCAACACCGCCGGATGCAACCACCGGTGTATCGATGGCCTCAGCAAGTCTGCGAGTCTCCTCAATATTAGGCCCGCTCTGCATGCCATCGCGGTGGATGTCGGTAAAATTGATCGCGGCTATACCGCAGTTTTCAAAGCGCTTGGCCAAATCGATGGCCTTACTTGCGGTGGTCTCGGTCCAGCCTTCAATGGCCACCAGCCCGTTGCGGGCATCAATGCCGACGACCACCCGTTCCGGATACCGGTCAGCAGTTCGCACCACCCAATCCGGGTTTTTTATTGCCTCGGTCCCGACTATTACTTTCTGAACGCCCATGTTAAGGTAATAACGAGCCGTTTGTTCGTCCCGAATCCCGCCACCCAATTGAATGGGAGTATCAACGGCTTTTAAAATGCCCTGGACGGCATCGAGGTTTTGAGGTCTTTTGTCAAAGGCACCGTCCAGATCGATTACATGAATCAATTCAGCCCCGGCCCTGGCCCATTTTTGAGCCATTGCGGACGGGTCGTTTGAAAAGATCGTTTCATCTTCCTTGCGCCCCTGAACAAGCCTGACGCATTTACCATTTTTGATGTCGACTGCCGGAATGATGAGCATAGTCAGGTCATTGTCGATTGAAGATTGAAGATTGAAGATTTGTGGTATTCTGTCATTTTCATTCTCATCATAGTCGTAAAAAAATCATACTATATCAACTAAATAGATTGTATTTCTTAATGTGACTTCTGCAATACTAAGTATTCATTGATAGGAGAAAATCAATGCTGCTTCACAAATCGACTCGCCTAAATTATAGTGCTCCTTTAGACGATGGAACTCCGGAGGTTCTATCGTCATTGGTGACGGCCTGATCCAGCGCTCTGGCGAACGCTTTGAAAATTGATTCAATCACATGGTGATCATTTTCACCATAGGCAACATTAATATGCAGATTCATACCGCCCCGGTTGACCAGGGCTCTGAAAAACTCCCTGGTTAAAGATGGATTGAGAGCAATCCCGTAATCTATGCTATCCGGGAGATTGCAAATCAGAAAAGGCCGATTCGACAGGTCGACGGTAACCGTTGCCAGCGCATCATCCATGGGAATGACGGCATGGCCGTATCGCCGGATGCCTTTGCGCTCACCCAGTGCCTGGGAGATTGCATCACCCAGCACCAGCCCTACATCCTCGATGGTGTGATGAAAATCAACTTCCAAATCACCTTCTGCTTTCAATCTAAGGTCGAAAAAACCATGGACGGCAAACAGGGTCAGCATATGATCGAGAAACCCAATGCCGCTGTCGACCTGCACCTGCCCCTTGCCGTCCAACGCCAAAGAGGCCTGTATATCGGTTTCTTTGGTTTTTCGAATTACGTCGCCGGTTCTATTCATCATTGTCCTCCGGGATCGGATTTTCACCTGGATCAAATTTGTCTAAAAATATAAGCCATTTCCAGCAATAATCAATGAAATAACAAGATTCAGGACATAAAAAATGGGTGGCCCACCGAAATTGATGAACCACCCGTGAAAGGAGGTCAGAATGAAGCACTTTGACGCACTTACTCTGAGATGGTTTACGGTTAAACCATCAATTGTAAAGAACCCAAATAAGTGTTAATGGTTACAAAACTTTCTGAGATCTTGAGTTATTATCAGGCCGCACAGATGATTCGATTGTGCGGTATCAAAGAATTAGCTGCTTTAATTTCCTATTATTTTGGTATATAATAAGCGCTCCAATTTTAACGAAATAATTTAATGCAATAATTCTAAGTGGATAAGTGGAGATGAGGGGGATCGAACCCCTGACCTCAGCGTTGCGAACGCTGCGCTCTCCCATCTGAGCTACATCCCCACATCAATGGATGACCTTCCATATCAAATCATAAATTTTGGGTCAATTGAAAAACGATCAGGAGAATGCAAATGCAATATAAAGTAACACTCAGCGATGCCCCCAAACGATTCACAGCCGACCAGGACAAAATAGTCCCGCCGCAGGAAACCGTCCGGCGTTTCCATGACAAATTAACAAATATTGACTTGGATATTTTAAAAAGCACGATCCGCATCGATAACGGTCGCCTGGACATTCCGGTCTTTTTCAGCACCTGCGGTGCCGACGCCGTAGAGGTTATCGGCACCAAAAAACAAATGGGAAAAGGCGGCACCCCTGAACAGGCTGAAGCCAGCGCGGTAATGGAATTGGCCGAACGGTTCAGTTTTTTCAGCTTTTCCAAGGATCCGAAAAACTTTTTTACCGACACTTATCTCAATGTGAAAGACAAGGCCATTGCTTTCGATAGAATTGCTCAATCCGTGCATGATGATTCGGATGATTTGCCTGTCGCCCGTAAAATTTTCGAGAATCTTCCGCTGCAATGGACCCGGGGTTACAATTTAACCCTGGAGCAGGAAGTATTAATTCCATTTGATTGGTTTTTCTCGATCAATGAGTTCAACGGTCCCTCGGCCGGCAACTGCGTGGAAGAAGCCCTGAGCCAGGGTATTTGCGAAATCATTGAACGCCATACATCTTCCATTGTCAGCCACAATCGTTTGCAGGTTGCCGCAATTCGGCCGGAATCGGCTACCGATCCGCTGGTAATCGAGATGCTTCAAAAATACAAGAATGCGGGTATCAGCCTGTATTTGTCGGACTTCTCGCACGACACCGGCATCCCCACGGTGGGCGCGATGGCCTATGATCCGTCCACCTTTCCCCGCCTGAGCGAGATCGTTTGGACGGCCGGAACCACCCCGGATCCGCAAAAAGCCCTGAGCCGGGCCTTGACTGAAGTCGCGCAGTTGGCCGGTGATTTCAATACCGGCGCCAACTATGTAGCCAGCGGCCTGCCCAAGTACACCGCCATCGAAGATGCCGATTATATCATGAATCCCCGGCAAGAAGTCGACATCACCGACCTGCCTGATCTGTCCGATGATAATATCAAAACCGAAGTACTGAATTGCATCGAGGCCTTGGCAGCAAATGCCATGGAGGTCCTGGTCATTAATACCATGCACGATCAGTTAAGAATCCCGGCATTTTACACCATTATTCCCGGTGCTCACTTTAGGGAACGATCCCTGGGCACCAGCGTGGCAATGTTTTCGGCCAAACATATCTTTGAAAATAATCCGGCACCCAAGGCCATTGCACAGCTTGAAAAAATCCAGAGTATGCTGCCGGACAAATATTATGTTCATTTTTACCTGGGTGCCAGCCACCTGTCGATCAACGATCCGGCGACCGCCCGCAACTATTTTGACAAAGCCTTAACCCTGGAACCCACCGCCCAAGACACTCCCAGCATTTATTCATACCTGGGTGTGGCTCTCAAAGATATGGGAGAATATCGTCAAGCCCTTGAAATTCTCAGAGAGGGTGAAAAACTGGATCAGGAGCGGACGGACATCTACAATTTGATGGGATTTTGCCATTTCAAACTAAAGGAGCACCCGGAGGCGATCAGCAATTTTCAAAAAGTGATTGACCTGGATCCTTCTTCGGCTATCGACTATGCCAACATCGCCTCCAATTACCGCCAAATGGGCGAGAAGGAAAAAGCCGTGCGCTACTATCAAATGGCCCTGACCCTGGATGATTCAATTCAATTCGCCAAGGACAGTTTGGCTGAACTGAAGGGGTGAATAGAATGAGAAATGAATAATGACAAATGAATAATTAAGGAATTCTATCGATTTTATATTGGGTGAATTTCCATTAGTATCAGTTATAGTTGCAAAAAAAGGTGATGGCTGCCAATTTTTTTATATGCTGGAGCGAAGCGATTTCCTTAATTAGACATTATACATTAGTCATTATTCATTTTTATCGCCGGCGTCATGGATTTGTCCCCGAATGCGGTTGATATGATCAATAAGCTCCTGGGAATCTTGTTGGATGTCATCGATAATACGCATGGTTTTTTCTTTGTCGCTTTGACTAGAGCCGATCCGTTCGATGGTTGCCGACAGATCTGAAAAATAGGCCTGAAATTGTTCCAGGACACTTTGGGCGAAGCTATCGCAGGTTGCTTCCGCCAGTTTGAAAAGGTATCTAAATTTCAGATTTTCTCGATAATCCTTAAGGTGGAAGACAATCGACCGCGCGGTTTCGCGCTTCATACGCTGCAGGGCATCCTCCATGGCTTTAAACTCGACCGCCTCCCGCTGCTGGGCGTTTTTCTTGAAGATGGTTTTGGATTTTCGCATGGCCTTGTAGTAACCCAACCGCACAATGGCCTCAGCTTTTATGCGGGCGGAATAGTGCGTGGCCGCAGCCAGGGCCGGGGGTCTCAGACCGCTGGCTTTGACAACGGCCTCCATGGTCTGGGGCCGGATGCGCGAACGACCCCCACTATCTGCACCATCTTCGGATTTAGCCGGCGCCCCGTTGAAATCTTCCAGCGCCTCCTCCATCACGGATTCAAAAGGCAGGATAGTGGATTCGAAATATTCCCCGATTCGATTTTCATTTATTTGAACAAATCGGATCAATTCAGGATTAATCGCCTCGGTGATATGGGAATCAATCGATTGTTTGAAATCCTGGAACAACAGGTATAGAATTTGAGAAAAATCGGTTTCATTCAGGCTACTTTGATACTTGTTGGTCTCAAGCACGTAGCTGTTGATAAAATTAACGATGTTTTTGTTGACGCTGCCCGAATGGGTATCAAAAAAACGATGCACTTCCTGCTGCAGAATGTTCTTGATCTCCGGCAAAGATCCCGCCAGAGTTTTCTTAATGGTCGACTTTATTTTATTCAGCCGCTTTTGATGTTTTTTTATCTTTTTCAGGAGGTCTGCCGCACTGTCGGCATCCTTGGCCAGTACATTACGATTAAGCCCGCTCCAATCACCAAGGCCGGCGACAATTACCGCCAGGCGCTCAATGTGATTTTGCAATGACAATGCCAGGCGTTTGCGGGCCAGTATGCCATGAAAACCGGATTCAAACCGGTCTATTTCCCGGTTGGATTGATCGGTAAAAGTCTCATCGGCCTGCCATTGCGCCAACCGGAGTCGATCTTTTTCTGAAAGGCTATCGCTGCTGGCCCTGAATAGATTAAACAGGGCTGAGAAGGTATAGATCTGCGGGTTCGGTTTTAACATGGCCAGTTCTTCCCGTACCCGCTCAACCAGATCATTCAGATCGTCGATGGTTTCATGTTCACTGAAGTCGCAATTGATGACAAAAACGATATTCTCCAGAATTCCCATTTTCTTGATCATGGACAAGAATCGGATGTCGGCCTGGCGCAGTCCGGTCCGGCTGCTGACCACATATACCATCAGATGGGTCAACCGCAGGTAATCCTGAATCATGGCCAGGTGCAGGGGATTGGAGGAATCACTGCCCTGACAGTCGGCAATCTCTATATTGGATTTAACACTACTGGAATTTATTTCAAGCAATACATCCTTCAGGTAGACTGCCAGAATCTCATTGCCGACAAAGGATTTGTGGTCGGCAAATCGATCGCCTTCGTACAATTGGATCGCATTTTCATCGTCTAACAGGGGCGCGACGGTGTCATAGCCCTTGAGATAAGAAGTCAGCAGCACATTGTTGATATTGCGCGTTGACCGGGTGATCAATTGCTCCGCCGTCAGTTCGCTGAGGGCGCGCTCTAAATCCTGTCGATCCTTGGGTTGGCGGATATCAAATTCACTGTTGCCGGAGCGCCAGTTTTCCGATGGAAACAAAACCAGCGCCTGTCCGATCTCAGCATTGATTTCATCCCAGGTTTTAAAAAACAATTTCGCCCGCAGATGTTTACCATTGCGCACACGGGTTACGATCGAGGTAATCACCCCGGCGCCCCTTTTGACGAATTCACCCTTAAAAATCGAATTTAAAAAAGTACTTTTACCGGATTTAATCGGTCCGACTATCGCCACCCGGATGATGTCTTCGGCCAATTGCCGGGGAAGCTGTTCACAGGCTTTTTCCCATTCACCAAAACTGTAATCCGCCATTCCAGGGATGGATTTGGCGGTTGAAAACAGGTCGCCGATATTACGGTTGATATCCAGAACTTCATCTTTCAGAATGCTGTAAGTATCCATAGTTTATCAATTCGACTCAGTAAACTTAATGCCTTGTATAAGTTAAGGTTTAATGCTATAAGGTGTTACATCCGAAATGAAATCAATCTAGGAAGGAAAAATAGGTATATGTCCGAAAAAAATCCTGAATGTCCCCTATATAATCCTTTAAATTGCAAGGAGTATTATAATCCGAAGCTATGTGCCTTTGTCAGAAAAGATAAAGACTGTCTAAAAAAAAAGAAACCCAAAACAAAAGCTAAGGCAAAGGGATAATACAACAATTCAGAAATCTATGCATGCCCCGCAGTATTTGACAGCAGCATCGGGTCGATTCCCATTTTCTTAACCGCTTCATCCCAACGCGTTTCAATCGGCATATCAAAAATATTTTCCTCAAAAATCGGATGATTCAACCAGGCATTATCTTTAATCTCAGATTCCAGTTGCCCCGGTCCCCAGCCGGCACATCCCAGCGAAATGATAAATGCTTTTGGCCCCCTGGCCATGGCGACAGCCTCCAGGATATCTCGGGTATTGCTCATGGCCAGAGCGGGTGTAATCATTAAGCTGGCTTCCCAGTTGAACGGTGGTCCGTGCAATACAAATATCTCACCGACATGGACCGGCCCGCCTAAATGGATCGGCATAGATCCGGCTTCCGGAGTAAACTCGATGGATAATTCTTCAAAGATATCTTTGGCTGTCAGGGAATGGTGCACGCGGTTGATGATCACCCCCATGGCGCCACTGTCGTTGTGCTCACAAATACAGGTAACCGTCTGATGGAAGTTCGGATCAACCAAACCCGGCATCGCCAGGAGAAACTGTCCTTTCAAGGTCGCGGAATTGTCTGTTGCCATGTCCTCCTCCACCAATCGGAAATGCTGACTAAACGAAATTCAATTGCCCCAACCTAATTTTATCGGCTCCCTTTGTCAAGGACACTTAGCGGTTTTTTTGATAAGCGGGGCAGCAGGTATAACGTGTCAGCCGGCCAGAGCGACTGTCCCACTTTCCAATCGACGGTCCAATAGCTCATACACTTTCATATTATTGATTTCTTTGGCGGTTTCCTCCGGGATTTCAACCTCGGCTACCTCCAGCCGGGAACGCACCGCGCGCAATGTATTTTCACCGACCAGGATTCCATTGGGAAACAGTTTGGTCAGATTTTGCAGCCGAAAGACCGTATTGACGGAATCACCGATAACGGTATAGTCCATCTTTTTATCAAATCCGATGTTGCCCACAACGACTTCCCCGGTATGAATGCTGATTCCCATTTTCAACGACGCGCCTAATTTCTTTTGCAGGTATTTATTGACAGCCGGCAGGGAATGCTTCATCTCAAAGGCTGCTGCAACGGCATGATCCGCATCTTCCGTGCTGGCGACCGGAGCGCCGAAAAGCGCCAGGAAACCGTCTCCCAGATATTTATCGACAATGCCGGAATGTTTGAAAACGATACCGCCCATCACCGAGAAAAAGCTGTTGAGCAACGAAACCGTTTTTTGGGGACCGATTTTCAGAGCCAATTTTGAAAAGCCTCTGATATCGATGTTCAGGAGGGTGATGGTCCTGATTTCCTCAATGATCGGTTTGCCATTGGTGGAGCCGTGAATGATTTTATCCAGAACTTCTTTTGGAACAAATTTTTGAAACATGTGCCGCATATCCCGCTCATGTTCGGCCATGGATACGGTTTCCTTATAAAGGCGGGCATTTTCAAGGGCGATGCTGACGGATGTTGCAATGGCTTGCAGCAGATCCTGGTCGTCAATACTGAATTCCCCATTGATTTTGTTCAATACTTCGATCACACCAATCACGCGGCCCTGAGAAATCATTGGCACGCAAAGGGCGGAGACGGTGGCAAAGCCGGAATATTCATCGATTATCGGAAAAAAATGGGACGATTTCTCGGTGTCATTGACGATGATGGCCTCTCCCCGGGCGGCGACGTAACCGGCAATCCCCTGTCCCAGTTTCAGGCGAAATTTCTTCATGGCCTTGATTTTTATGTTAAAGGCAACTGCTATTTCAAGTTCATTTCCCTCCAGAAAAAGGAGCGAGCCGGCTTCCACGTTGATGACTTCCCGGATCATGTCCATGGTGTATTTCAATACTTTGCTGATGTCAAAAGTGGATGAAGCCAGGGCGCTTCCGATCTGGCGAATTGTACCCAACTCCTGGTTGCGCTTGACAACGGCCGCCGAAAGTCGGTTGCGCTCCAGAACCAGTGAAAGTCCGTTGGCGATCCATCCAAACAGATCCTTGACGTCATTAAAAAGACCGGCCTGTTTACCCGTCAATACCAGGATGCCGTAAATTTGGCTGCCAAGTTTCAATGGCGCCAGCAAACAGGACTTGGCGCTTTGGTCTATAAAAAGAACTTGGTCGAGGGCACTGGCACCGTCGCCGACCGGATCGATCACCAAGGTCGTCTCCTGTTTCAAGGCCGTTTCAACAATTGATCCGCGGAAAGTATAGGTTCGGCCTTTGACCATATTGCACGGGCTATCGCTAAAAAAATCGGAGACCGATAAACAGTCTGCTTTGCTTTCATTGATCATCATCACGACGCCGAAATCATAGGGCAGCATGCTGTGAATTTCATTTAACAGGGCGTGGATGAGTTCGCCTTCGCTGAAACTTGAATTGAAAAGTTTGAATATTTTCTCGATAAATTGCGTATACGCCGATCGTCGCTCATTTTCCTTCAATAAACGCAAATTTTCGTAGGTAAACGCAGCATTGCTGAGCAGGGGCGTCAGGACCTCGATATCGCTTTGGGTGTATACCCGGCTTTCGTTGCGGGATGAGATGGTCAGAACCCCGATAATCTCTTTGCTGGATTTAATCGGCATGCAGACAAATGATTTGGTTCCGTAGTGGGCATTGTTGGCCCGGCCGAACCGTTTATCCTTTTCTATATCGTCAACCACCAACGGCGATTTGTTGATGACCGCATATTTGGCAATACTGGTTTCAAAATCAATCTGATCGCCGGATTTGACAAATTTGCCCAGCCCCATGGTGGCCTTTACGACAAATATCCTGGGGTCCGTGTTTTCGATGGTTAGAATCGACCCCAGATCGGAGTTGGTCAACACCAGCGCCCGTTCAAGTGTAACATGCAGAATTTCTTCCGGATCAAAGGTTACATAACACAGCTCGGACAGCTCTTTGAGGATGGAGATTTCAGTGGCTTTTTTTTCCAGTTGACTGAAGGTATTGCTGAATTGCTTCTCAATGGCCGTAAAAGAATTTACAATGGAGTGCAGTTCATCCTTGCCTGAACCGGTCTCATCGAGCGATAACTCATCCATGTAATTCGTGGACATTTTTTCCGATATGCTGGCAATTTTATCAAACAGATTTTTTAGTATATTAAATCCGATGAATGAAAATATGAGCACACCGAGAAAAAAAACGGCAGGTGTTCGTCTTCCAGCATGTTGTACTTGATGCTGAAAAAAATAAAACCGATAATCGGAAACAAAAAAAAGAGCCCAAAAATTATATTGAGCTTGTAATAAAGATTTCGGTTTTCAAAAAATGGTTTTCTCAGAAACTTGGATAATTGCATGCAACAGTCCTTTTGATGTGTGTCGCCGTGCCGGTTGACAGCGAACACATCCACTCTAATTTATATAACATAACCATATTTTCTTCAAGAAAATAAATTCTTTATCTTGACTTTAGCCGCCGCCCCGCCTATATCCGGATTTCGTTTTTTTAATCCAAAATAGAACCGCTAAAGCCTAAGGATAAGTATATGACCGAATCCCATGTTAAAACGATTTCTTCCGAGCTCAGCCTGAAAAATTCCCAAGTGATGGCCGTCCAGGAATTGCTGTCGGAGGGATCAACCGTCCCCTTTATCGCCCGCTACCGCAAGGAAGCCACCGGCAGTCTGGATGAAGTCGCGATCACTGCCATCCGTGACCGTTTGCAGCAGCTGGCAGAGATGGATTTGCGCCGAAAAACCATTTTAAAATCCTTGGCAGACCACGGGCACCTGACGGACGCCCTGCAGCAGGACGTTCTGGCAGTCGGCACGCTGGCGGAACTGGAAGACCTGTATTTGCCCTATCGCCCGAAACGACGAACACGCGCCATGATCGCCCGCGAGAAGGGACTCGAACCCCTGGCTCAAGTGCTTCTGGCACAGCGCGGCAGGGATCCCCAAGCGGCTGCCGCGGAATTTGTGGACCCGATCAAAGCGGTCGATGACATCGCGGCCGCTTTGGCCGGCGCCAGGGACATCATTGCCGAAGTCATCAACGAAGATCAGCAGTCAAGGGCCGAACTTCGCAAACTGTATGCTTCGCGGGCTGCCCTCCAATGCCGGGTGGCGGCCGGCAAGGAAGCGGAAGGTGCCAAATACCGGGATTATTTCGATTGGCAGGAGGACGCGGCGACCGCGCCATCGCACCGAGTCTTGGCCATGCGGCGCGGGGAGAAAGAAGATATCCTGAATCTGTCCATCGCCCCGCCGGAGCAAGATGCCCTGCAGGTTCTCGAAGATATCTTCGTCACCGGCGATCAGGCCGATGCGGCGGAAGTCAAAATTGCCCTGCAGGACAGCTATAAAAGGCTTCTCTCCCGGTCGATGGAAACCGAAATCCGCCTGGCCACCAAAAAAAAGGCCGAGGCCGAGGCCATCAAAGTTTTTTCCGATAATTTGCGAGAACTGCTTTTATCCCCGCCACTGGGGACCCGGCGGGTAATGGGCATCGATCCCGGCTATCGCACCGGCTGTAAATTGGTTTGTCTGGATCCCCAGGGCAAACTCGAGCATCATGCTACGATTTACCCGCATAATTCCAAGAAACAGCTCGAGGCTTCCGCACACCTGGTGCAGCGTCTGGTAGACCGTTATCTCATTGAAGCCATTGCGGTCGGCAATGGGACTGCCGGTCGAGAAACCGAGGCCTTCATCAGGAATCTCGATTTGGGTCCTCAAGTGCAGGTCGTCATGGTGAATGAAAGCGGCGCCTCGATTTATTCGGCCTCGGAAGTGGCCCGACAGGAATTTCCCGATCTGGATTTGACGGTTCGGGGGGCAGTTTCCATCGGCAGACGACTGATGGATCCGCTGTCCGAACTCGTGAAAATCGATCCCAAATCCATCGGGGTCGGCCAATATCAACACGATGTGGATCAAACCGCCTTGAAACAATCCCTGGATGATGTGGTCATCAGCTGTGTCAACAGCGTCGGGGTCGAGGTAAACCAGGCCAGTGTCCAGCTGTTGACGTACATATCCGGACTGGGCCCCCGGCTTGCCAAAAATATCGTTGACTACCGTGAACAAAACGGACCATTTACCTCCCGCTCCCAACTGGCGGATGTTCCAAGGCTGGGTCCCAAAGCGTTTGAACAATCCGCCGGTTTTTTGAGAATCAGAGACGGCCAAAATCTGCTGGATGCCAGTGCGGTGCACCCTGAAAGCTACCACGTCGTTGAAGCAATGGCCAAAGATCTGGACTGCACGGTGGCGGATTTGATGCAAAACAATGAGCTCAGAAAAAAAATTGATATCAGTCGATACATCAGCGAGCAGATCGGTGCCCCGACCCTAAATGACATTCTCGTCGAACTTGCCAAACCGGGACGTGACCCGCGTCGGGAATTTGAAATTTTTGAATTCGCCCCTGGCATCGAAAAAATATCCGACTTGAAACCCGGTATGACAATACCGGGAATTGTCACCAATGTAACAGCCTTTGGCGCATTTGTGGATGTCGGCGTCCATCAGGACGGGCTGGTGCACATCAGTGAGCTTTCGGATCGATTTGTTAAAAATCCGACTGCCGTAGTACGGGTTCAGCAACGGGTCAAGGTCAGCGTGCTGGCCGTCGATATTGAACGCAATCGCATTTCGCTTTCCATGAAAACGGTTCCCGGCCGACAGTCCCCCACAGGCAAACCATCATCTAAAGTTCCAAAACCTCAGCCAGGATCGAAAAGCGAATCAAGAAAAACCGCTCCGTTTAACAATCCCTTTGCGGAATTGCTTGGTGATTAGGGGTGGTTGAAGTTGCAGATAACAGGGTTGTATGAGCATGTCACTATGACTACACTAAATTACTCTGATGAGATTCGAAAATTTCAAGCACCAAAATACAAATAACAAATAAATCCCAATGATCCAAATTCAAAATTCTAAACAATCAAGGGTCTCTGCCTATGCTTAATAACTATATCGACATCAGACTTGAGTCGGCGAAATCCTGCGATGTAGCGCTGCTGAAAATTTCGGTCATTGATGATTGAGATTTGAAATTTATTTGAAATTTGGTGCTTGAAATTTGAGAATTTATTGTCTTAATATTGCTGGTATTCCTTAATTTGCATGTAACTTTTTAAAGCGTTTAAACACACCTATTACTGAAATAAATATGCGTGCCGTTATACAAAGAGTCAAAGAATGTTCGGTTTCCGTCGACGGTCAAATCATCGGCCACATAAGTCGAGGGCTATTGGTTTTGCTGGGCGTTGCCCAGGGAGATCATACCGCGGATGCCGATTATCTGGCACAAAAAATCGTCAATCTGAGGATTTTCGAAGATGAGAACGGCAAAATGAATCGATCCCTGCTGGATACCGGCGGTCAAATGCTGGTCGTATCCCAATTCACCCTGCTGGCCGACTGTCGCAAGGGACGACGCCCCTCATTCGTGGCTGCGGCCGGACCAACCGCGGCCACTGAACTTTATGAATATTTTAACGATGCCGTCAGAAATGTCGGCATCTCAGTCGAAACCGGTCGTTTCGGGGCCATGATGGCGGTCGCCCTGGTCAATGACGGCCCGGTCACCCTCATATTGGAAAGCCGGGGCTGAATGCGGAAGTCGGAATTCGGCCTTCGACAAGCTCAGGCGAGCCAATGTCGGAATTCTCCGCAATAAATCCCTGTCGATATCAAACGTAATGTCCTTTTTTATTCGAAATAGCTCCAAGCACAAGTACAATCTTAAGGTGACTTCATTTACCTTGTTGGTGTTCATGACGATGTTGCTTGGGGGCATCACCAACGGCGAGGCGGCGAATTGGGCGAAGCTGAAATCACTTATCGGGCCAAAGGACTCGATCGTGGTCGCCGATCCTGCGGGCCGGATCATCATTGCCAAACATGCCCGGCAAAAATTGGTACCAGCCTCAATTTTAAAGATACTCACCTCGTTAGCGGCCCTGCATTATTTGGGGTCAAACCATCGCTACGTGACCGACTTTTTCAGGGACCCGGATTCAAATCTAGTCATTAAAGGCTATGGCGATCCCTTCATGATCTCGGAGGTCATCGATGGGATTGCACAGGAATTGGCAGATCTTATCGGCGATGCCGGCATGGTTAATGATATCATCGTCGACGACTCTTATTTCAACCGGCCGCTGACGATTCCCGGAATCAGCACATCAACCCAGCCCTATGACGCCCCCAACGGGGCCCTGTGCGTCAATTTCAATACCGTGTTTTTCAAGCGCACCCAATCCGGATATGCCAGCGCTGAAGTCCAGACACCCCTGCTGCCGTACGCCATAAAAAAAATAAAGCTATTAAAACCCAAAAGCGGCCGAATTGTACTTTCCCATGAAGCCAAGGAGAATACGATTTACGCCGGCCATCTCTTCGGCTACTTTTTTACACGCCACGGAGTTCGGCCGCGTGGGACCGTAAAACCGGGTCAGGTGGATCCATCCGTCGACAAGCGGATATATCGCTATGTGTCGCAGTTCACCCTGTATCAGATCATTGCCAAGCTGCTTGAACATTCCAATAATTTTACGACCAACCAACTGCTCATATCCTGCGGCATCCAAAAATCCGGCCAACCCGGCAACCTGGCCAAAGGTGTTGCGGCCCTGGTCGATTTTGCTGCGGACGAATTGCAGATCAAAGACCTGACAATTGTGGAAGGCTCTGGCATATCCAGGCAGAACAAAGTTTCAGCAAATCAGATGCTGCAGGTACTCACTAAATTTGAATCCCATCGCAGGTTGTTGCCCAGGCAAGGACGTGAGTACTATAAAACCGGCACCCTGCATGGCATCAACACCCGGGCCGGCTACATTGCCGCCGCCGCCGACGGCTATTATCGCTATGTGGTGATGATCAATACGATGGGCAAGTCAACCCAACCGGTCATGCGCCGGCTGCTGCGGGGACTGGAATAGGAGAAATGACTAATGAATAATGAAAAATGAATAATTATGGAATCCTGTCTTTTTTTGAATTAACCGGATTGTGCATGAGGCTCAAGCAAACAAGTAAAAGGGCGGAGCGAAGCGACATCATCAATTAGACATTATTCATTAGTCATTCGTCATTTGCCATTAGTCATTAGTCATTCTGAAGTGATGCTGGCGTAGGCACTGTGGTTGTGGATGGATTCGAAATTTTCCGCACTCACCGAGAACCAGGTGATGTTATCGTCGTCGTTTAATTTTTGGGCCACATCGCGCACGATGTCTTCGACAAATTTGGGGTTGCCGAAGGCTTTTTCGGTAACACGCTTTTCATCCACTCGTTTCAAAACAGAGAAGACATCACAGGATGCCGAGGTTTCCACCAGCTCGATCATATCCTCCATCCAAATGAATTTATTAAAGCGCGTGCTCAGACGCACCTCACCGCGCTGATTGTGGGCGCCGATGTCGCTGATTTCCATCGAACAGGGGCATACCGAAGAGATGGGCACCACGACTTCCGATACCAGATCTACTTTTCCGGCCGGATCACTGGTTCCAATAATGCTGCAGGTATAGTCCATTAACCCGGGAGATGTGCTGACCGGGGCCTTTTTTTCGATAAAATAGGGAAAGGTCATTTCAAGATGGGCCGAAGCCGCATTTAAATGCCGTTTCATGTTTTCCAAAATTGCCGAAAATTTTTCCAGGGACACGTCCGGGCGCAACAGGTGGAGCAGTTCAACGAACCGGCTCATATGGGTGCCCTTGTTATTGTGGGGTAAATCCACATACATATTGATGGCGGCAATCGTATGTTGAAAACCGTCGCGTTTGTCTCGCACGGTTATCGGGTAGCGCAGATTTTTGATCCCGACCTTATCAATGGGAAGGTTGCGGTAATCGGGCTGGCTCTGAACGTCTTTTATCGGTTTCATCATTTCAATAGGTACTCCGGCCTCACATGACTCATGGAACGAAAGATATTTCCCTTGATTTTGTTATTGCTGCGGTAAAGCTGCTTTAGCATTTGTTTGACTTCACGGCGTTTTGAGGTTCCGGCGGTCGGACAGGGATTTATAAAATCCGGGTAACGCTGGTCTCTTGCAAAACGCCGGATCAAGTCCGCGTCGGCAAATGCCAAGGGTCTGATTAGGGTAAATTTGTCCTGAAAAAAGGTCTGGGCCGGCAGCATCGTGCTGATCTCACCGGCATAGCAGATGTTCATGAACAACGTTTCGATGATGTCGTCTTTGTTATGCCCCAACGCCAATTTATTGCACTCGAGTTCATCGGCAATTTCAAATAATCGCTTGCGACGCAGCCTGGAGCATAGAAAACACGGGTTTTCACGGTTGGTCGGACTATGCCCCTGAATTCCGTAGTCCGTGTATTCCACTCGCAGCGGAAACCCGATTCTCTCACAATACATTTCCAAGGGTTCAGCGAAACTGCCCTCGAACCCCGGATCTACAAAAACAGCAAAAGCTCGTACTTGATCGGTACCCGTGCCAATCGTTCGGTCAGCATCCGCATCAGAGTAAGGCTGTCCGCACCGCCGGAAACGCCGACAACAATCCGGTCGCCGTCAGCAATCATCTTGTAGCGGTGCAAAGCCTGTCCCATGCAGCGGTTCAGCGCTTTGTATGTGTTACCTTCGAATGGCAAAAAAAGAACTTATTCTTGGTCTGCAACCACTGCTTTGGAGGCAACTTTCCCGGCGGCAACCTCTCTCAGTGAAACCACGATGTCTTCATTTTTGGGGGAACTTACCAGATAATCGGATCCTTCCCGAATCTGTCTGACCCGTCGGGCCACCATGTTAACCAATCTAAAACGATTATCTACCTGTCTTAGACAATCTTCAATCGTAATACGTGCCACAAAAAAACCTCCATATATTGGGTACTTTAAGCATTATCTAATTATGGTTCAACGGCTTAGTGTTTATTCATCGACTGAAATTACAAGTAATTGGTTCAAAGGTTCCGGGTTCACCGTTCAAGGTTATATTAAGACAGAATCGAATAACGCTGAACCTCTGAACCTTGAACCCTTGAACCTCCTACCTACAGAATTTCCACCAATTCGTACATGCGTTTGCCTCCGGGAACCTGAAATGTCAGTTCATCACCCGGTTTTTTCCCAACGAGCCTATCTACATTTTTAAGGTTAGTGTGACCGTATCTGTCACACCCATGGTGTAAGATCTCCTTAAAAGAACAAACGAAAGGAGATCTTATGAATATCGATCAATTAAGACAACAGTTTCC
>Ga0209367_1000011_pt1 | contig 113403 bp, 103 predicted proteins | sample WorMetLIZISLAND2_FD_187412 | JGI IMG/M metagenome (GOLD analysis project Ga0209367, IMG submission 187412) | Marine gutless worms symbiont microbial communities from Max Planck institute for Marine Microbiology, Germany - Olavius geniculatus... ...
AAAGATATCGTTCAATCTCGAGCCTCTCAGGGCCGGTAAACGCGAAATGGCTTTTTTCGCAGCGGCTGGCGGGGCGTGATCTTCGGTTGTGCGAAAACCAAAAAGTTCACATAATATACATTATCAGACGTTATAAAAATTGCGGATATTGAGATGTTCGAAAATACTATTCACAATCCAGCGGACCGCAGCAACCGGCCGCGCAATATTTATTCTGTTTCACAGTTGAATGCCGAAATCAAAATTCTAATAGAAGAAAGCTTCCCCTTTATTTGGATATTTGGCGAGATTTCCAATTTTCGCGTTCCGGCATCCGGCCACTATTATTTTTCGCTCAAAGATAGTACCTCTCAGATCAGCGCCGTGATGTTTCGCGGACAGCAGCGACAGCTGACCTTCAAACCCGAGGACGGCATGAGTGTCACCGGGATGGGACGATTAGGTGTGTATGAACCGCGCGGCAGTTACCAGATTATTCTGGAATACCTGGAACCCTCCGGCATCGGCGCGCTGCAGATTGCATTTGAAAAGCTTAAAAAGCGCCTGGCAGCCGAAGGCTGTTTCGATGATGCCTTGAAGAAACCGATTCCAATGCTGCCGAACCATATCAGTGTGATAACATCGCCGACCGGCGCCGTCATCCATGATATTACCAATACAATCAGCCGTCGGTTTGCCAACTGCCATATCCAGATTATTCCAACCAAAGTTCAAGGATCCGGCGCCGCCAAAGAAATCTGCGCGGCCCTGGAACTTCTCAATGACCGAAATGAAGCCGAAGTCGCCATACTGGCCCGCGGCGGCGGATCCCTGGAGGATTTGCAGGCCTTTAACACTGAATCTGTGGCCCGCGCGATTTTAGCATCCCAAATACCCGTCATTTCAGCTATCGGACATGAGACTGATTATACGATCGCCGACTTTACCGCCGATCTGCGGGCCGCGACACCAACAGCTGCCGCCGAACTGGTCGTTCCTGAAAAATCCATTCTTCAGCGCCGCTGCAATGACCTGTTGAAGCAGGTGCAAACAACATATATGAATTATTTCAATAGGCTACAATTAAAACTTAATTCAATATCTAAGCGTTTGATCGACCCCCGGCGTAAACTGGAAGATTTCCGTCTGCGGCTGGACGATCTTGGTGAACGCATTCACAGGACGCTGGCCCGGCAATTCAATTACAAACGAGATCACCTTGATCTATGGCAGAACCGCCTCATGGTCAATACGCCGCGTCATTTGTTGGATAAAGCTGAAAAACAACTTGAACAAATAAATGAAAAACTTATAAAATCATTAATGATATCTAATCATTCAAAACAAATAAAACTGCGCGAATTGAACGCAACCCTGGAAGCTTTGAACCCCCTCGCAATTCTTGCCAGGGGCTATAGTATAACCCGTACCATTCCGGATGCAGCAGTCGTAAAAAATGAAGAGGAGGTTGTCTTGGATCAGGAATTGGAGATCATGCTGGCCAAGGGGCGTCTGGTATGCCGTGTGGAGGGAAAAACGAGCAATGGCTAAAAAGACTTTTGAGCAGGCAATGAAACAGCTTGAACAAATTGTTCAAGACCTCGAATCCGAAGACCTTCCCTTGGAAAAGGCGATCAAGAAATTTGAAGAAGGAATTCGGCTGTCAAAATATTGCAGCGGGAAATTGGACGAATCCGAAAAGCGCATCACCATTTTGATGAAGGATGCCGCCGGCGACGTGTCGGAAGTACCATTTTCAGATGGGCAGCCGAATCACGCCGAAGATGAGGGGGATGGGTAATGTTGAATGTCGAATGTCGATTGACGAATGTCGAATTCGAGCATCAAGCATCGAGTATCCAGTATCGAGCATCCAGTATCGAGCATCCAGAATCCAGAATCCAGTATCCAGTATCGAGCATCCAGTAAAGAGTATCCAGCATGTTTGACCTTAAACATTATATGAATCAGAAGAGCCAGATCGTTAACGACGCATTGGCCAATATTCTGCAAAATAATCAGCAGGGCGAAACTATTGACGTAGCCATGCAATATTCGTTGATGGCCGGCGGTAAAAGAATTCGGCCGGTTTTATGTTTGGCGGCCGCCGAAACGGTTGGCGGCAATCCGTCCGATGCCCTGACGGCAGCCTGTGCGATGGAGATGATCCACACCTACTCGCTCATCCATGATGATCTGCCAGCCATGGATAATGATGAATTGCGCCGCGGAAAGCCCACCTGTCACATCGCCTTTGATGAAGCAACCGCGGTACTGACCGGCGACGCGTTGCTGACCCTGGCTTTCGAGGTTATCGCCTCGGAGCCGATCAACAATTCCACCCGGGCTGCTGATTGGCTGCAGGTTACTCGAATAATCGCAGTTGCAGCGGGCTCTCGCGGCATGATCCAGGGCCAGATGCTGGATATGGCGGCCGAGGGCCGCCGGCTTAACCTCGCCGAACTCGAAACCATGCATAATTTAAAAACAGGGGCCCTGATCGAAGCTAGCCTGCACTGCGGCGCCTTGTTGGCCGGGGCGAACAAGGCGCAATTGGCTTCTCTCAAATCTTATGCCCGCAACATCGGTTTAGCATTTCAGGTTGCCGATGACATTCTAAATGTCGAGGGCAATCCGAAAATGATGGGCAAGGCTGTCGGAACCGACCGGGCAAAACAAAAAAGCACCTACCCTGCCCTTTTGGGTCTAGATGATTCCCGGCAGTTTGCCCGAAAATTAACTCGCCGGGCATTGCAAGCACTGCAAACTTTTGATAGTAAGGCAGAGCCCTTGCGGGCTTTGGCAAACTACATCATCGAAAGAAAAAGATAATTGAGGGATTCAGGAAATATGAATTCAGGAATTGAGGGATTAAGGGATTGATGCCATAAATAAAATGGGATAGAATTCCTTCAATTCCCAAATTCCCAAATTCCTAAATCCCTGAATTCATATTTCCTAAATCCCTGAATTCCTAAATTTGAATTTATTTTGCCCATGAGTTTATTAGAAAAAATCAATTCTCCGGCTGATCTAAAAAAACTCTCGCGGAAAGAGCTGCCGGATCTGGCCGCCGAAATACGCAACACCATCGTTGAAGTTGTGTCTCAAACCGGCGGTCATTTGGCCTCCAGTCTCGGTGCGGTTGAACTGGCAATTGCCATTCACTATGTATTTGAAACGCCGCACGACAAACTGATCTGGGATGTCGGACACCAAGCCTATGCGCACAAGCTGCTGACCGGCCGCCGGGATCAGTTTTCCTCCCTGCGGCAGCACCGGGGGATCTCCGGTTTTACCCGTCTAAGTGAGAGTCCTTACGATACCATTTCCACCGGTCATAGCAGTACGTCGATATCGGCCAGCCTCGGGGTTGTGCATGCCAAATATTTAAAGAAAGAAAATTCCAAGGTGATCGCGGTCATCGGCGATGGATCCATGACCGCCGGTATTGCCTATGAAGGGCTTAATCAGGCCGGGGATAAATTTAAGGACCGGGAGCTAATCGTCATTTTGAATGACAATGACATGTCGATTTCGCGCAACGTGGGTGCCCTGTCTTCATTTTTGAGCCGAACCTTTTCCGCCAAAAGGCTCCAGGAGGCCAGAAAAGAGCTCGGCGGATTTCTCAAATCGCTGCCCAAGATCGGCGATGATGTGTACCAGTTTGCCAAACGCACCGAGGAATCATTCAAAACATTCACCACGCCCGGGATGCTTTTTGAAGCGTTCAATTTCGAATATTTTGGTCCCATCAACGGCCACAAACTAAATCATTTAATAGATATTTTAAATAATATAAAATATCTAAAAGAGCCGGTGCTGCTGCACGTGACCACTCAAAAAGGCAAAGGCTATCCTCCGGCGGAAGAAAACCCGGTCTACTTTCACGGCTGCGGCTGCTTTGAAGTTGAAACCGGCACCTGCATCGACCCCAAACTTTCAATACCGACCTACACCGAGGTTTTCGGCCAGACCCTGGTTGAATTGGCTGCCGAAGACGAGCGGGTAGTTGCAGTCACGGCTGCCATGCCCGAAGGCACCGGACTATCTGATTTTGCCGGGATCTACCCGGATCGTTTCTTCGATGTCGGTATTGCTGAACAGCACGGCGTCACGTTTGCAGCCGGCATGGCCACCGAGGGGCTGAAGCCGGTCGTGGCCATCTATTCGACTTTTCTGCAGCGTGCCTATGACCAGGTATTGCATGATGTGTGCCTTGATCGGCTGCCGGTGACCTTTGCCATAGACCGGGGCGGCATTGTGGGTGAAGACGGATCTACCCATCACGGACTATTTGATCTCTCCTACCTGAGGAGCTTGCCCAACATGGTCGTTATGGCGCCGGCTGATGAAAATGACATGCGTGCCATGCTTGCCACGGCCCTGCAACACAGTGGCCCCGTTGCGATTCGATATCCACGGGGCTCAGCGACCGGGGTTGAGTTGGGCAAAGTCGTCAAGCCGTTGCAGCTTGGAAAAGGAAAAATCCTGACGGAAGGCGAAGATATTTTGATGCTGGCTATCGGCCAATCCGTGAGCGATGCCCTTACAGCCAGTGAGACTTTAAAGGAACAGGGTATCTCGACCACGGTGGTCAATTGCCGTTTCGTCAAACCCCTGGATATCGATCTGATAAGTGAGTTGGCTAGAAGAATCCCGCGGATTATCACGATTGAAGAAAATGTTCTCCAGGGTGGGTTCGGCAGCGCCGTACTGGAGGCGTTAAATGATGAGAGGCTCACCGGTATCCAGGTTGAGCGGGTCGGCATTGCGGACACCTTTGTGGAGCACGGACCCCAGCAGTTGTTGCGAACCCTATACGGTATTGATCCACCTGCCATCGTCAAAGCCGCCGAGCGGTTGATGGAGGCAAAATAATTCCGGATTAGATACGTTATCGTATGACACTCTAAATCAAAAGCATATGGATATAGACTTTTATATATGAATAAACCACGAACCACACGAAAGACACGAAAATGAAAAATAAACTTTCTTTTGGCTTTTGTGTATTTCGTGTATTTCGTGGTTTACCTCCTAATCATAGACACCTAATAAATTTCTATTTCGATTAGTCCGGCCGTTTTTTGGGCCGCCGTATGGGCCGAAACCTGACTCCCCAATATAGAGTACCTGATTTGTCTGTAAAAAAACAAAGACTCGACCGGCTGCTCGTCGCAAAAGGGATTGCCCCGAGCCGCCAGCGGGCGCAAGCGATGATTTTGGCCGGCAAGGTCCTGGTGAACAGCCGGCCGGTTGACAAAGCCGGCTTTTTGGTTGGCCTTGATGACGCGCTTGAATTGAAGGGAACTGACATCCCCTATGTCAGCCGAGGGGGCTTAAAGCTTGCAGGCGCCCTGAATACGCTTGGCGTGAATCCGGCCGGTTTCGTTTGCCTTGATGTCGGCGCTTCCACCGGCGGATTTACCGATTGTCTTCTGCAAAATGGTGCGGCCCGCGTCTATGCCGTTGATGTCGGCTATGGCCAACTGGCCTGGAAACTTCGCCAGGATCCACGCGTGGTGGTTTTCGAACGTACCAATATTCGTCATATGGCGGCTGAAGCCATTGGTGAACCGGTTGATTTAGCAACGATCGATGTCGCTTTTATTTCTCTGAAGATTGTTGTACCCGCGATTACCGCCTTTCTGAAAGATGGAGCCCACATCCTGGCCCTGATAAAACCTCAATTTGAAGTCGGCAAGGATCAGGTCGGAAAAGGGGGAGTGGTCAGGGATGCCGACCTTCATGCCCAGGTCATTCGGAGTCTGTCCTCATTTTTTGTTGAATTGGGTTTTTTTAGCGAAACCGTCACGCCATCACCGATCCGCGGGCCTAAAGGAAACCGGGAATTCTTCATTTTGCTGCGGCATCAACCGGAAAAATTGTCCTGATTTTGGGCTTGCTTTTTTTTAGTTTACCAGTTAGACATGTCCTTTTAAGAAAAATAGAGAGGAGCTTACATGAGCGAAATAGTTGAAAGTTTAAGAAACATTGCCCTGGTTGCCCATAGCGGCGCCGGGAAAACATCCCTTGCTGAAGCCATGCTTTTCGACGGCGGCGTCACGAAACGTTTGGGCCGGGTGGAAGACGGCAACACCGCGATGGATTTCGAACCCGAAGAACTCAAACGAACTTCAAGCATCAGCTCCGGGTTCCATCAGGTGGAATGGAAAAAACACACGATCAATATAATCGATACTCCGGGCGATCAGAACTTTTTCTCAGATACCTTGAGCTGCCAGCAGGCCGCTGATGGGGCGCTGGTCGTGATCGATGCAGTGGACGGCGTCAAGGTTCAAACGGAACAAGCTTGGGAATTTGCCAATAATTTTCAACAGCCGTGTATGATTTTCATTAATAAACTCGATCGCGAACGCGCCGATTTTTCAAGAGCCTTCGAAGAAGTCGCCGACATTTTCGAGCCCAAACCCATCATCCTGCAGCTTCCCATCGGTGCTGAAGATGAATTCAAAGGCGTCGTCGATCTAATTACCGGACAAGCCTATCTCTACGACAACGACGGCAAGGCGCAAAAGGGAGAAGTCCCGGCCGACATGCAGGATGCAGTGGAAAGTGAAAAAGAAAATTTAATTGAAAATATTGCCGAAGCCGATGATGATCTTGTCGAGCGCTACCTGGAAGGTGAAGAGCTTACCGAGGAAGAATTGAGGGGCGCTTTGAGAACAGGAACCCTGGCCCGCACGTTTGTGCCGGTGGTCTGTGGTTCAGCCACTAAAAATATCGGTATCGACATTTTAATGAATATAATGGTGGATTCAATGCCGTCACCGCTCGATCGCGGATCACGCGTCGGTACCGATCCGGCGACAGGCGAAGAAATCGAACGGGCACCGGATCCGGACGCTCCATTTTCGGCGTTCGTGGTTAAATCCCTGGCCGATCCTTATGCCGGCCGGTTGACAATTTTCAGGGTGGTTTCCGGCTCTTTAGGCTCAGACGGCAATTTTTATAATTCCACCAAAGAGACCAAGGAACGCTTCAACCAGCTTTTGACCATTACTGGCAAGGAACAAAAACCGGCAACGGGTGCCGGGCCGGGTTCGATCGTTGCAATGGCCAAACTCAAAGAAACCTTGACCGGCGATACGCTGTGTGATGATGGGGCCAAGATCTCATATCAATGCGTCGAGCCCCTGCCCTCTTTGATTTCATTTGCAATAAGTGCCAAGTCCAAAGGAGACGAAGACAAAATTTTCAGCTCCTTGGTCAAACTGCTGGAAGAAGATCCCTCGCTCAAGTTGGACCGGATCTCCGAAACGAAGGAAATTATCCTATCGGGTTTGGGGCAGATTCACATCGAGACCGCTGTGGATAAACTCAAAAGAAAGTTCAATGTCGAAGTCGTTTTAAATACCCCCAAAGTTCCTTACCGGGAGACGATCAAAAAGAAAGTCCGGGTTCAGGGAAAACATAAAAAACAAACCGGCGGCCACGGTCAATTCGGTGACTGCTGGATTCAGCTGGAACCCATGGCCAGAGGCAAAGGTTTCGAATTTGTCGATGCCATCGTCGGCGGTGTGATCCCCAAAACATATATACCCGCAGTAGAGAAAGGAGTCGTTGAAGCATCTCAAAAAGGTGTTCTGGCTGGTTTTCTCTGCGTCGATTTCAAGGTCACCCTTGACGACGGGTCATTTCATGCCGTGGACTCGTCTGAAATGGCCTTTAAAATTGCCGGTTCCCTGGCTTTTAAAAAGGCAGCCGAACAGGCAAACCCGGTTTTGCTGGAACCCATCATGAGTGTTACCATTACCACGCCGGAAGATTTTATGGGCGATATCATGGGCGACCTGAACGGCAGACGCGGGAAGGTGCTAGGGATGGACAGCGCCGGCAGAAATCAGATAATCAAGGCCAACGTTCCGATGGCGGAGTTTTTAACCTACGCCCCGGATCTCAGATCCATGACCGGCGGCCGCGGCATCTACTCCATGGAATTTTCCCACTACGATGAGGTGCCGGCTCAAATCTCAGAAAAGATAGTTGAAGAAATCAACAAAGCCAAAGAAAAATAAAATTTAATAGCTCCAGAATTCTTTGATGCATTTTCTGGCCGGCGCATAACCTTTGTAAAATGCGTCCCATTTCCGTCTAAAATTAACCTTATTTTTGAATTTAATTTTGGCCGCATGGGGACAGGACGCGAGGTGGAACCTGCGGGAGTTTCGATTGCCAATGTATTTTCCTGGTGCTTCCCGCCAGTTGCGCCACAGGCCTTTTTTCAATTCCATAGCCTTGCGCTGGGCCTGCAGCAACATGGTGCTGTATTTTAAATTTGGTTTGAGATAGAGATAAAACGCCAATCCGGCCTGCAGCAGCCGAACGTTTAAAAAGCTGCCGTCCTCCAGATAAACATAGGCCAAGGTTCTACCATATCGATCGGTACGCTCCTGATCATACTCAAACCGAATTCTTTGGGACGATACCAGTTTCTTATTGAACGCCCTGGCCTGGTATCCCTGTGGTTGAGCCTTCTGATTTTCGTGGTCGATTTCCGGCGCGTTGATGCCGATGTACCGAACTCGCTCGCCCGTTGTTAATACCACCGTATCCCCGTCATTCACCCATTTAACCCGGTGCCAGGTCTGGGCCGGGGTTTCGATTGAGGTGCCGATTAAGAGCAGGAAAAAACCAGGGCCAAACGGCGAGGGATTGAAGATTGAAGATTGAAGATTGAAGATTTATGGGATTCTATCATTTTATTTTCTGTTATCGTTGTTGGACAGGCCGTTCAGGGTCCAGAAGAAAATTCATTGTGGTTGCTAACCTATAAATCTGATGATAATCAAACTTGAAGCATTGGTCGTCAATATAGCATACTCAATGAAACATTAAAGATTCAATTAAAGATCGGTTGTCATCCCTTAATTCTTCAATCTTCAATCTTAATTTGATACGCCGCAGTGCTTAATCGCCTGTTCATCCAGCATGCTGGCTAGCCCACCCTTTTCGGAAGCTGTAAATCCCAGGGTTTTTTGCCAAACTTCATCGTCTTCCATACAAAAATAGACGAACACTTCCGGTGCGTAGCGACGGATACTGGCAACGATTTTCCGATAGACCTCGATGCGTAGCGGCTTGAAATATCGCATTTTACCATCGAGTCCGGTTATAAACTCGCCATATACAATTTTAGATTTGGGAAATCTTTTTTGAATCAGCGGTTTCAGTGACGGTATAAAACGAAATGTCCCCAGGCTGATCCACACGATGTTATCGGCCGAGACACTGGAAAAAATGTCTTTGATGACCTGTTCATAGTCGGCTTCACAGCCGTCGTATATGATAATGGGGTCAAAGTGGAACGCCAGGGGGTATCCCCAGGACTCACATTTAGCGGCGGCTTTGAGTCTGGCCGGCAGCGAGGCCGTGCGCCGTTCTTCTTGGGCAATTACCCGAGGTGTGTTGACCGACCATGCGGCAATGGTTTTGCCGAGGTGCACCAGGTGCTGCAGCCTGTCGACGGCCGTGGTTTTGGTTTTCAATTCCAGCACCGCGCGCCGCTGACCGGCAAACGCCGGCACCAATCTGCTGCTAAAATCAGTCCACGACTCCCAGATCAGGCTATCGGTGAACTCACCGGTTCCAATCCTATGTATATTGTTTCCATTGAAAACTTGGTCGAGTTCTTCGAACAGATCCGTGTGGTTGATGAAAAACTGCATCAGGGGAGGGTGAAAATATGACTGCAGGATGCAGTACGTGCAGTCCATATGGCAGAAGGTGCCGATGTGAAGAATCTCATAACCGCAGCAGGTATAGGAACGGGTGCCCGGGCATTTTTTTATGAATGCGCCCTTGTTGCGCGTCAAATACAGCACAGTTTTCCCTTGTTGGATTGGGTCAGGCGCAGCGTTGATGCTGTCATAAACTTGCTGGCTATTCGCCGCAATTTCGGCCACCAGGTCCAGGTGCCGCGTAATGGCACGTACTTCGGGGTAATCGGCAACCTCCTGATCGATGTATAGTTTTTGAATGGACATAGGAAAAAATTCTATATCAGATAATTGCGGGCTCTTCAAATTTGTTGTGGGAAGGGACAAGGCAACATCGAAAGAAAATATTCCAAATCACAAGCACCAAATTACAAACAGATCATTTGGCGACACCGCGGGCAAAAATATCAAAGGCGATATCGAGGGTCTGCTTTAAGAAGTTTTTCTCATCATCAATCATGCGTTTGCTCTCTTCCCAGAGCACGACACCCGTGAACAGTGACCAGATGATATCGGCAACAGCGGAGGGATTGGTGTCCAGAAATTCGTGCCGGCCGGAGCCGTCTTCAAACACTTCGGCCAGAACGTTCAGGGAGTTGCGTGAGAGCTCGGTGATATTGCCAAGCAGGGGGGAAGATAAATTTTTCAGAGTTTCACTGGATTGAAGGTGAAACATGTTGATCAAAATCATGGGATCAAATTGGTACACATCATATAACGCCTCTTTGATCGCACTGATTTTCTTTTGTGGATCAGTATCTTTTTCCTTTTTTACATCTGCCAGCCTGATATTTAGATATTGCAATATTCGCAGTGATAACGATGCGTAAAGGTCGTCTTTATTTTTAAAATACAGATAAAGGGTCCCGGGACTTAATTCAGCCTCGCGCGCGATGTCCTCCATCGTGGATTTTGAGAAGCCTTTTTCAGAAAATACGCGTTTGGCGGCTACAATAATCTGCTGGCGTCTTCTTTCACGCTCCCGTTGTTTACGTTCCTGAATTCCCATAATTTTATGAAGGTAACATCCTGCAGCTAATAAATTGAAGATAAAATAGTGAAGGCAATTTATTTCATGATCTCCACTATAGTTGTTAGGATCTGTTTGTCAAGTAATATTTGTTCATTTTATTGGGTACAATCGGCTATCCGTCACTGTCCGGAAATTTATTCGTGACGGATTTCCTTTTTTGGGGGGGGTGGAACCGTAGATTTTAGTTTCAGAATCCGCCTCATTCATCTACAATTTTTTTAAAGCTGGGGTGGTCCATAATGTCATCCAGCATCGGACGCAGGGTTTTTAGCTGGGCAAGACTGGTGAAGGTCAAATTCAACGAAAAGGAGTTTCCCTCGAAATCCTTGGGAGGTATTAGCTTGATAGCGGGGTCAAGCTTCAGTTCTTTTAAATGGGCATTGTACTTTTGTTCGGCTGCGACGATCCTGGGAAATCGTCGCTGTCTCAGAAAAGAGCGAATTTTTTTTCCTTTCTGTCCACGGTCAGAATTTTCATCCACTAAATTGCGTTGCAGCGGGTCCATGGCCAATACCTGCCGGACTGAAATATCTTCGCGGAGAGCGATTTCACGGACCAACCCGATAAGCTCTCGTTGTTTGTTAAGGCTTAGCTTCAACTGCTCAAACAGCTGCGCGAATTCGACCGCCGTAGCGGGTTCGAGCCGGGCCAGTTCGTTGGCCATGGTTAATGAAATGGTATTGTTCAAGATGCTGGATTGAATGGATTGGGGCAGCAGGCAGAGGTCTTTGGTTTTGTCGATAACAAGGTGGTGTGAGGTCAACCCGCAAGTTGAGGCGAAATCAGCCAATTCCTTCACACTCTCTGTAAAAGCCGACAGTTTATGCAAGGCCCGGGATGTTTCAATCAAGTTGAGCGGCCTTTGGAGTGCATTGTCGGCGATGGCAAGCCGCAGACAGTCCAGGTGATCCGCATGGGGCTTCAAGATGCCTGCGCTGATCTCATGCCAGCCCAAATTTCGGCAGGCCGCCACCCGACGAAACCCACTGACGATAGTAAATTGATGGTTTTTTTTGACCAATAGCGGAGGCGTTGTCAGGCCGACCTGCCGGATGGAAGTTTCCAGGTCGTATAACTCCTCGCAGGTGGTAATGCGAAATTCATCCTGTTGCGGATCGATCAGTGCCAGGGGAACGGTTTGGTAATGGGCAGCGTGAATGGGTGGCGGCGGCATTTTTAAATTGAACAATGAAAATTGAATATTGAATATTTGTGGTAATCGCTGCGCTTTATCATTGTATTAAAGTCCATTTAACAATGATATGCGGAAGCGAACCTTTAATATTCAATATTCAATCGAAAATTTTCATTTAGAGCCCACGGCTGTCGCCGGTAAGCTGGGTGAGTGCTTCCAGGTATTTTTTGCGCGTATTATATATGATATCTTCCGGCAGCGCGGGTCCCGGCGGTTGTCGGTTGTAGTTAATGGATATCAGGTGGTCTCTGACATATTGTTTGTCAAAGCTCTGCTGTGAACCACCGGGTGCATAGGTGTCCCTGGGCCAAAAACGCGAGGAATCCGGGGTCAGAACTTCATCGATCAAAATCAGCTGATCGCCGATCTGCCCGAATTCGAACTTGGTATCGGCGATGATAATGTCCTTTTCAAGGGCCATTTCAGCACCTTTTTGGTAAATGGCGAGGCTCAGATCTTTGACCTTTGAAGCCAATTCCGGTCCGATCCGATTGACGGTTTCTGCAAAATCGATATTGATGTCGTGTGCGCCAAGTTCCTCCTTGGTCGAGGGGGTAAAAATCGGTGCCGGCAGTTGGTCTGACTCCTTTAATCCGGACGGCAAGTCAATACCGCAAACCGTCTGCGACTCCTGATATGATTTCCATCCCGATCCGGAAATATAGCCTCTGACCACACATTCAATCGGCAAGGGCTCCGTCTTTTTTACCAGCATACTCCGCCCGCGCAAAGCGTCGGCATAGGGTTGGCAGGCGGCCGGAAATTCATTTACATCGGCGGTAATCAAGTGGTTTTCGACAATCGATTTCATGATTTCGAACCAATACAGCGAAATCTGCGTCAGGATGATTCCCTTATCCGGGATCGGGTCCGGCATGACGACATCGAAGGCTGAAATTCGATCGGTTGCCACCATTAATAGACTATCACCAAGATCGTAGATATCCCTGACTTTTCCCCTCTTGAGCAAAGTTAATTCTTGAAAATCCGTTTGGCTGACAGGTGCATTCATTAATTTTCATCCTTTCAATTTTTATTAACGACTAATTGTCCTCTAACACCTCCGACGTATCCGCAACTGCATTGTTGTCGATGAATTGTTGCATAATATCGGCTGATTTTTTATCCAGATCGATGAATTCGATTCCGATTTGGTATTTCCCCCCGCCATATGATTTGACATGAACCACTTTGCCCTTGATGTCCATCAGTTCTTCCTCCAGACTGATAGTCAATTGAACTTTGTGATTGGATTCAATCCGGAAATGGGTTTCCAGCAATATTCCTGCTAAGGAAAGATTCAGAGTCCGGCCCATACCCTGCTTGACGATATTATCGTCTTCATCAAGACAAATATAAGACAGATTGAGTGTGTCGATTCGTTCGTGCTTTCTTTTATTGTCAGAGGTCATGGCAGTTATTTTCCAGGTTAAGGGTTTACATCTTTAGCGTGGCATCCAACTGAACACCTTGCCTCTTGCGCTGCGCCGGGATGGCAATCAGGATCGGCCGCATGCTGACGCTTGAGAAGTTATTTTTTATAATGATTCGTAGCGATCAGGGTCGTGACGGATATACAGGTGGCCAGATGGGCCAGTATATTTTGCAGGGTAGACGATAGCTTCTCGTGATCATTCTGTAAAATTGACGAATCCAGGGCGCGTACTTTGAGATCCTTGGAGCCAAAGACCGACGCCGAATAAGGCTCTTGGCCCAGGTCCAGAAAAGGAATGTTCCCGAAAAAATCACCTGCCTCGAGACGGGCAACGGGCACGGGTCCGGCCTTGGTTTCTCGGGCGACATAGGCATGTCCGGATCGTATGCGAAACAAACGATTTTCTTCCTGCCCCTGCTTGATCAGTCTTTTTTTGCCTTTAATGACCGAGGCCGGCTTGCGGCCCTGAGAAAAATATTGGACGGTCATCGCCGTGACCTGCTTCAACCTCGCATCCAGGGCGTTGATAAAATCCCGGTAATCCATCGTGCAGCTTGCCAGTTCACTGTTCATCAAATGGGCATCCAGCATACCGAGTTGCACGCTACCCTCCGCAGTTATGGAGGCACTGCGAACATTCTCCCCTTTCAACAGTGCTGCGATGCTGCCCAAAAACGCACCATCTCCGATTTTGAGCAGCTTCAAATCCCCCTTGGGTGTATTTTTTGAGATATGGGCAATTCCTTCCAAGATCACCCATATCCAGTTTCCGTGGTTGCCTTCTTGTACGATTTCGTCACCGTCGTAAAAGCTTTCCTCATCGACCACATACGAATAGTCGACCAGAGGGCCCTTTAACAGCGGTAACGCACCGGATTTGACCGTTGGCGCCGGCCCGGCGGTTGTGTTTTCCGCTTCGGCGTTCGCGCTTGGTGCCAGCACCTCTACCTGGCCTTCGTCCAGCAGTCGCAGGCCGTCGAGAATAATTTCCATCCGGCTTTTGTTGACGAGTTTTTGACAGGTAACCGGTTCCTGAATGAACTCGAATTGACCGTCTATCCATCCAAACAGCGAAAACAGTGCATCAAGTCCGGTTGTGGAACCATTGTCCGCATTAATCGGATTGCCTTTATCGATGTAAATAATGCCTTCGTGGGACGTGTAGTTGCTCGTAATATGCAGCGTTCCCGTCCCGGACGATGTGCCGAGAAGCTGCAGTACTTCACCCAAATTCAGAAAGCTTAAATTCCCTGCAAATGCTACACTGCCAGCCATTTCAATATATTATCCACCCAAATTCAGTTCTTTTTGAAGCGCCCTCAATACCAGCTTCAAGCAGGCATTCAAAGTCGGGCCGACGCCTTCTCCGATTAAAGCGGCTCCCGGCATAGAGGGAACCTTTAACTGTCGATTCAAATCGTACTGCATTTTTTCGAGTGGCATGAGTTTAATATTGGCATCCTTCAGATCTCTTTTATTAAATTGCATAACCAGCGGTACTTTAAATATACTGAGGTTATAGTCCTTAAGGTTTTGCTGCAGGTCTTTCAAGGCCAGCATGTTCTTTTCGCGGCGAACTTCAAGGGAGTCTGCCACGAAAATAACTCCGTCAGCCCCCCCTCAACACGAGTTTGCGAGTTGATGCATAGCGCACCTGTCCCGGAACGGTATACAACTGAACCCGAACATCACAACCCATGAGCTTGCCAAGTTCAATAGGCAGAAAATCAAAAAAAAGGGTTCGATCGCCATCGGTATTGATGGAAACCATTTCCCCTTTTACTTGCTTTTTGAAAGCCTTGTGAATATATTCAAGATTAGTTGTTTTACCGCAGCGCGCCGGCCCGTAATAAACTATTTTGCACTCTATTTGTCTTTTCTTTAAATTAACAATCGCCATCTGAATTAGCTCTTAAATACAATAACTTATCATAACACAATCAAGCCTGGATCGAAAGACAAATTGATAATTGCTTTAACTAATAATATTTATCCTATTTTGGGGTACTCTGTCAATAAGTGACGATCATATAAATTGGGTTGACAATATAAAATAATTGTTGAATATCAATGTGTTTGGCTCGTTGGAAGGTGCAGACCGCTTTGAGCGGGATTGTATTGTAACCTTATCAAACAAGGAGGGAAAAGTTATGGACAAAAAAGTTACTGTAATCGGTGCCGGAAATGTCGGCGCAACCGCCGCCCAGCGACTGGCTGAAAAACAGCTGTGTGATGTTGTTTTGGTAGATATTGTGGAGGGCGTGCCCCAAGGCAAGGCGCTCGATCTCACCCAGGCGGCGGCCATCGAAAAACATGACTCCCAAGTCACAGGCGCCAACGCTTATGATGATACGGCCGGATCGGATATCGTCATAATTACCGCCGGCATTCCGCGCAAACCCGGTATGAGCCGGGATGATCTCATCAGCACCAATGCCGGTATTGTCGGCAGTGTTACCAAAGAGGTGACCGCCCGATCCCCCGAGGCTATTCTGATTGTCGTCAGCAACCCGCTGGATGCCATGTGCCATGTCGCTTTTGATAGCTGTGGCTTCCCCAAAGAAAGAGTCATTGGCATGGCCGGGGTGCTGGATTCGGCCCGATTCAGAGCTTTTATATCCATGGAGCTGAACGTTTCCGTTGAAAACACCCATGCCTTCGTCCTTGGCGGCCATGGTGATACCATGGTGCCGTTGCCCCGCTACTCCACGGTAGCCGGAATTCCCATCACGGAGTTGCTTGCCCAGGATCGCATCGATGCCCTGGTGGACCGCACCCGTAACGGCGGCGCAGAAATCGTGGGTCTGTTGAAGACAGGTAGCGCATTCTACGCCCCGGCCTCTGCTGCGGTAGAGATGGCGGAATCGATTCTGAAAGACAAAAAGAAAATATTGCCCTGTGCCGCCTATCTCCAGGGAGAGTATGGTATCAATGATCTTTTCATCGGCGTTCCCGTAAAATTGGGAGCCAAGGGCGCCGAAGAGATTATCGAGATAAAGCTGACCGATGAAGAGAATCAGGCCCTGCAAAAGTCAGCCGCTGCCGTGCAGGAGCTCAAGGATGTGCTGAAGACGCTGGGGTAGTCCGGCTGCGCCGGAATTGAATTATTGAAGATTGAAGATTGAATATTTGTTGATGTCGCTTCGCTTGGTCTTGATTTAAATGGATGCACCGGCTGCGTGCCTTAGATGTTCAATCTTCAATCGAAGATATTAAACCGTGGGAACAGGAGGAAGACGAGTTAATTGCATACAGAGAAGCAGCAACTATGTATGGTTCCTGACACCCGAAACCTGACACCTGAAACCCCTGCTTTCCCTTGCAACTCAAACAGCAACCGGAATGCTGCAAAGCGCTCGATTCCATCAGCGACCTAATGACGCCTGAATCGCCTCGGCCACCTTGCGATTGAATCCGGGCAGGGAACTTATTTGTTGAAGGTCCGCTGCCCGGATATTTTTAACGCTTTTAAAATGATGCAGTAAGACCGCCTTTCTTTTGCGGCCAACGCCGGGGATAGAATCAAGGGCGGATTGCAGCGTTCTCTTACTGCGGCGTTTGCGGTGATAGGTAATCGCAAACCGGTGGGCCTCATCTCTTATTTTCTGCAAAAATAAAAGCAAGTCCCCTTCCCTGCCGAATCCGATGGGATTGACTCTGGCCGGTATAAAAATTTTATCCTGTGTCTCACCCTTCATTTCGTCTTTCTTGGCAATACCGGCAACTTCAAATTCTCCCGCGAGGTTCAACTCTTTTATCACTGCCAGGGCGATGTTGAGTTGTCCCTTGCCGCCGTCCACCATCAATAGATCCGGATAGGGATCGGCTCCGTCGACTTTTCTGAAACGCCTTTCCAGTACCTCTTTCATATAGGCATAGTCATCGTGCTCGGCGACCGTGCGGATGCGGTATTTTCGGTAGGCGGACTTTTGGGCACGTGCCATTTCGAATACGACCATCGCGGCCACGGGTTCCGTTCCGGAATTATTGGAATTGTCGAAGCATTCGATTCGTTCCGGGAGTTTGCGCATTTTAAGTTTCTTTTGCAGCCTCAAGAGCAGATCCATTTCGGCGGTACGCGAAGCGATCAGGTTTTTCAGCTCATTTTGAGCATTGTGTTCGGCCAGACTCACCAGATGCGCTTTTTCTCCCCGCTGGGGCCGGAGGATGGCGACTTTTTTCTTTTTAATACTGCGCAACCATTCGGCAGTCAACGCGGCATCTGCCAGGTCGACCGATATCAGCAGTTCATCCGGAACAAAAGCGTGTCGTTCATAGTATTGCCGCAGAAAGGCCGCCATCATTTCCGAATCGCTGGAAATGATCTCGGGAAAATCATAGTGGCGGGTTCCGGTAAGAAAACCGCCGCGCACGGACATCACCGTGATCACCGAGCAATCCGGCGCCCGGGCGATGGCAAAAATATCACGGTCTTTAAAATCTGTCGTCACCGCTATCTGCTTTTCGATCGTGCGCTCCAAGGCGTAGATCTTGTCTCTTAACCGGGCGGCTCTTTCAAACTCCTGAGTTTGAGCGCAGATCTCCATTTGCTTTTTGACTTTGCGGATCAAATTCGGTGTTCTACCCCTTAAAAACATGATGGCTTCATTGACCTGTTCCTGGTACAGAGCCGGGTCGACATCACCACAGCACGGGGCCAGACAGCCTTCCATCTGGCAATGGAGACAGGGTCGGGTTCTGGTTTTAAACTCACGGGCTTTGCACTTGCGCAGTTTGAAGGTTTTATTGATGGTCCGCAGGGTTTCGCGCACGGCATGGGCCGAAGAGAAAGGTCCGAAATATAAGGCGTCATCCTGGCCGATTTTTCTGACGATGGAAAAATTAGGATAATCTTCGGTTAAATCGATGCGCAGTGACGGGTAACGCTTGTCGTCTTTCAACACAACATTATAACGCGGCTTATGCCGCTTGATGAGGTTGGACTCCAGAATCAGCGCCTCTTTCTCCGTCCGGGTGATGACGGTTTCAAAATCCGATATTTTATTGACCAAAATATTGATCTTCGCATCGATTTGCCCCGAATTCTTGAAATACGAAGCCAGCCTTTTTTTCAAATTGCGGGCTTTTCCGATATAAATCACCGCACCGGTGTCATCTTTCATCAAATAGACACCGGGTTCGCCGGAGACCCGGGTCAGTTTTTGCTGGATATTATTGTTGGGATCGATGGGTAATTCTTCTTGCATAATCTTCGTTCAATGTACTTTTGTCATCTCAGAGCGACGTTTTTTGTCATAAAAATCCAGTGTATGGTTTCGGTTGTCGGCTCTCAGGATCTCAGAGTGCCGTCAGCGGATATGAAGCTTCGGGACTTTAAACGCAATCCGTCATATATGATATTTCCGCCGCAAACCGATTCCTTTCATTCCTCTGTCTTTATCTGACATCTGACATCTGCTCTCTACCGTCTGTCATCTGCTCTCTACCGTCTGTCATCTGATCTCTATCGTCTGCCATCTGATCTCTATCGTCTGAATTCTGACCTCTATCCTCTGTCATCTGCCCTCTGTCCTCTATCATCTGACCTCTGTCATCCGACCTCTGTCATCCGACCTCTGTCATCCGACCTCTGTCATCCGACCTCTATCATCTGACCTCTGTCATCCGACTTCTGTCATCTGACTTCTGTCATCTGCCAACTCACATCACGACCAACTTCTGAAGGGCCCGGATCTGGTCTCTTAAATTGGCTGCTTTTTCAAATTCGAGTTCTCGGGCGGCCTCATCCATTTGTCTGGTCAGCGACTTGATTACGGAATCGATGTCATCCAGCGAATGGTATTCCGCGATGGTTTCCGCAACTTGATCCGTTCCAGGATGTTGCTGGACATCGTCAAACTCAAAAATTGGCGTTATTTCTTTTTGAATCGTCGCGGGTGTTATGTTGTGCTTCTCGTTATACGTCTGTTGAATTTGACGGCGTCGGTTGGTTTCATCCAGGCATTGCTGCATCGATCGGGTGACCTTGTCGGCATACATGACAACCATGCCCTGGGCATTGCGAGCCGCCCGTCCGCATGTCTGGATCAGGGAACGGGTCGAGCGCAGGAAGCCTTCTTTATCGGCATCCAGGATGGCCACCAGTGAGACCTCCGGGATATCAAGCCCTTCCCGCAACAAGTTGATCCCCACCAGCACATCGAATTTACCGATTCTCAAATCTTGGATGATATCCATTCTTTCGAGGGTGCTGATATCGGAGTGAAGATAACGCACTCGAATCCCCAGGTTGGAATAATATTCCGTGAGATCTTCCGCCATCCTTTTAGTTAGGGTTGTCACCAGAACCCGGTGATTGCGTTCCTGATGAAGCAAAATCTCATCCAGTAAATCGTCCACCTGGTTTTGGGCACTGCGTACTTCGATCAGGGGATCAACCAGACCCGTGGGGCGGACAATCAACTCGACCGGCGGTTTTTGGGTATGCGTCATTTCATATTCGGCCGGGGTTGCCGAGACATAGACTGCTTGAGAAATTCTGGCCTCGCTTTCTTCGAATCGCAATGGCCGGTTATCCAGGGCGGAAGGCAGACGAAACCCGTACTGGACCAAAGTTTCCTTACGCGACCGATCCCCACGGTACATACCGCGCAACTGTGGTACGGCGATATGGCTTTCATCGATAAACAGGAGAAAATCTTCCGGAAAGTAGTCGAGCAAGGTCGGCGGCGGTTCTCCGGGCAAACGGCCTGTCAAATGGCGGGAATAATTTTCTATCCCGTTGCAATAGCCAAGTTCCTGAATCATTTCAAGATCGAAATGGGTGCGCTCTTCAACGCGCTGGGCTTCGATCAATTGGTTCTCATCGCGGAAGTAATTAACCCGATGTTTTAATTCTTCCAGAATCGTTTGCATGGCTCTTTTGAGGGTGGTTTTTTTCGTCACGTAATGGCTGGCCGGAAAGATGGTTATACGATCCAGTCTTTTATTCACTTTGCCGCGTAAAGCATCGATTTCGGAAATGGCCTCGATTTGATCGCCGAAAAAATCAATGCGAATGGCCCGCTCTTCCTCATAGGCCGGGAACACCTCAACCCGATCGCCTCTGACCCGGAATACCCCCCGATGAAAATCCATATCATTGCGTTCGTACTGCATTGCAATCAAATTAAACAAGAAGTCATCGCGGCCCAACTCCATGTTTTTGTCGATATCGACCCGCATGCCCAGATAGTCTTCCGGAGCACCCAGTCCGAATATGCATGAAACACTTGCCACAACCACAATATCCCGGCGAGACAGCACGGAACGGGTCGCCGAGTGCCGCAATTTGTCGATCATTTCATTGATGGAGGAATCCTTTTGGATGTAAGTGTCGCTGGATGGAATATATGCTTCCGGCTGATAATAGTCATAGTAGCTGACAAAATATTCAACGGCGTTGTTCGGAAATAACTGTCTGAACTCATTATACAGTTGGGCCGCAAGGGTTTTGTTGGGGGCGATGACAAGGGTCGGCTTGTTGACCCTGGCGATGACCTGCGCCATGGTGAAAGTTTTGCCGGATCCGGTCACGCCCAGCAGCACGTTGTGACGCTCGCCGTCGGTCAGATTACGGGCCAGGCGATCAATGGCCGCCGGTTGATCGCCGGCAGGTTCGAATTCCGAGATGAGTTCAAATTGGGACATGTAGGATTTATTCTCTCTTAGCAGAATGAGTGCAACAGATTCAGGTCGACACTATTCAGTTCCATCTGCAATGTAGTACTGGAGTATTGGAGTATTGGAGTGTTGGAATGCTGAAAAATCGTCAAGTGGTTGTCATCAAATCGGAATTTCGACAATATCTCAATATGATCCTTTGAATTGCAAATATAGCTGAAAATAGATCGAATTGAAATCAAATGAAAGTATGCAATTCAAGATGTTCGGCAGAATACCTGTTTAAATGGTATTTCCAATACTCCATTTCTCCAGCAATCTCTATACATAGTGGAAGTTTCGATCAACGCTATGCCGGCTCTTGCATTCAGTCCGACTTCCCTACTCCCACCAGCAAAGCCACGCACATGGCCCCAATGCCTTCCCCACGGCCGATGAAGCCGAGTCCTTCGGTGGTGGTGGCTTTAATATTAATGCAGCCCGGGGCAACTTCAACGGTGTTGGCCAGGTTTTCCTGCATTCTTTTACGGTAGGGACCGATTTTGGGTGCTTCAGCAAATAGGGTGGCGTCCATATTGCCGATCTCGAATCCATTGCCGCGAATCAGTTTAAATGTGCTGGCCAGCAGTTTCATGCTGGATATGTCCTTAAACCTAGGATCGGTGTCTGGAAAATGCAAGCCGATGTCACCCATTGCCGCCGCACCCAGCAACGCGTCACAAACGGCATGCGTCAAAACATCAGCGTCCGAATGGCCCAGCAGTCCTTTTTCAAAGGGTATCACAACCCCGCCCAACACCAATTTGCGGCCGACTACCAGCCGGTGAACGTCATACCCCATACCGATTTTCATTGTGTATTCCTCGCAATCGATTTATCACTAATACTTAGAGTAGACATGATCTTATTTCGATGAGGCCTATTGGTCCACTCTGACTGATAACAATATAAATTAGCATAAAAACCATATAGCGTAAACCGCCGAAGAAGTTGCCCAGCAGGCGGTTGGAACCATGAATACTTCGGTTTAATGAGATTCTGAAATATATGTCACATCTTTCCCATAAAACTTGACCGATGCTCAACGACGGGTATATGCTTGGAATCTAAGTTTGGTAATTTCCAAAAAAGTTCCTAATCTAAATTGAAATTCGTATAGATAGTCAGAAATCTTCCATTACGCTCTAGATTCATTTGAATTCAAACTATCCAATGATTATTTTTTTTCGCTCTCTGCGCTTTTTTTGCGGCCCAACAAAATTAAAACGAAATAGATGAAGGGCGCAAACTAATCTAGATTGAACAATTTTACTAAAGGAGCATTTCGTGGGATCAGAAAAATCCGCCATGACAGATCGCGAGGCCAAGGAGTTTTTGTCAAAATATGGAATCCACTTTGTTCCGGAAACCTATGTCGATCGGCAATCAGATGTGACGGGGGCAGCCTGTAAACTGGGTTTCCCGGTTGTGGTCAAGGGAATGGGACGCAGGCTGTTGCACAAGTCGGATCGCGGGCTGGTGCACCTCAACCTGTCGGACGCCGCAGCCGTTGAAAGGGCCGTCGGGGATATTGTCGCTGCGGCAGCGCCGGAACTGGAAGGTTTCTCGATTCAACCGCACATCAAGGGACGGCGTGAACTGGTGGCCGGCCTGTTTCGGGATCCTCAGTTCGGACCGGTGGTTATGTTCGGAACGGGTGGGATATTTACGGAAGCCTTTGCGGATGTAAGCTTTCGCTTGGCACCCCTGACCGAGTTGGATGCCCTGGAGTTGCTGGATGAAATCCAGGGCCAAGCCCTGCTGGGTGATTTCAGAGGGGAAGCCGCCGTCCGGCGGGATCAGCTGATACAATCCCTGCTGGCCTTGTCCCGCATCGCCGGGGAACATTCGGATGTGGCCGAAATAGACATCAATCCCTTGCTGGTTACCCCCGACGGCCGGGTCACGGCGCTGGATGCCTTGGTCGTCCGCCGGCATTCAACCCCGGAAACCGAACCGATGCCGGCGGTTTCACCCGATGCGATCGGATCGTTGTTCTATCCGAAAAGTGTTGCAATAGTAGGCGCTTCAGCTCAAATTGGAAAATGGGGGCATTCGGTGCTGACCAATACAATCAGTGGCGGTTTCAATGGCGAAATTTATCCTGTCAACCCCGCAGGTGGCCAAATTGCCGGCAAACCTGTCTATCGATCGGTCACCGAGATCCCGGGGCCGGTCGATCTGGCCGTCGTAACGATTCCAGCCGCTAAAGTTCCGGACCTCGTTGCACAGTTTCGGGCCAAAGGCATTCGCAACATGCTGCTGATTTCCTCTGGTTTTGGAGAAACCGGTGAAGACGGTAAACAGCTGGAAAGAGATCTGGTCCAGGCCGCCCGAGCAGCAGACATTCTGGTGCTGGGTCCCAATACCATGGGAATCTGCAATCCGCACATCAACATGTATTGTGCCGGTTCCCCGGTCATGCCCCGGCCGGGATCCACGGCCATGGTGGCGCAGTCCGGCAATATGGGCATCCAACTGCTGGCTTTTGCTGAACAACAGGGTATCGGAATCCGGGCCTTTTGCGGTTCGGGCAACGAGGCCATGATGACCATCGAAGATTACCTGGATGGGCTGGAAATTGACACCCTCACCCGCACGGTGATTCTGTATGTCGAAAGCGTTAAAAACGGCCGGCGGTTTTTTGAAAGTGCTTCACGGGTCGGACGAAAAAAACCGATTGTCTTGCTGAAAGGCGGTCGCAGCCGCGTCGGCAACCGCGCCGCTGCCAGCCACACCGGCGCCATGACATCGGATGTAAAAGTATTCGATGCCGTATGCCGGCAGGCTGGAATCGTCAGTGCCGACAAACCGATGGATCTGCTGGATTTGGCGGCGGCCTTCTCCTCGCTGCCCCTGCCGGAGAGCAACCGGGCCGCGATCATGACCCTGGGCGGCGGCTGGGGCGTGGTGACGGCTGACCTGTGTGCGGAGTTCGGCCTGGATGTACCCGAACTTTCAGCGCAACTCATCGCCGGGATTGACGAAATGCTGCCGAGTTACTGGAGCCGTTCCAATCCTATCGACCTGGTGGGGGATCGCGATCCCGAAGTGCCCATGAAAGTTATGGAAAAATTAATGAGGTGGGACGGCTGCGATGCGGTAATCAATCTCGGCGTCCTGGGCCGCCGGATTATGGTGAAGCGCTTCGGGGAATCGGTCATCAAGGCCGAATCCGGTTATTCGGCTGAATTCATCGACCAGGTCAACGACAGATTCCTCGAATTTGAAGCGGCCTACATCAATCATATCGTGGCATTGATGGATCGGTATCAAAAACCGGTTTTCGGCGTCAGCCTGCTGCCGGATGAAAAAAACCAGACCCTCTACCGGGTTGAAGGCAGCCCGTTCAAAGGCGTATTCTACCCCACGCCGGAGCGGGCGGTCAAAGCATTTTCCAAGATGGTGGAGTACCGGCGGTTTCTGAATAGAACAAACGAACCTTAGATTTTGGAATTTGGAATTTGGATTTAAGGTATTCTATCTGTTTTTATGGTTCGATAAAGCGACCTGCCGGGTCGTCTTGTGGGGTCGTAGCTCGACGTGTTGGGTCGTAGCTGAAAGCGAAGTCCAAAGTGCGACGTGTGGGGTCGAAGCTCGAAGAGCGAAGCCCCAAGCCCCAAGCCTGAAGCATTATCATTAATCTAAAATCCTAAATTTGAGAGAATGCTCCGGGTTTTGACTTGCGATATCAGATGTCGTATGATAGGAAGGCCTCCTTTCGAATTTTGGAAATATTAGATTGCATCAGATAGAACTCAATTTCTGTCTAAGTAAATATGGTGTGAAATACAATGACAAAAAAACCTTTTAAATTTAAATACGATTTCGAAATCGGCTATCTGGTGAAAAGCCCCTGCAAAAAATGCATCTATCACAAGAGGTTCCCCAAGTGTTCCGATCAATGCCAAATGCTGGATAAAATCCACACGATTCTAACGGAATCCGTTTCCTGCACCCGACGCAAATAACAACCAATCTGAGCGATTTGCATCTTCGGGACCCGATCCGGGCGGGCATAAAGCCCGCCGCTACGGTATACGGATCTGATAATGTATCTATTCAATTGACTTGAAGACTGTATTACTGTCTATATTTTGAAATCACATCATGTTTGCGCAGGATTTTTTATATTATCTAGATTGAATATCTAATTATCTATATCTATTTAATTTAATATGACAGAGCGACCCGTCGGGTCGTAGCCGAAGGGGAAGTCTGAAGCGAAACCACAAATCTTCAATCCTCATTTCCGGCTATGCCGGGTTAAGGTTCTTCGGATTCTGTCTTCTTTGGGTCTTTTGAAGGTATATCATTCGCAGAGAAATGACCCTGCATACCCTGTATATTGTAGTTTAAGTCCTTTCCAGTGTCTCGATTTACAAGTCTCACCGAAAATGACTCTTCAAAATTCTCATTCGAGATAAAAATGACACCGTTATGGGTCGTATGAGGATTTATCACCAACTCACCAATATTTTTTTCGCTAAAATCTTTGTCAAGTTGAGTATTTGCTTCGTATGACTTGGCGCCGTCCACAATCATTGGAATCGCAAGCGGCCACAAAAATAACGCTCCAACCCCATAAGCAGTGGCTCTGCCGGCGGTCGAGGTATGAACCTTCTCAGCGACTTCTTCAGGAGGACTCACAGGCAATGATACGCCTTTGGGAGAGAACACGATATGTTTATCCGAATCATTGGCTATCGCTATCAACAGCGGCTGGTACCCTTTCTTGATTATGTCTCGATCGAAATGTTTTTTGCATTGCTCTTTGGTTAACGTTTCGCATGCAAAAGTCACATCATCAATGGTTTCAGAATACGCTGCAAACTCCGGCGCAAGGTTGGGAAGAGGTTTGGCTTTGTAGCTGGCACAGCCAAAGCAGGCAGCCAAAACATAAATCGGAAAAAGAATAAAAAAATAGATCTTACGTTTCATAATGCCCTCCTTATTTGAAGTTGCCTAGCAGCTCAGCCGAAATAAGAACTTTGCTTATATACCTGACAGCACTTGCCGAGTTCTGTCAGATGTATATCCCCCGATATTGCAATTAATTCTGGCTGATTGCTAAAAGATTATTCTAGTGTCTAAAGCTTGGAGATCACGGCCCCCCAGGTCAACCCGGCCCCCAGACCCAAGAACATCACGATGCTGCCCGGCCCGATGACTCCCATTTCAAGGGCTTCATCAAAGGCAATCGGGATGCTGGCCGCGGTCGTGTTGCCGTAGCGTTGGATGTTGTGGAACACTTTGTCTTCGGGCAATTTCATGGACTGCTGAAAAAATTGGTTAATGCGCAGATTGGCCTGGTGTGGAATAAAAAGATCAATATCTTCGAGAGACAGACCGGCTTTTTCCAGGGTTTCCCCCACCACCTCCGGCAGCTTCTGCACTGCCAATTTGAAGATATTCTTACCGTCCATAACCGGATAATGCCGCCCCTCGTCGATCAGTTCATGGCTGATGCGTGGGTTCAATCGCGAGGACCCGACTTCAACCATCAAGCTCTCGGCGTATTTCCCGTTGGCATGCAGGGCGGATGCGAGAATGCCGGTCGTCTCATCGGATTCAATACTTTCCAGACACACCGCCCCGGCGCCATCCCCGAAAATAACCGCTACGTCCCTGCCCCGGGTGGAAATATCCAGGCCGGTGCTGTGAACTTCGGCGCCGACGAACAGAACTCGATCGGCCAATCCGCTGCGGATGTAAGCATCGGCCGTCGCCAACCCATAAAGGAATCCGGTGCACTGCTGCCTGATATCCAGGGCCGGCGTGGCGTTTAAACCGAGCTTGCGCTGCATGAGGCATCCCGGACCTGGAAAAAAATAGTCCGGGCTCAGGGTTGCGAAGATGATCAGATCGATATCCGACGGCTCCCAGCCGGATTTTTGCAAAGCAATTTGGGCGGCTTCGAATCCCAGGCCGGAAGAGCCTACTTCCCCTTCCGCCGGAATCCAATGCCGTTGCTCGATACCGGTACGCTGTCGGATCCATTCATCGGATGTGTCCATCCATTGGGTCATCTCCTCATTGCCGACCACGCGCGGTGGCAGATAGCGTCCGGTGCCTCGTATCACAGTTCTTTTCATGATCATCAATTCCTTTTTAGGTTTGCGATTTCATAAAAGGAAGCAAGAGTTCAAATAGCCAATATTTCCCGGTATTCTCAACGTTGAACCTTTGAACCCTGAACCCTTAAACCTGCTGCTCCCAAAGCGTCTCCCGCAAGCCCGAGGTTCTTTCAATTTTACGGCCAATGGCGGTAGCGAGAACGGATTCCGGGCCCCAGATGGAAACCGTTTTTTTTGCCCGCGTCAATCCGGTGTAGATCAATTCCCGGGTCAGCAGCGGATAATCCTTTTGCGGCAGCAAGAGGATGACGTTGTCGAATTCGGATCCCTGACTTTTATGAACGGTCATGGCATAAACCGTTTCATGTCCTGAAAGCCTGCGGGGCGGAAACCGTTTATATCCATGGTCAGGATCTGGAAAATAGACATACAGTTGCTCGTCCGCCGACACCGGATCAGGCAGGGTGATTCCGATATCGCCGTTGAATAGACCGAGATTGTAGTCATTGCGGGTTATCAGAACCGGCCGTCCGCGATACCATTGATGCCCCCCCCGTTGAATGCGCGGCAGCAGGCCCGCCTGAGCTAAAATCTGTTCTGCCAGAACATTGATGCGATCAACCCCAAAAGGCCCGATTTTCAGGGCGCACAAGATTTTAAACCGCATAAATTCACCCATAGCTAACATGGGATCATCGATTGTCAAGTATTTTCTGTAACCGTCGACAATGGAGCGGCTGAGATTCGTCACCAGTTTCCCATGGGACACAAAGTCATGGCAGGCAATGGAGGTCTCGGCCGGATCATCCAATAAGCGCAACGCTGAATCGCTGTCACCCTGATTAACCGCCCGACTCAACCCCCCGATGCCGCTTTGCGGTTCAAACCGATAGTTCTTTTGCAATACGGTGATACAATCCTCCAGATCTGACGGGGTTGTCGAGTGCGGGAGCCGGACGTTTAACCCGAGCCGGCCACAGCGTTCGATTTTATCCGCCAGGCTTCTTGAAATACCGTGGACTGCTTGACGGCCGCAAATATCACCCAAGACCGACCCGGCCTCTACCGATGCAAGCTGGTCTTTGTCTCCGATCAATACCAGCCGGGCATTCCCGGCAACCGCCTGCACCAGCTTGGACATCAGGGCCAAATCCACCATCGACGCCTCATCGATGACAATGAGTTCGGCGGCCAGCGGGTTATTTGAATTGTGGCGAAAATACGGGGTGCCGACAATCGGTTTTAGCAGCCGATGGATCGTTTGCACTTCATTGGGAATGGCATCCAGGAGAGCGGACGGGCAATCCAACTGCCGTTTGGTCTCGCCGATCGATTCCGCCAGCCTGGCAGCTGCTTTTCCGGTGGGTGCGGCCAGCAGAATAGCCGGGTTCTCCTCCAACGCACATGCCAGAAACAGGGCCATTAGGCCGGTGATGGTGAACGTTTTGCCGCTGCCCGGTCCCCCAGTGATTACACTGAAGGGTTTGAATACCGCGACAATAGCGGCGACAGCCTGCCAGTTGACCTCCGCGGTATTTGACCACGGAAACAATTTTTCCAGATAGACGGATAGTGCGGCCGGATTGAAATCCTGCAGTTCCATTCCGGCCCATTGACCAATTTGCCGGGAGAGGTTGTTTTCATATTCCCAGTAACGGTAAAGATAAAGTCGCTGTCGCTCATCAAGAATCAAAGGACATTTCTGGCCGGGTTCGCCCACGGCCGGACTGGCCATGAGCATATTGTGCCAATCAGCCACGGGCGGACATACCACCGCATCGGAACCGTCGGGCATCTCCAATAACCGGCTGGCGGCGACGGCCGCAAGATCCAGGCAGATATCGCCCTGGCCGGTCGCACGACTGGTCAAGGCAGCCGCCAGGAAAACACCCGGTTCCGGTCTATTGTCGAATCGTGCAACGAACCGGCCGAAATGGATATCGATATCCGAAAATATTCCGGCCGTGCCCAGCAAGGATTCCAGTTTTTGTAATTGTCCTTCTGGCATACTATTTCGAATTATATGAAATTTAAATCAAATTGGCCCTTGTGAACTTCAATGAATAACGATTGTAGATTGATCCGAAGGCGGAGTGGATTCGCTTCAGGCTTCGCCTTCGGCTACGACCCGACACGTCGCTCAGTCGTTTTAAAATGGATAGAATGCATTATTCAACGTTCGATGTTGGACGTTCGATGTTCGACGTTCATTAGTTTCTTTTCTTTGATCAGACTGGCCGTTGTTTGGCCAGAGACAACGCTCCTGTGAATATTAAGATGACTCACCGGAATTAAATAGCCGCGGTGATTGATATTCCATATATCAGATTTTTGTCTGTTTAAATAAATGCTTGAGCGACGTGTGGGGTCGTAGCTCGAAGAGCGAAGCCCCAAGCGATTCCTTAATTATTCATTTTACATTCTTCATTATTCATTTCACCTATCGTATCCGGGTATCAACGCGTTGCCAAGTGGGTGTATCAATTCCGGCGCGGGGCGATCAAAAAATATTCCGTTCCCGGGGCCGACGCGGGGTTCCACGCCTCTGATAAACACGTAAAATACGCCGCCGAAATGTTCTTCATAGCTGTAGCCCGGTTGCTGATATCGCAAATGTTGATGCAGGGCCAGAGTGTAAAGATAGTACTGCAGGCTGTAAAACTCCGTCTGCATGGAATGAACCAGGGCGGCCTGGTCATAATCAGCCAATTCAGATCCAAGATAATTTGATTTCCAGTCCACCAGGAAAAAACGCCCCTGATACTGAAATATCAAATCGATGTAGCCTTTCATAAAGCCTTGCCGGGGTCTGAAGTCCAGCTTTCCCAAATGACCGGAAATAGATTTCAAATCCCCGGCCTGGGAAACTCGTCCGAATTCTTTTGCTAAATCGCGAGGGGCGAGATAATTCAAGGGGAAATAAAATTCCATTTCATTGATCCGTGAACCCATTGGTATCATTGAAAGCTTTAATTCGGTCAAATCGGGCTGCAGCGAGATCGACAAAACCTTATTCACGGTCCGGCAAATGGTATCCCGCCAGGCCGGATCGAAACCATACTGCTGCAGTTTGAAAGCAGTCAACTGTTTCAAGGTTGCGGGATCTGTCACGGTAAAATCGTAGTGTTCCAATAGATCGTGGAAAAATGTTCCGGCCCGGGCACCTTTCGGAAACGTGAAAATCGAGGCATCGCGCCGGTTGTATGTCGCGGTTGACGCGGGCAACGGACTGGCTTTATCCGGCTCAAGTAGATTGCGGGCAACGTCACGGTCGGGCAAATCAGCATCCGGCTGAGCGGAAGATACCAAGGAAGAATAGCTTGTGATTTTCCATGAACTATCGATGTTGCCATTGAACAAACGGGAAAAGTATGCGACTCCTTTTTTTTCAGGCCGCCGTGACCCGTCCACGGAACCGGTTGTCAGAGGCAGCGGTTCAAGCCGGATGCTGTTTTGTGACCTGCCGGCCAATCGCTGTAGATCGGCCACAAAATCTGAATCCGTTTTGGCCTTGAAAATATTTCTGGTTTGCAGCGCCAAATCGTCAGTTGGAAAGCGGGCAAGCCGATTCGTATTTGCGTGCAGCAGATAGGCCAGGGCCGACGTCTCGGCGGTATTGATGCGACCCCAGGCCAGGTAGCAGCGCTCTTTGGCGCGCGTCAGCGCCACATAAAGCAGTCTGAGATTTTCAGACAATATCTCGTTTTGAGCCAAGGCGCGATGATGGCTGCTGGCAGCCGAGCCCAGATCGAGGGTCAGACGCCCGCCATCTTCGAAGTCATGAAAAGTGAACTCTTCATTTCTGGTCAAAGATTTTTCCCATGCAAAGGGACAAAATACTATTGGATACTCCAAGCCCTTGCACTTGTGAATGGTGACGATTTTGACCGCCTTTTCGTCACTTTCAAGCCGCAGTTGGTGTTCTTCAAGCCGCGGGGTCGCGGGATCCCGCTGCTCGGCCAGCCACTTCAACAAATCGGAGATGCCCGCACTCTGGTCCATCGACCGGCGGTGCAGTATTTCAGACAGGTGCAGGACATTCGTCAGTCGTCGTTCACCATCGGGCAAGCTGAGAAGCCGTGCCCGAATTTGTTCTCTGGCGAGAAACACCCGGAACATACGGATGAATCCATGGCGGACCCAAAGGTCATGGTATTCACCAAATTCGGCCAGGCGTTTGTCCCACTGTTGAGATTCCATATTCTCCGAGATTAATGCTTCGGCCGCCATACCCAGCATGTCGGTTGCCAAGGCGGCTTTAATGCGGGTGAGGTCCAGAGGATCCGAAATTCCTTTCAGCACCAGCTCCATCTCATGGGCTTCGCGGGTGTCAAAGATATTGCCGGTGCTATAAAGAACCGAAGGGATGTTGCGGTCGCTCATTGTGGATTTCATCAACCGGGCCTGATCGTTGGTGCGGACCAGCACCGCGATATCACCAGGTGCAGCCGGATGTGATCCGGTTGTGAGGCGACTGATTTCAGTGCCCACAGCGCCGGCAATCAGCTGAATCGCATCTTCTTTGTTGATCGGTTTTTCATCGGCGGCGAAGCCCCCGGCTTCCAGATACCAGAGAGTGAAAGGAGGTTCCGGAGGTTGATTTTGGTCTGCCGCTGGACTGGCCGAATGGCCGGCGGCAAAGGTAATCTCCTCATATACGAAAGGTGCCTTGCAATTCGCGAAGATGGTATTGACCGCCGTAATCAGGCGGGGATGTGATCGCCAGTTTTGGGTGAGGGTGAATTTGGCAGCTGCTTGGCGGGCAGCCTGCATGTAAGAAAAAACGTCGGCGCCCCTGAAGCTGTATATGGCTTGTTTGGGATCCCCGATCATAAACAGCAGGCTTTTATTCTGCGGGAATAAGCGGGTCAAAATCCGGTACTGGGTATTGTCGGTATCCTGAAATTCATCAACCAGGGCCGCTTTGTATTTCCGACGAACCGCGGCTTCCAAAATATCCCCGTGTTCAGATTGCAGCGCGTCGAGCAGCATTGTCAGAAGGTCATCGAAATACTGAACATTATGTTCTTTTTTCTTTTTAACGAGGTCGACGACCGCAACTTCCAGCAAACGTCTCTTCAAATATACCAGGCAGGTCTCCAATTCAGCACCCAGCCGGATTTCCAGGCCATACAAATTTTCACAAAGATCGAAAAAATCGTGGGTGGGTGGCGTAGCAGCTTTTTTGGTGGATGCTACGATCTTGGTCGTCGTCAATCTTTCGAAATTGGTAAATAGCGGAAATCCTATGCTCATAGGATCGGCCAGATTGTCCAGGGCTTCAACTATGAGGCTGATACGCAATTCCCTTTGGGAACGGCCGGGGGCTTTGGGGGATTCTTTGGTGCTGCCGTAGATATTGGCTTTTAAAACCGGATCTCCCAGCAGCTGAATGACGGCCTGACGGCTTGTGGGCCAGGCCTGTTTCACGATATCCAATGCGGTTCGAAAAAATGGGAGCGATTGCAGGATCGGCTCGTCCAGTTTGGGGACAACTTTAACATCCGGCGTGCTCAACCCGGTCAACAGCCGGCGACAATAATCCGGAGTGAAATTTTTGTTCAATGCAAAACTGATCAGTTCTGGCGGAGCATGATAAAATGAATTGCGCCAGAAATCGTCCACGACTTCCTGCATCAGCCGCGTCTGGTCGGTAATTAGCTCGGTATCGAATAAATTTCCGGTTTCAAATGCATATTCCTGCAAGACCCGCCGGCAAAAGCCGTGGATGGTATAGATAGCCGCTTGATCGAAATCGATGAGGGCATCGTGCAGCCGCATCTCGGCCGCCTTGGCGTCCGCTGATTTTTGCACCAGGACCGCGATCAGGGAATCCTCGCTGGCACCCCGGGCAAACGCATTTTTGGCCTGGGCCAGCTTGGTGCGGATGCGATCCTTAAGTTCTTCCGTGGCGGCATTGGTAAAAGTCAACACCAATATCTGGTCGACCTGCAACTGCTTCTCCAGAACCAGCCGCACATACAGGCCCTCGATATTGTAGGTTTTACCCGTGCCGGCACTGGCCTCAATCAGGTTGATTCCGTCGAGCGGGGCGTTGAGCAGATCAAACGGTTTCATTCGATTTCGGATTTTGGATTTTGGATTTTTGATCGAACGGGTGTAAAGATTGAGGTGAGGATTATACTTCGATCACTTATAGGAAGCAATGAACTTTTGCGTCAAAGGCCGAGGAACTGTCATCTAAACCATAGTACCTGAAATCCGTGACCAATCATCCAGCATCAAGCATCCTGCATCGAGAATCAAGAATCCAGTATCCAGCATCGAGAATCCAGTATCCAACATCAAGCATCCAGTATCCAACATCAAGCATCCAGTATCCAGCATCGAGCATCCAGTATCCAGCATCGAGCATCCAGTATCCAGCATCGAGCACTTCGTATCCAGCAACCGCAGCTCCTACCCTCTCATCTTCTTACCTTCTCACCTTCTGCTCTCTGTCTTCTCACCTTCTGTTCTCTATGCCCTGCCATTCAACCGGTATATAAACGCCAGCACTTCCGCCACTGCCCGGTACAGATCCGGCGGTATCTCCGCTTCCAATTCCAGGGCTTCCAGGACTTGAATCAGATTTTTGTCCTCGTAAAGTGGTACATCATGTTCCTTGGCAATATCAATGATTTTTTCGGCAATTTTGTTTCTGCCCTTGGCCACAACCCTGGGTGCCCTGTCAGTTTGCCCGTTGTATTTCAGCGCAACCGCTTTTGGAGATTTTTCCATGCTCATATTCGTACATCAACTCTTCTATCACTGGTGGATGCCACATCTTCATGATCAAACTCCTTGATTTTCTTTCCGGATACGATGACCCGCATCAGGGTTTGGTTAAAAAATGGGCTCAGTAATTTCTGCAGTTCCTGGTAATCTTCCTTAATTTTAGTTTTGATCGACTGATTTTTCACAAAAAAAGTTATCGTCAGATCCTGCCCCAAAAGATAAAAATCAGTGTGCAGTTCGCCTAGTCGGTCCATGGAAAGCAGCAGGGAAATTTGAAATCCGTTTTTTGGATCCCCTTTTTGTTTTTTTTGATAGTAGATTTTTAATCGCGCCGCCTGGTTTTCCTCCTCCAGGGGCAGCGTATAGGTAAATGTCTGAAACGGATCCGGCAGATCGAGCTGTTTGACCGCTCGCCCTTGCTGGGTGGCGATGTCGGCCAGCAGAACTTCGACTGCCTTGCGCATGGCGGTAAATGTCCGGGCATCCAAGGTTTTTTGCAGGTTCGCCGCATTCTCTAAATAGTGCTTCAATATGAACAGGTTGGCTTTCAAATCCTTTTTGAAAATATTCAACACCGCCGGATCGTTGGCCAGTTGCCGGATTGAGCCTGTCTGGGAGTCATCCAGCAATTTGGCAACGGCTGATTCAAGCATCTTTTCAAAAAAAAAGGCCCGAATTATCCACATAGGCTTTGAGACGCGGCAGTAACTCCGTCATCATGTTTTTTAAATCAAAAGCTTCGAAATGGGAGTTTAAGCCTTTTAATATATTTATTATTTGATCCGGTATGGCTTTGGTGGACAGGGTTGGCGGGGATTGGCTTAAAATCTGTTTGATGTCCCCCTGGAATTTTTTTAGAATATCTTCGGAAAGCATTTCCAGCAGACGGGGAGCGGAATCCGTCGCTGAATTGATTTTCAGTTCCGGGTTCAGCAAGCTTAAGGAGAGCTGTTTACCGGATTCATTGACTTTAACCAGCAATTCTTCGCCCAGGCCCACAGGGAACTTGATATCAGCGGTGGCACGAAAATTTCCGAAGTCAATCAGCGCGCGGTCGCCCCGGAGCTCAAGAACCTTAAGCAAGAGCGTGTGTCCCGGTTTCAGGGAATTCATTGTCAAACCGGACCGAACGATATCGGGTTTGAGGGCAACCGTTATCTGGGAGGTGGCATCCATGTGTGAAAAATTGGGGGATTAAGCAATTGGGGGATTAAAGGATAAAATCAAAATAATTTAAAAAGATAGAATTCCTTCAATTCCTCAATCCCTCAATTCTCCATTTATTTTTCTTTGGTGTAGTACACGCCGGGTATCCAGCTTTTGTGAATTTTCGCTGTTTCGTTAGGATCTGCGATGTTCTCATCGATAAACTTGAAATTGACCCATCCAATTCGAATAATATCATTGTGGCTCAATTTTTGGCGATCTACGGACTCACCGTTCACAAGGGTGCCGTTGGTGCTGCCCAAATCATGGATATAATATTCCTTTCGCTCCCCCGAATCCTGACTAACTGCCCGCTCGATTGCCGCATGTTCGGTACTGACCACGACATCATCGATAAAAATATCACAGCCCGAACTCCGCCCGAGGGTCAATCGGGGTTGGTCAAGCGAACATTTGTTGATAGCCACACCATCATGCATCTGTGCGATCAATGCCATATAAATTCTCCTTCATGTTAATTTCAAGGTTGTGGAATTGTTTTCGGCCATTTAGGCCTTCAAGTTTAGAACTATATGGTTTTGTGGTGCAGGTTATCGCGGGAGAATGCGGTGGGCGCTGATGTTCACGGTTTTCCTAGACATGAAAAGGTAACACTAAGATTTCATGAATTTATTGAAATGTCATGATTTTTGAGTACTCCAACACTCCAATACTCCGCTAATTATAGATAGTTAAAGACCTGCGATGGATTACTTTTTGGGATTATAAAATCGATAATTCGATATCCCGGCAATGGTCCAGCAGCGGTTCGTAAACCATGATTGCGATCTGTCTGAATTGTTCATTGAATGGATCGGATTGACGAAAGCAAAGATCATAATAAGGGTTTGGGGATTCCGGATTGAAATTTTTACCGTACCCGTGGCCGATCCATTTCTTCTTTACCTGGGTCAAAGCCGTGGGTTCCGGTATGGATTTAACCAACACTTTTTCAGCATATTCAAAGGAAGATTGTGGGAAAAAATGAAGCGGGCTTTCCAGGCCCCGGCGATACAGCCCGAGTAGGACTGTCAGAAGCGGAAGGCTGTCGGTCAGGGGTTCAAATTGAACCGCCCTGTCTTTACAAATCAGGTAGGTGCTCTTGACGAAATCCGTCGGCGCGGTGTGGCAATAGACCAGGTGCTCGATCCAGGATATAAGTAGGTCATCGGCTCTCTGGCGGCCGTACCGGAAGCGAACGCAGCCGAATTCCGCCAAAGGCCCCAGGCGGCCGGAAATTTTAATACCGGCCGTTTCGAAATCGACGTCGACGGGCTCAAGTGCCCGGGCGGTCACATATTTATCGATCTGCCTGGTAAAATTCTGCACCTCGATGGACATTTCGCTATAATAATGATCACCGACCCGTTCCGGGGGTAGTTGGCCGGTTGCTTTTTGCACAACTCTGTAATCCTGCAGCGCAACCCCGGAAAGCCGGCGTTTCAGTAGATTCTGCCCGATCAGATAGCGTGCCAGTGGTTGAAGGTTAAAAGTTTCGCGTTCATCCGGCAGGTACGGATCGTCCTCGAGTACCATTCCAAGCCGTTTTTGAACCAGATACCTGGCCGGATTGCGGAAAAACCAGCTCAGAGAATCCAGATCTACCTGGCTCCATTTTTCTAACTCCGCTTCGGTCAAGGGCAGCTTACGCTGGAAAAAATCGACCGACTGCCGGTTGTCGTCTTTTCCGCTGCCGGCCAGCATATTCTCGCTGGAATAGCTAAACAGCCCGCTGTCTTCCCGGAAATAAGCATCCGAAAACGGCTGCAGTCGATGGCGGGTGACAAGTTGATCGAGAATTGGGAAATTACCGGTGGCAAAGCCCTGTTCGATGGTGTCCAGCAGTTCGCTGACCAGCACCGAGGGCGGCAGCACCGAGTTGTCCTGGATGCTTTGACCAACGTAGCTGACATAGAACGTTTTGCGAGCTGATATGATCGATTCGAGGAAAAGATACTTGTCATCGTTGCGCCGGGATCGGTCCCCGGCCCGGGGGTGTTGTGCCATCAGATCGAAATTCAACGGCTGGTGTTCCCGCGGGAAGGCGTCGTTGTTCAGACCGATAAGACAGATAACTTTAAAAGGAATGCTGCGCAGCGGCAGCATGGCACAAAACGTGATCCCGCCGGTCAGAAAACCCGATCCGAAATTGTGCTTTGCCAGATTTGATTTTAAATATGACTTGACGATCTCAAGTTCGACAGCTTCCCTAAAATCGGCGGACGTTTCCTTGTCACCCAGTTCTTCCAATTTTTGACGTAAATATTGAATTTCCCGCTCTGTGCTGTCATCCGGCTGCAGGAACTGATCGATTAGCGCTGACAGCGCTACCTGCCAAGCACTCAGTCTGCGGGGTTGGCTCAACCTTTCAGACCAGGCAAAAAGCCGTTCAATGAACGTTGCAAACCGGCCCAGAATCTGAACCTCCCCACCCTCGACGTCGTCATAGGGCAAGATGCCGTTGAAGGTCGTCCGGCTTTCACCCGGCATGGCGTAGCCCAGGATCAGCCGATCCAAGCCCGCGCGCCAGGTGTTTTCAGAGTAGCCGGGCAGACCCGCTTCGACTCGGCTGCCTTCATCGATGCCCCATCGTATGTGAGTTTCGTTGATCCAGCGTTCGATTATTTTGAGGTCCGATTCCTCCAGGTCAAATTTTGCTCTAATTTCTGAATATTCCAGCAGCCGGAGAACCCGGGGGGCTTCGAATCGACTGCCGGCCATGTCAAGCAGGGCCAGAAATCCATCGATTGTGCGGTTTTCGCGACGATGACTCTGATCGGCAATGCTGAAAGGAATTCGCAGGGTTTCGTCGGTTTGAGCGTCAAAAACAGCATGCACGAATGGCGCGTAGGTTTCAATATCCGGTGTCATAACGATAATGTCCCGGGGTGAAAGCTGGGCGTCCGCTTCTAACAAGGCCAGTAAGTTGTCATGCAGAATTTCGATTTCACGCATGGGACTGTGGCAGACATGGATTTGGAGGGATTTGTTGATTTCCTCAGCCATAAAACCCACCGTGCCGGCCACCCCCGACCGGTATTCCGGGATCTCGATTCCATTGCCGCCTTCAGTGCCTCTGTCGCGCAGGTTCAGGATATCCGACTGCAGGCGGGCGAGAATACCGTTACCTTCCGGCTCTTGGAAGTGTTCATGAATCGGGCAGTCGAGGCCGGCAATCAAATCGAAAAAATGACGCCCCTGGGTCCCCATGGATGCCAGCAACCGATTGCCGCGATCGAGATGGTACCACTCTATATTTTCGGCAATTTTGTCGCTTTTCCGGCGTGTTAGCGAAATCTCCCGATCTGAAACGATATCCGACCAGTATTCCCGGCAAGGGTTTAGGATGAAAAAATTGATTTCCATCAGTCGGGACAATTCCGCGTAGGCCTGAAGATGAAAAAGGGGCAGATAGGATATTCCAAAAATCGAAACCCGTGTCGGCAGGCTTGCCGGGTCTAATTTGGATTGGCCGATCCGTTGAAAAAGGGTACGGCGCATCCGGGCCCGGTGCCTGTTTCCAATTTCGGCAACCAATTCCCGCCAAAGCCTGGACTGCCATAGTTGTGGCGATTTATTTTCTTTTTTACCGTCCTCCCATGCGAATATTAATTCGGGGCGAAACACCAGGTACTGGTCAAATAAATCGGCGATTTTTCCCGCCAACTGATACAGTTTGAGTTGACGGTTATCGCCCGCCAGATAAGACTGCAATTCTTCAAATCCATTTGAGTTCAGACAATTCGGGATCATCCTCATCAGCCGGAAGGTCAAAATCGAAGGCTCAAAGGGTGATACTTCCGGCAGATCCGGCTCAACGATCTTACAAATACTTTCCAGGAAAACATTAGGAAACGGAAAATTACAATTGGCGCTGATACCGTTGATTTCGGCTAGTCGCATGGAAATCCAGCGTTCCATGCCCCGGCTCTGCACGACGATATGCTCGGGTGCCAAGGGTGACCGCAAGGGCGCCCGGACGATGCGGGCCAGTTGTTCGGCCAGAATTTCCAAGCGGTTGCTGGTGTAGATGTAAAGACCCATCATCCAAATACTCCGCCTTGATCTATGATGGATTCGGCTTGCATGGACCCTGTTCGCCTTTTACAGTCGGAAGATAAAAAATTGATATTGTTCCGGGCGGATCAATTTACAAAAAAAACACAACTCTCTGGAATCGCTCCGGATAGTCTAATTCGGCTGAATGTTTACTTGCGAAGAAGTTCAACTCGGTTTCTATGCGGGAAATCTAACAATTTGTCAACTAAATACAATTTTTAGAATCTTTTGAGATCAGTGTCTATTTATTGAAATCACATCATGTTTGCGAAGGATATGTGACAATAGCTGACAAATAAAATAGATTCGCCGAAGGCGGACAATAAATATTCAATATTCAATTTTCAATCTTCAATTCCGGCTATGCCGGGTTGAATTTTCAATGATTTTTTTATATTAGATAGAACACGTCAATTTGAATTTCGATACCCGGTTTATCACTCGAATGAATATTGCACCTACGCTACCAGTAAAATTTCCCTTGATTTGGCTCCTCTCTTTGTGGCTTTGTTTGAGCCTGTCAATCCCGGCGGCTGCCGGCGCTAGGGTCGATCAGTTGGGGCGTCGGGTCAGCGTGCCGGATGATCCCGCGCGGGTCATATCAATGGCGCCGAGTATCACCGAAATCATTTACGCCCTGCAAGAGGAAAATCGCCTGAAGGGGGCTACCCTGTATAGCGATTATCCCGCAGCCGCTAAAAAACTACCCAGGATCGGGTTCTATGTGCGCCTGGACATTGAACGAATCCTGGCCCTGAATCCGGATCTTTGTATAGCCACCAGAGACGGCAACCCCAAAGCGATTGTTGACCGGCTGTCATCACTGAATATACCGGTGTATGTGGTAAATCCACACGATTTAGACTCCATTTTGGACACGATCCTGAAAATCGGATCCATATTAAATGCCGACCACAAGGCCAAAATCTTAGTCGGCGACCTGGGCCGGCGCATTCAGCGCGTGAAGAATCGCGCGGCGCAGTCAGTTTATCGGCCCCGGGTCTTTTTTCAAATCGGAATTTCACCCATTGTATCGGCCGGAACGGGCACATTTATCCACCAACTCATCGACGCAGCCGGTGGAACTAACCTGGCCGCTGGCTCATATGCCTATCCCCGTTTCAGCAAGGAACAGGTTTTGGCCCTGGTACCGGACGTTATCATTATAACCTCCATGGCCCGCCAGGCCGTGTTCGAACAGGTCAGGGACGAGTGGCGTCGTTGGCCGGATATCCCGGCCGTGCGCGATGAACGAATTTATCTGGTAGACTCGGACCTGTTCGATCGGCCGTCCCCGCGCCTGGTCAGCGGATTGGAGTTGCTCATCCGGTTGATTCATCCCGAACTGACAGACCAAACTCAATGAAGACCAAAGCACCCCGTATTGTCACGCGTCTGATCTTGACCCAGGGTTCGCTCCTGATCATCCTGGCAGCAGCAGTGTTGGCGGGTATTTCCGCCGGGTCATCCGGCGGCGGCCCGTTGTCGGTCCTTCAAATCTTGCTGGGAAAAAGTGATCCCGAATCCATGCTGCCGACCATTATCTGGCAAATTCGGCTGCCGCGTGTCCTACTGGCTGCCCTGGTCGGTGCCACCCTGTCCCTGGGCGGCCTGGTTTTTCAGGCCCTGCTGCGGAATCTTCTGGCCGAACCCTATATATTGGGGATATCCGGCGGATCGGCGATTGGCGCCATTGTCGGTATCCTGCTCGGTTTGACCCGCTTTCCCGGTGTCAGCCTAACGGCGTTTTTAGGAAGCATGGCGACCCTGGCGCTGATCCTCGTGATGACCTCCGGCCGGTCGATGCTGAAAAAAGAATCCCTGCTGCTGTCCGGTGTCATGGTCAATGCGTTTTGTTCATCGGTAATCATGTTTCTGGTCTCGGTCACCCGGGACGCCAAACTTCACAATATCATCTTCTGGCTGATGGGGGACCTATCGACCGCTGATCTGCGCCAGGTCGGCCTGTTGACCGGAATGCTGTTGCCCTGTTTTGCGATTGTTTTTTGGCATTCCCACACCATGAATCTCCTGTTGATGGGCCAGGATATGGCCCGATCAAGCGGTATCAACATCAAAGTGGTGACTCTGACTCTACTCATCACCTCGTCCTTTATGGTGAGTGCCACGGTCAGCCATTGCGGTCTGATCGGTTTTGTAGGCCTGGTAATGCCACATTTGCTGAGGCTCATCCTGGGACCGGATCACCGCATTCTGGTTCCGGCCTGTATTCAGGGCGGCGGCGCCTATCTGGTATTGTGTGATCTTTTGGCAAGAACCCTGCCCCAGCAGGGTGAAATGCCTGCCGGAGTGATAACGGCCTTAATCGGCGCCCCGCTGTTTATTATGCTGCTAAAAAAAACGAAACGATGAATCTAGCCATCAAAATAGAAGATCTAAGTCACGCCTTTGACAAGCGCCGGGTGCTGGTCAACCTTTCACTGGAGGTGGGCAGCGGCCATTTTTTTAGTGTTATCGGCCCGAATGGGTCCGGCAAAACCACCCTGATGAAGCTCGTGGCGGGAATTCTCAATCCGCAATACGGTAAAATTGAAATCGGCGGGCAGCCGATGGACAGCCTGACACCCCGGGCATTGGCCCGTGCGGTGGCCTTCGTCCCCCAGCGACTGCCGGTGGATGTTCCGTTCACCGTCGGCGAAACGGTCTTGCTGGGTCGGGCGCCCTACCAGGGTGCCCTGGGAATCGAGAACGCGACGGATCTTCAGATTGCCCAACAGGCAATGCAGTTCACCCAGGTGGAGCACCTGGCTGGGTTGACTTTAAATCAGTTGAGCGGCGGTGAGCAGCAGCGGGTCTTTATTGCCCGGGCAATTTGCCAGGAGCCGGATATCATGCTGCTCGATGAACCCACGGCCGCGCTGGATCTGGCCCACCAGGTCCGGGTGATGGATTTGATGGAGCAGCTAAGGGTCCAGAAAGCCGTCACCGTGGTCATGGTTTCCCATGACATCGACCTGGCGGCCATGTACTGTGACCGGTTGCTGTTGCTCAAAGAGGGTGAAATTGTTTGCAGCGGTTCGCCTGGCGAGGTGCTTACGTTCCGGAGGCTGGAGGAAACATACGGCTGCCGACTAGTGGTGGATGAAAGCCCCTTGGGCCCTTTCCCCCGGGTGACGCCGGTGCCGGGTCGGTACCGGGATGCCTGAGTGAGGTCGATGCCCGATCCGAATTCCGGCACCCACACGGCCCGGAGGACAGCGTGCCGGGTGAGTGCCTTGTCTGATTGTCCATTGTTAAATCAATGGGTATCGTATGCAACCAGCCGGACACACAATTGCTTTTCCAGTTTTTTGATCTTGGCGAGCTTCTCATCCGGCAGGTTCGCCGGCTGCGGAGGTGTGCTATAGGCGATCAGGGTATTGCCCAATTCCTTTTCCAAAGCCTGAATCTTTGAGACACCATTTTCATCAACATAGTTTGCAAAAACGTTATCCATTTTCATTTCGTCAACGCCTTTCTTTTCAGGTTGGTGATCAGCATATCGCGCTTGTCTGATTTTAAACTAATACCAAATGTAATTTTAGCAATATGTTCGTCAAATCGATCAGAATGAAGTATAACCAATTGTGCGGCTTTTGTCTGCAGATCTTGACATGGAGCGGATGACCGGATATATCTTGGCGGAAGCGTTGTAGACCAGAAAGAGTACACTTGCCATTTCCAGCCGGCCAAATTAACTGTAAAGTGTTGCTTAGAATAAGTCTTTGAAGTCCACAGCAATTTCAGTCAATGGAGACCTAACCTTTGGAAAAAAATACCGATTCCTCAACACCGGAAAATACGGATGCAGTCCAAACTGTTGAAGTGTTGCGGCGCCGCTGGTTGTCGGATAATGCATTTGAAATCGAGCTGACGCGTCCCCCCGAATTTGAGTTTGCACCTGGCCAGGGAATCCGTTTAATCCATGAATCCATTGGTAGATATTACTCTATAATTTCCAACCCGGGCGATGCAACCCTGACGCTTTGTGTTTACCATGTTCCCCGGGGTAGTATGTCGCCGTTGCTGGCCAGGGCCGGCACGGGTGATGTATTTCATATCACCGGTCCCCACGGATATTTTATTTACACCCCGTCGATCCGTGCGCCTGTTTTTGTCGCCAGCGGAACGGGCATTGCGCCGTTTGTATCTATGGGCCGCAGTGGCTTGTCTGATTTTATATTGTTCCATGAAGTAGATATGGCGGCCGACTTATACTACCAGGACCTGTTTCGGACGCTTGCCTCAAGTTACACTCCCTGTCTGGCAGGGCCGTCGACAGCCGAATCGCCGCCGCCCGGCATGTTCCACGGCTCGGCCGCCGATTTTATCCAGGATCGCCTGGCGCCGGGCGTCTATGATTTTTATCTGTGCGGCGGCCGAGAAATGACCAGCCGGGTTACCTTGCTGGCGGACGATCAATTTCCGGGCTCCAATGTCTTCAGAGAAGTGTTTTTCTAATAATGGACCGCAAGGGGTTGATAATAATTCACACAGGATTGAATATTAGATCATATGAGTGTACTGGGAATTTTAACCTGCGAAATTCTAGAACTCGAATTTGCATATCTGCTAAATTCCGATCAAGATATCGATAGAATTACAGTCCTTGAAAACAGGCGATCCGAGCGTTTGCTTGAGGCGCTGGAATCCGCTGGGACCCGAAATCTGAATCGAGTGACCGACCTATCCGTATTCGCACCAGAAATGGATAACGACTTGGAAATCCTGGTGCAGGTTTTGGAACTGGGGCTGCATAATCGCAAAAACCTCCTGCAGCAGGGCCTGATCGATGCGGCCTGCGCCATGGGAACCCAGGTTGATGCAATCCTGCTCGGGTACGGTTTGTGCGGCAATGCACTGGAAAAGCCGAATGAACTTTTAGCCGAAGCCGGTGTGCCGATCTTCATTCCGATGGATGACGATCACCCGGTGGATGACTGTGTCGGCCTGGTCATTGGCGGGCGCCGCGCGTATTACGAGGAGCAATGCAACGTGGCTGGTACCTTTTTTATGATCCCCGGTTGGACTTGCCACTGGCGCCGGATGTTCGAAAGAGAATTCGGCCGACTGAGTATTGATATGGCACGGCGGTTGTTTAAAAGCTATGAGCGGTCCCTCCTGATCCCAACCCCGATCATGGCTGAGGAGACCATGCGTCGCAACGCTGAAGCGTTCAACACGCGGTTCGGGCTGCGTGAGGAAATTCGTCCCGGAACGCTTGATATTCTCAATGAATCATGGAATTCCGCCAAGTCACATCTTCAGGCCGGTGATGATTGAACAGGGCCCTTGCCCCAATATTTATTCCGACACTCTCCTGTCCTAAATTCTCTTATGAAACTACATTTAAATCGAACCGCAGAATATCGAATATCGAACCGCAGAATATCGAATATCGAACCGCAGAATGTCGAAGGGTGGAATCGCTTTGCTCAGTCTTTTTAATAAGATAGATAGAATACCTTCCTTCGACATTCGATATTCATCATTCGATATTCGATATTCGCTTTTTCAAAGTTTCTATTGTGATCAGACCGGCTGTCTTTTAGCCGGAGGCCGCCGCTCGTGTGAAGCTACGCCTCTACTAACCCCAATAGGGTATCAAAATCGTGCTCGTCGTCGTACTCGTCCTCGTCCTCGAAACTGATAGGCTCAGAAGCTTCGAGGACGAGGACGAGGACGAAACGGCAAATGAGTTAATTGAAACTGCCTTGATTTTAAGTAGTTTCTTTATTTAGATCAGACTGGACGTCCGCATCCAGGGGTCTCCGCTCGTATGCCAATCAAACGAGCAGATCCCGGGCAGGAAAACCGTCTTGTCTTGACAAAAAAATCAACTATTAGACGATTTCCATCGCTGTTGCGGTGATGTATGGAAGCTGTAATAATCCGGTGATCCCGTCTCGGCCCTTGGGCCGGCAGGGGATCCTCAGCGAGATCCCGCCGTGAAGGATCGGTCGTAAGATTCGAACTGACGGATTGCCGTCCCTGAGTGCTGTAGCGATGAAGGTAAAGCGGACAGTGGAGTATCATCTGAAATCATGAAAAGCGAGCCGGTCACCAAACAATATATCCATCATACCCGCGGCGTATGCCCGACTGAAATCCATTTTAAGATCAGCAACGATAGTATCAGCGAATTGCGTTTCGTGGGCGGCGGCTGCCCGGGCAATGCGCAGTTGGTATCCCGTTTGCTGGAAGACAAAGCGCTGGCGGAGGTTTTAAGTTGTCTCGATGACATCGGCGGCTGCCGCAACGGCACCTCGTGCCCGGCAGAACTGGCCCGCGCCCTCCAGGCCGTTCAAAACGGAACACTGGCCGCGGTTGATTCGGTTAAAATTCGGGAAGACTTCGCCCCAAGGCGATCGATCGCCCTCATCGGCAGCCTGGCGGGAGATCATGCGATCCTGCAAAACATCCTGAAACATGCCCGGCAATGCAAGGTCGACGCCGTTGTCTGCCTGGGCGATCTTATCGGCCGATCGCAGTATAACCGGAATTTGATCAAAAGCATTCGCCGGGAAAAAATATCAGTCCTGCAGGGTGAAGCAGAATGGCAAGCATCACAGAATCCGGCGACCCCGGATCTCGAACCGAAATTGAAAGACTGGCTGTTTCGTTTGCCCCAGGTATTGAGCTTCCGGTTAAACAACCGGAAGTCAATGGCCTTTTTTGGAAATTACATTCAGTCGTTGGCCGGCTATTCGGATTTCCAACCCTTTGCCCTCGAAATAAATATGGTGTGCGGACTGACCGATTTTATGAGGGACGAAACGGTTTTTCCGGCCCTGGAAGCCATGATCCCGCAGTTTCAGGCCGACGTGATTATCTTCGGACAGCTGAAAACCTGGGGCTCCTGGCATGTGGGCGGTAAAGATTTTTTCAGCGTCGGGGCGTCCGCGCAAGATTGCGGTGCCACCTGGGGACTATTGTCCGAAAAAAACGGCCGGGCCGACCTTAAAATAATGCATGCACCAGCCTAACTGTTTGATAATTACCGTAATGAGATATCGTTTGAAATGACAAAGTTAATCTAGTAGCCAATAGCAAATAACCAATAACTAATAACGAATAACCAATAACTAACTGGGGGGCGGCTTTGACACAACCGGTATTGGTGGATGTGCTGTTGACGGATTTCAGGCAATGAGTCGCCTGCGTCTATATGGCCGAGTCGGTAAAGGTTTTACCGCAAGATATCCAGGAGATCATCGAGGTGCACGAGTGGGACATGCGCACCCGCGAGGGGGTAGACCGCTTCAGAGAGCTGAAGGCCAAATCCCTGCCCAGCGTCGCCCTGGATGGCGACCTGGTATACGAAAGTCTCATCCCTATGCAGGAAGAGCTGATTGCCGAGATTGAGAGAAGGTATCGGGATAAGAATTCGGAATTGCAAACCTGATCGACCGGGGCCGGAGAGTTGGAAAGGTCTCGCGCCAGGGCGATCAGAACCACTGTTTTTCCGTTGCGAGCTTTGCGGCTTTGCGTGAAAATAGTTAAACAATGATGACTACAACTTCTGAGTTTCAAAAAGCGGCCCAAAAGGCCCGGCCGGTTTTCGACAAGATCCAAAGCCTCTATCGGCAGCTGCCGCCAACGACGTGCAACTGCCGGAAACCGGGTGCATGTTGCGCATTTTTGCCGGAAATGACGCTGATGGAAGCCTTGCAGTGGCTGCGGGTCATCCAACAACTGCCGGATAACGATCGCGCGGTGCTGATTCGCAAGTTTGTTGAATTTTATCTGACCAATCCCATTCGGCACATGGGATGCCCATTTTTATCCGAGGGGCACTGCGGGATCTATGAATTTCGCACTTTCGCCTGTCGCGCTTATGGCCTGTGGAGCCAGACGACGGGCCGCGAACGCACCCGACAAAGCCGCGACGGGAAACGGAACCTGGCAAAAATGTGGCAGCGCTTGGGCATTGAGCTGCCGATTGAAGCGCTCGTCGCTGAAATGGATTACTGTGATCAGGTCGCCTATAAATCCGGTGATGTTGTCTCGGATGAACGGCTGATGGCTGTTTTAGAGGAAATTTATCGTCTTGACAATGAATTGGCCGATTTGCAAACCAGGTTTGAAACGGAATATCATTCCGATTTTAGTTTTTTGGTTACATCCTTGGTGTTAAACCCCAAAAAAGCCGTGTTGGGCAAAATGGCCGTCATTAAGGAGCTTTCCCTGAGCGGGACCGACCATCGCCTTGAAAAACTGCTTTCTCAGATTAAGCCTGATAACCTCAATGCCGTGGATTGGCGGAAGGATGGCCTGCGCCACCCTTCCTTGCAGGGGCCGGCGCTAAACTCGCCCCCGGGTGAAATCAAATTAGGAACCCTTGGATCAGGGATCGTTATTCGGCGCCGATTGATTTACGCCAGGTCTGGCCGAAATCCGCAAAAGGCCGGATCTCTTCAATTTGAAATTGTACATAGGCGTGAATCATTTTTTTGGCGGTCATTTCACCGACCTTTTTAGCGACACGGGCTCTGATTTCATCGAGTTTGCGCCCCGAGTCCTGAATTTCGGTCACTTTGAGGTACACGCGCACCCCCTTCCAGGAGGCGGGATCTTCGCCCGGTTGCATGATCATGAAGACGCCATGGGGGTTTTCGCGCAGATTAGCGTAGGTCCGGTTGTGCCCAAGGCCGACGACCACGGTGTTTTCATCCGTCATTTGGGTTGAACCGAAATAGGCCACATCGACTTGACCCTCTTTGTTGGCTGTGCTGAGAGTCCCTAAGCGGGGTTGTTTGTTAAAGTACTCCATCAATTCCTTTGACATGATGACCTCCTTGCAATTGGGTGGGCAGTATACTCAAATAGGGGAATTTCACGTTGAAACTCACTACCGATAATAAGCCTTATCCATCCAAATTCAAGGACCGCCGGTCATGACGCATACCGGTAGTTATCCGGCGGGGTTGTCCGTGCCGGACCGGCGGGCATCGAACTTAATGATCTAGCCGCGATGACCGAAAGGATTGAGCCATGCATATCGCCGAAGGAATTATCACCGGCAGCAATGTCGTGCTCTATACCGGTGCTGGCGCCGCCCTGGTCGGGGGCGGCGTTTGGCGTATGAAAAAATTTGTCGCTGATTTTCCGGATAAACGGGCATTGCTGGGAATGGGCGGCGCCCTCATCTTTTTTATCTCTTTAATTCCTTTGCCCGCTTTTACGGGAACCACCACCCACCCCTGCGGTACACCCCTGGTCGGAATCTTGCTCGGCCCTCTGATCGGGTTTGCTTTGACCGGCGTCAGCCTGTTGCTGCAGGCCGCCTTCTTCGCCCACGGGGGCTTTGGCACCTGGGGGGCCAATGTGGTCGCTCTTGGTTTTTTCGGCTGTTTCTTTGGTTGGCTGGCCTTTCGCGTGGCGCGCATGATGGGCTTGCCGATCTGGGCCGCCGGATTCGCCGGGGGACTGATCGGCGATCTCATGGTTTATGCCGCCTCGGGCTTTATCCTGGGCACGACTTTGGCCCAGGCCCCCAACTCCCAATACTCCCTGGCAGGCTACTTGATTGCCATTTATTCGGCCTACCTGCCAACCCAGATCCCCATTGCGTTGGCTGAAATGGTGGTGACCGGTTTGGCGCTGCAATATGCCTTTCGTCAGCGGCCCGAGGTGATACTGGAACTGGGCATTGTCAAAGCCGGAGGAAAAACTGCCAAAAACACCCTACAAGGCCTGCTGCTGCTAATGGCGTTGGCGGGACTGCTGTGCTTTGGCGAATCAATTGCTCATTCAGCCGGTGATGACCAGGCCTCCCCGACAGCGGGACTGCATACCGACAACGAGCCCGGTGCGGAGACTGCTTTGTTTACAGGAATGGATGAAGCCGTCAACGAAAAATTGGCCGAAGCCGCAGGTCAGCCGGCGCGGGATCCCTATATTAATACTGAAGCCATGGGTGATCTGTGGAACATGATGCTGCTCGGGGCCGGCGGATTGTGCGGGTTTGTGGTTGGCCGCTGGTGGCATTTGTTATGGGGCAAGCACCCCAATCCGGAACAGCCGTAATTGAAAATTGAAGAATTAGGATTGTTTAAAGGATCGCTGTATGGGTTTTAATCAATTGGTTGACCAAATCACCGCCGGATCCAATTCTATCCAGGATTATCAGGAAATGAATCAGGACCGGGGCTTGCACAGGTGGGATCCGCGCCTTAAACTGGCATTGCTGGTCATAGCCGTGGCCTTGAATGTGGTAGTGGCCAAATTGTGGCTGTCCGTTGCTTTGTTCGGCATCAGCTTGGCCATGGTTATCGTATCCAATATTCCCTGGCGACTTTTTGCGCTGTTTTTCCTGGCACCGGCCTGGGCCACCCTCATCGTGTTCGGCGGATTTTCAGTCGGTTTTGGTGTGACACCGATTTTTACGCTGGGCCCCCTGACTATCTACCGGGAGGGCGTTTTGCAGGGTTTATCGGCCGCCAGCCGGGTGGCCTGTGATATGTCCTGGATGGCAGCCGTGTTCCTGACCACACCCTTTGCAAGGGTACTGGAAGCCCTGCAATGGTTTAGAATTCCGGCGGTGCTCATCAACGTCCTGGCGACCGCTTACCGCTATGCTTTTTTGCTTTTTGATGAGTTTCACACCATGCGCGATGCGGCGCGCGCCAAAGGCGGTTTACGCAACTATCGCCTGACCCTGCGCAGCACGGCGCTGATTCTCACTCAGGTTTTACTCCGGGCCTATGACCGCGCCAACCGTATTCAGGAATCCATGACCGCCCGGGGTGAGTTGGCCCAGGCAACCCGTAAGGTAAAATGGCCGTCAACCGAGGGCGAAATGGAGGCCTGCCCGAACCAGTGCGATATCACACCAGAAATCTTGGATCCGCAACAACCGGTGCTGCGTTGCGAGGGCGTGTCCTATGCCCTGGCCGACGGCCGAACGCTGCAGAACATTTCTCTTTCCGTCGGCCAAGGAGAGCTGGTTGCATTGTGCGGGCCCAACGGCGCCGGCAAAACCACCTTGCTTAAATTATTTTGCGGCATCCTCTCACCCCGGGAAGGTGAGATTTTTTTATGCGGCAACCCAATCGACCGTAAATCGCGTCTTAACGCGTTTCAGTACGCCGGCATGATGGCCCAGGACCCGAACAATCAACTGTTTTGCACCCACGTGCGCGAGGATGTGGCTTACGGGCCGTCCAACCTGGACCTGCCGCCGGTTGAGATCGAGCGGCTGGTCACCACCGCCATGTCCCTGATGGAAGTATCGCACCTGGCCGATCGGCCCATTCACCGACTCAGCTATGGCGAGATGAAGCGGGTCGGGCTTGCCGGGCTGATTGCGATGCGGCCGCCCCTGCTGCTTTTGGACGAGCCGAGTGCCAGTTTGGATCCCGCGACCACTCGCCATCTGGTTAAGCTCATCGAGCATCTGAACAGTCATCACGGTTACACCCTGATCATTGTCACCCATGACATAAACCTGGCTTCGCTGCTGGCCAAACGGATTATTATTTTAAACGAGGGCCGCATCGCGGCTGACGGCACCCCCAGACAAATTCTGACAGATGATCAGCTGTTAAAAAGCGCTCGACTGGAACCGCCGATATTAACCCTGCTTTTCAAACAATTCCTGGAAAATTCACCTGGCAAAGATCAGATTCCATTGACGGCAGCTGAAGCATTGGCCATCTTAAAAGCCTATCAGAACAAATTTTCAAATCCGAATTGACGGATGTCCGACTCTAAGGCCAAAAATAAAAAATATACCCTGACCTTTGACTCTTTCGAACAGCTGCTGCATTCGCTGTTAAATGACATCGGCGACGGTGTATTGTTCATTACCTACGACATGAATATCACGGAAATCAATGATCGTGCCTGTGAAATATTCGAAAATTCCCGCAAAAATATCGTTGAACGGGATTGCCGTGATTTAATTGCACCGGGGCACAAACGCTTGTTGAACCAGGCCCTCAGGGATCTGAATGACTTTGAGGGTTGGGCCGGTGAATTGACTGCGGTGCGTGGTGATCATGAGCAGTTTCCCGTCGATATCACCGTCAAAAAGTTTTCCCTGTTTAACCGTACCCTTTTTTGTCTGATTATCAAGGATCTGACCGAATATAAAACGTTGAAGGAGCTGCTGCGCCAAGAAAAATCCCACCGCCGGGAAATGTATGTGACCCTAAAAAATATCATGCGCGCTTTTGAAAAAGAGCGCAGCGGCATTGAAACCGGTATTTCACACCGCATCGAAACACTGCTGTTGCCGGCGATCGAAAAAATAAAGCGTGAGGCCACGGCGGATGTGCGCAATACCTATTTAAATCTGATGCGGGATCAGTTGATCAATTTAACCGCGGGTTTTTCCAAAGAACTCGATGGGCGGTTTTTGCGTCTGACCCGCACGGAAATGAAGATTTGCAAATCCATTCAGATCGGTTTGGCGAGCAAGGAAATCGCTCAGGAGCTGAATATATCATTCGAAACGGTCCAGGCTCACCGGCGCAATATCCGCAAAAAACTGGGCCTGCGCGGCCGCAAAGTCAATTTGCACACGCTGCTGATGTCCAAATCCTTTTTTCGGCATTCCTGAAAAAAAGGTTTCAGGTGTCAGGTTTCGAGTGTCACCCCAGCCGCAAGCCATAAAAGTGGCCAGTTATACCGAAAAAGATACTGAATATGTGCATGACGGCAAATCACAAATTACAAGCACCAAATTACAAATAAATTTCAAATCCCAATATCCAATGACCGAAACCCACTTTCCGTGCGGCAGAGGATTTGGTAATTTGAAATCGACGATCCGGCAGCGATAAGGGGTCCTAAATTTCCAAAGTTAAAAATTTAATTTTGATCTCCGCCATCTGACGGCAGAGAGCTCGCGTCCATTCCAATAGTTTCCTTAACGGATCGAATCGTTTGGATATTTGAATTTGAACCAATGTGATTTGTTTGATATTTGGGATTTGTAATTTGGGATTTCAAACCTTACCTTTGGTTGCATAGCAACTAGTTAGATCGATAAAAGAGATTCTGCAGGCTGCCTTGCCTCAGATTACCGAACCCGGAAAAAGGTACACCGCCATGCCGAAGGAGTCCGACAAATCGACGATATCAACGTCAGCGGAGCTTGCCGAAATCACGTCGTGTTGTATCGATCAATTCTGCCGCCAGGCGGCCTTTCCATCCACAGTGGAAATGCGCATCGACCGTCATCGAGACGATATTAAAAATTCCGATGTTCAAATCCGTCCCGTGCAAGCTGAGCTGGATAACCGGCAATTGACCATTAATCTACACGAGAAGCCCCTGATAGGCATCTCAGCGTTGGCCTTGCAGGGGTTGTTGGATATGGAATTGGCCCGCTGCCAGCTGGAGCTTGAGCCAGCATTGTACCGCGTAAATTTCAACAAGGAAATCCGCCCCCTGTTTAATGTTTCCGGCTCCGGTCTGAACCTCGTGCGCCACCTGGTCGCGCACTTGGATGCCGGTTTGAAGAACCTGATCGCCGCTCAGCTTGTCATGGAAATCGGCCACAGTGAGCCGCTGTTGTATTTCTGCTATCACAAAATTAGACCCTCAATGGCCGAAAAGGAAAATTATCAGCGCCTGGTTCCCTATGATTGGATACGGGCCATCTTTGTTGCAAATAAATTAAAAGAGTTTTCGCCGGTGGCCTTTTTGGCCGAAAGGGACTCGGCGGCCGAACTTGAGTCCCATTGGTGGAACTGTCATGCTCATATCTTGCCGGAAGACAAGCGTATTTTGAAAAACCTGTTTGTCCTGTCCAGTCAAAACCCGGTGAAACATTTTTCAGCAACCCTGGTGGAATTGTTTAAATTGATGAAGTCTCATTTTTTGATTCGCTGAAGCGTTCCTGCCCCTGGCTTATCAGGTATATAAATATACCCATTATTTACCTGAAATAATCCCTTTACGTATCTTGCTACCCTGTGGCATGTAATAGGCATTCAAATCGTTCAAACTCCTCTAGTCAGCTTTCTTTCGAAATTAATAAAACTGGAGCGCAGCAACCACTATTCCGTCTCCGGTGCATCAATCATCATATTTCAATTCTCCGCCTGCGGCGGACCCGGAACAGGGGGCAGTATGAAGATAACGCAAATTGCTGGATTTTTAGGGTGCGGCAAGACAACCTTCTTGCTGAAACTCGCGCGGGAAATCGCCGCCGATGGTGAACGCAAAATAGCCATGGTTGTCAATGAAATCGGCGAAATTCCCGTTGACGGTAAAGTTATGGAGGAAAGCGGTATGCAGGTCAAAGATATCGGCGGCGGCTGCATTTGCTGCGAGGTGGCGGCGACCTTTGCCAAAACCATTTACCGGCTGTACAAAGATTTCAAGCCCGATCACGTCTTGGTGGAGCCCACCGGTGTGGCTGTGCCCCATCAGGTTAAACTGGCGGCTAGAATGGGCGGCCGCGATGCCAAAATATCCATCGGCCCGGCCATCGTTCTGTTTGATGCCACGCGGCCGGCGGAGCTCTTGGACATGGATATGCTGGGCCAGTTGGTCACCACCCAGATAAAAGATGCCGATGTGATTGCCGTCAGCAAGGTGGATGCGGTGGACGAGGCGGCGGCCGCTGATTCGGCTGAAAGAGTGCGCGCATACAATACCAAAGCCGCAATCTTCAACTTATCTTCTTTTAACGGAACCGGCCTGGACCAGTTGGCAGACGCGGTTCTGACATGGGAGGCCTGATCATGGTGGATCCAACCTCGTACGACGGGCACGGCTGTTACACTGAACACGGCGTCAGCGGATATGGTGTGGCCGCCAAATTAAGCCGCAAAGAATCGATGAATGAGGATTTTGTCAAGAATATGGCGGAATCGATGATGGTTGCCATTGCCCAGAACTGCATGGATTTAGGGGCACGCTGCATCGGCCATATCAAATCGCATATTCGCACCGAGGCCGGATCCGTGAAAGCGGACACCATCGGGACCACCCACGGCTCCTATTCCAAAGGCCACCTCACCCAGCCGGTTAGGGACCTGTACATCGCCATTAACAGCATCGTGCAGGGGATACCGGAAGATGCCGTCAAGGCGGCGACCCTGGAAGGCATGCACGAGGTCTCCGAGCAGCGCGGTCTCTCGGTTCTCAAGGAAAAGGAACACACCTATTTCGATGAATTCGATTTTGTCGCATCCAAGCAGGACTATATCAAACAGCTTGAAGAACAGTTGAAGGCAGACGAAGGTAAAGATACTTCAAATGGAAATTAACGTATGCGTCTGATCTGTGTTTCCGGCATAAAGGGCAGTGGCAAGACTACCCTGATCAAAGCGATGGTTCGCAAGTCGGCGGCCCTTGGAAAACCCTCGGCGGTAATAGTCAATGAAAGCGGCAAAGAACCGTATGAGGAGGCATTTGTCAACAAGCTGCAGGTGCCGGTGAAATATCTGCGGGGCGGATGAGTGGGATGCAGCCTGGCAACCAGTCTGGTTGATCTGATTAAAAAAATCAAGCGTACCCACAAACCGGAATTTCTGTTTATTGAACCCTCCGAGATGGTCGTGACCCAGGAACTTCAGAATGTGACCGCCATGGGACATCGGGATGTACGTTATCAGATCGGTCCCCTGATCACCCTGGTGGACGCTCAGCGATTCCCGTTCTTGTGGGCGGAACGGCAGAAACTGATGATCGGCCAGATCAACGGCGCGGACATCGTGGTGCTGAGCCGCATCGACAGGATTGAAGATTCAACCACGGACGACATACGCGAAGTGTTGCGTCCTTATTGCAGCAGGATTGGTCTGCTCAATGTCCATGATCCCGACAGCGTGGAAAAGATATTGATGAAGGTGTCTGAATTTACAGAGTCCTGATCTTTTATTGGCAACTAACCGGTGGAGCTGAATGCCGAATAAATGTCCATCGAATACAGACGGCAAACGGCTATCACCCATGCACACACAAAGGAGGTATCACATGAATGGATTGGAAAGAATTGGTACAGTACTCCAAGGCGGTATTCCGGACCGGGTGCCCGCCGGCCCCCTGGTATGCGGGGCCTCCCGGCGGGTTTACGGCGTCACCTATGAAGAATGGTCGCAGGACGTTGAAATCATGGCTAAATCCCAGATCCAGGCCCACGACCTGATCGGCTATGACGGTATTTTAGGACTGATAGACCTGTCAGTTGAAGCCGCCGATTTGGGTCAGGAAATGGTTTATCCCATTGAGGACACCGCCCATCCCAATTACGACAACCCATTTGTTAAAACGCCGGACGACTATTATAAAATCGAACCGGTGGATCCCACCAAAGCACCGCGGATGAAAGAAGCTCTGACCTATTATGACATTATCTGCAACGAAAAAGCCGCCACCACAGCAATTATGGGATTTGTCTATGCACCTTTGGGCATACTGTCCATGATGCGCGGTGCGGAAAACCTGTTCCGGGACTGCTACAAAGCCAAAGAGGCGGTTATACACGCCGAGGAAGTCATCAACGGTATGCTCATCGAATACATCAAAGCCATTGCCAAAACAGGCTGTCATGCCGTGGTGCTCGACACGCTTTTTGCATCCCAGACGATTATGAGAAAGGAAATGTGGACGGAGATCGAGGGTCCCTTTGCCAAAGCGCTGGCCGAAACGATCAGGGACTGCGGTATGATGGTCATCGTGCACAACTGCGGCAACGGCCTCTATTTCGACGCCCAGATCGAGGCGATGGATCCCATTGCCATCTCCTGCGCTTACCCGCCGGACGATTGCGCCGACTGGATTGAAACCAAAAAGAAATGGGGCGATAAAGTTACGATTATCGGCTATGCCAGCCCGGCCCAATACGCCTTTTTAGGATCACCCGAAGAGATGAAGCAGGAGTGCAAAAAAGAGATCGAAGAGTTGGCGGAAGGCGGCCGGTTTATTTTGGCCACCGGCTGTGAATATCCGCCCAACGGTTCCTTGATGAATGCCATCGCCATGATGGAAGCCGCCGAACTCTATGGCAAGTATTAAAAAAAATAGGAGTTTCTGAGTTTAACCGAATATCTTGAGAAAGTGAGCCCAGAAATTGTTGTTTATTTCCGGGCTCCTATTTTTTTGTCACAACGAATACGGAGCTGCCATGAGCAATTCACCTGCCTCAAACGGTATCGCCATCGAAGATTATCACATACAGTCGGAGCCGTTTTACCTGTCGGCCGGCAATGAGGTTCAAGTATTTGAATCCGCCTACCGCCTTAAATTGCCGGTGATGCTCAAAGGCCCCATCGGCTGCGGCAAGACGCGCTTTTTGGAACATATGGCCTGGAAACTCCAGCGCCCGCTGGTAACCGTAGCCTGCCATGAAGATTTGACCGCATCGGATCTGGTTGGCCGCTATTTGCTCAGCGGTGAGGAAACTGTCTGGCAGGACGGCCCGCTGAGCTTGGCGGTTAAACACGGCGCCATCTGTTATTTGGATGAAGTGGTCGAAGCGCGTAAAGATACGACGGTGGTCATTCATCCCCTGACCGATGACCGCCGAATTCTGCCCCAGGAAAAACGCGGTTTGCTGCTCGAGTCCCACCCGAACTTTTTGCTGGTGATGTCCTACAACCCCGGTTACCAGAGCGTCATGAAAGACCTCAAACATTCCACTCGCCAGCGCTTTGTCGCACTGGAGTTCGGCTATCCTTCGGAGAAAAACGAGCAGTCCATCATCGCTAAGGAATCCGGTGTCGATGAGGATACGGCCGGCAAATTGGTCCAGCTGGGCAATATGGTCCGCAACCTTCGGCAACACGGACTGGAGGAAGGCGTCAGCACCCGGCTGCTGGTGTATGCCGCCCAATTGATGGTGGACGGGACGTCGCCGGTTTCGGCCTGTGAAGTCGCCGTGACCCGCTGTATGTCGGATGACCCCGAGATGCAGGACGCGATATCTGAAATTGTATCGGGTTTGTTTTAACCCGACCCGGATAAACCGAATTGAACATCGAATAAAACAAATTTTAGATTTTGGAATGCGGATATTGGATTTAAGGTATTCTGTCTTTTTAAATTGATTGAGCGAAGCGAATCCACCATTAGTCATTATTCATTTTTCATTCGTCATTTTTTGTAGTTTCACTCGAGGGAACCGAAGTACTAAATCCTGAAACCTTCAGTTTAATATTGCCCATGAGCTCCGTTCAAGACTTTCTGAATGAACATCCCGATCTTTTGCCCCAACTCAGCCCTGCCGGCCGGGACGCCTTTTTAAAAATGGGGGAATCCATCGCGCACCTGAGATCTCGCAAATCCCGGATGTTTTTTTTTGAAACCTTCAATCATTTGCGGAAAATAGATGCACACCCGCGGCGTGACACGTTTTTATATGGCGCCGTATTGCTCAGTCGCTGCAATTGGGCTTTGGTCGGACCTTATTTTTCCTCGGTGACTCAAATCCCCCCGGATATTGTCGATCTGGAAGCGTGGTTCTGCTTTGCCGCTGACCTGGCCCGACGCGACATCGATGCCGGCCTGGCTTTTCTGGAACGGACACCGGCGGCGGTCGAAAGCCTGGGCGCCGGGAATATCATGGCCTGGGGCCAGCAGGCGTTGGAGGCCCTGGATTATGGATCGGGGATTTGGCTGGCGGTCAGAGCCTATCTACAGGAGGCTGCCGATTCCCAGTGTGCTTATCCTTTGGCTCAATGGAAGTTTTTTCTTCAGCAGGCCGCCCGCATTGCCGCAATATCGGCACCGGCGGCCGAAGCCTTTATCAAGCTGGGCAATCGGGTTTGTCTGATGCTGCAGGATCAGGAGACAGCCGCCTGGATCGACCAGGGGCTTGCCGACAGCCCCGGCGAAACTGAACTCATCAACTATTTCAGCGGAACCGCCCTCAGCGCACTGGAAAAACGCGATCGCCTGGCTTCCGGGTGGCTTTGAAAGACCGCCGCCAGACCCTGTCGCTGATTTGCGAAGCACTGCTGGGCCGTCCGGTAAAAATAAGATCCAACGTGTCCCTGTTAGGCCTCAAAGGATTTACCGGCGCGGCGGCCACCGACGGGCAAACGATATTTCTGCCGGACATGGTGCCCGAATTCGGTCTGTTCAAGCTCATGGCGCTGCATCAAAGCATGGTGTTGGCCGGCGGAAAATTTTTGGAAGCCTCCGGCAAAATAATATTCGATCCCATTCGGATCCACCTGGCGGCCGATCAACGTCTGCTCCACAAACTGCCCGGACTGCGGACTGAAATGGAAAAGCATCTCCCGGCCGGCCTCCCCACCGATTATCCTCAAAAACTAAAGGCGGTAAAGCGGGCCATGCCCTGGTGGGGCGATATTATGCCGGATCTTATCTCCGAAACCAACGCCACAATCGCCGAGATCAAAACCCGGGCCGGCGAAATCGGTGAATTGCCGCCTGAAGTGGTGGAATCACTGCTGGCCGCAATGATGGCCGATGGACAGCGCGACACCGATGAATTGTGGAAACTGTTCAAAGATATTGTCGATAATATGGAGTTCACTTCGCCGGATCCGGAAGAACTCCAGGAGAATTTTAAAACTTTTTTCTACAAGGAATGGGACAACACCCTATCCGACTACAAACTCGAATGGTGTCTGGTTCGACAACGACTCGCCAAGGACGATCCGCATCCCTTTGTCGATGAGGTTCGCCAGCGGCTCGATGGCATTATCAAACTGATTCGCCGGCAGTTTATGAAATTGAAACCGGAACGGTTTCGCAAATACCGGGCCCAGCCCACGGGTGACGGCCTGGACATCGACGCCCTGGTGCAGGCCGTGGTGGATATGCGTTCGGGGGCCTTTTTGACGGAAAACGTCTACATTCGGCGCGACAAACGGATCCGGGATGTGGCGGTGCTTTTCCTGATCGATCTCAGTGCATCGACCGAAGAAAAAGTAAACAACCGCCGCATTATCGATATTCAAAAGGAAGCCATGGTGCTGATGGCCGAGGCCCTGGATTCGCTGCAGGATCCCTATGCCATCTATGGATTCAGCTCCGACGGCAGATTTCGGGTGGACCTGTTCAACGTCAAGGATTTTAATGAGACTTACGATGAGCGTGTCCAAAATCGCATCGGCAACCTGGAACCCTTGGGATTGACACGCATGGGGACCGTGATTCGGCATGCAGCCCATAAACTTGACGGCATATCGGCCATGGTCAAATTAATGGTGATTATGACTGACGGGCGGCCGTATGACCTGGAATACGGCAATCTGGACTATGCCGTGGCCGACACTAAAAAAGCGATCCAGGAAGCGCAGCGCCGGCGCATTCACCCGTTTATCATCACGTCCGATCAAAAGGGCACGGACTACCTGCGGCGCATCGCACCGCAGACCCAAAGCATCATTTTGCCGAAAGCCGAGATGCTGCCCACCTTGATGCCGGCGCTTTATCGGCGGTTGACGTTGTGATCAAATTTAGGGATTTGGGGATTGAGGAATTGGGGGATTGAGGAATTGGGGGATTGAGAGGTTGACAAATAAGACAGACAAAATTCCTTCAATCCCTATATTCCTGAATTCCTCAATCCCTCAATTGCACCATTCTTTCAATCAGAATGACGAAATATAGAAAACAGAGGTAAACTATCCCATGGAAAACTCATATGAAGGTTTGGTGGAAAAGGCAATCGCGGCGGGTGCATCAGAGGCCAAACTGATCGAGACCGACAAAATCGTTTTCGACCCCCGGTCTTATCTCAAGTGCCGATTCGGCTGCAATCGCTGGGGACAATACTGGACCTGTCCGCCGAATCTCGATATTTCGCCGGAAAGCTTCATGGAGGCCTTTGAGCGCTATTCAACGGCCATCATCATCAAAACCACGGACCCTAAAGTCGGACAGTCGGTCACGCTGGATATTGAAAAAGAGGCCATGCTCAGTTTGGGGTGTTCATTCGCATTTGCCATGGTGTTGTGTGTTGAATGCGAAGAATGCGCCTGCCCCGATCCTTGTCTGTACCCACATCTGGCGCGTCCGTCCATGGATGCCTACGGTATTGATATCGGCAAAACGGTCGCACCGCTGGGCTTCAAGGTCGAACTCGATCCCGCCGGCCAACTGCTGCCGGCCTGGTACAGCATGGTTTTGATCGATTAGGGGAGCCCGGGGGCAGGGTTCGCCTTACATCGCCTCTTTTCGTGCTCGTCCTCGTCCTCGAAGCTTTTGAGCCTCTCAGTATCGAGGACGAGGACGAGTACGAGCACGATTTAAATACCCTGTTTTGGTGTTAATATAGACGTAGAGTTTCAAAAGAGCGGCGGCCTCTGGCCCAAAAAACGCCAGTCTGATTAAAGAAAAGAAACTAATGAACGCCGAACATCGAACGTCCAACATCGAACATCGAATAATGTGTTCTGTCTATTTTAGAACGACTGAGCAAAGCGAATCCACCATTCGTCAATCGACATTCGACATTCGTCATTCCAATGTAGTTTCACACGAGCGGCAGCCTCCGGCTAAAGGACAGCCTGTCTGATCAATAAAAGAAACTAATGAACGTCGAACATCGAACGTCCAACATCGAACATCGAATAATGGATTCTGTCTATTTTTAAAAGACAGAGCGAAGCGACTCCATCATTCGTCATTATTCATTTTTCATTCGTCATTTTTTGTAGTTTCACACGAGGGTTCAGGTGTCACTAAAAAACGAATTCTGGATTCCGTTGCTGACACCCGACACCTGACACCTGAAACCTCAATTTAGCCGCTTTCTACCACACATTGCCGGAACTGCGCCAGAATCTGATCTCCATCGACATCCCAACCGATGAAAACCAGTTGGGTGGAACCCATTCCGTCCCACGGCAGGATTTCCAACTTGCCGCCGACGTAGTTGATCATCACGGTGCGCTCGTTGAATCGGACCGGCCCTTTGATGCGAAACACTTCCCAGGGCAGTTGCCCCATTAATCGCTTAAAATCCTTCTCATCCAGGGCCCCGGATTCCCGGAAGACAAAGCTGACAAAATGACCGCCCGATGCGGCTTCAGGCGGATGCGCCGGTTGGAATGATGCGGCGGTCGACGCGATTCCAGGATCATCGCGCGGGAGTTGATCAACCCATTGCAGGGGGCGATAGGATTCAATCGGCTTTAAGCCGACATTGCGGCGCCCGTCAGTGGCCCAAAGGGTTGCCGGATCGATGTTGCATTGGATAGTCGGTACCACCCGCGCCTCCGGAAGGAGGTCGTGCAGCTCTTTCAGGTACCGCGGAATTGTTTCTTTGGCGATCAAATCGATTTTATTAAGCAAAATCAAATGAGCCGCCTCCAGCTGATGGTAAAAAAGCTGGCCCCACATTTCCCGGGCTTCCCAAAAATCGGCATCCATGACGGTAATAACTTTGTCCAGTTGCACGATTTCGGCCAAATCGGAGACGTCCAGCAGATTCAAAATCGATGTGGGATCAGCCACACCGGAGGATTCGAGTAAAATTCGGCGGGGATGATAGCGCTGCCAAATGTCAGTCAGGCATTGATGCAGATCGGCGCTCAACGTGCAACAGATGCAACCGCTGGTAAGCTCGATGACATCTGATCCACTGTCTTTGAGCAAGGCACCGTCGATGCCGACATCACCGAATTCATTGACGAGAATTACTGTTTCGGAGAGATCCTGTTCCCAGGATACAATACGTTTCAACAGGGTCGTTTTGCCGGCGCCGAGAAATCCCGACAGCAGCACGAGCCAGGCTTTTGGAATATCTTGAATTTCGGGCGGATGAGTCATATGCCATTCCTTGAACTGTTGGGGTTGGACAGCGGCTTTACCAATAGGAGACAAAGATAAGTTCCGCAGGCCGGTGTGTCAATTTTCAAACCGGGCTGCAAGGGATGATGACTTTTTCATTCCCTTCAAGCCGGGCGTGTGTTATGATCCGGACTCCGATTCGGTTCGGGCCGCCGTACACCCAGAACATGTCACGAGTCTGCGCCATGACCGATGCGGCAATCTTCCGGTGCTTCCGCTCTCCGGAGAATTCATTCCGAGCTGGTCCTGATGTTCCGGATTTCACTGTTACATCAACACTGTTTTGAGGAGGCCGATGGCGTCATTTGACTGGAAAAGCGAACTGGCCCGCGAGGGCCACAAGGTAATTCTATCCGGGCAGCCCGTGGCCATGCACTGCCACCACTACAATATCAATCTGCAAAAGACGATCGAAGATAATCTTGGCCGCGACGCTGAAAGGCTTTTGTTCCAGTCCGTCGAGGAAGCCAGCTACCGAAGTTTTCGGGATCTGTTCAAGCAGTATCCCCAGATCAAAACGGTGAAATCCAAATTGGAGATGGCCGGCATCTTATTCCAAAATTGCGGCCTGGGTGTGATTCAATTTAAACGCATTCGACCGGGCGGAGGCCATTTTGAAAGCCCCTCCAGCCACCATGTCACCGGTTGGCTGGCCAAACACGGCAAACGGGACACGCCGGGCTGCCATTTTACCCGGGGATGGACCGCCGGGGCTCTGGAGGCGATTTACCGCCGGCCGCTTGGATTTTACGCGGTTGAGGAAAAACACTGCAAAATGATGCGCGATGACGTGTGCGTATTCCGCATCAAGGAGGCCTGATTGGCAATTGACGGCACCAAAATAATTCACGCGGTCATGGAGGGCAGCCAGATAAGGGAATCCAAGGGCATCATTCCCTTATTCGGCGTGTACCTGTCTTTTTTTCCGTCCGTTACTACAATACACTCAGCTTTGACTTTGAGCAGAAGCTCGGCCAAAATGACAAGGCAAAGACCCTTCTGATCGAAGCCGCCCAGGAGTGCGGCTATGCCACCTTTCAGGGGATCCGCAATTCCTGGGAATGGGAGGAAATTGTCAGCCCCATGATCGAAAAAAAAGAAGATCAAATATCCGGCTTCGCAGCAGTGGCCGTCGCGTTTGGCTGGGGCGATCTACAGGTGGTCGATATTGTGCCCCAAAAAAAATTACGTTTGCGGGTGAGTGATTCCTATGAAGCATCAGGTTACCTGGAACGATACGGTGTCGCCGACTCGGGCAAATGCTATATGCTGCGTGGTGTCGCAGCAGCGTTCATGGACCTGATCTACGGCGCCGCTTATCCTGATGGATGCTACGATTTTGCCGCCGAAGAGCCGTTGTGCCGCGCGAAGGGAGATCCTTACTGTGAGTTCGTTGCTAAAAAATCATCTGACCAGTCTGAGGCTTGAATCCGGGGTTTCTGCGGAAAAGCAAAGCTGCTGGCAGACCCTGTCATGCGCCAATGTGCTATGCTCGGCCCATGGCAAGCCGCCCACTTCCTGCTGGCTGATACCCCGAACCCAGTGTGCCAGTGACATGGAAGCGGATTTTTTTCAGAAGCTGTCCTCCTGTCTGACCTGCACCTATTTCAAAAAACAGGGGGAACGGCATCCCCAAGGCTGGAATCACTTTTTGTCGGAACAGCTTCATAAGTACAATACTAAAGCGCTGGAGCGAATTTACCAAAAAGAAGAAAGCTTTGTCGAAATATTGAAGCGGATTCCGGACGGGCTTTTCACAACCGATCACGAGTGGCGCATCACCTATTTCAATCCGGCCGCCGAAAAAATCACCGGCTTTGCCGCTCGAGATGCCATCGGCATGTACTGCAAGGACGTATTTAAAAACTCGGTCTGCGAAACGGACTGCGCTCTGAAACGCGCAATTGCCGACGGTTGCAACATCCATAACCGCGAATACACCATTACCAACATTGACGGGAATAAGGTGCCGATTATCTGCTCCACCTCCGTATTCTATGACCAATCCGGCAAAATCGCCGGCGGGCTCGAAATCTTCAAAGACATTACCGAACTAAAACGGCTGCAGGAGGAACTTTCCAAACGCGAAAAAAAATTCCGCCGGATTTTTGAAGGCAGCCATGACATGATTTATACCTCCAATCTGCAGGGCAGCATCCTGGATGTGAACCAGGCCGGGGTCGATATGCTGGGATACCGCTCCAAAGCGGATTTGCTGAATATCGGATCGGCGAAAAAAATGTATCGCCGGTCTGAAGACCGCCACAACTTTGTGGATTTGATCAACCGGGAAGGATTTGTCAAAGACTACGAAGTAGATTTCAAACGTCAGGATGGTTCGCCGATCCATGTGCTGATATCTAGTCGCAGGTATGAGAACACCAAAACCGGGGATGTCGAGTATGAAGGGATAATCAAGGACATTACCCGCCGCAAGCAAACCGAAGAAGAAATCCGCGAGCGGAACCGGGAGCTTTCCATATTAAACAGCCTGGCGGTGGCCTTAAACGATGTCACCGAGTTGGAGCAGCTCCTGAAATTTACCCTGGAAAATGTGCTCAATGTCATGCGGCTGAAGCGAGGCGCCATTTTCCTGATCGATCCCAAGGCGACCAAAGTCGTCCTCCAGGCCAAATCCGGACTGCCCAATCCGTCGGACACCCGCAATGATCAGGTCATTTTCAAAGACCAGTTGCTGCAGCAGCATTTGCTTGAAGCGGAAACCTATCTGGCCCCGATGCCGACATTTCCGTCCTTTCAGGTCAGATACCGTGCGAACAACGGCAAGAAGGTACCCTGGCTTTGCTGTTATTTGATTACCTTCAAAGGTCGGGGCGTCGGCTTCTTTGGACTCGATGTCCCCGAATCTCGGGTTCTCAGCCGCCATGAAATCCATCTGATCGGTTCACTGGGAAATTTTCTCGGGGGTGCCATTGAAAATACCAAACTCATGGCTACCATTCGCCAGCATCGCAAGGAACTGAGTCAACTGACGGAAAAGCTCTTTCAGAGCCAGGAGGAAGAGCGTCGCCGGATCGCCCGCGAACTGCATGATGAGGCCGGCCAATCCCTAACAGCAATTAAATTGGGGTTGGACCGATTGGCGGAAAATCACTCGCCGGATGATACCCGTCTCAAAGAGGAAATCGGGGAGATCCGCAAAATGATCAAGCGCACCTCATCCGAGATCAGACGGCTTTCTTACCATCTGCATCCCACGCTGCTGATCGACCTGGGGTTGGAACCGGCCCTGGATTTATATTTTAAGGAAATTGAAAATCACTCCTCGCTGGAAATTGAATTTAACATGGTGGGCTTCGACCAGCGCCTGGAGCCGGACATGGAAACCGCATTCTACCGTTTCAGTCAGGAAGCGCTCACCAATGTCCTCAAACATTCCGGTGCCGAAAAATTCGTTCTGTCGATTATTAAAAGCTATCCCCGGATCATTTTTCAGGCTGAAGATGACGGCGTCGGTTTCGACACCCGGATCGTGGGCCAGGATAAACGCAGCCTGGGTATTATCGGCATGCGGGAACGGGCATCTTTGCTGGGCGGCGCGTTTCAACTGCGCAGCCTGCCGGGTCTGGGAACCCGCATCAGAATCGAAGTCCCCTATTCCGAGGAATCCAGCCATGAGTAACGCCGTCAAAGTCCTGGTTGTCGACGACCACACCATAGTCCGCCAGGGGCTGGCTCGCCTGCTCGAAGAACAGGCGGATATCAAGGTCGTCGGTGAAGCCGTCAACGGCCGCAAGGCCATCGATCTGGCCAAGGAATTGAAGCCGGATGTGGTGGTAATGGATATCGCCATGCCCCGCATGAACGGCATCGAGGCCGCCAAACGGATTCGTAAACATCTACCCAAAACTAAAATTTTGATCCTTTCCATGTATTCCCATGAGCACTATATTCATGAGCTGCTCGAATCCGGTGTATCCGGCTATCTCTTGAAGGATTCCAGCGGCCGGGACATCATCCGCGCCATTCACGCCGCCATGAAAGATGAAACCTATTTGAGTCCCTCGATTTCAAAAGTTCTGGTGGAATCCTATCGTTCACCGCGCAAGGTTTCTTCCCAGGCCGAACGCTACAAACTGCTTTCCAACCGGGAAAGAGAGGTTTTTCAGTTAATTGCCGAAGGGCACTCCACCCGTCAGGTCGCCGATATGCTGTGCGTCAGTATCAGCACCATCAAATCCCACCGGGTCAAGATCATGGATAAGCTCGAAGTCGATACATCGGTTAAATTGGTTCATTTCGCAATTCAACTGGGCTTGGTCGATCCGGAGGTATAGGTCCTATAGGTCCTATAAGTCCTATAGTGCCTATAAGTCCTATATGACCTATACGACCTATACGCCCCCCCCACTCCCGCCCAAATTCATCTTATTCTATTAAAAAAATCAACCTTTAGACGATTCTCAAAGCCAATAAGTTTGCGTAAAAGACTATGTAATTATGTTGCGCTGTATTTAATGGGGATTAATAAAAATCGACATCTTAAATTCGGTAGAAGGGGGAGGTAAGAATGTTTCAACTAAGCACAGAGCAAAAGGTTTGTGAGGTAGGCGGCGTAAAATTCGGCGGACAACCCGGTGAATATCCCTGCGTATGCGTCAGCTCCATTTTTCAAAAAGGCGACCGGGTGTTCAAGGGTAAACGCAAGGAAGGCTTTGACGAGAAACGGGCCGCGGAACTTCTCAAAACCCAGGAGCGCCTCACGGAAGAAACCGGGATTCCTGGTATGGCGGATATCGTTGCCAACACAGGCAAGGAATTCGAGCTTTTCATCGACTTCGTCGCCGAGACCAGCGATATGCCGTTTTGCATCGACGCCTGGGTCATGAAACCCAAACTGGCCGGCGCAGCCTACTGCGCTGAAAAAGGACTGCTGGACCGCATGTTCTATAACAGCCTCACCGTCTGGGAAAAGGATCTGGAAACCGAGATCCGGGAAATATCACAAATGGGCGTCAAGCACGTCCTGCTCGTGGCTTTCGATCAGGAAGATCAGATGCACACCGGTCGTATCACCGGCACCCAAAGACTGCTGGACGCCATTGAAAAAGTAGGGGCCGAGTTCGAAAGCGTATTTGTAGACTCATCGGTGATGAACGGCCCGGCAACCGGCCTGTGCTATGTTGCCAACCGGATGATAAAGGAAAAATGGGGGATTCCGACTGCCAGCGCCCCCAGCAACGGATCATACATGGATCTAAACCGTTTCAAGGAGATGTGGGGATTTAAAGGCTGGTCGGCCACGGATTCCGCCCTGGAAGCAATTTCTTCGTTTATGTTTCACGACATGATTTTTTCCGGTCCGATGGCAGGCGCCACCCGCATTTTGCCGGCCGTGGCCGAGGCCGAGGCGCTGTTGGCGACCGTGGCGTTTACGGAGACCCAACAGCTTCCCAAGGATCCCAATCACCCGCTTTTTAAATTGTTTCCCGACTTTGTGGAAATGCTTAAATCCTCGTTGGACTAGATCAAGAGGACTGCCGCAACTAATTTTTACAATATTAGATAAGGAGGATTGACTATGTCAGAAATGACTCCGAAGCAACGTGTGCTGGGGCTGTTGCGCAAAGAGCCCATCGACACCATGCCGTTTTTCAGCGGAATGGGGATGGTGGTCATGCCTGGAATCGAAAAAGCCCAGGTGAAGTTTGCCAGCGTCCACACCGATGCCGAACGCATGGCCTGGTCGGCGATCTGGTCCGCGCGATTGATGGGATTTGATTGTGCCGTCATCCCCTATGACATGACCATGGAGTCCGAGGCCATGGGTAACAAAATCAGCCTGTATGAAGATTCGGAAGACATTTTGTATCCCACGATTCCCGAGAAAATGTGGTCCTCGATGGATGAGGTTGTCATTCCCGACAACATCGAGGAACTCGGCCGGCTGCCGATCATCCCCAAGGCCATTGAAATCATCAAAAAAGAGGCGCCGGATCTGGCCATTGGCTGCTGGCAGCTGGGTCCCTTTACCCAGGCCGGACAGATTCTGGAGCTGGATATGATTCTAAAAGGGGTTTTCAAACAAAAAGCCAAGGTGGAAGATCTGCTCGACAAACTCAGCGAAATGATTACCAAGCTCGGTAAGCAATGGCAGGCGGCCGGCTGCGATTACATCGTCTTGCGCGAGCCGGGTGTGGCCGCGGATCTGCTTAGCCCCCGCACGTTCAAAGACATCATCCAACCGCGCCTGGCCTGCATCCTGGCGGGCTGGGAATCGCCCAAGCTGCTGCACATCTGCGGCTGGACCGATCCGCTGATTGAAATGATGAACCAGTGCGGCGCCGACGGCCTTACCGTGGACATCAAGTGTGATGTTGCGGAAGCCAGGAAAAAACTGGGCGATGACGTGTTGCTAATGGGCAATGTGGATACCTACGCGATGACCTGTGATCCGGAGACGCCGCGTGAAGCCACCGTCGCCCACATCAAGGAAATCATCGACAATGGTGTCGACGCTGTCATGCCTGGCTGCGACCTGTGGCCGGCCATTATCGAGGACAATATGAAGGCGGCCGTGGACACCACCCATGAATACGGTAAAAAGCCCAGCCCGGCGGTCGGGCGTCTTTAGTCCGGGCCTTCGAAAATCACCAAATAAGCCAACAAAGGAGAAACGAATTATGCCGACAAAAGAAGAATTATTGGAAACTATGAAAAACGGTGTGGTTGAGTACCAGGAAGATGACGTCAAGGAAGCCGCCCAGCAGGCATTGGACGACAGCCATGAGGCGCTTGAGATGATAATGGACGGTCTGGCGGCCGGCATGGAGATTGTTGGGGACCTTTATGACCGCAACGAATACTTTGTGCCCGAAGTTTTAATGTGCGCCGACGCTCTGTACGCGGGCCTGGACATCCTGCGCCCCCACGTTCCGAAGAAAGAGGACGGCGTTAATGCCCAGGTCGTTATCGGTAGTATTCAAGGTGACGTCCATGACATCGGCAAAAACCTGGTCAAAATGATGTTTGACGTGGCCGGCTGGGAAGTTTACGACCTCGGTCGCGATGTGCCGCTGGAAAAATTTGTGGAAGAGCAATTGCGAACCGACTCTGAAGTGGTCGCCATGTCGGCCATGATGACCACCACCATGCTGGGTATGAAAAAAGTCATCAAGATGATCAAAGAGAAAAACCCGGATGTGGCCATCATGCTCGGCGGCGCTCCGGTCACCCAGGACGTCGCGAACCTGTTCGGGGCGGACGGCTATGCCGAATCGGCCGGTAATGCGGTTTCGGAAGGCATCAAGATGATCGGACGGCTGCGAGAAATGCAGAACAAATAAGGGTGTCGTAGCTTAGGCATCATGCAAAGTCCCGGGTCGGTGACCAACTGTCAACGGCTGCGGCCCGGGACTTGGCTGCTGTCCAATTGCCCGCTGATATGAATAACAGGATCGAGGGATGGATCGACCGTTCCCAAGCCATTTAACCGGAAGAAGGAGTTTAGGTAATGTCTGAAGATAAAGCTATGGTAATTTTCCAACCGTCGGGCCGCCGCGGTGAAGTGCTGAAAGGCGTCACCATTATCGAAGCCTCACGCCTGCTGGGGGTGGATATTGAAGCGCTTTGCGGTGAAAAGAAAGTATGCGGCAAGTGTGTTGTGCGCATCGAAGAAGGGCATTTTGAAAAATACGGCATTCAATCCCAAATGTCACATGTCAGTCCCTGGCAGGAGGAAGAGGATAAATACGTCAACGCCGAACGTCGGGAGAAGGGATTTCGGCTCGGCTGTGTCGCCACGGTGGAAGATGACATTCTGGTTTTTGTACCGGAGGAATCCAGGGCCGGCAAACAGGTCGTCAGCAAGGCCGCCCGGGACATTCACATCGAGCACAACCCGGCCATCAAGTTGTATTACGTCGAAGTGGATCCCCCGACATTTGAAGAGCCCACCGGCGACTTTGAACGCGTCTGCCGCGGCATCGAGCGGGACTACGGGCTCAGCGATCTGACAATCGATCTCTTCGCCCTGCGGCAGTTGCCCAATGCTCTGCGTGACGGCAACTGGGCGGTAACGGTCAGCGTTTGGAACGACAAGGAAGTCGTCCGGGTTCAGCCGGGCAAAAAAGAACATGCTTACGGCTTGGCGATCGATGTGGGCACCACCACGGTGGCGGCCTATTTCTGCGACCTGACCAATATGGATGTGCTCGACACGGTCTCCATGATGAATCCCCAATGCAAGTACGGCGAGGACGTCATGGCCCGAATTACCTATCATATGACCACCCCGGACGGTCTGAAACGCATGAGTGATGACATCCTCGAAGGCATTAACGAGCTGATCGACAAGGCCGTCACCAATACCCATCCGCCCAAGAAAAAGGTCAAGAAGAAAAAAGGCGAGGAAGGGCCAGACGAATACATTGAAGTCCCCGAGGAAGGCAAAACCTATTTGCGTCTGACCCGGGAAGATATCGAAGACATCACCATCGGCTTCAACACGGCCATGCATCATATTTTCCTCTCCTTGGACCCCGAGCATGTGGGCATGGCGCCCTTTCCACCGGTCATCCATCACAGCCTGGACATCCGGGCCCGGGACCTGGGCATCAAAATCAATCCCTCGTCGTACATGTTCGTGCTGCCCATCGAAGCCGGATTCGTGGGGGCGGACAACGTGGGTGTACTGATCGCGGAAGAGCCCTACAAGCACGAGGAAAATCAATTGATCATCGACATCGGAACCAACGGTGAACTCGTACTGGGCAACCGCCACAAGCTGATTTCATCCTCCTGTGCCACCGGACCGGCCCTCGAAGGGGCCCAACTGGCGTTCGGCATGCGGGCCGCACCGGGGGCCATCGAACGCATTGAAATTGATGCTGAAACCAAATTCGTCGACTACAAAGTCATCGGCCGGGATGCCTGGCGCAAATTTTCCGAACCGAAAGACATGAAGGCCAAGGGCATTTGCGGCTCCGGTATTTTGGATTTGCTGGCCGAATTGTACCGGGCAGGGGTAATTGCCAAAAGCGGCGTGTTCAATAAGAAAGTACTGAAAGACCACGAGCGTTTTCGCGTCAATCCGGACACCAGACAGCCGGAATTTGTTTTGGCCTGGGCCGAAGAATCCAGCATTGACAAGGACATTGTGGTCACCCAGAAGGACGTCCGCCAGATTCAGTTGGCCAAGGGCGCCCTGTATGCCGGCTGCAAGTTGATGGTCAACCGCATGGGACTGGACAAAGTCGACAAGGTCAAGATCGCCGGGGCTTTCGGGGCCCACGTCGACCGCACCAAGGCGCTGGTCATGGGGCTATTCCCGGATTGTGAGATCGAGATGATCGAAGGTGTCGGCAATGCCGCCGGCGATGGCTGCCGGGCAGCCCTGTTGAATGTCAAAAAACGGGTCGAGGCCAACTGGTGCTCCCGCAATGTGGAATACATCGAATTGACCGTCGAGAGCAACTTCCAACAGGAATTCATGGAGGCCATGCAATTGCCACATATGAGCGATGAATTCCCGCATTTGGAAGGCATCGTGCCCGATGAGATCTTGAAACAGTAAAACATGTAGGTTTCAGGTGTCAGGAACCTTTGTCGAAGATGGCTTATGGTTTAATCCGACTTTTTACGAAACCGTCAATATTTTCGTTAACCAAAAATAATTGACCGGTTGCGGTGTATAAAAATGCCTTTGACTGACACCCGAAACCTGGCACCTGAAACCTTTTTTTGAATACGAATTATGGCCAACCAGGGTGTCTATAAAAAATCACCGGAATCCGCAAATCATCCCGTCGCAACCTGCGTCACCGTCGATTCGGGTATCTGCGGGTTTGCCTGTCGGATTAAAGCCTGGAAAACCGATAAACGGGCGGTCGGCATGGCCGTCAGCGAATCGGATTATCAACAGATCCGGCGATTTTCCGAACGGTTGCAGCAATTGAGCCTAAGGGATGTTTTTGCGCCCATCAGCCGCAACCCGGTATATCAGGCCGCCGAAAAGACGGGCTGCCATCCGTCCTGTCCGATTCCGCCGGCTGTGCTCAAGGCCGCGGAAGTAGCCCTGGAAATGGCACTGCCGCGTGATGCGGCGATTCGGTTCAAAGCATGTCAAGAGGGTGTGGACTAATGCAGACCAACAAGGTTGTTCCCTTCAGGAACCGGGACGGCATATCCTATTCTTTGACCCAGCGGCTGCTCGCCAAAGGCCGTGAATACGGGCTGACAGCGATTTTTCCCTTCAGTATCGACAAAATCGAGGTTGCCGAGTGGGTTCGTCTTAAATGTCACTATGGCTGCAGCCGATTCGGGTCGAACTGGACCTGTCCGCCGGCGACCCCGGGTCCGGACAAGGCGCGTGCGATCCTGGCTGAATACGATACCGCCCTGTTGCTGGTCGGGACGAAAAACTGTGCGGATTTTTACCTGGAAAACGGCCGCAAAAGAATCAGCCAGGTGCGCTGCTGGAAGGGCACCATCAGCCTGGAGCGCATGCTATTCCTCGAGGGCTATTACAAGGCTTTCAGCCTCATCGGTGAATGCTGCGCCCTTTGCAAGCAATGCGCCTATCCCCAGGGTTGCCGGTTTCCTCAGGAAAAAAGGCCATCGGTTGAATCATTTTCCATCGATGTCATCGGAACCTTAAATAACCTTGGCACAACATCAAAAATAGCCACTCAAACCAGTGACACTTATAATTATTACGGAATAATACTGTTGGAGTGAAGTGGTTCGAGCCAGATAATTGAAATTGAATCTTGACAATTTTTGTAGGGAATGTTGATCTAATTGGTCGACAAAAAAAATTAGCAAATTAATTCATCCGCACCTGACCGTATGCGTAAGAAGCTTTAGATCCATTTATCCGGCCATTCGGCAGCAGGTGATGAAGGGAGGTGATGGAATCAACGGCGAATTTGTGAATCATTGTAAATTTGACATGACAATTTTAAAGAAAGGAGATGATCAATGGCCAAGCAATTGCTGATTGATGCCTACAGGGGCAAAATGACCCCTAAAGCCCCATGGGTGCCATATGCCGGCGTACATTGCGCTTTTCTGATCGATGAACCGGCAGACAAGATGCTCCAGGATGCGGAGCTCTTAGCCAAAGGGGTTGTAAACGCCGCAACCCGCTATAAAGCAGATGGAATTCCCCTGCTTTTTGATCTGTCGGTGGAGGCCAATTCTATAGGATGCGAACTGAAGTGGTGGCCGGACAATGTACCGTCGGTAACCACCCATCCCTGCTCGGACAAAACACCGGCCGAAGCCGGTCTGGCGCTTCCCACAAAAGACTCGGGCCGTTGGCCGGTGCTTTACGAAGCCGCCCGGATTGCCAAACCCCAGCTTGATGAAGCTGATTGTGTCATGATGGGGCTTTTCTGCGGCCCCTTGACCCTGGCTTCCCATCTGGCAGGTGTACGGATTTTTACCGACGTCTATAAGAATCCGGAATTTGCCCACGAAGTCATTAGGTTTGCCGGTGACGTTGGTGCCCGCGCCGCTGAATTTTACGCGGAAATGGGCTGTGATATCATTGCGATCGTGGATCCGGTGGCGTCCCAGATTAAATCTGAGACCTTCAAGCAATTCGTGACACCCAATTCACAACCGGCCATCAAGGTGATTCACGATGCCGGGAAAACATCATCATTCTTTATCTGTGGCGACTGCACCAAGGTTCTCGAAGATGTCTGTCAGATCGGCACCCACGGATTTGCCATCGATGAACAGCTGAACATGGTGTTCGTGCGAGATCTGGCCCGCAAATACGGTGTCGGTTTCGGCGGCAATTTGAAACTGACCCTGGCCCTGAGCCTCGGATTGCTGTCCCCCAAAGAGGATGCCATCGTGAGCCTGGCAGCCGGCGGTCAACACGGGTATACATTCGCCTCCGGCTGAGATATGCCTTACGATGTTCCGGTGGAACATATGGATCAAGCGATGGAAGCCAAAGAATGGTATGAACAATACTATGCCAAGTATCCGGAATCTTGGTAAAAAAATGAAAGGAGGCTTCGGATCATGGCAGACGAAAAAATACATATTGATGTGTTGACTCTGGACAGCGTACAGTGCGCCGCCTGCGGCTACATGATGGAATCCATCGCCGCTTTGCCGGGCGATGTCCAGGATATGATCGAATACACCGAGTGGTCCATTAAAAACAAAGATGGCGTCGGTAAATTTCTTGAACTCCAGGGCAAAGTGTTGCCGACCATCTGTATCGAAAAAGACCTGGTATTCGAGAGCATCATTCCCCAGTACGAGGAGCTTATCGACGAGATGGCCAAACGGGCCCCGACCGATGCCATGCGTGAACGCCTGGTATCGCTGCGCGAGCATGGCTTCGAATTCGACAAGATTCAGGAAAACCTGAAAAAGGCGGGGGCGGGCCAATCCACCCGTTCCGATTCAACCATAGAACAATAAGCAAGAGCAGCACAATGGCCGGGCCCTGGGAAGGGCCCGGCATTTTCACTTCGATTGGAAGCTGCGCTAATATTGAATATTTTCGCCATCAAGACACCAGGGTACGCAGTTTAATATAGATTTAAACATTTTAACTTTGTGTCCTAGTGCCTTGTGGCTAATCTTTCCGGTTTATCCGGGGTTGGGTTTTAGCTCATGAAAATCGAAATTCTAGGCACCGGCTGCAAACGTTGTGACCAACTCTTTGAAAATGCTCAAAAAGCAGCAGCGGAAGTTGACTCTGGGGCGGACATCGCAGTTGAGAAAAATGGCGATGTCAATTATTTCACCAAGATGGGTGTCTTTATGACCCCCGGGCTGTTGATCGACGGCCAGATTATCTCAACCGGCAAGGTGCCCAGCGCCAACGAAATCAAGAACATGATTGTGGAGAAGCTTTGAACCATGTCCGCAACAACCCGTGTGTATCTGATTACCGGTTTTTTAGGTTCCGGCAAAACGACATTCCTCAATCGCATCATTGACGCATTCCCGCAGGACAAGAAACTGACGCTTTTGGTGAACGAATTCGGGGAGATCGGCGTGGACGGCACCCTGGTTGAAGGCGATGAGATCGACATGATGGAAATCAGCAAGGGCTCCATCTTTTGCGTTTGTGTCAAAACCGATTTTATCAAGGGCCTTTACGAACTCGACAGCAAGGTGAAGCCCGACGTCCTGTTGATAGAATCCACCGGGGTGGCCAATCCCTCAGACCTTAAAAAAGATTTAAAGCTGCCCATCTTCAACGATCGCTTTCACTTTGCCGAGCAGTTTTGTGTAATTGATGCGGTCCATTTTATGGATGCCTATGAGGTTTATGCCTCCCTGGAAAAACAAATCGCTTCCTCCACCGTATTTATCATTAATAAAACCGATCTTGCGTCAACTAAGGCAATTGACGAGACCAAAGAAGTCATCCGAAAATTCCACCCGGACCCGTCTTTTTTTGAAACGACCTATGCCGATATCCCCCTGGATACTTTCTTTGATTTTGCAGGCGCCGCATCACCTGCTGCGGCGGACCGCCACTCCGCAACAACGGAAGCCAGGCGGTTGTCTGATGACGAGCTTGAACAATTTATCGACGATCTCCTTGACAGTCCCGATCTTGAGATTACACCGCCAGACACTCTGGTGTCGGTCGCCTACCATTGGCAGGGAGATGACCTGGAACAGATCCGCGAACTGGCCCAGGCCCTGCCCGCGGCTATCGTCAGGGCTAAAGGATTCGTTGAAGAAAACGATCGCATGTATCTGTTTAATTACGTGATGGGCACCTGGACGGTAGAAGAAACTCCGGTGTCCAAAAATCGCATCAAACACAGAAACATGGTGGTGTTTATCGGGCCGCCTGAATCCATGGACGGCATCGAGCAGGCAGCCGGCACGGATAATTGGACCGGCAAAGGCACGTTTCAACCCTACTCGGAGTCTTGATTTTGGATTTTGGATTGCGGATTTTGGATTTAAGGAATTCTGACTTTTTATGATTAGATAGAGCGGCCTGTCGGGTCGTCTTGTGGGGTCGTAGCCCGAAGGGCGAAGCCCCAAGCCGGACGCGACGTGGGGGGTCGTAGCTCGAAGAGCGAAGCCCCAAGCCTGAAGCGATTCCATCAATCCAAAATCCGCAATCCAAAATCCAAAATTATCCATCTCTATGACATTCATGGATTCGAGCAAGAAAAATGACTGAAAACAGATATGACCTCATGATTATAGGTTCCGGTCCTGCAGGATTGACGGCCGCTTTGTACGCTTCGCGCTTGGGTTTGAACGTGGTCGTATTCGGCGATATTCCGGGTGGCAGTACCTACATGATCGAGCAGCTATCGAATTTTCCCGGCTTCCTGACAGAAATTTCCGGCACCCAATTCGGAACCATGGCATTCCAACAGGCCCAGCAGGAAGGCGCTTTTTTTACCATGACCCGCCTAAAGAGACTCCGTTATGAAAACAGGATGTTCAGCGGGATCGACGCCGACGGGCATCAATACACGGCCGATTGCGTGATTGCAGCCACCGGGCGGCTGCCCAAGAGACTGGCGGTCGCCAATGCCAACATCAAGGGCATCCACTTTTGCTCTATTTGCGATGGTCCCTTATACCGGGGTCAAAAAGCAGTCCTGGCGGTTGTGGGCCGTGACAATACGGCCGGTCAACATGCCGTCACTCTGTCCCGGGTCGCCAAAAAGGTTCTGCTGATATCGAGCAGCGAAAAACTGGCCATGGATGCGGCCCATATCCGTTTGATTGAAAAACAGGGGAATATCCAACAGCTGTTGAATACCGAGGTTACGGGGTATAAGGGAGCTGAGGTAATCGATGGCATTGCCGTGTCCACCAAAGACAATGTCGCTGAAGAATTGAATATTGACGGGATTTTTCTGGCCATCGGCTGGCGGCCGAACACGAAAATGCTGGACTTTGAGGTCGCCAAAACAACGGAGGGCTATCTGAAAACCGATCAACAGCTCATGACATCGGTTCCCGGCCTTCTGGCCGCGGGCGACGTCCGTGAAACCGACATGTGGCAGGTGCTGACCGCCTGCGCCGACGGTGCCCGGGCAGCCAAGTATGCCGGGGAATATCTCGAACAAAATTGAGGAATTGAGGAATTTAGGGATACGAAATTTAGGAATTCAGGGATTAAGGAATTTAGGGATTGAAGGAATTCTATCGATCTTATTAATCGGTTCATCAATCTCTCAATCCCTCAATTCCCCACAGCTAAAACTTCTGTTCCCGGATACCGGAATATACCGCTTTGCAAATTCCCGAAACGCCGCCCTGCAGGCCTTCGGGATTTTTAAATCCCTCTGAGCCTTTGAGAGCTTCCTTGTATTTTTCAGCATCCGCAAAATCCCGGCCGACCTCCCCTATCGCGGCCGCCGGTTTGATGCTGAAAAGCCAGCCTTTCCCGTAGGGATCTTCCGAAATTAAGGCAAGATTTTGCTTTAGCTCCGGGTTAAAAGAAATATTTCCCTCAACAGGCGTGTCGATATACATGATTTTGCCTGTGATGATAAATATGACATCCTGGCCCGGCTTGACGGAGGCATTATCGTCAACGAGCCAGTCCAGATCATTGACCCCCCCGGCTAAGACCAAAGCCGGCTCGGTGAAACCAAATACCATCGTTTCGCCCAGCACTTGGGCCCACAGTCCCAGTTTGGCAATATATTTTCGATCCTCGGGGATCTCGACCCGTTTTCCTAAAAACTTCTCTATGACCGCCATCTTTGGTCCTCCCGATCGTCTTTTTTAGAATATCTAAAGAAGGTCAGATTTCGAATGCGATATTCACCGCATGTCTCTCTATTTATATTTTGGATTTTAGATTTTGGATTTTGGATTGTCGGTTTCGCTTCATGCTTGGGGCTTCGCTCTTCGAGCTACGACCCCACACGTCGCCTTCGGCTTGGGGCTTCGCCCTTCGGGCTACGACCCCACAAGACGACCCGACAGGCCGCTCTGTCCATTAATAAATAAGCCAGAATATCTTAAATCCAAAATCCGCAATCTGAAATCCGAATTCCAAATTCCATAATATGCTATACCGTCAACAATCGTATCTTTTCAACCCCTTAAATGCCTTTCGACGGTCAGTAACCCAAAAATCAACCTTCGGTTGATTGACTGGATAATATTTAAATATTATACAAATGAAAGGCACTATTGGGTGGAGAGATCTGTTATTCGTAGGGTGGGCTGTGCCCACCATTATTTAACGAATTTATTTTTTAGCTATCAGTACTGCCACCCCGCCCAATTTGAATTAATTGTGGATACGAAATTGCCCGAAGCTTATAATTGCATATATGCGGATCAGGAGATATCCCAATGCCCAATCCCGCCAGGAAGTTGACTGTCGAAAAGCCCGTAAAACTGATTTTCACCGGCGGTTTTTTAGGCTCCGGAAAAACGACGGCTCTGGCCGCACTCGCCAAACGCCTGATTGAAAAAGGAATGCGGGTCGGATTCATCACCAATGATCAAAGCAGAAACCTGGTTGATACCGTCATTATCAGGCAAATGCTGGCGGATCTTGGTGTACCGGTGGAAGAAGTGGTCAAGGGTTGTTTTTGTTGCAAGTTCGACGAATTGATCGAGCATGTCGAAAAAATACTGACCCACGAGCCGGATGTCCTGATGGGAGAACCGGTGGGAAGCTGCACCGATTTCGTGGCGGCGGTGGCAAATCCCATAAAAATCCAGTATCGGGATGCCTTTCGCTTCGCCCCCTTTTCGATTATGGTGGATCCGGAACGGGTGCGATCATTGATATTGCAGGAAAGCCAGACCGATTTTCCGGAAGATGTGGCCTACCTCTTCGGCAAGCAGATTGAAGAAGCCGACAACATTGTGCTCAACAAAATTGATCTGTTACCCGAAAAAGAAACGCATCGGCTGCTGAATGCCATCGGCGATCGGTACCCGGGGAAGAAGCTGTTGGCCGTCTCCGCCCGGCAAGGCCTTGGAATGGATGAATGGCTTGACGATCTTATTTCGGGCCGACCCGGGGCCAATACCGTTTTAAGCCAGATCGACTACGATCGCTATGCCACAGCCGAAGCGGTTTTAGGCTGGCTGAACGCCGCCGTCAAACTGTCCGCGGACGAGCCGTTTGACACCGCCCGGTTGCTGACCGACCTGGCGTTGCGGCTGCAGGCAAGATTTAAGTTCGAAAAAGGCGAAATCGGCCATCTCAAGTTTGTGTTCACCAGCGCGGGGCACTCGATATGGGCCAACCTGACCCAACTGGCGTCCGAACCCGACATTGGCGGTGAGCAACTCGGTGATATGTCCCGGGGGACCCTTATCGTCAACGCCAGGGTCAGGCTCGAACCCGCGGTTCTGGAAACGATTGTGCGCGATGTTATCAGCGAGCTGTCGGAAGAAAGGAAGCTGCGGTCTGAAATCGACGACTTGCAGTGCTTTAGCCCGGCGTACCCCGAACCGCCGCACATTATACGGGAACCCGTGGAGTGAGGGTGAAAAGCAAAAAACCGGCTATTAGGTGGACCCGTTAGCCGGTTGGCCGGTTGAGCCCGTCTCGTTAAAGTTGAGCCCGTCTCGTTAAAATAGATCGGACCAATTAAACAAAATTATTAGCGAAGTCGATCTGGTCGAATACAAGGCGTTGGGTTTCGATCCCGTCGTCGAAATTACGGCATCAGGCAGTAGTTAGTAGGTTGGGTAGAGGAACGAAACCCAACAATAACTTGCGGGATCTCAACCCAACCTACAAATGAAGCCCAAATTTAGCTTAACCAAAACCGATTTACTTTGGTAGATAGAAACGAAAAAAGATTTCTTTGTTTTCAATTTAACCGGCCAACGGGCTATCGGGCATAGTGGCACAACTAAAAAGCATGGAGTCAAATATTGATTCACATCGAAGTCATCGGACTCGAACCACCCTGCAAAAAATGCAACGAACTTTTGGAAAACGCCAGGCAGGCGGTTGAAAAAGCAGGCGTCGAAGCCGAAATCATTAAGAAATGGACCCTTTCCGAGGAAATCCGCCAAAAATACGGACTGCTCCTTAGCCCGGCGCTGGTGATCGAAGGGGTTGTAGTAGCCCAGGGCAAGGTTTATAAACCGGAGCGAATTGCCGGCCTGCTCCATGGGTAACGGAATGGATCTGCGAGGCATTTTGAAGCCGTCACAATATCCGAATTTCAGTGCCGAAGAATGGTTGGATGAAGGAAACCGTCTAAAGGCCGAAAACCGCCATCAGGATGCCATTGAAGCATTTGATCTGGCCATTCAAAAAAATTGCCAATATGCAGAAGCCTATTTTGCCAGAGGTGCCTGTCAATATGTGCTGGGCAACTATCGCCAGGCTGCCGATGACATCGATGCAGCGGCAATCTTAGGCTGTCGTGATGCGCAATTCTGGAGCAACTTCGATACGATCCCCTACCACACACGCTTAAAAGATGAAGCGGATTAGCAGTTCCCGGCAGCGCATTGCCGGATGAATCGATCCGGCCAACCATCACCCATTACTGGCCGCTGCAAATTATTCAGATTAATGTGCTAATAAGCTAATTACTAATAAATCAGCTCCTCCGTATCTGCTGATAATGTCACAAGGTTGCTGACAAGGGCGGTTTTTCGGCCCGAAACAAGGCGCCTTTGGTTTTTGGGGAACTATTAAAGCCGGTTTCCCCAACAAATTCAATCTTGTGGAAACCGACCTTGTCCAATACCGCCAGGAAATCCTTTCCCGGTATCGTGCCGCCCTCTCACTGGAACCAATTCGCAAAGCGAGCTTTTAAATCTTTCTGAACGCTTCCGGCTGCAATCTGGTCTGCCACCATTAGACGCCCGCCGGGTTTCAGCACCCTCAATATTTCCGACAGAGCGGCCTCTTTGTCCGGAATCAGATTGATGACTCCGTTTGAGATCGCCACTTCAAAGGTATGGTTCGCAAAGGGCAGATTTTCGCCGGAGGTCTGCTGAAAGTCAATGTTGTCCATATCAAGCAGCCGGCGATTGCTCTCCGCCCGGTCAATCATCTCCGGCACTATATCGACACCGACGACCGCACCTTTCGGTCCCACGATCAATCCGGCCAGAATCGAATCGACTCCGGCACCGCAGCCGATATCCAGCACCCGCTCGCCTTGGTTGATATTCCCCAGCAAAAAAGGATTGCCGACCCCGCAATAGGAATCAGCCACGGTGCCCGGCAGTTTCGCGATAAGGTTATCATCATAGTGCAAGCGCTTCAGCCCCTCACGCCCTGTTGGATACTTGAAGTGACCTGCCGGCGATGCGGCCACCTTGTTATACTTTTCCCGGATACCGGCATTTATCAGTCGCCGATCTGCAGTGCTTACCGGAGAAGACATCGCGTTCGCCTTTCCCGTGTTATAATTTCAGTATTGAGCTTAGAAGTTAAAAACTTTTGCATCGGCCATCAAGTCAATCAAATGCGGGGCGCCTTCGAGCATCATGTTCGGAAAAAAATTCGTCTCGTCAACCTGGCGAGCATTGGCGCAGGGCGGTCAAACCCCGATGGGAACTTCGTTTTCGACCAGGTATGGAAAGTAGTCATCCGGCAAATCACCGGTTTGGGTCTTTTCTTTGAAATCCCGAGTGCTGTCAGCCCACAGGGTACCGTCTTCAATGAAGAAAATATTAACTTTGTGTCCTTTTTCGTGAGTAATTTTGGCAAATTGAAAACATCTTGTTGCCAGGTTCACATCATTTTTGCTGAGTGTGTAGACGAAATTGGCCATTTTCCCTCCGTTTTGCTTGATGAATATCTCCCTGATGGGCATTGAAACCGTTTTAATCCACGCCGCTGCGCATCATTCTCAGGCGGGCATCTTCCGACTGACATCTTTTGCTACATATTCCCTCGGGCACGAATTTGCAAGTCATTTCAATTTATCGAGTTGTTCGTTTTATGCACGGCCATGGCCAGGGATTCGATGTCCGGGATATTGTCAAAGGCTATGGCATCATTGATGACAATGGAAGGGATGGCGGGCATCCGCCCACAAATGGAACCCAGTTCGGCATGACGCATGACACCCTCACGCGAACCGACATCGACGACCTGCCACTGCAAAACTCCCGGTTCGAATTCTGGTGCGATCTCTTCCAATATCCCGATCGCAAGATCACACATCATGCATCCTTTTTTCTTGGCTATGATTTCAACTAACACTTTAGGCGTCGTCATTCCACCAATCCCTAGTTTTAATGCCGCATTCAGCACCTATTTAACAAAATCACAGCATGTTTGCGCATGATTTATACTATATCCGGATTGAATATTTCAGGATTGCTATCGAAAAAAATTTTAAAAGACAGAGCGACTTGTCGGGTCGTCTTGTGGGGTCGTAGCCCGAAGGGCGAAGCCCCAAGCCGAAGGCGACGTGTGGGGTCGTAGCTCGAAGAGCGAAGCCCCAAGCCTGAAGCGATACCACAAATCTTCAATCTTCAATTCCGCCCTGCCCGGGTCAGCTCATAAACGTTCCAGGCCTGTAATCACCCCGTGACAGCGGCAGGCCGTGCTTACCAGGACAGGCCCCTGGGCTCGTTCCACGTTTTTTCTCAATTCCAATAGCTGTTCCGGACGATACCCCCCAATGCCCGGCCCCAATTGCCGGCTTTGGATGTTCAATGAGATAAAGGGGTTGAAAGATAGATCGCCCAATAACTCAAACATGTTCTGTTTGCGCGCCTTGCGGGTGATGGTGCAGATATTGCGCGGTTCATCGCAATCTGCGGGACATCTGAAATCGGCATGGCTGACGTAAACGTTTCCTTCGGTCCCGAAAGCAGGATTTGGCAGGGCCTGCGCAAGGCTTGCCGGCAGCGGAATCCGCTTTAATCTTTGCGGTCCCAGATTCAACAGCAGCCACTCGGCTGCCAGATGAACCGGCAGGGCCGGTATGATCCAGTCTGGCCGGCGGCCCCTGGTGAGATGTTTCTCCAGATATACGATGCCATCTGATATTTCAAGTCTGGCATTTGACCCATTGCAGCGCCGAAGTTTTTCCTCTGCCGGGTCGACCAGGACAAATTTCTTGTCCTGATATGCTTCAGACAACCGTTGAAAAGCAAGATATCCAAACTGCCCGACACCGATGATCCAAATCTCTTCCATTTAGCGATTGTTTTCTTTTAGTCTTTCATCTTTTTGGATGGTAATAAACCGTCCGCCGCAATCCTGGCATTCGCGCAAATAACACTTTTCCTCCCGGTCGCCGATGCGACAGGATACATTAAACGTAACTTTAAAACCGGTTCGATTTCCGCAATGCGGGCAAAACCTGTTTGGCATGCCATCACCCCGCTTCCCATCGATTTAGGCCAGCCGTCCGCTTTGGTTCCGGCATCGCCGAAGGACGCTTCTCTCTGGTTTAGTTACCCAGGCAGGCCGCAATATCTTTTTCCGGCGTGCTGATGGGTTGGACATTAAATTTATCAACCAGCACCTTCGGTCCATCGGCCGTCAGAAAGCCCGGCATAGACGGGCCGAGCCGGATGCCTTTGAATCCCTTGTGTAAGAGCGTCAACAAAATGGCCACGGCCTTTTGTTCGTACCAGGAAACGATCAGCGATAGTGGTATTTCATTGATTCCTTTTCCCAGCGCCTCCGATAAGGCATCGGCCACGACAATCGCCGAATAGGCGTCGTTACACTGGCCCACATCGATCAACCGGGGAACGCCGTTGATGGCGCCCAGATCGCGATCGAAGAACCGGAATTTACCGCAGGCCAGGGTTAGAATAACCGTATCCGGGGGGGCATGATCGACGAAATCGTTATAATAGTTGCGACTCGGTTTAGCGCCGTCACAGCCGCCAACCAGGAAGAAATGATTAATGGTGCCGGCCCTGACGTAGTCGACCAGGGTGTCGATCACCCGTCCCATCGGATGATCCCTCAAAACCGTGTGGCGACCGTAGCCGACCCAGACGCCGCCGGGGTCTTCATCCTTTGTAAAACCGGGCATCTGCCGGGCATGTTCGATCAACGGGCCGAAATCGTCATTTTGAAGGTGTTTTGTCCCAGGCCATGCCACCAGGCCGGTGGTAAAGACGTTGTCCTGGTAGCTTGCCGCCGGCTCCTGGATACAGTTGGTCGTGAACAGGACCGGTCCCGGGAAATCGGGTAATTCCTTTTTCTGGTTTTGCCAGGCACTGCCGAAATGACCCGCCAGATGAGCATATTTTTTCAATTCAGGATAGGCATGGCTCGGCAGCATCTCGCCATGAGTGTAAATGTTGACCTCTTGGCCTTCCGTTTGCTGCAAAAGATTGGATAGATCTTTGAGATCGTGACCCGTTACCAGGATCGCTTTGCCCGATTTGTGACCCAGATTTACCAGGGAGGGTTCAGGATGACCGAAATGACCGGTGTTGCCGGCATCCAGCAATTCCATGGCCCTCAGGTTCGTTTTACCGGTATCCAGCGCTAAATCGACCCAGTGCTGCGCGGTGAGGTTTTTGTCGGTTATTTTTGACAATTTTTCCTGCAGCGACGCAAAAACGTCGTCGTCTTCCTGCCCCAGAATGGCGGCATGGTCGGCATAGGCCGCCGCCCCGCGGATGCCGTATAGGGTTAATTCCTGCAGGCTGCGAACTTCCGCATTCCGTTCCCAATCCACTGGCAGCCGGATTTCTTCGCCTTGTCGAACCAGGCCGGCCAGGTCGGCGGCGGGCCGCAAACCAGCCGCCGGATCGTCGTATTGATCGTTGCTGCCGGCCCCGACAATGGTGCAGCGCAGCTCTTCCCGTTTTGCAACCGTTTCCTTGATCAGATCCTGCAGACGATGCGGGTCAAAATTTACATTGGTCAGGGTTGAAAAAATCGCTTTCAGGGTGAATCGGTTGACCTCCGGGTCGTTGACCCCGAACCTACGGCCGGCAACCGCCACAGAGCAAAGGCCGCGGACGGCGAAAGTCAGGAGGTCCTGCAGCGCGGCGGTTTCCTGATTTTTCCCGCACACGCCGACTTTAGTGCATCCATCGCCTTGAATCGTTTGTTCACATTGATTGCAAAACATATTATCTTTCTCCGGTATTTGGCTGTTGAACGCCGTTTTCGAGATAAACGTAGGATGAGATCTACGACAAGAGTTTTCAGGTGTCAGCCCAGCCGTAGGAAAAAGGCAGTCAGGCGGCGAATGTCGAATATCGATTGACGAAAGTCATCGCAGACCGGCTAAAGGACAGCCGGTCTGATCAAAGAAAACAAATTAAAGAACGTCGAACATCGAACGACCAACATCGAACGTTGAATAACGCATTCTATCTATTTTAAAACGACTGAGCGACGTGTGGGGTCGTCTTGTGGGGTCGTAGCCCGAAGGGCGAAGCCCCAAGCGAATCCACCATTCGACAATCGACATTCGTCATTCCAATGTAGTTTCAAAAGAGGGAGTTGCAGTACTCTCAGCTTTTATTTGAAGAAAGCGGCGGTCCGATAAACAATATTCTGCGGGGTCTTAGATTTACTTTTTATGTTTATATGAGGTTTCAGGTATCAGAAAGTAAAGGTGCTGAAACCTGAACACTGACACCTGAAACCTCTGTAATATCAAAGCACGCGGCACCATCGACTATAAATTCCCGATATGGTACCGCCAATCTCCTAATCCAAACGCCCCACGGCCGGACTCGGTTTGCGTCCGTATTCCCGGGCGGTTTTCACGATGGCGCGCAAGTTTTCCTCTTTGACATCCGGCCACAGATCACAGCCGGGCCAGACCGCATCCACCCCGCCGTCGATATTGGTTTTTATGCCCTCGATGGCCTCTTCCACGGTCGTTTCCTCTTTGCAGGGCAATGCAAATACATCGAAATTGCCGAACAAAAGCTTGTCGTTGCCGATATTCTCGCGCGATTCGGCCAGACAGTTTTTGATGTCCACGCTGAGGGCATCGGCGCCGCACTCATTCATCATCGGGATGATCATGTTGGTGGCCCCGCAAATATGCAGCACTTTGGGGGATTCCCAGGCTGCCAGGATCCGTTTGACCCGCGGCATGATCATGGTCTTCCAGGTCCGGGGGCTGATCAGATCGGTGCCGGTGCCCATCTCCCTCAGCGTCAGAAAGTCGGCCCCGGCCGCTTTTTGGGCCTGGCCGATCTTGATGATCATGTCGCTGATTTTGTCCAGCGCGGCCTCCACCAGGTCTTTTTGTTTGAAAACCCCCTTGAGCATGATGTCCAGTTCCAGGAGCTGCCCTGCCATGGTAAAAGGTCCCAGCTGCCAGGCCCCGATGGCATGGTCGGGGGCTTCCTTTTTGGCCAGTTTTATGGCTTCGAGGATCATGGGGATGCGTCCCAATTCCAGAATATTGTCCGGAATCTCCACTTCATCAAGGCCTTTCCACATTTTATTGGGAATGGTCGGATACAGGATGTCCATGGAATCCTCATAAAGGCTGATTTCGTTGCCCAGGGCCTGGGACTCGGCCGTCATGTCATAGGGCACGACCACGGAATCGAAGCCGAACATGCGGGATGATTCAACCGCCGAATTTACCATCATATTGATGTCGGAGTGCACCTTGGGAAATTGATATCCCAGTTTTTTGATGGCCGGCATGACCACCATGCCGTAGCCGCTGAAAAAAGGCATCGTATCAACGGGTTCTTTGCGAAAAACTCTCATTACTCTCTCTTTGGGGGTTAACTCTGTCATCTAAAACCTTCTCCTTTCTCCATGTTAAATTAAAGTAGCTGATAAGCCGTGATCGCGATGGCGATCACGACCTGAATTATTTCTGAAGTTTAGTGGGGTAAACCTTTGGTATCCGACTATCATAAAAACCATGTGTGGTCATTCATGTCAATCGTCCTTTCGACGATTTTCATTGAATTAAAGGGTGAATTTATTGATGTCGAATTTTTTGGATGAGGTTTTTCTTTTGCTTAGATATGAAATGTTTATGCTGCAGCAGGCCGCGGCACTCGAACCATCGGGCGAAACCGGAAACGGGCTTAACCGGGTAACGGATTAATCCGGCTAACCCTTGAACAGGTCCAATAATCGCTGGGCACCGGCCGTCGGAGCGGTTTGTCCGGCCTCGACATTTTTAATTATGTCCGGCAATGATTTTTCAACGACCGGATTGCGATAAAATCGTCCCAGCAACCCTTCTTCCACCTGGGCCCACAACCAGTCAAGGGCCTGTTTGCGCCGTTTTTCCTTCAATTCACCGGCAGATTCGAGCTTTTGTTTATGATCCAAAATGGTTTGCCAAATTTCGGATAGTCCCTTCATAGTGACAGCGCTGCAGGTTAAGACCGGAGGGGACCAGATTTTAGAGCTGGGGGTTAGTAGATTCAGGGCCTTTTCGTATTCGATCTTTGCTTTTTCGGCATTTTCGATATTCTGGCCGTCGGCTTTGTTGATGGCAATGGCGTCGGCCAATTCGAGGACTCCCTTTTTGATGCCCTGGAGCTCGTCGCCGGCACCGGCCAGCATCAGCACCAGGAAAAAATCGACCATCGACGCCACGGTAGTTTCGGATTGGCCGACGCCGACGGTTTCCACCATGATAACATCGAAACCGGCCGCTTCACAAACCACAATGGTTTCCCGGGTACGCCGGGCGACCCCGCCGAGGGTGCCGCCCGACGGGGAGGGTCTGATAAAGGCCTGCTTTTCTAAAGAAAGCCGTTCCATGCGAGTTTTGTCCCCCATAATGCTGCCCCCGCTTTTGGAACTGCTGGGATCTACCGCCAGTACCGCCACCCGGTGGTCCTGCTGCACCAATTGCAGGCCGAAGCTTTCGATATAAGTACTTTTTCCAACCCCCGGCACACCCGTAATGCCCACCCGCACCGCTTGGCCGGCATGGGGCAAAAGCGCGTCAACAATGGCTTTGGCCATTTCCTGATGAGCGGGCAGTGAACTTTCTATTAAGGTTATCGTTTTGGCGACGATTCGTCTGTTCTTTGCTAAAACCCCATCGATGTAATCTTGTATTTGCATGTATGTCTCAGGTCCTCTTATCAATCAAATCTATAATTTGATGTATCTCGGCCCGGCCGGCCGGCAGTGAACTTAATATCAGACCGACCCCGGCGTCACTCAGAGCGTGGCGCTCACTTTGCAGGATGGCGCCGCCCATGACGATGCCGACATTTTTGGCCTGCCGGGCATTGAGTTCTTTGACCAGTTTGGCGATCAGCCGTTCATGTTCCTCAGTCGTGTTTAAAAGACAAATGAGGTGAACATCATTTTCAACCGCCATCCGGGCGGTGTGTCCGGGGGTCAGCTGCAGCAGGCTGATGTCGACATCAAAGCCCGCTTCGGCGAACCCGGCGGCCAGTTGCTTGATGTCGCGGTCATGGTTTTTCGAGCCCATGCTGCCGACCAGAATCCGCGGCCGCCGCCCTACCTTTTTAACAAATCTTTCAATTCTGTGTTTGATCAATGGCAATATGGTTTTTCCAATAAATTGAATTTGCCGTATTTTCATGTTTCAAATGATGCAGCCACTTTCTATTGAAAAGCGGATTAAATGTCAAACCTCAATTTCCTCGGAATCCCGTTGAATTTTGGAGTTTTCTGTGTTAGATGGCTGTTTCAAATCCACCTAACCTGGAATTTTAACATGACCTCACCACATCCTCAAAAGATAATGCTTGAAGTGATATACAAAGCGGATTATTGCCTGCCATGCCTTTACATGGATGAAGCCGTGCGCGAGGTGGTTCCAAAATATCGTGAATATGTCGATTACCGCCGGGTTGAGTTCATGATCGGGGAAGGCAAAAAGCGCTTTCTGGAACTTTCCCGATCATTGTTCGGCGAAGAAGGCGTCCAGAAACATTTCCGCCTGGCGCCGGTCCCGTCTCTCTTTATCGACGGCGAGCTTGTTTTTGATGCAATACCACCAAAATTCGAATTGGAAGCAGCCATCGAAGAAATACTTATGGAAAAGGGGCTTTACACCAAAGAAAAAATTCATCTGGAGATTTTTCACGAGGGCGAACACTGAATCCCCTGCGTCTATATGGCCCGGGTGGTCGAGACGGTGGCGCCGGAATTCGGTGATCTATTGAGTTGGGAGAAAATTATTACCAAAGAGTTGGCCGGCGCCCAAAGGTACCAGGAGTTTTCGAAACTATGCGGAAAACCGGTCCCGGTCCCCTCCATTGCCATCAACGGACAGCTGGTTTTTGAATCCACCCCCGGTCCCGAGGAACTGAAAGCCTGTATCGAAAAATTCGCCAGGAAGGTTGAATCGGCCTGAAAGGCGGCTGGGCTGATACCTGAACACGTGTATGAAACCTCATTTAAAACGAACCGCAGAACCGCAGAATATCGAATGTCGAATGTCGAATGTCGAAGGGTGGAATCGCTTGGGGCTTCGCTCTTCGAGCTGCGACCCCACACGTCGCTCAGTCTTTTTATAAGATAGACAGAATACATTCCTTCGACATTCATTATTCGATATTCGCTTTTTGAGAGTTTCTTTCTCGATTTAGCTTCTCTAGACGCTTAGTACTCAATCCCCTGACGGGCGCGCGTGCCGCTGTAGTAAGGGTGCTTTTCTGGCGAGAGTTCCGTAACATAATCCGCCAGCGTCACAATTTCGGGCGGCGCTTTAATGCCGGTCATCACGAGTTCAACGCTGTCTTTGCATTGATGCATGAGGTCCAGCACCTGTTTTTTTTCAAGCACATCAAAAATTAAGGCGTCCAAAATTTCATCGCAGACAACCATGTGGGTTCCCCGTTCGACCGCCTCAAGGGCATAATTCAATGCTTTTGCCGCATGCTCATAGTGTTCCGGCAACGGACCCTGGGCCATAATGAAAGGGTGTGGCCCCGGACACCGATAGCGGATATTCGATATCTGATTAAAAATAGCCACTTCGGATGAAGTCCCGGATTTCATGAATTGGACAAAATCCACCTGGAAGTTACAGCCGGCGGCCCTTATGGCCAAACCCACCGCACTGGTGGTTTTACCTTTACCCTGGCCGCAATACAGGTGAATCAGACCCAGGCCGACATCTTTAATCAATCCTGAACGTTTCTGGTGATAAAAAATAGTTCTACCCTCCCCTAATAGTTAGGCAATCTTCTTAAAGACAATATGCTTTATTGTCAACCGCTAACTTTCTTCATAAGCCGCCAGCTCAGTCGTGGAGAATTGAAAACGTTCGACCGTTGATTGACTTTGGGGTGATGATCCGCTATTCAATCAGAACAAGAGGGTACACCTTTTGAACCGGTTGCGGCCCTGCCTTCGGTGACTGAGTTGACGGCAACCTAACGGTACGGGGGAGATTAAAATATAGGTCTAATAAGTCTTATAGGACCTATAGCAGTCCTATAGGACCTATAGCAGTCCTGTAGGGCCTATAGCACCTATAGGGCCCATATCAATTCAACCGCTCGCATAGAAATTGAATCTTAACAGACGGAGCCACCCAGTTTCATATTATGAAAAAAAAAGCGATCATTTTTATCAGCTGCGGCATATTTCAGGCAGAACTGGAGTACCTGCGCCAGGCAAAAGGATCGGATTGGAATATTGTCTATCTAGATGCGGCGCTGCATGTCAATTTTGATAAGTTAAAGGCGGCGCTGACCGAAACTCTGGCGGAGAACCAGGGGCCGGGTGTCGACCTCAAGGTGATCTATGGCCATTGCCACCCGGAAATAATGGATATCCTGCAGCAATATAAAGCCCGCAAAATCGGCGCCGAAAATTGCCTCGAGGCACTGGTCGGCCCCCGGGAGATCAGACGCCTGAACGACCAGGGCAAAGCTTTTTTTCTTTCGGCGGGCTGGGTAAACAGCTGGGAAAAAATGTTTGCCCTTGGCAAAAAAGATTATGATTTCGATTTCAAGGCAATGTTCGGCGACTACAAACGCATCATTGTTCTTGATACCGGGATAATTCCCATTGATGAGAAAAAAGTCGAACTTTTCAGCCAATTTACCAATCTTCCGGTTCGGCGCCAATCCGTTACCCTGGACTATCTTCTAAATCTCATCGAACAAATTTAACTCAGGTTCTACTTTTCGATTCCGACCCGGGCCGGAACCCCCTTTTGGAAATAGTGTTTAATCGGCTTCATCTCGGTAACCAGATCGGCGTTTTCGATGATGCGGGGTGATGCTCCCCGTCCCGTGATGACCAGCTCTTTATCGGAAGGTTTATTGATGATGATCTTGAGCAGGTCTTGTTCCCCAAATAGTCCCAGCTTCGCGGCCACATTGGCCTCTTCCATGATGATGATGTCATGTTCATCCGAACCCATCACCGCCCTGACCCGTTCAAGCCCCTTGCGGGCGGCCGCGATATCCTCCGGGGACGGTTTGCGGTTGGCGAAGCGGCCCAGACCGAACTGCTCCACCGTAATCAAATCTGAAAATCGCTTCAAGGCTTTAATCTCGCTGTAGTCCCCCATCTTGATAAACTGGGCGATAAACACCCTTAAACCGGCGCCGGCCGCTCTGATGGAGAGTCCGAGGGCAGCCGTGGTCTTGCCCTTGCCGTTGCCCGTGTATACCTGCGTATAGCCTTTGCGCTTCTTATTGCTGCCCATAGATTGGCCCGCCTCGTTATTGCTGCAGATTGTTATGCTTTTCCAAAAGATCGTTAATTGTCCGCATGACGTTGCGGTGGTCCGGAGATCCCAGGGGAAATGACGGGCTGCGTTCCGAGACCCGGCCGTCTAATATCATTTGCACTTTGACGACGGGCATAAATTGCGATTCCCATTGCTCGAGGCCGATTGAAATCCGGTAGCTCGTTCCGGGCGCATGCGGTGGACTGGCCGGCACATCTTCGGATAGCTGCGGGAAAAAAGTCTCGGTGGCCTCGGGCTCCAGGGGCTGGCATGCCACGCCTTCACCTCGCTTGAGGGGCTCAAAACAATTGTCGCAGGATATGCAGGCCGCCGGTCGCCGATCACCAGCCTGCCAGCGCTTGATCAACCCCGGCTCCCGGATAAACGGGCGCGACATCGCAATATAAGCTACAACCCCATCGTTCACGAATTCCCGGGCCTCGTCGTAGGACCGAATCCCCCCTACCAGAATCAGGGGTACCCGCAGCGTTTTGCTGAATTCCCGGGCCTCGGCAATAAAATAGCCCCGGGTATCGTCGGAATCAACCCGGCTGCGCATGATGTTGGGATTGTTCAGGAGTCCGCCGCTGATTTCGATGGCATCGATCCCCGCGGCTTCGATCATGCGCGCGGCCTGGATCGATTCATCCAGGGTCAGGCCGTTTTCGACAAAATCCCGGCAGTTGAGTTTCACCAGAACCGGGTAGTCCTGTCCCACTGCCTGGCGGATGGCCGCCTGAGTCTCCAGCAGGGCCCGGATCCGATTGGCCAGGGGGCCACCATACTCATCGCTGCGATCATTGTAGCGCGGGCAAAGCATTTGGCTGAGAAAAAAACCATGGGCTGCAAGGATCTGAACCCCGTCAAATCCGGCCTGACGAGCCCTGGCCGCGGCCTGCCCGAAAGCTTCAGCCAGAGAATGAAAATCTTGGGCGGACATCCCCCGGACTCTTGATTTCGACAAATAGGCCCCGCCAAAGCCGAGCTGCATGACGATCTTGCTGCCATGTTCGTGAACGGACTGCGTCAGGTTCTGAAGACCGGGGATCAGTGCGTCCCGGTGGATGCCGAGCTGCCAGGGCGAATGCTGTCCGTCCGGCCGAACATAGCAATGCCCGGTAATGATCATTCCGACACCCCCGGCCGCCAGATCGCGCATGAGATCAATCATTGAAGGGGTGCAGGCCCCATCATCGGTGGCCATCCCCACCCAGGTGGCCGAACGAACAAAACGGTTCGATAGGGTCATGCCGTTAATGGTTGTTTTTTCGAATAAATCCGACATTGGGTTTCCTGCTATTGAGCAAGAGGCCAGCGTGATCGAACCTCTTTTGAATCTACATTTAATTTATCTCTCGCAAAGTCGCAAAGCTCGCTAAGGAAGAGAATTGCAATATTAAGAATCTTAGCGCCTTGGCGTCTTTGCGAGAAAACTGCCAGTTTCTTTTTGTGATCAGACCGGCCGCTTTTTGGGCCGACGACTGGGCTGACACCTGAAATCTAGCTTTTCAGTTCTTTCCGCCACTGATCATCAATGAAAGTCAAAGATTTTGTCAGGTCATCAAAGGAAAAGACTTCCAGGGATACGACGCCGTTGAATCGCTTCAGCACCTGCAATACGGAGGCTGCCAATACCTCGGACAAGCGGTCCAGAGCTAGATGGTCGCGACCATCTTCTACACCGTGCAAATGCAGAACCGAAGTTTGAGGACCATATCTGTCAAACACTTTTAGCAGGTCATATTCATATACCATAAGGTGGCCCAAGTCCAGACAGATCGTCATTCCCAGATCAAGGGTGATATCACCTAACAATTCCAAGGGGTAATCCAGCGTTTCGACGGCAATGATATCCGGTTTATCAACCACAGGCTTTAGTTTTTGCAGATTCCGGTGAACACGATCCCGCCAGTCTGCCACAAGAGAGTCATCATAGGAAATCTCATCAAACGGGATGTGCAGGACCAGGGCCGTAGGGCCAAGGGGCTGCACCAATTGCATAACCCGGATCAACGTATCCACGGCGTGTTGTTGCCGTGCGATGTCGCGATGACCGATAGAAATGTCGGTGGGCAGATGCACGTTGTAGCTTATATTGAATTCCGCCGCCAAACGGCGCAGTTCGGCGATGACGGCCGGGGGCGGAAGCACGTCGGGTCCCCTGCTTTCAAACATTAAAAGCTCAATTTCATCCAGATGCGGCCCCAGCATTCGTACATTTGGGATATAGTGGTCCGGATAAATAAAGGAGGTCGTGCATAGTTTGAAGGGGAATAAACCTTTGTATGATTTAGATATGGAAGGATACCCCTGGTTTTCTTGCATCAATAAGTCTCCGGTATCAATAGAGTCCGGCTTTAATCCAGACAACAACTTCGAGTATGAATCTTACGACCAGCAAGAAAATCAGCCACAAGGCGGCGGACAACAGCATCAGGTCGCAGGCTTTTTTTATGTGGCCGGGGAACGTCTTGCCGAAGCGGACTCCGATATAAGGTTTGTCGACCAATTGCCCGTGGTAGTAGTTGGGGCCATTGAGTTTTACAGTCAGGGCTCCGGCAAAGGCCGCCTCGGCGTAGCCGGCATTGGGGCTGGCGTGATTGGCCCCTTCACAGACCGCCGTCTTCAGTGACCTTTTTCCGGCGCCGGCCAAAATCTGGGCGGCGATTGCAATCACCGGCACGGTCAGCCGGGCCGGCAGGTAATTTAGAACGTCGTCAATTTTAGCGGAGGCTCTGCCGAATTTCAGATAGGCTTGATTTTTATACCCTACCATGGAATCCAGGGTATTGGTCATTTTATAAGCCAGGGCCAAAGGAGCACCACCGATGGCCGCGAAAAACAAAGGCGCCGTGACGCCGTCAACCAGATTTTCGGCCACTGTTTCAACTGTGGCCCGGGCCAACCCGTTTCTATCGTAACGGCTGATGTCTCGGCCGACAATCATGGCGACCTTCTCTTTGGCCGCTGGAATCTCGTTACGGCCCAGGGATCGTTGCACGTCCATGGCGGCGCTGTCTAAAGAACGTGCTGAAATACAATAATATATCAAAATAACTTCAAGCAGAACTTTAAAGCCGGGATGGATACGGTAGGCAGCTGCCAGAGTCACCCAACCCGACAGACAAGTTCCGACGATCAGGACTGCTGCAAACAGGCTGCCACCGAGGGTCAGGTCTGGCCGGAATCCACGAAACAGCGGCTCCAAACGTTCAATCGCCAGGCCCATCCAGCGCACCGGATGTGGCAGTCGTCGAGGATCTCCCAGCAGGAGGTCCAGAATGAATGCCGCCGGCAGGATATACCAGGATACGTGCCAGTCCACTAGCTGGCCATCCGTAAATCGGTCAAACCGTCCCGCGATTTTTCATCTCCGCGTTCGATCGCTAGTAGCCTGGATGCCAGCAAACGGTTCGCCTCGGGCGTTTTCAACGAAATGCGAATAAATCTGTCAGACAGACCCTGAACATTGGCGCAGGAGCGAATGAGAATTTTGTCCTCCGCCATCTTTTGCCATACATCGCTCGCCGACAGCACTCCCTGCAGCTTTAGGAGGACAAACGATGTCTGCCCATCAAAAATCCGGAAGTCAGCGGTTTTTTCCATGGCACTGTAAAACTGCTGCCGCTGGCTTGATATATAAAGGCGGGTTTCGTCGATGAATGCCCGAATCATCGCTTTGCGTTCGGCGATGTAATCCATTGCCAGCTGAGCCAGGCTGTTTGTGCTCCAGGGCAGAAGATGCATTCTGAACTTTTCAATGCCGGCAGCCGCGCCCGTGATAAATCCGGTCCGCAAACCTGGAATTTTAAATATTTTGGAGACCGATAGCAGCACGATCACATTATCGAGCCCGGCTTGGACCATGGTCTCGTTCGCGGCGTGAGGGACAAAATCCAGGTATGACTCGTCGATGATGAAATTTTTCTTCGGATAACTGAGACACAGGCTCTCTATATCCGCTGCCGGTATCAGGGCTCCGGTGGGATTGTTGGGATTGCAGATAAATATCGTGTCGGCAGGTTGCAAGGCTTGCTCGATCGCTTCGATGTCAGGGATGAATTCCTCTGATTCTTGCGCCATGAGAAAAGTATGGGGCACACCCTGGAGGCGGCAGGCATCACCGTAGTCGGAATAGGTCGGACCGACAATTAGAACCCGGGCCGAATCGAGTACCCGCGGGATGGCATATATAAACTGAGTGGTGCCATTGCCGGCCAGTAGCCGTTCGGACTGGATGCCGATAAATTCGGCATAGCGCTTGACCGTCAATCCGGCATCGACTTCAGGCAGCCTGGTGATCACGTCCATATTTTCTTCTAAGTGCTGCAGCAGGCCCGGTGGCGGGCCAAGCGGATTGATGTTGCTGCTCATATCTATAATTTCCGAAGGCCGGCAATTGAATCGCCGGGCAACTTCGTAAATGTTTCCCCCGTGTCCGTGGATCATGCAGCCCCTCCTATGGAAACTAATAAAAACAACCCTGACTCCAGAATTTCCGCCATGGCACCCAGCATATCGCCCGTAATACCTCCCAACCGTCGTTGATAATAAAGGATCAAACCGGCGGTGATGGCTGCAAAACAGATCACCAGCCAAATCGCTTGCCAACCCAAAAACACCGATAGTGCAGCGGGCACCGCTAAACCCCGGAAAGCATGGAGTTCAAGCCGTTGGTTGAAAAAATCCGTCCCGGTGCCGCCGCCCGGACGCCCATAGGGCAGATAGCGCATGCCAAACAGCATGCCGCCCCGGGCATAGGCCGGCACGACAATCAGCAGCAAGGCCCGATTCTCATTCAAACCGGAAATGCCGGCCCATTTTATGGCCAGACCGGCCACGATGGCCACCAGCCCCATGGTTCCCAGGCGGCTGTCTTTCATGATGGCCAATATTTTTTCTTTGGGTCGTTGTCCCAGGAGACCATCGGCCGCATCTCCCAACCCGTCGATATGAAAAGCCCCGGTCAGCAGGACCAGAAAGACAACATCCAGCAGCGAGCCAACCGTCCGGCCCCAGAAGTTAACGGCAACGTAGTCAAACAACGCCAGCAATATACCCAGTACAATTCCCACAATGGGAAAATAGGGAATCATCCGCGGTGGGTCGAAGCTCTCACCCTTACCCCACGGCAGAATCGTGATGAATTGTACGGCGGATATGAAGTTTTTCATAGTTAAATTATTGGTTCTATAGGTCCCATAGGTCCTATTGGACCTATGGGTTCTATAGGTCTTATAGGTTCTATAGGTCTTATAAGTCTTATAGGTCTTATAGGTCTTATTGAACCTATTGGTCCTATTGGTCCTAATTCCCTACCCTATTCCTTAATTTTCACTGGAATTCCGGCCACGGACCAGATGACTTCATCCACACACCCGGCCACCGCCTGGTTGACGTATCCCACCAGGTCCCGAAACTGTCGCGCCAGTTTGTTTTCGGGCACGATGCCCTGCCCCACTTCATTCGAAACGAGCACCACGGGACATTGCGCTTTTTTTACCGCATCGGTCAGACGGGGGATTTGCCCTTCGATCTTGGCGGGATCATCGGAATCCATGAGCAGGTTGCTGACCCAAAGGGTCAGGCAGTCGACAAGCACGGTGTCCGCCCGGCGGCTGGTGTCGGCCACGGCCTCCGGCAATAGCAAGGGGGCTTCCACGGTTTCCCACCTCAGGCTGCGCTCTTCGCGATGGCGCGCAACCCGCTGATGCATCTCATCATCGCGGGGAATACAGGTCGCGATAAATACCTTACGGTCACCACCCATCTGCCGGGCCCTTTCCAGGGCATAACTGCTTTTACCGCTGCGGCAGCCCCCCAGAATAAAGATAGATTTTTTCAAGAACTTCCTCCAACTCTTTCATAAAATATTGCCCTGATTGAGCCAATAAAGCTCAATTAAGCGTTATTTGTTACTGGTTAATCGTTCTAAGAATTAAGGTAGGCCCCGAAAACCGAAGGCCCTTTCCTTACACCCTATACCTTAAACCATACACCCTATACCTTATACCCTGCCCTTCTGGACTGTCGCCAGAATCCCCTCAACATCGATATGCGACTCAAAATACTCTGCCAGCAGATCATATTCCCGATCCTTGGCGGCGGGACCTTCAAGCTCCGAGACTTCGATATCGGCCAGACCGATACCCGTCAGCCACAGTTTGGTGATGGCCGGATTTTCAAATAGGCCGTGAATATACGTGCCGATGATCCGCCCATCCGGCGTAACACAGCCATCGGTGTCCTCGCAGGGAACATCGTTTCTCGACGCTACCCGGAAAAAGGGCTCACCGGAATGCCGTGTGGTTTGACCCATGTGAATTTCATAACCCATACCGCCGTCATCCCCCCGGTAAAACCGGGTCAGAGTCGTCGTTTTTGGCGCTTTTAAAACGGTTTCAATCGGCAATAAATCCAGGCCATCGGTCATTCCCGGTTTTCCTTCCAGTCCGTCAGGGTCGTGGACGGCATGTCCCATCATCTGGTAGCCGCCGCAGATACCCAGAACATGGCCGCCGTCGGCTACATAGCGCGTGAGCCTTTCCAGCCAGCCGGCGGATTTAAGCCACTGCAGGTCATAGCAGGTATTTTTTGAACCCGGCAGAATAACAGCTTTAAACGCACCCAGGGGCTGCTCTTTTTCCAAAAAAAACAACTCCAGGCCATCCAGGGCCAGCAAGGGGTCGAAGTCGGTGAAATTGGATATATGTGGAATCCTGATGACGGCCACGGCCGGCGTGTCCGTATTTTCGATAAACACCTTTTGGGGATTTTCGATGACCACGGAGTCTTCGGGATCGATCCGGATGTGATTGTACCAGGGTAGTACACCGAACACCTTACGTCCGGTCTTTTTTTCAATCCACCGCACTCCGTCTTCAAACAGGCTGATATCCCCCCGGAAGCGGTTGATGATAAATCCTTTGATCTGGTTGCGATAGGCTTCATCGAGACACTCCAGGGTTCCGACCAATTGGGCAAATACACCACCGCGGTGGATGTCGGCGACCAAAATCACGGGCGCCTCCGCGTATTCGGCCATGCGCAGATTGACGATGTCGTGGGGCATAAGATTGACTTCGGCGCAGGATCCGGCCCCTTCCATGACCACCAGATCATACTCGCGGCGTAAACGGTCCAGGGCGTCACCGGCCGTGGCAAAGAGGTGATCTTTTTTGGTGTGGTAATCACTGGCCGTGCAGTTTGCCACGGCTTTGCCCAGCAGGACGACCTGGGAGCCGACATCGCTCGTAGGCTTCAACAAGATCGGGTTCATGTCCACATGGGGGGGCGTTTTAGCGGCTTCGGCCTGAACAATCTGGGCCCGCCCCATTTCCAGGCCTTCAGGGGTGACACCGGAATTGTTGGACATGTTCTGGGCTTTGTAAGGGGCAGCCCGCATCCCCCGGTTGGCCGCCAAGCGGCAAAAGGCCGTGGTGATGATACTTTTTCCCACATCCGAGCCGGTTCCGAGGAACGCGATGCAGGGGGCTTTGTTAAGTTTATTCAATTGGTTAAGACTCCTCGTCTATTTGAATTCGTATTATAATTGGAAGTGGGGTAGATTCAGGAATTTAGGGATTCAGGAATTAAAGGAATTCTATCGATTTAATTATTTGAATTCATCCGTCAACTCCTCAATCCCCCAATTCCTCAATCCCCCAATTCCTCAATCCCCCAATTCCTCAATCCCTAAATTCCTCAATCCCTGAATCCCTCAATCCCTGAATCCCTCAATCCCTGAATTCCTCAATTCCTGAATCCCTAAATTCCCCAATCCCTAAATCTGATACTTCTTGGCGTATCCTCGAGGCGTATACATAAATTCCATATAGCGTCCGGACGTGCTGCTGCCGATAAATACCGTGGTTTGCATATCGACATCGGCCTTGTGCAAATTGCCGAGGGTCACGATCTCAATGTTTTGTCCTTCACGCATGGCCCTTGCAACAATGCCTACCGGCGTGCTGGCATCCCGGTGCTGCAGGATGATCTCCTGGGCTTTGCCCAGTTGCCAGTTTCTTTTTTTGCTTTTGGGGTTGTACAATACGATGACCAAATCGGCATCGGCCGCAGCTTCCAGGCGTTTTTCAATGAGTTCCCAGGGAGTCAGCAGGTCGCTCAGGCTGATGGCGGCAAAATCATGGGTCAGGGGCGCTCCGAGCAGGGAGGCACCGGCGCACAGGGCCGGAATCCCCGGCACAACCTCCAATTCCAGCATAGGTTCAGCATCTTCCCGTTTTGAGTTCGAACCGGGCGGCACAATGGTGAGGCCTTTGATTTGACAGGTTTCAAAGACCAAACCGGCCATGGCATAAATCCCCGGATCTCCGCTGGAGACAATGGCGCAGGACTTGCCGGCCCGGGCCTTTTCGATGGCGGCCTCGACCCGCACGACTTCCTTGGTCATGGCCGTGCTGATGATTTCCTTACCCTCGATCAGGGGCTTTATCAAATCGATATAAGTGGTGTAGCCTGCCACAACTTCCACGGCCGCCAGGACATCGCCGGCCCGTTTGGTCAGGTGTTCCGGGCTGCCCGGTCCGATTCCGACGACAAATAGTTGATTCGCGCGATGGCCACGGTGACGTTTTTGGTCGACCCTTTGGGAACGATCAGGTTCCCGCTGCCGCTCGCCAGTATTGCTGCTGCTTCGCATACGCTTTTGACTCCTACATGTTTTTCCACAATTTCCGATGGATTTTGGATGGTGGTTACCTGATTCAGTTTTCGCTTGTCGTAAAAAGTAAGGGGCAGTTTGAGTGTTGCGGCCGCAGCGATGAGCCCGGCTTCATCCGCCTTCACATCGATGGAAGCGATGCCGCTCAAACTGGTTGGTGACAGGTGGTTATCTCCAAGCACTTGTGCCAGGTGGGACAATATTTCCGCTGCTTCGGTATTGCGGTTGCACCCGATGCCGGCGAAGAGGCTGGCCGGACGCAACACCAGCACGGCGGTGGGTAGATTGAAAGTGTGGTCGGTCACGAGAACATATGCCGCATCTTCAAAATCTTCCGCTTCGGTGGTTTTAGAGCAGTGCGCCACAAAATCATCAGGCTCTAATCTTACCGCTGTCGGCAGCGCGTCTGCCAAAAAATGATACGGATCGCAAACCATAACTTTGTTGCCCATCAGCAGCGCCATATTTACGATTTTAATGGCTTCCGGGTTTTCGATAGACAGCCCCTTCTCTTTGGCCAACATATCGATCGCCGGTACCTGATTGACATCGGTGGCTGTTGTGATGACCGGCCGGGCTCCGATAGCCGCCGCTGTCTCCCGGGCCAGTTGATTAGCGCCGCCCAAATGACCGGACAGAAGGCTGATGGCGTGATGGCCGCTGTCATCCACTACCACCACCGCCGGATCTTCGGTTTTATGGACGATCAGGGGGGCGATCAGGCGCACCACGATGCCGGTGCTCATGACAAAAATATGGCCGCTGTACTGCATGAATTCGCGTTGGATAGCTTCACCGAGCTTCTGAAAGCCGAAGCGTCCGTCCCGGTTTCCACCGATGTTAAGCGACAGGTATACGTCGGAATCAACCGGCATTTTGCGGCTGATGGTTTCCGCCAGCTTCCGGCCGTTGGGGGTCAATGCCCAAACAGCGATATTGCTCAGATTACCTGAAGCCATTTGTCCCGATCCTGAAGGCCCGTTTCCCGTCTATTTTCTAAATTCATGCTTAAAGTTTTTATCATAAAGTTTTGATTTATATTTTAAATTTTCGGCAGTGACTTCCAGAGTCTGTCCCACAATAATCAGGGCCTGCTTGGTAATTTTTGCGACTTTGACTTTGTCGGCCAGGTCCTTGAGACATGTAATGACAACCTTTTCTTCCGGCTGACTGGCCCGGTAGACCACGGCGCAGGCCGCTTCCGGGCCGTATGAATCAGCCAGGATGTCGGCGACCTCATCGATCATGTTTATGCTCAGGTAAATGGCCATGGAAGCACGATGTTTGGCCAGCAGCTTCAAATCTTCACTTTCCGGCACCGGTGTGCGGCCGGCCATGCGCGTCAGGATCAATGTTTGGGAAATTTCGGGCAGTGTATACTCGATGCCGAGGGTGGCAGCCGCGGCAAAGGCCGCGGTAACGCCCGGAATAACCGTATAAGGAATATCCCGTTTTTTGAGTTCCGCCATTTGCTCAAAAATTGCACCGTACAGACTCGGATCGCCGGTGTGCAGCCGCACGACCCGTTGGCCGGACGAACGGGCGCCGGCAATGGTTTCGATAATTTCATCCAGATCCATGGCCGCGCTGCTTAAACTGGTTGCATCCGGCCGCATCCATTGCAGTAAGGCTACGGGCACCAGCGAACCGGCAAAAATTGCCAGATCCGCCGCCATCAGAGCCTTCTGACCCTTCACCGTAATCAGCTCCGGATCTCCCGGACCGGCCCCGACAAAGAGGACGGGGTTTGCGATTGCGGATTGCGGATTGCGGATTGCGGATTTAGTTTCGCTATTCGTTCGTTTCAAAAGAAGGCTCCTTGCTTTTTGGTTATTCCTATCGGGAGTATTTAAAACCGATTTAAAGATTACTTAATGACGGTGCTCTGATTCAGGCAAATAGTTGATTTTTGGTTTTAAATCATAATCAATCAGCCCATGTTTTGGATGATAATAAATGATTTTTCTTTTTCTTCCAATTTAATTCATGAAATCAGGCAGGTCCCTCCCGATCAATCCGAAATCCGAAATCCGAAATCCGAAATCCCGAAATAATCCACACCGGATTCTGAGCTTCCAGCCTGGCAGACCAGGGCATCTTGCGGCTGTGACTGATTTGGGCCTGGACCACGGATGTTTTAAAGCCGAGCGCTGCCAGTGTTTCCATGGCCGTGACAACATTCGGCATGAGAACGGTGTTAATAACAACGACTCCGTTTTCATTTAAAAAACCAGCGGCAGTGTTGATAATAGTTGACAGGTTGCGGCCGCCGCCGATAAATATTCGATCCGGCGCCGGAAGCTCGGCCAACCCATCCGGCAACTCCGCCTGCACCACTTCAATATTTTTGGTGCCGAACCGCACCAGGTTGCTTTTGATCTGTTCGATGCGTCCGGCATTTTTTTCGACCGCCACAATTTTACCTTGCGGGACCAGCAAAGAGGCTTCAATGGATACCGATCCGCTGCCGGCACCGAGATCCCATACCACGTGATTCGGCAGCAGCTGCAGTTTCGCCAGTGTGATCGCTCTGATTTCTGACTTGGTGATCAATCCCTTTTCGTGGAGAAAATAGTTGTCGGGCATTCCAAGACGAGGGGTGATTTCAAGCTCCTGTTCAGCGGCGTTTCTCTTCAAGACCACCAGATTGGGCTCTGAAAAACTCGTTTCAGAGGCCTGCTCCAGGCTGTACCAATCGAACCGCTCGGCCGCCGTACCCAGGGCTTCAAGGACACACATTTTGGTATCCAGAAAGTCTACGGCGATCAGTCGCTTGGCGATCCAGGCCGGGTTTCTGACCGGGTCGGTAAACATGGCAACGGTATTGGCTTCCTCAAGTGCTTTCAATAGGGCACGGTCGTCGTTGCGGCCATGCAGACTAATGACACGCACCTGACTCCAGGGCTCTTTGATCCGGGCAAACGCCGCGGCAATCGACGAAATATTGGGATAAAACTCCACATTTTCCGGACCGAGCGCGTTGACCAGGATGGAGCCGATGCCGAAAAAAAGCGGATCACCCGAGGCCAAAACCACCACCGTTTGCGTTGGCATCTGTTCTTTGATGAAATCCACCGCTTCGGAAATATTCCTATCGATCACCTTTTTGCGGGCCGGAATTTCGTTGAAATAGTCCAACAACCGCTGGCCGCCAACCAGAACATCGGCCGATTCGATTATCTGCTGATGTCGGACGGTCAAATCCTGCGGTGAAAGCCCCATACCGATGATCGCAACCGGCTTCATGTTTCTATCCCCCTGCGGTCCGGCCTGGCCGGAATTGAAGATTGAAAATTGAAGATTGAAGGTTGTCGCTGCGCTCCGTCATATAATAATCTCATTCTAGTTTACTAATTTCTCCACCCCGCCAAGGTCAATTAACCATCGTCAATCTCAAGCTGTCCAATCTGTCCCACGGGTAACAGTTTGAGCTGATGGCGGGGTGGAGAAATTAGCGGAATCAAATGAAATATTTCCTTGATAATCAAAAATCACGCTGCGTATCGTCAAATTGACTCCTGCAAATCTTTTGGCTGATTCAACAATTTGCCGGCCCACATATGCGACAACCTCTGGACAGTCCCGATGGATCAGATCAAAGGCATGCCGGGCGGTATTGGCGGCCAGGACAACATCTGATAAAGCCTGGTCTTCCGTAATTTCCAGGACCCATTGGGCCAGTTTCCCCAGGGTCAACGATGATTTGGCGGCGTGGGTGTGTTCCACCCCCTGGGCCATTTTAAGCGCTTTGCCGAAAAATACCGCCAAGGTGACCTGTCTAAAATTGTTTTGGGCAGCCGACTCCAGGGACATCTTAAAAAAATCACCAATCTGGATAAATGCTTCCGGCTCGATCCGGGGCCAATGGTCCTGGGCGTAGCGTTCGCTGCGGCGGCCGGTGGTCAAAACCACCTGCTTCACCCGGGCTGCCCGGGCCACAGACAGGGCGGACCGTATGGTGGCAATAAAGGCATCATGTGACAGCGGGCGCACAATACCGGTTGTTCCCAGTATCGATATGCCCCCCAGAATGCCCAGTCGGCCGTTGAGCGTCTTTTCGGCCAGTTCCCGTCCCCGGGGTACGAATATTTCGGTTCTGACGATCACATCCGATTCGTCCCCGTCCAGCACGTCGTGAACCGCTTCAGTAATCATCCGGCGGGGGCCCGGGTTAATCGCCGGCTGTCCCGGCGGCACCTCGAGGCCCGGCTTGGTGACCCGGCCCACCCCTTCGCCGCCGCGAATACGTATTTCCGGTCGCCGGCCGGCTGATTTTTTTTGCAAATGCACCCGAGCGCCGATTTCAGCTTTATGGGTCACATCCGGGTCATCCCCGGCATCCTTAATGATACTGCACTCGGCCCCGTCCTGCGCCATCGGGCGGCACCGATGAACCGGTATGGTAATGAAATCGCCGGTCAACAGCCGGATGCGCACCGTGTCGGGCGCCTTACCGTCGACAATTAAGCGCAGGGCGCCCTTGGTTGCAGCGGCCGCCGCAGTCCCGGTCGTAAATCCCGTGCGCAGTTTTCTTTTCATTGATCTGATACCTTCAAATCAAATTATAATTTTCAATTATCACACTAAGGACCACTAAACTGAGCCCAGCCTAGCCGGTCAAATAATAAACTGCCCCTACCAATATAATGCTGCTGACCCGCAGCCCCTGGCCCAGCAGTAAAAGTTGGGTACCCGTTTTCGGCGCGAAAATACCGATATAACGCGGCAGCTGGTGGCGCAGCGCCCGCACGGGAAACGCCAGGACATTTCCGACTAACAAGGCCAGCACGGTCTGTTTGACCGTTAACACCCCAGCTTCCAACAGGGCACCGGCAGCAGCAAATCCGGATGTGAATTCGGCTGCAAAACTCAAAATAATGACCGACAATGATTCCATCGGCATAAAGGACGTCACCACGTACCCGGCCAAAGCTTCGCGCAGCACTTGGAACAGGCCCATCGCATTCAGAATAAATACGAGTGAGTAAATGGGCACCACGTATACTGCAATTCTGGCGACACGCCGCGGCAACCGCGATTTTATGCGCTGTCCCATGGTACCCTGCGATTTCTTTTTCCCGCTTGGTGGAGCCGGGTGGGAAAAGGCGGTTCCGGTATCAACAGGCGGCAGGGCCAGGCGGCCGAACACCAGCAGTACCATCGTCCGCAGCACCACCGCCAGGAAGGTAATCAAAAAATAAAGGGCCCCGGCCCAGCCTGTCAGCGGAATGACAATGAAAAACGTCGTCGGTAGATGCAAAAAAAACGCCGGCAATTGATTGATAAAATTGGATAGAAACAACTGCCTGCGCGTTATATGGCCCTCTTTGAGAAAATCCAACAGCATCGCATTGGCGGTGACTCCTGAAAAAAAGGCGGCCGTAAAAGCGGCGCTGCAATGATCACCGAGACGACCGAAGCGAAACAGGGGGCGGGCCAGAACGGCCATGGGCCTGATCCAGCCGGATGCTTCAATGATTTGGCCGATGACCAATCCCAGGACAATAAACAGCATCAACCGCATCAGAGGCCACAACAGCCTGGACATAATCAGCGATGGATTCAAACCATCCACCAGAGCCAGGGCGCCTGCGATGATAACCAGAGAAAAGGCCAGTGATCCAGCCAGGGAGCGGAATTGCTTTTGATCAGCGGCTTGGGATCGATCGGAACTCATATTTTTGGCTGACCGTTTTTGCTCGCCTGTTTGCTGATAATCAGGGTCCAGTAATCGGGTTTCATCTGACTTAACTCTTCTATATCATTGATAATTATCTCACTGGACTGGCTGCAGTTTTTAACCCCCACGCAATTGGCGTAGGTCCCGGTTTCATCGATGGCGGCCTTGATATCCGGAACATTGCGGTAGGCTTTTAAAAATACCACATTCTCCGGTATGCCGTGCAGCTCCCGCAAACGATTGCCCCCGGTGACACCGGAGACCACCATCAGGGATTCTTCTCCTTCCACCAGTGGCGTATTCAGACGGGCGGCCGCCGCTTGATAGGAAGTGATCCCGGGAACGGTCTGCACCTCCAGGTGGGGCGCGAGCGACTGCACATATTTTAGAATATAGCCAAAAGTGGAATAGGTCATCGAGTCGCCCAGGGTCAAAAACGCAGCATTGCGTCCCGTTTCAAGTTCGGCAATGACGGTCCGGGCGTTGGCTTTCCAAGCCTGGCGGGTTTCGTCTTTGTCGCTGGTCATGGGGAACCTGAGCATTTTGACCGCGGTGTTGTCCGGGATGTGCTCGCTGGCGATATTCACTGCCAGGCTGTGGTTGTTTTTTGTGGAAGCCGCTGCGAATACCGTGTCGACCTGGTTCAGAATTTTGGCAGCTTTGATGGTGATCAAATCCGGATCACCCGGCCCCACGCCAATGCCGTAAAGAACTCCGGCTCTTTTAGTCATGATGTCCTCTGTCATCGATTTTATCTATCGATTTTGAATAATTGGTGGCGATGTTTTTTTGTGACAAGGTCCCACTGCCCCGGCTAAATACCCAATCCGGCGATGCCGGAATTTAATATTGAATATTGATAATTGTCTAAAGTGCTCAAAATTTTAATACGCTGTCGATTTCAACAAACCTGCAATCCGAATTCCCCAATCTGAAATCTGCAATCCGAAATCCGCAATCTGCAATCGAAAGTCCCTAAGCTTTGCCGGCCAAAATTATCAGCGCATTGACCACGGCGGCTGCCAAATTCGAACCGCCCTTGCGGCCGACGTTGGAAATATAGGGATAATCCAACTCCATCAGCGCCGCTTTGGACTCGGCGGCGTTCACAAATCCCACCGGCAATCCGACAATCAGGGCCGGCCGGGCCTTGGCTTCCATGACCAATTCAATCAGACGCAGCAGGGCCGTGGGGGCATTGCCGACGACATAGATACCTCCCTGTATCTCATCGGCGGCCATCTCCACGGCAGCTTTGGCCCGGGTCGTACCGTTGGATTCTGCGATTTCACGGATCCGGGAATCATTTATGTAGCATTGCACGGTGGTGCCGTAGCGCGCCAATTCCTGGGTTCGAATCCCGACCCGGGCCATATTGGTGTCCGTTATAATCACACTACCGCTGCGAATGGCATCGATCCCGACGTCAATAGCACGCGGGTGGAAACGGACCAGATCCTTGAACTCAAAATCAGCCGTGGTATGGATCATGCGTCGCACGATGGACCATTGGGATTCGTTAAAGTCGTGTTGGCCGGCCTCGCGGTCAATGATGTCGAAACTGGTGCTTTCGATTTCTTGCGGTTTCATATTCAGATATTCCTTGTATCGAATTTTAGGTGATTAAAATGCCACGAATTAACACGAATGTTCACGAATATAATTTTTACGCAACTATAACTAAATAAGTAAATTCAAGGTTTCAAGAACTTATGAAATTTCTCGAACCTGGAGTAATGGAGTATTGGGGTATCATGAGAAGACATCCAACCTTCAGACATTACTCCAGCACTCCAGTACTCCAACACTCCGAAATTAATAAACATTTAAAGGCCCATACGGATTGCATTTTTTGGATCATCGAACCGAATTATTACCTCATTATTCGTGGTGATTCGTGTTCATTCGTGGCTAAAAAACGTTTGTTATCCTAAGTTCCGGCTGTCGCGATAAATCCGGCAGTTTTCCACGAAATGGCCGGCAGCCGCCGGCTGGCTGCCGAAATGAAGATGATTGTAGCTTCCCAGGGTCTCGTTGATCTGATAACCCCCGGGAGGTCGATCCAGACCGGACCGATCTGAAATCCGGTATACCGTATGAATGCCGGGTGACTGCCGGGTCAATTCCGAGTAGTGAAACTCATGGCCTCGGATGTGTAGATCTTTTTTGCCAATGGGCGTGTCCGCTGTCAGGGTTACCTCTCGATAGCCGAGCGCTTTCAGACGGGGAAACATTTTCGTTGCAAAGGGAAAGCAGCCCGCCATGGGATAGCTTTCCCCGTTAAGATCGACCAGTTCCTCGCACAGGTACATGAAACCGCCGCATTCGGCATAAATGGGCATGCCCGCGCGGCTGTTGTCCTGGATGCGATCGCGCAGCTTGCGGTTAGCGGCCAGTTTCCCGGCAAAAAGCTCCGGATACCCGCCGCCGAAATACAGCCCGCCGACATCCCGCGGCAAATCATTATCGGTCAAAGGCGAGAAAGAGACGATTTCAGCCCCGTGCCGTGCCAGCAGGTCAAGGTTGTCCTGATAGTAAAAACAAAACGCATTGTCCCGCGCCACCGCGATGCGTACCTCTTTTTCGCGACCGACGCTTTCGACCCCGGACGGCCGCGGCAGATCGATGTCCGGCAAGGCACCCATCAGTTTATCCAGGTTGAGGCTGTCTTCGATGATATCGGCCAGTTCATCGATGGTCCGGCGGTTCAGCGGATGGTCTTCGCGGGTGACCAGCCCCAAGTGTCTTTCCGGAATGGCAATCTCCGGATTGCGCACCACGCCTCCCAGGCAGGGCATTTGAATACCCTGCCCGATGGCGTCTTCCAGGTACTTCAGATGCCGCTTGCTGCCTAAATTATTGAAAACGACACCGGCGTAAGTCAGCTGTTTATCGAAATGTTCAAAGCCCATGACAACCGCCGCTGCGCTGCGGGCCATGCTGGCGGCATCTACCAGCAGCATAACCGGAACGTCCAGCCATTTGGCCATCTGGGCCGTGGACCCTGCTTCCGTTTTACCGTCATATCCGTCAAATAGCCCCATTACCCCTTCGATAACGGCAACGTCGGCCTCAGCCGCAGCCTTCGCGAAGCATGCCAGATTAAATTCCTTAGAGAGCATCCAGCCATCCAGATTTTTGCTCACTCGCCCGACAATCCGGGTGTGGTGACCGGGATCGATGAAATCAGGCCCGACTTTAAACGGCGCTACCTTCAATCCGCGCCTGGCCAGGGCTGCCATCAACCCTAAAGCAATGGTGGTTTTACCGGAGCCGCTCTTGGTGCCGGCGATGACGAGTGCTTTTATGGTTGTCCTCCTTTTTAGGGCTTTTTATAGCCACGAATGAACACGAATCTTCACGAATAATTTTTAATTGTCATTCGTGTAAATTCGTGTAAATTCGTGGCAAAAAATATTTTAATGAATGCCATGTCACTTTTTTAATATTTTTAATGCCCGTTCATTAAAAATTTCGGGATACAGATACTTGCCGATGACATAGACGCCTTCCAGCAGGCGCATGGTGGGCCGCGATACAATTTTTTCGTCGACGATATAGATCCGGTTCCGGGCCACGGCCTTTATGATCTGAAAGCCGGGTTCCTGTTTGATGATGGCTACCGTCGGCCGGTTCATGGCGCCGTACTGGGCCAGATAGACATCGATTTCCGAGGCCCGGGCCAGGATGCGCTCCTTGCCGTAGTAAGCAATATTGGTATTGTTGACCGCTTCGGCCTCGGCGGCCACATTGATGCCGCCGGCACTTTCCAGGGCGAAGATGGCCATGGAACCCGGGGCGAACGTTTTCATTTTATTGTGGATCGCCTCGAAATAAACCCGCTGTCGTTTGACATCTGACCGGATCAAATCCCTGAAGGCATCAATTGATTGGTTAAATTGTGCGATCATTTGGCGGGCCTGTTCCTGCCGGCCGGTCAACATGCCGAGAATCTCTAAATAGGTCATCATTTCGACTATCGAACCGGGCTGCAGCGACACGACGGTAATGCCTGATTTTTCAAGCATACCGACAAATTGCGGGTAGCCCCGGTCGATCATCGGACGAACCAATACCAGATCCGGCCGGGCGGCAATAAATTTTTCAGGGTCGTCATGGTATGAAAACACCGGTTTGGACCGGGCTCGCGGTGGATAGTCGTCGTGTCGCGACACCCCGATAATTTCGCTGGAAAGTCCGAGCGAAAAAAGGTTTTCAGTGTGGGCGCCATACAGCGAGATCACCCGCTCAAACGGTTTGTCGATCGAGATTCGGCGGCCGGCCTGGTCGATAATGGTATCCGGCGGCCGGATGGCGACTTTTCCTACAGCATTATCGGCCAAGGCCGTTGCCATGCCCACTGCCGTGAAGATCTGCACCAGGATCAACACTCGATATATCATTATAGGTTGTCCCATGGTTCGTTTCATTTAGGCCTTTACCTCAGTAATCCAGCACTCCAGGACGCCAACACTCCATCACTCCAATACTCCATCACTCCACAAAGTCAGTGCTCAAAAATGCCCACCGTTCAGCCTCCGGAGCCGCCACCTGGTCACGTGTCCGTTATTTACGAAAAACAACCTGCAATGATTCCGAATAATCATCAAAGTAAACCTTGGAATCGACATTAAAGACTTCAGTGACGATATCGGGGTTCAAAACCTGCCCCACCGGCCCGTGATTCACGATTTTGCCCCGGGTCATGAATATCAGGTAGTCGCAATAGGCTGCCGCCAGATTGATATCCTGCAGCACGGCAACCACGGTTTTCGCATCCGATCGAACGCCGCCGGCCGCCAGGTTCAGCAGGCTGAGCGTATAGTTGATATCGAGGTTGGATGTGGCCTCATCCAGGATCAATACCGGTGTGTCCTGGGCCAGGGCCCGGGCGAAGACAACGCGCTGACGCTCGCCGCCGCTCAGTTCGGTAACATAGCGATCGGCAAATTCAGCAATCTCGCTCTGTGCCATAACCTCCCGCACGACCTCCCAATCCTCGGTTGATGGGGACGCGAATCTCGCTATATGAGGGTAGCGTCCCATCATGACAATTTCCGTTACCGTAAACGGAAAGTTGATATAAAAATTTTGCGGCACCAAGGCGATCTCTTTTGACAATTCCAGTTTGGAATAGGATGCAAGCGCCCTGCCGCGATAGCGCAACTTTCCGCCGGCTGCTTGCTGGTGGCCGGCCAGCAGATCCAGGATCGTTGTTTTACCGCTGCCGTTAGGCCCGATGATACCGTAAAATTTTGCCGGTGCGAGCTGGATGCTGAACCCATCAATCACTTTTTTATCCGCATAGTAAAAAGAGATATCGTCTAATTCAAAGGGCATAACTAATTTTTAGCCTTATAATGTGCTAAGCTTTTCCTGAGACTTCGCTCGCAAAAGTGGCCCCTACGGGGCAGCACAATAGCGCAGGTATAACTGACCGATGACTAAATTGCCTAAATTGCCTAAATTGCCTAAAATTAAGGTATGCTGTCTATTTAAAATGATAGAATTCCAATATTTTAGATCATTTTAGTCATTTTGATTTTTAGTTCATTTGTCACTTTTGAAATACAGTGACTCCGTTAACATCGACAACAAATTGTCGAGATGATTCCGCTAGGCGCCTAGATGACTTTCCTTGCTGCGTGCTGTTTGCGGAACAGGTAGCAAAAAAACGGACCGCCGATCAGGGCGGTCAGAACACCGATCGGTATTTCGGTGGGCAACACGGCCCGGGTGACCGTGTCGGCACCCAGCAATAATATGCCGCCTGCCAGCAGTGACACTGGAACCAGCCGGCGGTTGTCCGGGCCGGTAATCAAGCGCATCATATGGGGCACCAGCAGACCGACAAATCCGATGATTCCCGATACAGACACGCAAACGGCGGCCACTAGGGACGCTGTCACCAGCAGCACCAGGGTCACTTTCCGGGTATCGACGCCCAATGACGAAGCCGTCCGGTTGCCCAAGGACATCAGGTTCATATCCCGCGCAAAAAAGATAAAAACCAGCAACCCGATTCCGACCGATAAAAAAATCAGGCCCACATCGGTCCAGGTTTTCGAGCCGAAGCTTCCCATCAGCCAGAAAATGATGACTGATACCTGTTCATCGGCGATATATTTTAACAAGCTGATCCCGGCCGACAAAATCGCGGCCACGATGATACCCGACAGGATCAGATTGTTCGAAGAAAACCCTCCGCTGGAGGCGGATAGATAGATGACAAAGAGCAGGGTCCCAATCGCCCCGCCAAAGGCAAACAACGGCACGGAATACAGTCCTAAAAAACCGATATTCAATAAGATAGCCAGGGAGGCTCCGAAAGCGGCACCGGCGGATACACCCAGCGTGTATGGGTCGGCCAGCGGGTTCAGCAAAATCCCCTGGAAAACCACCCCTGATATTGCCAGACCGCCGCCGACAATGGCCGCTGACAAAATTCTAGGCAGCCGCACATCCACCACGACCACCGGGAAAACTGAATCCATGCCCTTGAGATATTCGACCTGGCCGCTGATCCTGGCAACGATTATTTTAACCACGGCACCCGCCGGCACGTCGATATAGCCCATTCCGGTTGAGACAATAATTGCCGCAACCATGATCGCCGCCAATATGACCAGCTGCATCGCCGTGGCTTCTCTTAAACCGATTCCTGAACCTCCTGTTCCAATAAAAAAACCCTTCAAGCAAATACGGCTTGAAGGGTTGCACCCAGTTTACTTGGCCCTCATTTTGATTGTTGCCAGGTCTCTGTCCCAACGCAGAGCTGTGGCGTCTCGCCAAGGCAGGTCTTCTGGCTTCCCCGCCTTTTTAGCTACCTTCCCATATCGATCCATCGAGACAGTGGCGTATCGCGACTAAAAAGGTTCCCCTTTCGACTGAAGCGAAAGAGACGGGGTTACAGCGGCGGGACCACTCCCGAATTGCACGGGATTCCCTATTAAGCATGCGCACCTTGATCCGCCACTATTTATGGGATATGGGTCTATTTGTCAAGATAATTTCTCCACCCAGTGGTATAGAGAATCCGGGATGATAAAATGATATTTTTTCGCGTGATCTGCGTCTGAGCGGTGTTCTTCTGTTTTAAGTGAAAGCGAACACAGTATATAGAAATTAGGTGTCAGTGGGCAAAAAAATATCGGTTGACAAATTTTCGCAGTTCATTTAAGTGAGGTCCTTACAAATTCGAATATGCGATTTGATGGTGCCCCCAGGGGATAATAGGGAAACCGGTGCAATTCCGGTGCGGTCCCGCCGCTGTAACCCCACCGCTTCTGATTTCAGCCGAAGCGGAACTCATCTAGCAAGAATTTGCCACTGTCGCGATCCATCGCAACGGGAAGGCCGCTAGATGGGCAGGGAAGTCAGAAGACCTGCCATCGATATCCAGTCATCTTGGTGTTGAAGAGATGGTAAATCTTCAAGCGAATTATGCGCTTGGAGATTTTTTTTTGTATAAGCCCTATTGGGCCTATAAGACCTATTGGTTATAGGCCCTATTGGACTTATAACTTTGATTTCGCTCTTTGAAAAAGTGCATTTTTATATTTTTGTCATTCTCCGTGAACCGGTCAACGCTAATATACCACTGATCAACTTGAATCAAAAAGATATTGGTATTCGTAGTAATTCAGCGGTACTTCCAGCA